>Ga0164305_10000070_pt1 | contig 29493 bp, 34 predicted proteins | sample Whisoiple_237_MG_FD_110215 | JGI IMG/M metagenome (GOLD analysis project Ga0164305, IMG submission 110215) | Soil microbial communities amended with pyrogenic organic matter from upstate New York, USA - Whitman soil sample_237_MG | ecosystem: Environmental > Terrestrial > Soil > Agricultural...
CATGGCAAGGGCGTCGGCCTGGGTCTGGCCGCGCCGCAGGCCGGCCGAGCGGGCGGCCGGATTCAGGGCGTACAGGATCGCTGCGCCCGGGCTGTTCTTGAGGATCAGGGCGAACGGGTTTTTGGGATCGAGCGCGGGGTCAGGCGGCGAGGCCGGACGGCGCGCCCGACTGGCCGATCGCCGCCAGACCGCTATCGGCCAGTCGATCAGCCAGACGGAGACGATGCGTCTCATCATCCTGCTCCAGCATCCACGCCCCGGGCCGCTCTCCGCGCCCGCGCACCAGTTCGGCCGTCAGCCGGGGCGCGCCCGGAGCCCGGGCGTCGTCGGGATCGATCGCGCTGGCGAGCGTCGAGATCCGCCAGCGCCGTCGCGCCGCGCTGAGCCCGTCCAGCCCGCGCGGCAGGACCAGACCGACGCATCCGCCCTGTTTGGCGGCGAAATCCAGCCGCCGCGTCTGGGTCAGGGTCGCCGCATCCACCGCGCCCAGCGCCAGCGACACCGCCCCCGACCTCAACGCCTGCTCCAGTGTCCACAGCGCCTCGGCCGCCGTGTTCACGGGGGCGAGGATCAAGGCCGCTCCGGACAGACCGGGACCATACGGTCGACCATACTCGCCCAACCAAGTCCGCGTCGCCGTCATCAGCAACGGTCGTCCGTCCCCCTCCAGCCGCCGCGACAGGGCGAAGGCCATCAGGGCCGCCCCGTCCCGCGGACTCGCCGCGCAGGCTTCCTCCAGCGGCGCGGGCCGCTCGGGAAACTGGTCGGAAGATGACAGGGGTGCGGGGTTCATGAGAGTCCGGAAATCCAGATGTTCACTATTTGTTCCAACGACCGTCAGAGTCAAACAGAGAATCCCGGTCGCCTTCACAATGGTGAAATCAGGCCCTTGGCCGGGCCTTCAACTCGTCGAGAATCTCGGCCAGCAGGGCCTCGGTCGCCGTCGGCGCGGCCGGCGCTTCCGGCTCGGCGGCCCTCTCCCGGCGCATCCGGTTGATCGCCTTGACCATCAGGAAGACCACAAAGGCCACGATGGCGAACTGGATCAGCGTATTGATGAAGGCGCCGTACCGGATGGCCACCTCCTCGACCGCCACGGTGGACGGGTTCTCGGGGGCCAGCACCCATTTCAGATTGGCGAAGTCGACCCGGCCCAGCGCCAGACCGATCGGCGGCATGATGACCTGTTCGACCAGGCTGGTGACGATCTTGCCGAACGCGGCGCCGATGATGACGCCGACCGCCAGGTCGATGACGTTTCCCTTGGCGATGAACTCCTTGAACTCTGTCACGAGGCCCATCGCCGGTCTCCGTCTATGCGTCGCCGGCGTTCAGCCGTTCGCGCAGTTCCTTGCCGCTCTTGAAGAAGGGCACGGCCTTGGCCGGCACGTCGACGGTCTCGCCGGTGCGCGGATTGCGTCCAGCGCGCGCCGGTCGGGCGCGGACGGAGAAGGCGCCGAAGCCGCGAAGCTCCACACGTCCGCCTTCGCCCAGCGAGTCGACCATCTGGCCGAGCACGATGTTCACCACCCGCTCGACCTCTGCATGGGTCAGATGGGTGTTCTCGGCAGCGAGCTTCTCGATCAGCTCAGACTTTATCATCGGCCAGACCCCCGTCCTTGTGTTCCGCGCTTCCCCAGGACGCATACGGGTGCATCCGAGCGCAGGATGCAACCCACCCTAACCTCCGGCCGCCGCAGGAAAAAGCCCCGAGCGCAGCTTTGGCCGGCGAAATGTCGGTTAACGCTCACAAATCGGCGCGTCGCGCGCACGAAAAAGGCGGCGGGATCGCTCCCGCCGCCTGATCCATATCAATTCACAAGGAAGACTATTCCTTGGAGCCGGCCTTCTCGCGAAGGGCCGCGCCGAGGATGTCGCCCAGCGAAGCGCCCGAGTCCGACGAACCGAACTGTTCGATCGCCGCGGTCTCGTCCTTCATTTCCAGGGCCTTGATCGACACGGAGACGCGGCGCGAGGCCTTGTCGATGCCGGTGACCATGGCGTCGACGCGGTCGCCGACCGAGAAGCGCTCGGTGCGCTGGTCGTTGCGGTCGCGCGACAGGTCGGACTTGCGGATGAAGGCGGTCGCCGGAGCGTCGTCTTCACCGAACTTGACCTCGATGCCGCCGGTTTCGACCGACGTCACGGTGACGGTGACCTGCTGGCCCTTCTTGAAGGTGTCGCCTTCCATCGGATCGCCGCCCAGCTGCTTGATGCCCAGCGAGACGCGTTCCTTCTCGACGTCGACGTCCAGAACCTTGGCCTTGACGGTTTCGCCCTTGCGGTAGCGCTGGATGGCTTCCTCGCCCGAGACGTTCCAGTCCAGGTCCGACAGGTGGACCATGCCGTCGATGTCGTTGTCCAGGCCGATGAACAGGCCGAACTCGGTGGCGTTCTTGACCTCGCCCTCGACGGTGGAACCTATCGGGTTGGCGGCCACGAAGGCGTCCCACGGATTGTCCTGGGCCTGCTTGAGGCCCAGCGAGATGCGGCGCTTGGAGGCGTCGACATCCAGCACGACCACGTCGACTTCCTGCGAGGTCGAGACGATCTTGCCCGGGTGGACGTTCTTCTTGGTCCAGCTCATTTCCGAGACGTGGACCAGACCTTCGACGCCGGCTTCCAGCTCAACAAACGCGCCGTAGTCGGTGATGTTGGTGATGCGGCCGGTCATCTTGGCGCCGACCGGGTACTTCGCTTCCACGCCGTCCCACGGATCGGTCTGCAGCTGCTTCATGCCGAGGCTGATGCGCTGGGTGTCCGGGTTGATCTTGACGATCTGGACCTTGACGGTGTCGCCGACGGCCAGGACCTGCGAGGGGTGCGAGACGCGCTTCCACGACATGTCGGTGACGTGCAGCAGGCCGTCGATGCCGCCCAGGTCCACGAACGCGCCGTAGTCGGTGATGTTCTTGACCACGCCTTCGCGGACTTCGCCTTCCAGCAGCTGGCCGACCAGTTCCGTGCGCTGTTCGGCGCGGGCTTCTTCCAGAATGGCGCGGCGCGAGACGACGATGTTGCCGCGCGGACGGTCCATTTTCAGGATGGCGAAGGGCTGTTCCTTGCCCATCAGCGGGCCGACGTCGCGCACCGGGCGGATGTCGACCTGCGAGCCCGGCAGGAAGGCCGAGGCGCCGCCGAGGTCGACGGTGAAGCCGCCCTTGACGCGGCCGACGATGGCGCCGTTGACCGGCTGGCCTTCGGCGAACACGACTTCCAGACGGGTCCAGGCTTCTTCGCGACGAGCCTTGTCGCGGCTGATGACGGCTTCACCCAGGGCGTTCTCGACGCGCTCGAGGTAGACTTCGACATTGTCGCCGACCTTCGGGATCACGGCGCCTTCGCCGATGCCGAATTCGCGGGCCGGGATGCGGCCTTCGGTCTTCAGACCGACGTCGATGATCAGGATGTCCTTTTCGATGCCGACGACGCGGCCGTGAACCACCTGGCCTTCGCCGAGGTCGCGGCCCTGAAGGGTTTCGTCGAGCAGCGCGGCGAAGTCGTCACGCGAGGGGGAGAAGCTTTGGGTGTCGGTCATACGGTGGTTGGGTTTCTAACGGTTATGGCGCGCGACCGAACGGCCCCGCGCGAGGTGAGTGTGAAAGGGTAATCAGGTCGTCAGGACGCGAGGCCAATCAGAGCCAGAACGCCCGCGGAAGCCGAGGATGACGCGCTGGATTTGCCTTAGGGTCCCTGGAGACCGTTCCGGACACGCGCCGCCTCGACGATACGGCGGGCCGCATCGAAGGCGGTCTCTATATCCATATCGGTCGTATCCAGCAAGACGGCGTCGTCTGCCTGCACCATCGGTGCCGCACCCCGGCCCGCATCGCGTTCGTCGCGGCGGATGATGTCGGCCAGCATGGCCTCATAGGCGATGGCGTCGCCCCGGCCGGTCAGCTGTTTCCAGCGGCGCATGGCCCGCACCTCGGGGGTCGCCGTCACGAACAGCTTGGCCGGGGCGTCCGGCGCGATGACGGTGCCGATGTCCCGCCCGTCCAGCACCGCCCCGCCCGGCTGGGCGGCGAAGGCGCGCTGGAACTCCAGCAACGCCGCACGCACGCCCGGAAAGCCCGCCACCCGGCTGGCCGCCTCGCCGGCGTCGCCCGTGGTCAGCCGCTCGGTGTCGCTGAGGTTCTCCGCCTTCAGCGCCCGCGCTGCGGCCACGGCTGCGGCCTCGTCGTCCAGCGACCCGCCGGCGTCCAGCACGCCCAGCCCGACGGCGCGGTACAGCAGGCCGGTATCGAGATGCGGCAGGCGGTACTCACGGGCCAGCCGCGCGGCGATGGTGCCCTTGCCGGAAGCGGCCGGGCCGTCGACGGCGATGATCAGGGATCGGTTCATTCAGACGCTGCGATATCGGCACCGAGGCCGGACATCAACTCGACAAAGCCCGGGAAGCTGGTCGCAATCATGCCCGGTTCGTCGACGGTGACCGCCTCGTCGGCCGCCAGACCCAGCACCAGATGGCTCATGGCGATGCGGTGGTCGCCGTGGGTGGTGACGGTTGCGCCGCCCCGAACCGGGCCGCCGGTGACCGTGAAACCCTCGGGCTCCTCCTCGACCGTGACGCCGCACGCTTTCAGGCCCGCCGCCATCAGGGCGATGCGGTCGCTTTCCTTGACCCGCATCTCGCCGATGCCGCGCATGACCGTGGCGCCCGTTGCGAAGGCGGCCGTGGCGGCGAGGATCGGATACTCGTCGATCATCGAGGCGGCCCGTTCGGCCGGCACGACCACGCCCGTCAGGGCCGAGTGCCGCGCCGTGACGTCGCCGACCTCTTCCCCGCCGGCCATGCGACGGTTCGAGACGGTCAGATCCGCCCCCATCTCGCGCCATGTCTCGAACAGACCCGTGCGCAGCGGGTTCAGCATGACTCCCTCGACGGTCACCTCTGATCCCGGAACGATCAGCCCCGCCGCCAGCGGGAAGGCCGCCGAGGACGGATCGCCCGGCACGGCCACATCGGTTCCGGCCAGCGCTTGTCCGCCCTTCAGGCTTACCCGCCAGCCCTGCTCCATCGGCAACACCCCGACCTCAGCCCCGAAGGCGCGCAGCATCCGCTCAGTGTGGTCCCGGCTCGGTTCGGGTTCGGCCACTGTGGTCACGCCGTCGGCGTTCAGCCCGGCCAGCAGAATGGCCGACTTCACCTGGGCAGAGGCCACCGGCTGGAGAAAATCGATCGCCGACAACGACCCGCCCTGTACCTCGACCGGCAGACGGTCAGGCTCGGCCTTCCAGTTAAACGCCGCCCCCATCTCCGCCAGCGGCCCGGTCACCCGCTTCATCGGCCGCTTGCGCAGGCTGGCGTCGCCGTCGAAGGTCACGCTGATCGGATAGCCCGCGGCCGCGCCCATCAGCAGACGCACGCCCGTCCCGGCGTTGCCGCAGTCGATGACGCCGGCCGGCTCCTTGAACCCGCCCTGCCCCGTGACCCGCCAGCGCCCCTCGCCCAGCCTCTCCACCTTGGCGCCAAAGGCTTCCACCGCCCGCGCCGTCGCCAGAACGTCGTCGCCTTCCAGCAGGCCCTCGATCTCAGTGATCCCCGTCGCCATCGCGCCCAGTATCAGGGCGCGGTGCGACATGGACTTGTCGCCCGGGGCGCGCACGAGGCCGCTCAGCGAGGCGCTGCGGCGGGCGGTCAGATGGTCGGGGGTCGACACCCTGCGGTCTCCGGGGCGGTCAATAGACGCGGGTGCGCGGAGATGGTTTTTGACAGCGGCGTCAGGGGGTGGCAAGGGAGCCGCCCCATTTCCCCACTCCCGCCAAAGGTCTTCAACCGTGGCCAAACCCGAACTGGGCCAGAAGCAGGTCTGCCCGAACTGCCAGGCCAAATTCTATGACCTGGGCCGCCGCCCGGCTCATTGCCCCAAATGCGCGACCGATTTCGATCCGGAGGAGGCGCTGAAGCTGCGCAACCGCCGCGGACGTCCGGCCGGCTATCCTGCCGACGACGCTGATGAAGATCAGGTCAAGGACAAGAAGGCCGACAGCGACGAGGACGAGGAAGAAGAAGCAGTCGCAACGCCCGAGATCGACGAGGAAGGCCACGAGCCCATCCTGACGCCGGACGACGACGACGAGACCCCCGTCGACCCCACCGAAGAGTCCGGCATGGGCGAGGCGGTCGAGGACGACGACGTCCTGGCTGACGATGACGACGACTCGGTCCCCTTCATCGAGGACGAGGACGACGACGCGTTCGAGGACGAAATCATCACGCCCAAGGACGACGAATAGACGATTTTTCGGCCCGTTCCCGGACCGGTTTTCACCGGTCCGGGGGCGACGAAAATAAATGGCTGAACCGGGCTTGATCGCGATCAGACCCTGACATAGGTTCCGCCGCCTTGCAGCAGGGCCTCTCGGCCCCCGCAGCAATCCGACCGAAAGGTTCGGGGCTTTAGCTCAGCTGGTAGAGCGCTTGCATGGCATGCAAGAGGTCAGCGGTTCGACTCCGCTAAGCTCCACCATCGAAGGCCCTGCGGGAAACCGCGGGGCCTTCGTCCTTTCCGGCCATCGTCAACATTGCTTCTTTGTCATCCGCCGTCGTGTGGAAGTCACGGACCTTGCGTTCCATAACGTCTGTCCAACGGGCCGGACGCTGGCCCCACGCCGCTGCAACAGATTGGGCGCCTGATGATCACCCGCAACATCCTGCTCGCCGCCGTGTCGGCCCTGACCCTGACCGCCGCCTGCGCCCCGACGGCGCACACCGCCGCCGGACCCGTCGCCGTCTCCACGCCGACACACGCCGCGCCGATGTACGGAGCCTTCGGCTTCGACGAAGCCGGCATGGACAAGTCCGTCGCCCCGGGCGACGAGTTCTATGACTACGCCAACGGCGGCTGGGCGGCGCGGACCGAGATCCCGGCTGACAAGTCGCGCCTCAGCACCTTCGACATCCTCAATGACCGCGCCAACGCCCGCAACGTCGAGCTGATCCGGGCCGCCGCTGCGGGCCAGGTTGAGGGCGAGTCGGCCCGCAAGGTCGGCGACTATTTCACCGCCTATATGGATGAGGCGACCATCGAACGACTGGGCGCCGCCCCCCTGCGGCCCGCCCTGTCGCAGATTGCGGCCATCGACAGCCGGACGGCCCTGAGCCGCGAGATCGGCGCGACGATGCGCGCCGATGTGGACGCCATCAACGCCACCAGTACCTATACCGAGCGGCCCCTGGGCCTCTGGGTGGCCCAGGACTTCGATCATCCCGACCGCTACGCCCCCTATCTGATGCAGGGCGGCCTCGGCATGCCCGACCGCGACTACTACCTCTCGGACAGCCAGCGCTTCGTGCAGTTGCGGGACGCCTATGTGCGCCACGTCGCGGCCATGCTGACCCTGGCGGGCGTGACCGATGGCGAGCGGCGCGCCCGCGGCATCCTGGCGCTCGAGACCGCCATCGCCCGCAGCCACTGGGACGCCACCGCCACCGGCGACATGGCGCGCGGCAACAACACCTGGCGGCGGACCGAATTCGTCTCCCGCGCCCCCGGCATGGACTGGAACGCCTTCTTCCAGGCCGCCCAACTGGACGACCAGGACACGATCAAGGTCTGGCAACCGGAGGCCATCACCGGCCTGTCCGCCCTCGTCGCCTCCCAGCCGTTGGACGTGTGGAAGGACTATCTGGCCTATCACGCGGTGAATCGCGCGGCCCCCTTCCTGTCGAAGGCGTTCGTCGACCAGCGCTTCTCGTTCCACGGTACGGCCCTGACGGGGGCTTCGGCCCAGTCGGATCGCTGGAAGCGGGCCGTGGCCTCGACAAACGCCTCTCTCGGCGACGCGGTCGGCCAGATGTACGTCGCACGCCATTTCTCGCCCGAGGCCAAGGCCGAGGTCCAGAACATGGTCCAGAACATCAAGGCCGCCTTCGACGCCCGCATCGCCGCTCTGGAATGGATGACGCCCGCGACCAAGACGGCCGCCCGGGCCAAGCTGGCCGCCATGACCGTCAGCGTCGGCTATCCCGACCGCTGGAAGGATTATTCCGCCCTGGAGGTCCGTCGTGACGACGCCCTCGGCAACGCCGACCGCGCCGCCGCCTGGGAGTACCAACGCAACATCGCCAAGCTGCACGGCGCGGTGGACCGCGGCGAATGGTTCATGGTTCCCCAGACCGTGAACGCCCTCAACGCGCCGTCGCAGAATTCCATCCAGTTTCCGGCCGCCATTCTCGAACCGCCCTTCTTCGACCCCAACGCCGATCCGGCCGTCAACTACGGCGCCATCGGCGCAGTGATCGGACACGAGATCAGCCACGGCTTCGACAACTCCGGCGCCCTGTTCGACGTCAACGGCAAGCTGACCAACTGGTGGACCCCGTCCGACTTCGCCCGCTTCGACGCCAACGGTCAAAAGCTGGTGGCGCAATACAACGCCTACCGCCCCTACCCCGACCTGGCGCTGAACGGCCAGCTGACCCTCGGCGAGAACATCGCCGACGTCGCCGGCCTCAGTGCGGCCCTTGACGCCTATCACCGCTCCCTGGGCGGGCGTCCGGCCCCGGTTATCGACGGCTTCACCGGCGACCAGCGCTTCTTCCTGGGTTTCGCGCAGAACTATCGCGGCAACGCGCGGGAGGCGTCCGATCGCAACCAGATACTGACCAATGGCCACTCGCCGGGTCGCTATCGCGCGGCGACGGTCCGCAACCTCGCCGCATGGTATGACGCCTTCGGCGTCCAGCCCGGGCAACGCATGTATCTGCCCCCCGCCGATCGCGTCGAGATCTGGTAACGCGCCGACCCCCGGCGTTGATTCCGGCGGCTGAACGTCCCATCTGGGCATTGGAGCCCGCACCCCGCCGATATCGGGGGGCGCGGACGGCTCCGGTCGCTTTCGCGAGGACCAGATGACGACACGCACCATCCTGTTCGACAGCCCCTTCCTGCTGGGCTTCGACCACACCCGTCAGATGATCGACCGGGCCGCCCGCGCCGCCGCGGACAGCTATCCACCCTACAATGTCGAGCAGCGCGGCGAGCACGCTGTGCGGATCACCCTGGCCGTCGCCGGCTTCGGGCCCGACGATCTGGCGGTCCAGCTCGAGGGCCGCCAGCTGACAATCGCCGGCAAGCGCGAACCCTCGGACAAGGCCGATCAGGCCTTCCTGCACCGCGGCATCGCCGGGCGCGGCTTCGTCCGCAGTTTCGTCCTCGCCGACGGGCTGGAGGTCGAGGCGGCGCAGCTGGAGCATGGCCTGCTGCATGTCGACATGGTCCGGCCCGAAGACCGGCCGACCATCCGGCGCATTCCCATCACGACGGGCTGACAAGCCGTCTTTTTCCGATCGCCGCTTTCGGGGTCGGACCCATAAGCCCTCGACGGGCGTTAGTGCAGTGCAAGGAGGCGGTCTCGATGACGCCCATGATGATGATGACCAAGGAAGACTTTCGGGGCCTCGGCGCGCCCGACCTGGTCTATGTGCGTGAAATTCGGGCCTCCGACGTCCTCGCTGATGTCGTGCCGGAAGAGTCGAAGGGTCTGAAGATCGATCCCCAGGCGACCCTGTTCGCCGTCCACGCCGCCGACGGAGAGCGGCTGGCCGTGATGATGGACCGTGAAACCGCCTTCGCCGCGGCCGTCGCCCACGAACTGGAGCCCGTGTCGGTCCACTGACCGCACGCTCATGCAAACCCGCGCCGCGCGCGGGTCGTTAGCGAACTAACGTTCCCTCAGGCCGCCGTAGCGGGGGCCTTGTCCTTGACGAACAGGGCGCGGATCGCGTCGACGGTGCGGGCCTGCCGCAGCTGCTCGCGCATCTCCGGCGATCGAAGGGCCCGCGACACCGCCGCCAGCGCCCGCAGATGCTCGGCGCCGTCTCTGGGCGGGGCGAACAGGGCGAACAGCAGATCCACGGGACGGTCGTCAACCGCGCCATAGGCTACCGGCGTATCCAGACGTATGAAAACAGCCGTCACCTGCTTGACGCCCTCAAGGCGAGCGTGCGGCACAGCCACGCCCGAGCCCAGACCGGTTGAGCCCAGCGCCTCGCGCTCCAGGAGAGCTTCCATCACGCGGTTTTCAGGCATGCCCAGAGCCTGGGCCGCGGCCTCAGCCACCGTGTGCAGGGCCTGACGTTTCGACGACGCACCGCTGCGCAGGACGACTCCGCCGTCCGCCAGCAAATCACCGATGTCCATGAGGAGTTCCCGACTCTGCCCATACATCCCGAACGGGCGGGGGCCGTTTAGACCACCCGCCTCAATTGGGAAAGACTATACGCCCTTACCGTTTACCGAACCGTGTCCGTTGATCGACTTCGAGGTCCGTTCCGGATCGATCCAGCCCACGTTGCCGTCCGGTCGGCGATAGACCACCGAGATGCCGCCATGGGCCGCGTTTCGGAACAGAACGACCGGGTACCCGGTCATGTCGAGCTCAAGCACCGCGCGCCCGACCGTGATGGTGCGGATCTCCGCCTCGGTCTCGGCGATGACCATGCCCACGGGGGGCGGCTCGCCGGGCGCGCCCGCATCGCCGAAGTCCTCGTCCTCGACCTCGTCGGGGCTGCGAAGGACCATGCTGCGGGCCACGTCGCGGGCCGCATTCTCGGTCTTCTCGGGCGAAAGCCCGCGCGGACCGGCATGGTGGTTCTTCAGACGTCGCTTGTAGCGGCGGACGCGTTTCTCGAGCTTTTCGAGAGAGTCCGAGAACGCCCCATGAGCGTCGCCGCCCAGTCCGCTGGTGACGATGGCTTCTCCGGACGCCAGACGGACCCAACAGTCCACCTTGAAGCCGTGGCCGTCTTTCGACACCACGACCTCGGCGTCCTGCGCGCCTCGTTCGAAGTATTTGCCGATCCCGTCTTCGAGTTCCTGGGAGATGCGCGAGCCTAACGCGTCGCCAACATCCACGTGCTTGCCGCTGACTTGGATTTGCATATCGATAGAACGCGACCGAACGGGAATGGTGTCAACGCCAATCACCGAAATGTGGTGACGCCCGCGCCGAGGAATTCACTGACGCTTCGGGTAGGGAATTCGACCACTCCGGCGACGGGGAATTTGACGACGGATTTCGACGACTGGACGGGGAATTCGACGACGGGAAAGTGAGACAGGAGCGACTGCGGCGGCGTCAGCCCGTTTTCAGCATCCGCTTGCGCTCGACCGACGACGGAATGCGCAGGGCCTCGCGGTATTTCGCCACGGTGCGACGGGCGATGTCGATCCCGGTTTCCTTGAGAATCTCCACGATCCGGTCGTCGCTGAGGACATCGCCGTCGCGGCCCTCGCCGTCGATCATGGCCTTGATCCGGTGGCGCACGGCCTCGGCCGAATGGGTCGCGCCGCCGTCGGACGACTGGATCGCCGCCGTGAAGAAGAATTTCAGCTCGAACACGCCGCGCGGGGTCGACACGTATTTGTTCGAGGTGACCCGGCTGACCGTCGATTCATGCATGCCGATGGCGTCGGCCACCGTCTTCAGGTTCAGCGGCCGCAGAAACTCCACGCCGAACGCCAGGAAGGCGTCCTGCTGGCGCACGATCTCGGACGACACTTTCAGAATGGTCCTGGCCCGCTGGTCCAGCGACTTGACCAGCCAGCTGGCCTGGGCGGCGCAATCGGCGACAAAGGTCTTCTCCACCTCCGAGCGCGAACCCGCCGCCACCACCCCATGATAGCGCTTGTCCATGATCAGGCGCGGCAGGGTGTCCGAGTTCAGTTCGACCTTCCAGCCGCCGGCCGGATCGGCCCGCACGTGCACGTCGGGGATCACCGTCTGGGCCGGCTCGCCGCCGAAGCCCGCGCCGGGACGCGGCGTCAGCGCCTTCAGCTCCGAGATCATCTCGGCCATGTCCTCGGCGTCGACGTCGCAGGCCTTCTTCAGGGCGGTAAGATCGCGTTTGGCCAGCAGATCGAGGTTGTCCAGCAGACAGCCCATGGCCGGGTCGAAGCGGTTGCGCTCGATCAGCTGCAGCTTCAGGCATTCGGGCACCGACCGCGCCATGACGCCCGTCGGCTCGAAGCCGTGACAGACGGCCAGCACCGCCTCGACCCGCTCCAGCGGAATGCCCAGCCGGTCTGCGACCTCGTTCAGATCGCCGCGCAGATAACCGCCCTCATCCACCCCGTCGATCAGGGTCAGGGCGATGGCGTGGTCCGAGGCCGAGAAGCCCGCCTGCGAGGCCTGACCCTGCAGATGCTCCCACAGCGTCGCGTCGCGCGTATCCGGTTGTTCGCGGCCCTCGCCGTCCGGCAGGCCTCCGCCCGAGCCCGCGCGCGACCAGTCGTTCAGCCCGACCTGGGCCTCGCCGGTCCCGACGTCCTCCATCCGGTCGGAGGTGCGCTCGCCCGGGCTGGCGTCGCCGTAGACGTCGTCGGAACGCGCGTCGAGCGTCCGGTCGGCGTCTGAAACCCGGCCTTCGTCAAAACTCATCTCGGCGGAGTCGTGGCTTTCGGCGACGGCCGGGGCCTCACCCTCGCCGCGCTCGGGGGCTTCGGCGTCCTCGCGCTGCAGCAGCGGATTGCGCTCCAGCTCGGCCTCGACGAAGGCGTCCAGCTCAAGGTTCGACAGTTGCAGCAGCTTGATCGCCTGCTGCAGCTGGGGCGTGATGACCAGCCCCTGCCCCTGCCGTATCTCCAGCCTCTGCCCGAGCACCGTATTCCCCTGCGCCAAGTCCATGTGGCCGAGTGGCCCGAAACTTGCTGGGGCGACTGTGTCGCCGAACCGGTTAACGGGGTTCTAAACGCCTCCGCATCCCGGCGGCCGGCCTCTGCTTCCGGTCGATCGGTTCTCACGACTTGTTCTCGCAGCCAAAGAGGGTTTAACCCCGGCGCGAACATCCCCGGTGACCCATGGCCCACTCCGATCCCGACCACCTGCGGCGCGTCCAGCTAATCCGCAAGGCGACGCTGTTCGGCTGCATCATCGCGGTCTGTGTTCTCGCCGCCGTCAGCCACACGCTCGGGGGCGAGACCACGGCGCACGAGACGCTTGAGGCCGTGGGCCTCGCCATGATCGGCATCTGCGTGATCGGCCGCGCCTGGTGTTCGCTCTACATCGGCGGCCGCAAGAAGGCGCAGATCGTCGATCGGGGCCCCTACTCGATCAGCCGCAATCCGCTCTATGTCTTCAGCTTCATCGGCGCCTTCGGCATGGGCGCCCAGACCGGATCGGTGACGATCGCCCTGCTGTTCGTCCTGATCGCCCTTGTGGTCTTCTACGCCACCGTCCGGCGCGAGGAGGAGTGGCTCGCGGCCATGTTCGGCGCGCCCTATGAGGCCTACCGCGCCCGCACGCCGCGCTTCTGGCCCGACTTCAGCAAATGGCGGGATCAGGAAACGCTGGAGATCCGGCCCGTCTTCTTCCTGGTGACGCTGCGCGACGGGCTTGTGATGTTCCTCGCCATTCCGTTGTTCGAGGCGCTCGAACACGCCCAGGAAGTCGGCTGGGTCCACGCGATCTTTACCCTGCCCTGATCGCGGTACAGGCCTGTCCGGACATCTTTCGCGGCTGTCCGGACAGGAAACGGATTGGCCTGAAAGAGCAGATCGGGCCTGCTGTCCGGCATGACCCATTCCCTGACATCCGCATCGCCGGCCGAGGCCCCCGCGCGCTCGTCCGGAGCCGCCGACATCCTCGACGCGGCCCGGACCGTGGTGCTCGGCATGCTGCTCGCCATGGCGATCCAGACCATCGCCTTCCAGCCCTACACCATTCCCTCCTCCTCGATGGAGCCCGGGCTGGTCACCGGCGACTATGTGGTGGCGTCCAAATATTCCTACGGCTGGAGCCGGGCGTCCCTGCCCTTCGACCCGCCCCTGTTTTCCGGACGCCTGTTCGGGCGCGATCCAGCGCGCGGCGACGTGGTCCTGTTCCGCCTGCCACGCGACCGGCAGCAGGTCTGGGTCAAGCGGCTGATCGGTCTGCCCGGCGACACGGTCCAGGTCCGGAACGGCGCCGTCTTCGTCAACGGGCGGGCGGTTCCACAGGCGGCGACGGGTACGGTCTCCGATCACGACAACCCCGCCCGGCAAGTCCAGCTGGTGCGCGAGACCCTGCCCGGCGGCCGCAGCTGGCTGACCTATGACGGCGGTCCCGGATCACCCGCCGACGACACGGAAGCCTTCACCGTGCCGGCGGGCTCGTATCTGATGATGGGCGACAACCGTGACAATTCGCTGGACGGCCGCTTTCCCCGTGAAGTCGGCGTCGGCTTCCTGCCGGCGGAAAACATCGTCGGCCGGGCCGAGCTGGTCGTCGCATCGTGGAAGCCGGGGGCGAGCCTGTTCAAGCCTTGGACCTGGCTCAACCTTCAGCCCGGCCGCTTCTTCAAACCAGTGCGCTAGCGGCGCTGGAATTCCGCGAGGGTCAGCACCCCATTATGGTCGCGGTCCAGCTGGCGGAACACCGCCTGATCCGCCGAAGCCGTCCGCGCCAGCGAGGGCGCCGCGACCGCGCCCAGCGCCAGCCCTGCGACGGCGGCCGCCACGGTCTGCCACAGGCGCAACCGGCCGCGGCGGGCGCCGGCGGACAGTTCCGTCTCGATATAGCCGCGCACCGCCTCGCTGGCGGTCTGGCCGTCGCTGCGGCAGCGCGCCATGAAGGCGGTCTTGGTCTGATGGGGCAGGCGGACCTCGAGGGTCTCGCTCTTCTTGGGGGGTCTGGGCGCTGTCATGCGCGGGCATCCTGTTTGACGTGACCCGATCAAGCCCCGTTCAGATCCCGCCCGCCAGTGAATAATCGGCAAGGCGGCCTCAGCCGTACATGTCGCCCAGATAGACCCGGCGCACTTCCGGATCGCGGATCACGTCCTCGGCCTTGCCCTCGAACAGCACGGCCCCGCCCGAGATGATCGAGGCGTGGTCGATGATTTCCAGCGTCTCGCGGACATTGTGGTCGGTGATCAGAACGCCGATGCCCTCGCCCGCCAGATAGCGGATGACCTGACGGATGTCGGCGATGGCCAGCGGGTCGATGCCGGCGAAGGGTTCGTCCAGCAGCATGAAGCTGGGCTTGCCCGCCAGCGCCCGCGCGATCTCGCAGCGCCGCCGCTCGCCGCCAGACAGGCCAGAGGCCGGGGCGTGGCGCAGGTGGTCGATGCGCAGCTCTTCCAGCAGGCGGCGGGTCTCTTCCGCGATCGCGGCCGCGCCGGTGTGGTGCAGTTCGACCACCGCCTTGACGTTCTGCTCGACGGTCATGCCGCGGAAGATCGAGGCCTCCTGCGCCAGATAGCCCAGACCCATGCGGGCGCGCTGGTACATCGGCTGGGCCGTGATGTCCTCGCCATCCAGCCAGATGGTCCCGTGATCCGGCGGGATCAGGCCGGTGATCATGTAGAAGCAGGTGGTCTTGCCGGCCCCGTTGGGACCCAGAAGGCCCGCCACCTGACCGCGCTGGACGTGCAGGGAGACGTCGCGCACCACCTGCCGCTGGCCGAACGACCGGGCGATGTTCTCGACTCTCAGGCCCGTGGCGCGCGCAGGAGTTACCGCGGCCGGCTCGACCGGGGCCTCATTCACATTGAGGGCTGAGAGTTCCTTGCGCGCCAAAACCGGGGCTCAGTTCCCGCCGCTCTGCGGGTAGAAGACGCCTCGGATGCGCCCGCCCTGCCCGCCGGCCTCGATCCGCGCCGTCTGGGTGCGGACATTGTAGGTCAGGCGCGAACCGGTCAGCACGTTCTGGCCCTGCGTCAGGATCACGTCGCCGGTGACCACGATCATGTCGTCGGCGGTCGTATAGACGGCGTGATCGCCGCGGATCGTCTGCTCCGGGGTCACGAAATAGACGTTGCCGTTCGCCTGGATGCGGCTCTCGCCGGTCTGGCTCAGGCCCGAGACGCTGTCGGCGCGAAGACGGTTCTGGCCCTGGATCAACTCCGCCCGGCCGCGCAGGGTCACAGTGTTTCCGACGTATTCGCCGGAGTCCGCGCCGAACGAGATGGGGGCGTCGCTGCTGTTCGCTGCGCTCTGGGCCTCGCCGGTCGCCGGGATCGAGGCGAGGAGAAGCGCAGCGGCCGCCGCGGTCAAAAGTCTGCTCATGCTCATCTGCTGGACCCTCCGGCGTTGATGGTGCCGCGTATCTTGTTATCACCCGCGCCGCTGAACACGACCCGTTGTCCCTGTTCATAAATCGCATAGGACGAAGCGGAGATGGTTCCAAGGGGGCCGGACCCCTCGACGCCCTTCGTTCCGGTCACGACGCCGGTCGCGGTGTTCACCACCGCCTCGGGCGTGACGAGGACGAAACCCGATCCGCCGTCGGATATCCGGACATTGGGGCCGATTATGACCGACTTCGCGGCCTCATTGTAGGTTCCGCCGTCGGCGGTCAGGGTCGTCACCTTGCGCCCGCCCAGGTTCAGCTTCAGCGCCGGGCCGATCAACCGGAATTGGCCGGTATTCGGATCGCGGATGGCGCTTTTGGCGCCGATCATGAAGCTGCGGCCCTCGGCGTCCTGGCCATGGAACATGGCGCTGTCCAGACGGATCTCGCGGCTGGTCCCCGCCTTGCGCTCGACGTCCGACATCACGCTGCGCAGCACGATCCAGCTGATCGTGCCGCCCGCCAGGACGATGATCGCCACCGGCAGGATGCGGCGCAGCAGCTGAACCCGCCGCGACCGGGCGCGGAACGCCTTGGCCGTGGCGGCGACGCGCGCCTCGTCGGCCTGGTCCCGGGTGTCGGCGGGGTCTGTCATCAGCTGTGAGCGAAGATGTCCGTCTCGTCCCATCCCGCCAGATCCAGAGCCGACCGGCTGGGCAGGAAGTCGAAACATTGGCGGGCCAATTCGGCGCGGCCCTCGCGCTCAAGCATTTCGTCCAGCCGGGCCTTGGCGGCGTGCAGGTACAGGACGTCGGACGCGGCGTACTCCAGCTGGGCGGGCGACAGCTCGGCCGCACCCCAGTCGCTGGACTGCTGGGCCTTGGACAGGTCGACCCCGACCAGTTCGCGGACCACGTCCTTGAGGCCGTGGCGGTCGGTGTAGGTGCGGGCCAGCCGCGAGGCGATCTTGGTGCAATAGACCGGCCGCGTCTCGACCCCGAGATGCAGCTGGAACATGCCGATGTCGAACCGGCCGAAGTGGAACAGCTTTAGCACCGCCGGATCAGTCAGCAGCCGCTTCAGGTTCGGGCAGTCGTAGCCGGGGCGGTTCATCCGCACGACATGGGCGTCGCCGTCGCCGGACGACAGCTGGACCACGCACAGGGGATCGCGGCGGAAGCGCAGGCCCATGGTCTCGGAATCGATCGCGACCTCGGGGCCCAGATCCAGGCCGTTCGGCAGGTCGCCTTCGTGGAAATGGACGGTCATTCGGGGTCAGACGCTCGTTCGAAAGAAATATCCGCCCTCAAGTAGCCGAGCGCCGCCTGCGAAGCGATAGGGCGCGAACACGCGCTCCAAATGCAAACGGCGCCGCATCATCGATGCAGCGCCGTTCAAAAGTGGTGCCCAGGAGAGGACTCGAACCTCCACGACCTTTCGATCACTGGCACCTGAAGCCAGCGCGTCTACCAATTCCGCCACCTGGGCCCAGACGTTTTCGCAGTTGCGTGCGTTTCCGTCCGGAAGGCGCGGACCCTTAAGGCAGGCCCCCAAGCGGGTCAACAGGCTTTTATCGGCTTTGCGTTGCGACACCCGCGGCCATCGTCTAATCCCCGGCCCAACACGGGGTCCGCCCCGCGCCCGCCGCCGCCTGTTGGAGTCCCTGTGATGAGCGAAGTCGCCCCCGGCCTGGTCACCGTTTTCGGCGGTTCCGGTTTCGTCGGCAGCCAGCTGGTGCGCGCCTTCGCCCGCCGCGGCTGGCGCGTGCGTGTGGCCTGCCGTCGCCCCGATCGCGCATGGAAGCTGCAGACCTCTGGCTCGGTCGGCCAGATCCAGGCCGTGCGCTGCGACGCGACCAATCCCGATGACGTGGCCAATGCGCTGCAGGGCGCCGACGCCGCCGTCAATCTGATCGGCATCCTGTACGAAGCGGGCCGCCGCAGCTTCCACGCCATGCATGTCGAGGTCTCGCGCAACATCGCCGAGGCCGTGGCGGCCGCCAACATCAACCGGCTTGTCCAGGTCTCGGCCATCGGCGCCAGTCCTGAGAGCGAGTCGGACTACGCCCTGTCCAAGGCCGCGGCCGAAATGGCCGTGCGCGAGGTCAAGCCGGACGCGGTGGTGATCCGGCCGTCAATCGTCTTCGGCGCCGGGGACGACTTCCTGAACCGCTTCGCCCGCATGGCCCAATTTGCACCGGTCCTGCCGCTGATCGGCGGCGGCCAGACGAAATTCCAGCCGGTCTATGTCGCCGACGTGGCCGAGGCGATCGCCCGCGCGACCGTTCTGCCCGAGGCTGCGGGGCGCACCTTCGAACTGGGCGGCCCGGCCGTCATGACCTTCGAGGAGGTGCTGAAGCTGATTTTGCGCGAGACCTACCGCTCGAACGGTCTGGTCCCCGTGCCCTTCTTCGTCGCCCGCCCGCTCGGCTCGCTGGCCCAGCTGACGGCCATGGTCGGCATTCCGCCCATGCTGACCCGCGATCAGGTGGTGCTCCTTGAGAAGGACAATGTCGTCGCCGACGGCGCCGAGGGTCTGGCCGAACTGGGCGTCCAGCCGACCGGTCTGGAGGCTATCGCCCCGTCCTACCTGTGGCGCTATCGCCGCGGGGGCCAGTTCGCCGAAGCGACGGCCTGATCCGCGACAAACAGAACTCTGCGCCGCGCTGATCGCCTGCGTCCAGATCTGACGCACGCACGTGCTTGTCTGACCGAGCCCCGTGGGGTCCGGTCTTTGACAATCGAACGCACTGAAGAGGCGCACGATGCGCACTATGCGCACTGTGTTTTTCGAGCGCGGGAATTAAGCCTCCGCGACGACCGGAGATAGGCGCCGTCTAGTACAGCCAGATCGCCAGCAGGCCGACCGTCCCCACCACGATGCGCCAGAGCGAGAACGGCGCGAAGCCGTAGCGGCCGACGAAATCCACCAGGAAGCGGACCACGAACAGGCCGCTGATGAACGACACGACGAAGCCGATGGCGATCAGGCCGGCGACGTCGCCGGTGATCATGTCGCGGCTGTCCCAGAAATCCAGGGCGAAGGCCCCGACCATGGTCGGGATGGCCAGGAAGAACGAGAACTCGGCCGCAGCCTTCTTGTCGACGCCCAGCAACAGACCGCCGACGATGGTCGCGCCGCTGCGCGAGACGCCCGGAACGATGGACAGACACTGCCAAAGGCCGATGCCCAGCGCCGTCTTCCACGACAGCTTCATGGCGTCGTCGGCGATCTCTCGCTGCTCAAGGGTCACGACGCCGTCCTTGACCTTGCGGCGCAGGCCCATGGTCCCGGCGTCCGACCAGCGCTCCAGCACGATCAGGGCGATCCCGCCGACGATCAGCATCACGCAGACGATGGTGGTGTTGAACAGCACGTCCTTGATGAAGTCGTGGGCCAGCAGGCCCACCAGTGCTGACGGGAAGAAGGCCAGCAGCACCGAGATGGCGAAGCGGCGGGCGGCGGGGTCCTTGCCCGGCAGACCCAGCAGAACCTTCCACAGCCGCGCGAAATAGACCGCCACGACCGCCAGGATGGCGCCCAGCTGGATCATGACGATGAAGGTGTCCCAAGGCGTGTCGGCCAGCCCGAGGGCCTGTTTGGCGAGAAGCAGGTGGCCGGTCGACGACACCGGAATGAACTCGGTCAGTCCTTCGACCAGACCAAGGATGATCGCCGCCAGCCAGTCCGCCATATGCGCCCCGTCAAAAAGATCGGGTCGTCAGTGTGCACCCGGTTCGGGACCCACATAGCGCAGTCGCGACCGGATAGGCGAGCCGTTCGTCGCCTGATCCAGCGCATGGCCGAGAAGCCCGGCCAGCCGCCCTATCAGGAACAGGTCGGCCGCTCCGTCGCGCGGCAGCTCCAGCCGTCGGGCGATTACGGCCAGCGCCAGCGGGAAGTCCGCCTTGCAGCCCGTAGCCGCCTCGCCCTCCTGCACCGCCCGCGCCAGATCGGCGGGCAGATCAGCCGCCGCCAGCAGCGCAGCGGCGCGCGGATCGCCGGCCGCATAGCCCTCCTGCGCGTCGAAGCCGACGAGACGACCCATCTCATGCGACCGGCGCGCCGCATCCACCGCCTGCCGCCGCACGGCGACGATCCAGTCCGAGGCCCGCGTCAGCTCCGCCATCATCGGCGATCCGGCCATGGTCAGCAGGCCGGCCATGGCCGCCGCCGCCGGGGCCGCCCCGCCGTCAGCCGCGGCGCGCGTCGCCAGGACGGCGGAATTGACCTCGTGGTCGGCCGACAAGACCAGAGCGCGGCGGATCAGATGCGCGTCCCGCTCCGGCGTCTTCCAACTGCGCGCCAACCGCTGATGCAGGAACAGGCGTGGACCCGAACCCACCGCGGCGTCCACCGCCTCGTCCAGAACGCGGGCGCATTCCAGTCGCAGCGCCTCGACGGAACGGGCCTTGGGATCAGCGTCCTCTTCCGCCCGGCGCGCCAGACCCGCGAACAGCCGGGCCCGGATCGAGCTTCCCGGAACCGCCCCGATCCGCGGCCGGACCTCGGCGAAGGGATTGGACGCCCGCGCGTCCCACAGCCGCCGCGCCACATCCTCAAGCGTCGCCGTCTCGGCCAGCTGGACCGCATCGAGGCCCCGATAGAACAGTCGTCCGCCGGCGATCACCGTCAGGGATGAAGAAATATCGGCCTCGCCCCGCGCCGCGCCGCCGGGCGTCCGGCGATAGACCGCGGCGTGCTCGGCCTCGACGGCCTCGCCGCTCAAGCGGGCGATGTCATGGACGGCGTACAGGCTGCGCCGCGAATCATCGGGGTCCGGCCGGGCGGCGATCCGGCCGCGGCTGACATAGGCGTAGAGGGTCTGCGACTTGACCCCCAGTCGGGCCAACGCCTCGCCTCGCCCTATCCAGTGGGCTGCATCCGCCATCCGCAAGCGAGCCTCCGTTCGGCCTTATCGAACATCGAACGCCGAAGATGCGGTCCTTTCGTGACGATGAAGCTAACGCCCGCGACAGTTGCGCGGCCTTGGCACAGCCGCGCCTTTCCGCGACAAGACGGCGATGACGATCCCCGCCCCAGACAGAACCCTCGACGACGTCCATTCCGCAACCCGCGCCGTCACCCGGCTGTCGGTCGGGGTGGCCGTGGTCCTGATCGCGCTGAAGGCCTTTGCCCTGGGAGCCTCGGGGTCGGTGTCCATCCTCGCCTCGCTGGCGGATTCGTCCCTTGATCTCGTGGCCTCGCTGGGCGTCTTCTTCGCCGTCCGCTGGGCGGCCGCCCCGCCCGATGAGGATCACCGCCACGGCCACGGCAAGGGCGAGGCCCTCGCCGCCCTGGTGCAGGCGGGTCTGGTGTTCGCCTCCGCCGTCTTCGTCGGCTGGGAGGCCGTTCAGCGCATCTTCGACCCCCGTCCGGTGACGGCGGGCTACTGGGGCGTGCTGGTCATCCTGATCTCCATCGCCGTCACGGGCTGGCTGGTCTGGATGCAGGCTCGCGCCGTCAAGGCCACCGGCTCCATGGCGGTCGAGGCCGACAGAGCCCACTATACCGCCGACCTGGCGGCCAATGTCGTGGTCCTGATCGGCGTCATCTCGGGCGCCTGGCTGTCCGCGCCCGGGCTGGACGCCGCGGCCGGTCTGGTGGTCGCCGTCTGGCTGTTCTGGGGCGCGCTGGGGATGTTGAAGACGGCCGCCGATCACCTCGTCGACAAGGCCCTGCCCGAGAGCGAGCAGATCGCCATGACCACGGCGGTCCTTTCGGACCCCCGCATTTCCGGGGTGCACCAGCTTCGCACCCGCATGGCCGGCTCGGTCGTCATGATCCAGATGCACGTCGATCTGGACCCGGACCTGACGCTGGAGGCCGCCCACGCCATCGTGGTCGAGGCCGAGAACCGGCTGCTGGCGGTCTGGCCCCGGGCCGACATCCTGATCCATCCCGATCCGCGCGGCCGGACCCAACCGCACGGCGGCGTCTTCGCCGAATCGCCGGATGAGGCCGCGGCGCCGAAGCCGAAAGCGAAGAAAGGTCCTTGGGCCTGAGGCTTGGCTAACGCGAGCTTAACGCCCTCGCGCGCATGAACGGCCCATGTCCGCCTGCGTCCTGTATCATTTCGCCTTCGATCCGGGCTCGCGCGCCGTGCGTCTTGCGCTGGGCGAGGCCAAAAAGCCCTTCACTGACACCCTGGTTCGGCCATGGGAGGACGACTGCCCGGTCGCCGGACTGAACCCCTCGGGCATGCCGCCCGTGCTTCAGGTCACCGAGGACAGCCGCTCCCTGACCCTTTGCGAACCCGCCGCCATCCTCGGCTGGCTTGAGGACAGCGCGCGCGATCCCTTCCTGATGCCTACCGACCCGGCCGAGCGCGCCGAGACGCGCCGCCTTGTCGGCTGGTTCGACCGCCGCTTCACGGACGAGGTCAACGCCGTCCTGCTGCACGAGCGGATGGAGAAACCCCTGCTGCGCCTCGGCGCGCCCGACGCCCGTAACCTGCGCGCCGGCCGCGAGGCCCTGAGGTCGCACCTCGCCATGCTCGAGGACCTGCTGGCGAACCGCGACGCGCTTTCCGGCCGACGCATAGGTCAGGCCGATTTCGTCGCCGCGGCCCATCTGTCGGTGCTGGACTATTTCGGCGAGGTGCCCTGGGCCAACTGGCCGGGCCTGAAGACCTGGTACATGAAGCTGAAGTCCCGACCCAGCTTCCGCCCCCTGCTCACTGACCGCTTCCCGGGCGTCGCCGCTTCGGCCTGGTACGCCGATCTCGACTTCTAGGGTCCGGCGCGTCAAACGACGCCCATGCCGGTAGATTTCCGCACCTTCATCCGCGAGCGCGCCGCTGCCCTTGGCTTCGACGCCTGCCGCTTCGCCTCGGCCTCGGCGCCGTGGAGCGCGGGCGAGCGGCTGGCGCATTTTGTCAAGGTCGGACGGCATGGCGACATGGGCTGGATGGAGACGACGCTGGAGCGCCGCGCCCACCCCACCGCCATGTGGGACGGCGCCCGCACCGCCATCGTTCTGGGTCTCAACTACGGCCCTGAGACCGATCCCCTCCCCGAAATGGCCGACCGGTCGGCGGGCTATGTCTCGGTCTATGCTCGCCGCGACGACTATCACGAGGTCATCAAGGGGCGTTTGAAGACCCTCGCCGGTCAGGTTGCTGCGCGCACCGGCGAGGAGGTGAAGGTTTTCGTCGACACCGCCCCCCTGATGGAAAAGCCGCTGGCGCAGCGCGCCGGCCTCGGCTGGCAAGGCAAGCATACCAACCTGCTCAGCCGCACCCACGGCAACTGGCTGTTCCTCGGCGTCATCCTCAGCGCCGCCGAGTTGGAACCCGATCCGCCCGAGGGGGAGCATTGCGGCACCTGCACCGCCTGTCTCGACGTCTGCCCGACCAAGGCCTTCCCCGCACCGTTCCAGCTCGATGCGCGGCGATGCCTGTCCTATCTGACCATCGAATTCGCGGGGCCTTGGCCGGAGGAATTCCGCACGGCGACCGGCAGCCGGATCTACGGCTGCGACGATTGTCTGGCCGTCTGCCCCTGGAACAAGTTCGCCGCCGCGTCCAACGAAGCGCGGGTGCAGGCGCGGGAAGCGTTGGTCTCGCCGCGGCTGGCCGATCTGGCGGCGCTGGACGACGCGGCCTTCCGCACCCTGTTCTCAAAGAGCCCGGTCAAGCGGATCGGTCGCGACCGCTTCATCCGCAACGTGCTGTACGCGATCGGCAACAGCGCCGACCCGGAGCTGGTCCCGACGGCCGAACGCCTGCTCGACGATCCTGATCCGGTCGTGCGTGACGCCGCCGAATGGGCGGTTCAGCGGCTCACGGCCTAGCCTTGAGCGATGGCCCCGCCGCGTTCGCCGCCCGGGGCCCGGGCGATGTCCAGCAGCTTGATGCGGAACACCATCACCGCATTGGACGGAATCCCCGGCCGGCCCTGTTCGCCATAGCCCTGCGCCGGCGGCACATAGACCCACCACTCGTCGCCGACGCGCATATGCTGCAGCGCCTCGGTCCAGCCCGGCACGACGTCGCCGACCGTGAACACCGCCGGCTGGCCCGACTGGAAGGAGCTGTCGAACACAGTCCCGTCCGTCAGCGTGCCCTCATAGTCGACGCGGACCAGATCGTTGCGGTCGGGCGTCTCGCCGCCCGGAGGCCCCGAGCGGATCACCTTGTACTGCACGCCCGACGGCAGGGATTTCACCCCTTCGGCCTTGGCGTTCGAGCTCATGAAAAAGTCCGCAGCCCGCAGGTTCTGCGCCGCGCTTTCGTCCGGCGCGGCAGTTTCGCGATTGCAGGCGGCCAGAGGCCCCGCCAGCGCCGCCATCATCGACAGCGCCGCGACGCCCCTAGCCCATCCGTAGCGCATAACCTGCCTCTTCCAGTCCGTGTCTGATTTCCAGGGCGTGGGCCGCGCCGCGCGTCTCGACCATGATGTCGAACTCCGCGCCCTTGGCCGGCACGTCCAGCGCCAGCCGGTTGTGCACCACGTCGATGATATTGCCGCCCGCCCCGCCGATGACAGCGCTCATCTTCGACAGCATGCCGGGCCGGTCGTCGCCGAGGATGCGATAGACGACCATCTTCTTCTCGCGAACCAGCTCGCGGTTCAGGACCACGGCGAGCATGCGGGCGTCGATGTTGCCGCCGGTCAGTTCGATGCCGACCTTAAGGCCGCGGAATTTGTCGGGGTACGCCAGAAGCGCCGCCAACCCGCCGGCCCCGGCGCCCTCGGCCACCGTCTTCTCCAGCGTGGCCAGATATGCCACGCCCGTTTCGAAATCGGCTTCCTGGACGACCAGCACGTCCTCGATCAGCGGATCGACCAGGGCGAAGGGGATTTCTCCCACGGCCTTGATGGCGATGCCCTCGGCGATGGTCTGGCCGCTGCACACCGGCGGGCGACCTTCGCGCCGCGCCGTGTAGGACGGGTACATGGCCGCCTCGACGCCGAAGATTCGAATTGAGGGCTTCATCGCCTTGGCCGCGATGGCCGTGCCGGCGATCAGGCCGCCGCCGCCGATCGGGACGATCAGCACATCAAGGTCAGGCGCGTCCTCCATGAACTCGATGCCGCAGACGCCTTGACCCGCGATGATTCCCTCGTCATCGAAGGCCGAGACGAAGACGTAGCCCTCGGTGTCGCGCAGGCGGTGGGCCTCCTCGGTCGAGCCGGTGAAGTCCAGTCCCTTGATGACCACGGTGGCGCCGTGGGCCCGTGTGCCGTCGGCTTTCACGAAGGGGGTGCCCTCGGGCATGACGATGGTCACGGGCACGCCCAGACGGGCGCCGTGATAAGCCAGCGCCTGGGCGTGATTGCCGGCCGAGGCCGCCACCACGCCGCGTTTGCGCTCGTCCGGCGTCAGCTGCAGCAGCCGGTTCAGGGCGCCGCGCTCCTTGAAGCTGCCGGTGAAATGCAGGTTGTCGAACTTGACCCAGACCTCGGCCCCGGTCAGCTGAGACAGCCGCCTCGAATACCGGACCGGCGTCCGGTCCACCTGTCCGGCTATGCGCTTCTGCGCCGCCAGAATGTCGTCGAAAGTGACTGTCATGAGCGGTCCCTATACCCGGTCTGCGCCGGGTTGATGCGCGCTTTTGGCCCACAGCCCGAAACGTCGCAACCTTGACCTTATGGCGGCGTTCAGCGTCTGATCCAGACGTTCGACCCGCACCCAAGCCGGAGTAGAGCCATGTCCGCCCGCCACCTGATCGCCATCGCCGCCGTGGCCGCCTCCCTGGCGGCGTGCGAGACCGTTCCTTCGGGCGGCTATGGTCCCGGCCCGGCGTCGAGCGCCTTCCGCGCCGAGGACTTCGCCTGGTCCACCCGCGCGGGCCGCGCCTCGATCGAAGGCCGCGTCGACTATCGCCGCGACGGCCAGATATTCAACTGCACGGGCACCGTGGCGCTGACGCCCGACACGCCCTACACCCGCGCCCGCTTCCAGAGCCTGTACGGCTCCACCACCCGGGCCGCCGTCCCCGAGGCCGTGGTGCGCGCCCGCACCGTGGCCGACCCCAACGCCGACTACCGCTCCTTCGTTCGCCAGACGTCCTGCGAGAACAACCACTTCCAGTTCGAAAACCTGCCTGATGGAAACTGGTTCGTGATCTCCCCGGTCAGCGCCGGCGGCGACCGCATCGTGCTGATGCGCAACGTAGCCACCCGAGGCGGCCGCGTCGGGGTGACCCTCTAGACCTGCCCGTTCCAGTGCTTCGTCTTTGAGGCCGCGTAAATGGCCGCTTCGGAGAGTTAACCATGAGCCGTTTCGCCCTGCTCCTCGCCGCCGGCCTGATGGCCGCCGCCGCCCCGGCCGCGTCCCAGACCTGGGGCGGGACCTACGACAGCCGCTACAGCTACGGCGACAGCGGTTACGGTGATCGGGACGGCTATCGCTACGAGAGGCGCAGCGAATGGAATGCAGCGCCCTCCAGCTTCGACTGGCGCAGCCAGCTGGACCGGCCCGGCGACTATCGCTGCGACGCCTTCTGGGACGCGAACCGTGATGACTGCGGCGCCGGCTGGCGGGACCAGCGCCGCCGGGTCAGCCCGCAGGCGCGGCGGGACTACCGGGAGCTGGCCGGCTATGACCGGGATGGCTACGGCTACAGCGCGTATGGCTACAACCGGTACGGCTATCACGGCGGATATGGCGGCTATGGCTATTCCGCGCGCGGCTACGGCTCCAACTACAGCCATGCCTATGCGCAGGCCGGGGCAGCCTATTACGCCGCCTATGGCCGGCCCGATCTGGTCTATCCGGCGGGCGGACACGGCTACGGCTACGGCTATCAAGCCTCCTATGGCAGCCGCGCCGACTGGTGCCGCGCCAACTATCGTTCGTATGACCCTCGCTCGGGCTACTACCGCGCCTACAGCGGGCGCCTGATCTACTGCGGATAGGGCGTTCGCTGACGGCTGTTCATCCGATCACGGATCGGTGGGTGACCGGCGTTCGCCATCGTTTCGCCTTTTCAGGACCGCTTCGGTCTACCTGACCCGCACGGGGCGGTGGATCAGGGAGCGCGTTCATGTCCCAGCACAATATTTCCGGTTCGGAAGTCTTCGGACCCAAGCCCGGCGTCATGCTGCGATCAGTCAAGACTTCGGGCCTGCGCCGCCAGCGCGCGGCCCGCACCTGGGCGGCCTTCATCGCCGGCGCCGTCGTAGCCGTCGCGGGTGGAGCCATCGCCCTGGCCGCCGTCTTCGGCTCCACGCTTTTCGGCTAGATATCCCCTTCTCCCTCCCCTTCATGGGGAGGGATGTCGATGCGAAGCGGCGACAGGGTGGGGGCGTCTGAAGTTCCCCACCCGGTCGCTGCGCGACCCCCCCTCCCAAAAAGCGGGGGAGAGCCAGTCCCTACGGCAGCCACACCATCCGGCGCGTTTCGGTCTCGGCGTTCCGCGCCCGGCTGAAGCCTTTGCGGACCTCGCCCGTGTAGAGGAAGCCCGCCTTCTCCAACACGCGACCCGACGCCGGGTTGTCCGAGAAATGCCCGGCCATCAGCGCCCGCCGTTTCCACGACTTGGAGGCCCAGACCGTCCCGGCCTGCAGCGCCTCGGTCGCATAGCCGCGGCCCCAGAACGGACGCGCGATCCAGTAGCCGACCTCGGGCGCGGGATCGCTGTCCTCGAACAGGCCGATGACCCCGACAGGGCCGTGGTCCTCGTGCTCGATCAGGAAGGTGCGGGCGCGCTTCGGATCCTGCACGGCGACCTGCAGCACAAAGGCCTCCGCGTCGGCGATGCCGAAGGGATGCGGCATGCGCAGGGTCATGCGCGCCACGTCCGGATCGTTGGCGAGGGTCGCCAGACGACTGATGTCCTGGGCCCCGGGCGCGCGCAGCGCCAGACGCCGCGTCTCGACGACGGGAGAGGGTTCAATCACGCACATGACACGGCCTCGTTCTTCGTGCCGCCTCCTTGGAGGGCTCGGGCGGCTTCGAGGCGGGGAAACGCAAACGGGGAGTCTGGTGATCCAGACTCCCCGCGGAATAATTCCCTGGTCCGGATCGCGGCTCTCGAGCCTTGCGCGATCCGGGTGTCAGTCGGTCTGCGCTACTCGGCGGCCATGGCCTGTTCGGTGGTCGGAAGAATCGACACGTAACAACGGCCGTTGGCTTTCTTGGTGAATTTTACGGCGCCGTGAGCGGTCGCGAACAGCGTGTGGTCGCGGCCCAGGCCGACGTTGTCGCCCGGGTGGAAGGTGGTGCCGCGCTGACGCACGAGGATGTTGCCGGCCAGAACGTTCTCGCCGCCGAACTTCTTCACGCCGAGGCGCTTGGAATGAGAGTCGCGACCGTTACGCGACGAACCACCGGATTTCTTGTGAGCCATAGGTCTGCTCCCTGTCTCTAACTGTTCTTACGCTTCGTCGGTGGAGGCGGGCTTGGCCTTGGGCGCAGCCTTCTTGGCCGGCGCCTTCTTGGCGGCGGCCGGCTTTTCAGCGGCGGCTTCGGCCTTCGGAGCGGCGGCGGCCTTGGGGGCCTTCACCGGCTTGGCTTCGGTTTCCTCGACGCGCGGGGCCAGGCCGCGAGCACGCAGGTTCATCTCGGCCTTGGTCATCAGCGAGGTTTCGCCGTCCCACTTGGCCTTTTCGCCGGCGCCGTCGATGCCGGTGATGCGCAGCACGGTTTCCATCTGGCGATGGCCGTTCGTGCGGCGGTAGCCCTGACGACGGGTCTTCTTGAAGATCTTGATCTTCTCGCCCTTGCGGGTCTCGACCAGGGTCGCGGCGACAGCGGCGCCAGCGATCAGGGGAGCGCCGAGGGTCACGCCCTTGTCGCCGCCCAGCATCAGCACGTCGCCGAACGAAACGTCGGAACCGACATCGCCATCGAGCTTCTCGACAACGATGACGTCGCCCGGCTGAACCCGGTACTGTTTGCCGCCGGTCTTGATCACCGCGTACATGTTGAAGCCTCAGCGAAACGCAAAAAGAATAAGCCCGACGGGGGACCCCCTCGGGCGAAGAGCGGCGACATAGACGCAGAGGGGTGTCGGAGTCAACGCGAATTGGCCGAAAAACAGCGTCCGCACGGCTCCGGAACACCTTGCCACCGCCGCTGCAGAGGCTTCAAGTGGCGCCGACCCACGCGAGACACCCCCATGTTCACCCGCCTGCTGGCCGCGGCCGCCCTGTCCATCGCGGCCTTCGCCGCCCTCCCCGCCCCGGCCTCGGCCGCGGAACCGGTTTTCACCGCCAGACCTTGTCCGGCCGAATGGGCGACCGGCGGTCGCACCGTCGAGTGCGGCATGCTGACCGTCGACGAGGCGCCCGACGGCTCAAGCGCCCGCCGCATCGACATCGCCGTGGCCATCGTCCGCGCCAGCGCCCCCTTCCATGACGCTTCGGGACAGGCCTTGCCCCCCGTCGTCGTCTTCCATGGCGGGCCCGGCGGCGCAGCGGTCGCCGGCGTCGGCCCCAGCCTGCAACGCCTCGCCGCACGGCCCGGCGCCAATGTGCTGCTGGCGGCGGATCAGGACTGGATCTATTTCGACCAGCGCGGGGGCGGTCAGGACAATCCCTCGATGGA
>Ga0164305_10000071_pt1 | contig 29381 bp, 18 predicted proteins | sample Whisoiple_237_MG_FD_110215 | JGI IMG/M metagenome (GOLD analysis project Ga0164305, IMG submission 110215) | Soil microbial communities amended with pyrogenic organic matter from upstate New York, USA - Whitman soil sample_237_MG | ecosystem: Environmental > Terrestrial > Soil > Agricultural...
AGAGAAATAGATTTTGCTAGAGTCATAACCCAAGTTGAATCCACCAACAACAGAAGTTTCGGCAGTTTCCAAGTAGTTCAGGTCAGAAATAATCATGGCTTTTGTCCTTTTTATTTGTGAGTTGGTCGCTTGCAGCAACCTGTGGTTGTTATGTATTTAATATAGCTAGGCTGATCAGACCTGTGTTGCCATTTTGGCAGATTAATTTTGACAGGTACTGAAGACGAAAAATGTAGGCTACTCAATCAACTTGAGTAGGACGGGCATTGCCGAAACAGAAGAATAACTGTATTAGATTCGATCGCAAAGCAGTATAAATCCACAATAGCTAAAATCGGGTTTCTGAGTATAAAGTAATTAATTTGGCTAAGGTTGCCATTTTGGCAGATTTATTGAAAGCGCGGATTTTCGATACTCAAAAACCCGATCGCCCGCAGTGAGTCAACCAAAAAACTGGTACACCCAACGCCCGCAATCGGGTTGTCGGTCAATCGACTAAATTACTTATCCGCCCAATTAAACCAGCGCGTCTTAAATCCAGCCAAAAATCCTTGATTGTGAACATCAACCGCCGGCGCCGAGATCTGTGAACCTGCGCCTGCGACTTCAGCTACAAAACCTCTGGTATCTGAGTGCAACTCGCTAAAAGCCTCAGTTACATAACCCCCTCGAAGTCCGGCTCGTTTTTCCCTCACCACTTCCACATAATCTAAATCCGCAATTTTCCCCAATGCAGGCTTAGTTTCCGATTTACTCGACTTGCTGATTTGACTGTTTTCCTTCAGCAAGCGGTTGGAAGTACGGTAAGGGATATAGTCGAGGGGGTTGTAACCGGTGCACCGCAAAAGTAAAAAACAAGCCCAAGAATACTTTCCTGCCAGAATCGCTGCAATTATCTCATCCAATTGTTCGGGTTTGATTCCAACTTGGGAATGATTGGCAGAATGGTGAAATTGGGAATTCATTATTTTATCCTGTTTTGTGTAAATTGGTAGACTGTTGACTGTGGACTGTTGACTAATTTCTACAAACTCATGCCGCCCTTTTGTAGCTGCTTGAGAGGGTCAAGCAAAATGTCGGCTATGCTGCGCTGGCGGATGACAATTTCCGCAGTAGCTGTTTGGCCCGCTTTGAGTTTCCAGGTTTGATTTTTGGCTTTCACTGAGTCTCGATCGATACTCACTTCCACTCGGTAAAAAACACCCAATCGCTCGTCTGTTTTGGCATCCGGTGAAATAGATAAAACTTTTCCCGGAATCACGCCGTAATTTTGATAAGGAAAAGCATCGAATTTGACCTGCACCGGCATTCCGGTTTTGACAAATCCCGCTTCTCGGTTCGGCAAACTGACTTCCAGCACCAGAGGAGCCTGATTCGGAGTCATTTCTGCAAGAGTTTGACCCGGTTGAACTACTTCGCCGGTGTTGTGAATGTTGAGTGCGGAAATCACTCCGCTGACGGGTGCGTAAAGAAATCTTTGTTTGAGCTTATTTTTGGCTTGATCGAGCAGGGTTTGGGTTTCGGCAATTTTGGATTTGACTTGATTTAATTCCATTTCCAACTGCTGAATTTTTTGCTCTTTTTCTAACTGCATTTGGCGCGCTGCGGCTTGTTTGCTGGCGGCTTCGGCTTGCAGTCGATCGACTTCTGCCAATTGTTGAGTTAATTCACCTTGGGCTTTAGAAATGGCGCTAGTTCGATCGCGCAAACTTTGCTCGACTTCAAACAGCCTTTCCTTAACTCCAGTTGCATCAGACAGTTGACCTCTGATGGCAGCACTTTGCCTGTCGCGAACGGTTTGCTCGACTTCAAAGGCGCGATCGTCAGCCTGAGTTTTCTCCCCCAACTGGCTTCTAATAACGGCATTTTCACTTTCTCGCAGAGCTTCCTCAGCTTCAAACAATACGTCTTTTGACAGTGCTCCCTCATCTACCAAAGGTTTGAGACGCGCGATCCGCTCTTTGTGAGCCGCTACTTTTGCTTGCAACCCGGCCAGCAATTCTTGAGTCTTGCGTTGCAACGGTTTCACCCGATCGCGCCGCCCTTGCTGGGAGTTAATATCTGTTTTCAGTTGCGAGAGCAAGTCTTGTACATTCTTTTCCAGAGGTTTGAGCTGTTGCTTGCGCGCTTGCTGAGACACTAAATCTGCTTGCAATTGCTCGATTTGAGACTGCGTGGTAGCCGCTGAAGCGCGAGCGCGGGCGATCGCAGCTTCAGCCCCCCGCTGGTCTGCAGCAGCAATAGCTTGGCTCGCTTCCGTTTCCAGTTTAGTTGTCTCGATCGAACTCATCTCTTGCATCAATTGAATTCGATAAGCATCCAGAATTTTCTCAAGACGCTCCACCTCGCTCTGGGCATTCGACGGGTCTAATTCGGCCAATAATTGTCCAGCTTTGATTTTTTGACCTTCTTTGATAGCGAGGTTAATAATTTTTCCTGGCTCCGTCGGATGAATTTTGTAAACAGCGCCTTTGGGAACTAATTTGCCCTGAGCGTGACCGACTTGATCGATTTTTCCCAATGTTGCCCACCCTCCAAAAGCTACGAAAAAAACCATTCCTCCTAATATCAGCCTCTGGGGGAAAGATACTGACGGCTGGTCGAGTACCGAGTGCAAAGAAGTAGACCAATTATTAGCATCAGGCTGCCGGAAGTTGGCAATATTGATACCGTTATTAGTTTGAGAAGAGCGATTTTGAGATTCTACAACTTCTAAAGATCGGTCTTTTTGTCGGGTTTCGTTTTCTTGCCTAGAAGCTACGCCCCCATAGACTTCACCTATTTCGTTAGGAGCGTGCCCTAATTCTTTGACATCTTCTGAAAACATTGTCTTTCCTCCAAATTAGTCTGTTGACTGTTGGCATTTTGCAGTTTTTAGGAGCTATCAGTCAGGAGTCAGAAGTTAGGAGTCAGGAGTCAGAAGTCAGAAGTCAGGAGTCAGTGAAAATGATCTTTAGTCTTGTATTGGTTGCTAATGACTCATGACTCTTGACTTCTGACTAATAACTAATAACTAATAACTAATGACTAATGACTAATGACTTAAATATCGAGTTGTTGCTGAGCGAGGTGATAGTAAAGTCCGCGTTCAGCCATCAATTCGTCGTGGTTGCCTTGTTCGGCTAAAATGCCTTTGTCTAGAACCAAAATGCGATCGGCATTACGCACCGTAGACAACCGATGAGCGATAATAAACGCAGTGCGATCGCGACTAATGCGGGCGAGATTTTGCTGAAACCTGCGCTCAGATTCGGTATCCAGGGAAGAAGTTGCTTCATCCAAAACCAAAATTCGGGGATCGCCCAAAAGAGCGCGGGCGATCGCAATTCGTTGTCGCTGGCCCCCAGACAAACTCGTTCCCCTTTCCCCCACAGGAGTTTGATAACCCAGCGGCATATCTTGAATAAAAGCGTGAGCTTCTGCTAGCTTCGCCACTTCTATCGCCTGTTCCAAGGTTGCAGAAGCCGCATCGTTTCCGTTTTTATACAGCGTAATATTTTCCAAAATCGTTCCCGAAAACAAGAAACAATCTTGAGGAACAACACCCAACTGAACTCGCAGCGACTGCAAAGAAATGTGCCGAATATCGTGGCCGTCAATTGTCAGCCGCCCCTTTTCTGGATAATAGAAACCTTGCAGCAGCTTGACCAAAGTGCTCTTACCGGAACCGCTGCGGCCGACAATTGCCACAGTTTCTCCAGCTTGCACCTCAAAGGAAAGATTTTGCAGCGTATTGCGTTCCTCATCCTGAGCATAGCGGAAGGAAACATTGTCAAACTTGACGTTTCCCTGAATGCGAGGCAGCACCAGCATTGGCTTGTAAGGGCTTTCTTCAGGTTGGGCAGAGAATACATCATCCAAACGCTCGATCGAAACGAGCACTTCTTGCAACTCATCCCAAAGTCCCACCACTGAAAGCACAGGAGAAATCACGTTCCCAATCATCATATTAAAAGCAACAAATTGACCGATTGTCAACTCGTCTTGAATCACCAGCATTGCCCCATACCACAGCAAAGCCGTACTCCCCAAAGTATTAATCCCACCCCCGATCACCTGCAAAGAATTAGCCAACTTCTGCCCGCGAAATTTAGCATTAACCATGCAAGTTAATTGGTCTTCCCAGCGCCAGCGCATTTCTCGCTCAGCAGCAGTTGCCTTAACCGTCGCCACCCCAGTAATCATTTCCACCAAAGATGAATTTTGCTTGGCACTTTCGGTAAAAACCTCCCGCGAGACTTTTCGCAGAAAGGGAGTTGCCACTAAAGTCAAAATCACGATCGGCGGAATCAACGCCAGCACCAACAACGCCAGACGCCAGTTATAGTAAACCATCAGTCCGATGTAAACTACAGCCATCAAAGCATCCAACCAAGCCGTAATAGCTTGGCGAGTCAAAAAGGCCTGAATTTTTTGATTTTCCTGAACCCGAGTCAAGATATCGCCCACCTGACGAGATTCAAAAAACTTGATCGGCAAACTGAGAGCGTGACTGATAAAGCCGCTAATTAAAGTCACGTCAATGCGGTTCGACAAATAATCTAGCAAATACTGTCTCGTTGCACCCAACAGCGTTCGCCAAACACTAAACAGCAGCAGTCCGATCGCAAAAACGTGCAGAGTTACTATGCTTTTGCTGACCACCACTTGGTCGAGAATTACTTGGGTAAATAGGGGAGTAACTAAACCAAATATTTGGAGCAACAAGGAGAGGAGCAGAATTTGGGCGATCGCAGCGCGGTAGGGCCAGACTATGCCAACAAAATCTTTAAGTTTGATGCCTTGATGTTCGGCAGTGTGATTGCGGTAGAGTTCCGCTGTCGGGTCTAAAATTAGGGCGTACCCAGTCCAATTTTCGGTAAAACTTTTAATGCTCATCCACCGCTTGCCTGCCGCAGGATCGGCAACTAAAACCTGTTGATTTTTAAAGCTGTAAACTGCCACGTAGTGATTGCCTTGCCAGTGAGCAATCCAGGGATTTTGATTTCGCAGCGGAGTTAAAGAAGCTCGCACGGGACGGGTTTGAAATCCCATCCTTTCCGCTGCTTTTGCCAGACTCTTGAGCGACGCGCCGCTGCGACCGATTTCTGCTAATTCGCGCAAGTAATTTAGGCTGAATTTTTTACCCCAATATTCGCTAATCATCGCTAAGCAAGTAGCTCCACAATCTGCTGCGCTCTGTTGTTGAATGAATGGGTATTTGCTGCTCAACCAGCGCCGCTGCTTGGGTTTGGGAAAGCTGATGATTCCGTCTGCGGGTTTTTGCTTAGCAACTGGGGTTAATTTTGATGGCTCGGTTTGTGAGGTAGATCTCGCATCTTGGGGCGGCGTTACTAAGCTTAAAATTGGAGGTTTGCGGATGATTTTAGGGCGGGAATTGCTTTCGGAACTAATTCGGACTTTGGCGCTTTTCCACTGTTCGCTGCTAAGCTGGTAAATTAGCAGATCTGTTACCGCTATCCAGTCGCTCTTTATGTCTGAATGTTCCCAGTTACTGCCGAGACTTGGCGGTGCTTGACCTTGAATTTGACCGCAGCGGAGCCAAAAATGATTGGTAGAGTTTTGACAATGCTCAGCGAGGGAAACTCCGGCAGGAATGCGGCTTTCTTCTATGTAAGGCAGTAAGTGCGGCCACAGAAGCTGTTGTTGGTGGGGAGGGAGCGATCGCAAATCTGTTTGCGTCTTGAAAAAGATTAACCGCTGTCGCTCTTGAAATTCTTGCTGCAAGTGCTGTTGCAGTTGCGGGAATTCTTCTAAAATAAGCTCCAATGTGGTGGCCGCAATTCGACCGATTTGGCAAGTGCCGGCCGCAATTGCTCTGTAAGGAAGTACGTTTTCAATAAATAGGTTATCTGTGCCAAATATTGCTCCGACTTCCAGTACCACCGCCGAAATCTCCTGCTGTTGAGACGCTTCTACCGCTAGCAGCCTGACTCTTCCCTCGCAAACTAAATAAAAATTGCGATCGCTCTGTTCTATTTCAACGAAATTGTTGCTATTATCTGATGTTTGATATTGAGTGATTTCATTTCCGAGCTGAAACTCGCAAATTTCACAGGCTGTATTTAATTTCGCTACTAATGTCGGTTCTGCATCGACTTCCTCGAAAAAATTCTGAATTGCCGGGAAATTTTCCAAGGCTTCTGGGGTTTTAAAAATGTAATTTTCAACCCCTAATTTTTTTTTCATAGCTTACCCTGTAAAAAAAGTGTTTCAAATTTTTTGAATTACAACTAACCCAGTTATGAGCAATTTTTATTTGTTTAGTTGCAATTTAGTTGGCTTAAAAACTGTTTGTCGATATGTCAGACGAATACCCCTTAGTTACCACATCCCCTCAACGCCTTTAGGATATATAAAATTGCGTTCTTTCAGGATTGGGCGGTGATTACGTAAGTATGGTTTTGGATGGCTCCCAGTTTAACTTACAGAATCGTGGTTTTGGCTACCTTTAAGGGCAATCTTTATCTAATCTTTATAAATTTACCGTAATTATACGTAAGGTTTGTAAAGATTCTGTGAAGCGGGGCGAGGCAGGTGTTGTACCCGGTATACGTATATATACGCAAAAATTTACATTCAGGATTCAAAAACCATCTATTTTTGACGCTTGTTTGTGAAGTCCAGATTCCGAACATTGTAAAGAAATATTGATGGCTGTTAGTTTGTAGCAGCAATTAAAGCAAATAATTCACCATCTAATCTCGGTATGTAACGGATTAAAGTAAGATGGAAGGTTTTGCTGTTGATAACGACCTTTCATTTGGGGGTGACTTCTGTGAGAGCCCAAACCCATCACTATGGATACCCATCACTATCGGTCTAAACCCCGATTAAAAGTATCGGTTTCTCTGCTTAACGAATTTTGTGCGATCGCACTCACTGTATTGGTTCTTCAAAAGCATAGAATAGTGTAAAATCCAACAACCAACTACTGCAAATATCAGCGTCGAATCCACCAACATCTTCTGTGCCGCTGTCCCTCGAACAACTTCTAAAACATTTTTTTGGCTATAACTCTTTGATCCCGGGGCAGCAGGAAATTGTCGAAGCTGCTTTACAAAAACCGGATATGATGATTGTCATGCCGACGGGCAGTCCTAAGTCTTTGTATTTTTAATTACCGGCACTGTTGAAACCCGGATTGACGGTGGTGGTTTCGCCGTTAATTGCTGTGATGCAATACCAGATAGTTGCGGTAAGTCATTAACTATGCAGAATCCAGCGATTGCCGCGGCACAATCCAGTTAAATTATTTTGGGGATGGGAGGAAGGCTACTCTTCGGCACATCTTAGCCGTATCATCTGTTGTTTAGTTCACCCTACTTCATGCCGTTTCACCTGAGTTCGGCTCCGTCGAGGCAACTGCTAGTAATTGAGCAGCCTGCACGTTACTCATTGCGACTTCCCAAATGCCTTTTGCACAATAGCTGTAAAAGTTACGAACAGGCAGAAACAATGAAAGCTACTGGTAAGGTGTATACAATTGATTTGGCTGGAAATCAGTATCAAAGCCCTCGGTACTTGCAAAGTCGGGCGAGGATTAACTCCCTCATCGACCATTATATGTCATTGGAAGTTTTGAGCGATAGACTTTCCGACCTCCCCCAGCAATTTTCCACCCCGCATCCCCGCGCTTGGGAACCCATAGATTGGCAAGGAATCAATCGCGACCAAATTATTGGTGTCAAGCCAGAAATATTTTTACAAATTTTGGCAAGTGCGGCAGAAATTGAAGCTCCCATCCGCAGCTACGGTAGAGAAAGTTGGTGTTACTTACAGCATATTTACCCGCAAATGGCGCGGTTTATGGGAGGAATTTTTGATGCCAACGGCAACATTCTAGAGATAGGTGTCTGGGAAAAAGAAGAACGCCAACATTGCCCGACATTTAGGAAAATTTACCAGCAACTTACAGCGGAAAAACTGCAAGTTAAACCCAACTCTGTGAATGGCTGTCAATCGACAGGTGACGCTTGGCAAGATACCTACAAACACGTGATTAGTCGCCTGAGTACCGAGTGGGGAGCTACTTCTGTTTATTTATGGTTGATGGTACACTCAACAGGAGCGTTGCAACAGGCAATTTCCCAGCCTTTACAGGATGAGATCAATCATTTGGCTAAGTTTTGGGGTTTCAGCCGCTGGGCATTCTCCCAGAGTTATTTCAATCAACTGAAAGGCTCTACCAAAAACCTGATTGCTTTGCTGAAACACCATCAGATTGAACGCACGCACGGTAACGATGTGTTTAATACTTCACTCAGCCTCAAACAGCTTTCTTTGGTGTTGGAATTGACTTTTACATTCACGCGAGTGATGGTGCGTCTGCGGCGCTGGAACCGCGAGCTCAGTCGCAGTTATCTCAGACATTTGTTTGGCACAGCACCGATGGTTGATGCACCGCGCAAGGTCGCTTAAATCTGAGATATTTCACGAGTTTCATGAACAGGCAAGATGCCTGTTCCACTCATAGTTCAATTTTATTGTGGGGTAAGGTGCGCCATAAGCACCCAGCTATGTTAAAGTGCGATCAATTTATGTACTCGTTTGCTCGGCATATAGTAGGATTGATGCAGATGGGGCGGGAATCGGTTTTTGAGGGGAGTTTTTTACCGCAGATGTATGTTGATGAACGCTGATGGACGCAGATGATTGATGGGAGGGAGAAATGAAAATTAAAAAAGTAGCTTTTTGGGACAAGGAATTAGAGTGGCGTTTTGAACCAATCGATTTTTCCAATCTGGCTTTATTAGTTGGCGTATCTGGTGTCGGCAAAACACAAATTTTGAAAGGAATTTTGAGTTTACAACAGATAGCTAATGGTGCTTCATTAAACGGTTTAGCATGGGACGTTACATTCTCGACCGTCAACAATGTGGAATACCGCTGGCAAGGCGAATTTGAAACTAAAAAAATTCTGCCCATAATTCCTAATGAGGAAGACGAAACCGACAAATTTAAAATTATTAGGGAAGATTTATTCAAGGAGGGAAATGTAATAATAGAAAGAACACCAAATGAAATTATATTCAAAGGCGAGAAAACGCCGAAATTATCGCCCTTTCAAAGTGCAGTTGAAATTTTAAATCAAGAAGAGGATGTTTCACCTGTTCAGCAAGGTTTTGACAAAATCATTTACAGGGATAATTCGAGGTCAGTCTATGGCATTTTAGGTTTGCCTTTAAGGGTAATGTCGAGACTTTTTAATGATAATCTTGCTTTGGAAAATATTCAAGCAACTAAAATGCCAATACTTCTTAAATTGGTTTTAATTGCTCGCGATTGTTCAGATGTTTTTGATAAAATAAAGCACAAGTTTATCGAAATTTTTCCTCAAGTGGAAGATATCAAAATAGAAGCAGTGGAAGATAAAGAGCATCCATCTATTCCTGATTTTCCACTCCAAATCAAAGAAAAAGGTGTCAATGATTGGATTTTCCAAAATAATATTTCTTCAGGAATGCTGAAAACGCTAATTCATATTAGCGAGTTGTACTTGTCGCCCGAAGGCACTGTAATCCTGATTGATGAGTTTGAAAACAGCTTGGGGATTAACTGTATCGATGTGGTAACAGATTTGATTGTGGAGAATAGAAATATTCAATTCATTCTTACCAGTCACCATCCTTACATAATCAATAATATTGGGATGGAGCACTGGAAAATAGTCACTCGCAAAGGTGGGGTTGTGACTGTGATAGATGCTAAAGATTTGAACTTGGGAAAATCCAGGCATCAAGCTTTTATGCAACTGATTAATCTAGAAGAATACAGCGAGGGAATTAAAGTTTGATGAATCTGTATTTTTTGGTCGAAGGAACACAATCGGAGAGAAAAGTTTATCCTGCATGGCTGGCTCATCTTTTACCGGAATTGCAGCGAGTTGACAATTGCGATGATGTGAATGAAAAAAATTATTACTTGATTAGCGGCGAAGGATATCCTTCATTAATATATGATTTTATTCCGCGTTCGATCGCAGAAATTAACTCAAACGGAAAATACAGCTATTTTGTAGTATGTCTTGATGCCGAGGAAAATACTGTTGCGGAACTCACAACAGAAATTGATGATTTTTTAAGTCAAGAAAAATTGAAATTAAACAATGCAGAACTTGTGCTGATATTTCAGAATCGCTGCTTGGAAAGTTGGCTGTTGGGTAATCGGAAGATTTATTCCAGAAATCCTCAAAACAAACCTTTGCTAGATTATACTAAATATTACGATGTTTCAGTTAACTGTCCCGAAAATATGGGCAGATATCAAGATTTTAATACTCACGCTCAGTTTCACGGAGCTTATTTGAGAGCGTTATTTGAAGCTAAAAATATTACCTATTCAAAAAAACGGCCGGGAGATGTACTCAAGCCATTTTATTTGGAACAGCTATTGGCAAGGATTCAAGTTCAGCCGGAACAACTGACTACTTTCCGTCAATTAATCGATTTTTGTAACAAAATTAAACCAAAATTATCCACTTAAAAGGCAACAAATAAGAGAAAATAAAGAGTAAAAGGTAGAGACAGATTCACAAACTGGCCCTACCCAAGCAGATACAGTTAGGATACATTTCATACTAGATTTAGATAAAACACTTTAAGGTCGCACAAGTCACAAAAATAACTATGAACAGCACAGAATCTTACGCATCATCTCAAATGACCGATCGCGATCGCGCGAACCTCAGCCGCCTGATCGATTACACTTCCATTCGATCGATACCCGAAATTTGGGCGATCGTCAAACAAAAATTCGGTCAAACCGTCGCCCTCCACGACCCCCACAGCAAGCCAGAAATCAAACTCACCTACACCGACCTCTACCAGCAAATACAGCAATTCGCCGCCGGCTTGCAGGCCCTCGGCATCGAACCAAATCCCGAAGAAGCAGTCCCTCCCCGCGTCGCCCTCTTCGCCCACAATCGTGCCCGCTGGCTGATAGCCGACCAAGGTATCATGATGGCCGGGGCCGCCAACGCCGTTCGAGGTGCCACCGCCGACCCCGAAGAACTTTTGTACATCATCCAAGACAGCGGCAGCACCGCCTTGGTAGTCGAAAACCGGGCATTACTCAAAAAACTGCAACACCGCCTCCCGGATTTGCCCATCCAACTCATCGTCCTCCTCTCCGACGAAGAACCCGAAGCCAGCCCAACCCTCAACACAGTCAAATTTTCCCAAGTCATGACCACAGGGGCCAACCGCCCCCTCAAACCCACCAACCACAACCCTCAAACCCTCGCCACCCTCCTCTACACCAGCGGCACCACTGGCAAACCCAAAGGCGTCATGCTGACTCACGGGAACCTGCTGCACCAAGTCACCACCTTCGGCACAATTCTCCAGCCCGAAATCGGCGAATCTGCCCTCAGCATTCTGCCCAGTTGGCACGCCTACGAACGCACCGTCGAATACTTCCTGCTTTCCCAAGGATGCACCCAAATTTACACCAGTATTCGCTATTTCAAACAAGACTTTAAAACTTGCAAACCCCAGTACATGGTCAGTGTTCCGCGCATCTGGGAATCGATTTACGAGGCAGTACAAAAGCAGTTTCGGGAACAGCCGCCTAACAAACAAAAATTGGTGAATTTCCTGCTATCTACCAGCCAGCAATACATCGAGGCACGCCGTATTTTCCAAGGATTAACTCTCAGTTTGAAACCTGCTTCTGCTTCCGAAAAACTCATCGCCCGCATCAAAAGCATCCTGTTGTGGCCCGTCCACGCCCTCGCCGAAAAATTGGTTTATCAAAAAGTCAGGGAAGCTACGGGAGGACGTTTTAAGTGGGCGATTAGCGGCGGCGGTTCTTTGGCAACGCATTTAGACAATTTCTTTGAAATAGCGAATATCGGCTTGTTGGTGGGATACGGTTTAACCGAAACTTCGCCGGTTTTAACTGTGCGCCGTCCTTGGCACAATCTTAAAGGTTCCGCAGGTCAGCCGATCGCGCAAACGGAAATTAAAATAGTAGATCCGGAAACCAGACAGCAACTGCCCACAGGCCAGCGCGGCTTAGTATTGGCCCGGGGGCCGCAAATCATGCAGGGCTACTATCTCAATCCCCAAGCGACTGCCAAAGCCATAGACTCCGAAGGCTGGTTCGACACCGGGGATTTGGGCTGGCTGACACCGGGAAACGACTTAATCTTGACCGGGCGGGCCAAAGATACGATCGTCCTCAGCAACGGCGAAAACATCGAACCCCAGCCCATAGAAGACGCCTGCGTCCGCAGCCCCTACATCGACCAAATTATGCTAGTAGGTCAAGACCAGAAATCCGTCGGCGCCTTAATTGTCCCCAATGCAGAAGCCGTGCAGAAATGGGCAGAAACTCAGAATCCCCCTTTACACGAAATTGACTGGAATAGCAAGACTATTCAAGATTTATTCCGTAAAGAATTGAACCGAGAGGTGCAAAATCGCCCTGGATACCGCGCGGACGATCGCATCGGCCCGTTCAGGTTGATTCAGGAGCCATTTTCGATCGAGAATGGAATGTTGACCCAGACCCTGAAAATTAAGCGCCCGGTTGTGACGCAACACTACCGCGATATGATTGACGGGATGTTTTGAAATATTCGCAGGACTTGGGGAATGGAAAAGAAAAAATTATCCCAACACCCGAGTCCTGAGTCCGAGTCCTCAGTCCTGGGCCATTAGTTCATATTTACCAACTAATGGCCCAAGACTAATGCCTAATTCCTAATTGACAAGCAACAACTTTATGGAACCACAATTACTCTTGAAGCGATCGATTAACGTTAAAGTCGTCGTTACTCCCCGCTGGAAAGAAGAAGCTCAACAGCAACTCCAAGCCCAAATCAACCAAATAGACTCTCAGCTACAACAGTTAGAAATGCAAGGGCAGCGGATGATTTCAGAAATCCAAAAGCAAAATCTGCAGCCCCCAGGCCCGCAAGTAATGCAGCAAATAGAAAACATTCAAGTGCAGGTGAATCAAAGAAAAAGCGAACTGCTAGAACAGAAAAACCAAAACCTGCAACAGCTTCAGCAAGTGCAGGTGCTAGACCTGGAACAAGAAGTGAGTCAAGGTCAAATTGACGGCACGTTCACTGTCGGGCTCGGAGAAAACTTGATTCAAAAAATGCAAGTAGAAATTCTCCTCCGCGACGGCATAGTCGAAGAAATTCGAGGTGATATTTAGAAATTGGTAAGTGGTAATTGGCGATCGGTATTTGGCAATTGATTTTGAGTCAACATTCACACATCAAGAATGCGAGAAACTGGCATAATAATAAGTATTGCCGGTGGCCGATCGCCAATTATCAATAGCCAAATACCGATTACCTATTACCAACACAAAAGGACTTTTTACAGATGATTCGCGAAGTTTTCATGCCAGCCCTGAGTTCGACAATGACAGAGGGCAAAATTGTTTCCTGGGTCAAATCCGCCGGAGACAAAGTAGAAAAAGGCGAAACGGTGGTAGTCGTTGAATCCGACAAAGCCGACATGGACGTGGAGTCTTTCTACGAAGGCTATTTAGCAATAATTATCGTACCTGCAGGCGAAGTTGCTCCGGTGGGGGCGGCAATCGCCCTCGTAGCAGAAACAGAAGCCGAAATCGCCGTCGCTCAGCAGCAAGGAGCCGCCGCCCCAACCGCAGCAGCAGCCCCTGCTCCCAGCCCCGTTCCTGTCAGCGCAGCTACATCGTCAGCAGGTTTGCAGCAAAATGTCAGCCGCCAAAACGGCCGCAGCGTCGTTTCTCCCCGCGCTCGCAAGTTAGCCAAAGAGTTTAAAGTAGATTTGAATTCTATCAAAGGCAGCGGGCCCAACGGTCGCATTGTCGCAGAGGATGTGGAAGCAGCAGCCGGCAAAGCCCAACCCGTTCCGGTTCAGCAACAGGTAACAGTCCCCGCAGCACCCGCACCCGCAGCACCCGCCCCCGCAGCAGCAAAACCCGCACCCGCACCAGTCCCGGCGATCGCACTTTCGGGCCAAACAGTACCGATGAATGCGCTGCAAAATGCGGTGGTGCGGAATATGGAAGCAAGTTTGAGCGTGCCGTGTTTCCGCGTGGGTTACACAATTACTACTGATAATCTGGACAAACTCTACAAACAAATTAAGTCCAAGGGCGTCACGATGACGGCTATGCTGGCGAAGGCTGTAGCAGTAACTTTACAAAAACATCCTCTGCTGAATGCTTGTTATGTGGAATCGGGAATTCAATACCGCGCTGATATTAATGTGGCGGTAGCGGTGGCGATGGACGGTGGCGGTTTGATTACGCCGGTGCTGCAAAATGCCGATCGCCTCGATATTTATTCGCTCTCGCGCACTTGGAAGGATTTAGTCGATCGCGCCCGCACCAAGCAGTTGAAGCCTGATGAATACAGCACGGGAACTTTTACTCTTTCCAATCTGGGAATGTTTGGAGTAGACAAGTTTGACGCGATTTTGCCGCCGAATCAAGGCTCGATTTTGGCGATCGGTTCTTCGCGCCCGCAAGTAGTAGCTAATGAAGATGGTTTGATGGGAGTGAAGCGGCAAATGCAGGTGAATATTACTTGCGATCACCGGATTATTTACGGCGCTGACGCTGCGGCATTCTTGCAAGATTTAGCGAAATTGATTGAGACAAATCCTCAATCTTTGACGCTTTAGTCACGAGTCAGTTGACAGTTGTCAGTTGTCAGTTGACAGCTTGCGAGCGAGCCGGTTGTTGGGTTGTCAGTTGTCAGTTGTCATTAGTTTTTAGCTAAGAGTTAAGGCATGATAATTTTGCGAGTTCAATCAGAGCGGGGACGCTCGAATTCGGTATCATTGAACTCGCGATCGCGGACTCTCGCACTTAAATATCATTCCGATGTCAACGCATTTGATATCACAACAACTCATAACCAATGTCAACTGACCACTGTCAACTATCAACTGTCAACCGTCAACCGTCAACCGTCAACTGACTAATTACTCGATCGCACAGTCAAAACTTGCGGCGGAGTCGCATCCGGCGGATACAAGAAATCCACCTGAACCAAACGGCGTTCCCCCGGCTTCATATTCACATTCACCAAAGGTTCCCCCTGCTGTCCCCTGCGCTGTACGATGTGAATGTAGCGCGTCAAAGTCTTGCCCGTATCATCATTAAACATTACCCGCACCGTACCTCGAAAAAATATCCGATTTTCGGGAGGGTCGTAAAACATCAATCCCCCCAATTCTGTATTTGCTTTAATCGGTGTTTGCATTTTAATACTAACAGATTGGGACTCGCGAGATTTGTTGTAAAGCGGAAAAGTTAAGTTGTATTGAATCCCGTAATTACCATTAGCTAAGTAAGCAGTATCGGGATAGCGAGCTAACATTTTGGCGCTTTGAACTTGACCAGTTCCAAAAGTACCCGTATCGGTTGTGCTCAAAGCATAAGAAAAGGACTCGCCGCGCTTGGGAATAGTTAAATAATCGGTTCTCGAATTGTCCGTAATTTTAGCTTGCCACTGGGAACCTTCAGCTACTCCCGCCACGCGGCCGTAAATTTTTTGCACCGGATTTTCGCCTCTCGGAGTTGGTGCTAAATCTCTTGGCCCCGCTAAACCTTGGGTATTTAAAATATTTTCCCACTGTTCTAATGTGGGAGATTGCTCGACTCCTCCTTGACTTTTAGGAGCAAACATAGCTAATGATGCTACATAAACCGAATTGCTGCTCGACATTCGCATCAAGGTCGATCGACCGTTGGAAGAAGGCGCGACATTGCCCACAGGTATCGGCAAATTCATCAGCATTCGGCTCTCATTGGCCGGAATCTCGATCGCAGCCGGCAAAATGGCTTGTCTGTATCCCCGCAGCACATCGCTCGTGATGCGGCTTCCAGGCCCCGCAAACACAGTGCCGAATCGATTTTCTAAATACGACGGCAAATCAACAAACAAGGCATCGGGCCGAGTTAAATAAGTCGCTCCTTGCAATACTTTTAAAGTAACAGGTTCCGAGTTGGGATTGTGGACAATTATTCCTTGAAATAAGGTGCGAGTGTCTTGGCGATTTTTAGCTTTGGCGATGTGGTGGGCAAAGATGTCAAATCGACCTTTGAATGGAAAGTTTAAGTGTGCAGAAGGTACTTGTTTTCCTTCCGGGGGAAATGTGGAGAGCAAAATGCCTTCGGTTTGCACGACTTCGGGGCTGTTGCTGTTGAAAACCGGGATGTTGTCGAGTTTTCCGGGCAAAACGCGCACTTGCTGGGGTACCATCACAGTGTTCAGCGGGGCCGTTGTCGGAGGTGCTGGCAAATCCAGTTCGTTTTCCGGTATCGAAAATTCTCGCTGGATGATGACTTGTTGGGTCGCAGGTGTCGGGATTGCTTGAGCTAAGGGTAGAATTGGCCAAAACATTGCTGAGAGCGCGTTTAACTGAACTTTCAGAAGATTGCCACATAGCAACCGAAAAAAAACCTTACCACAAGTTGGTTGATATTTTCTGGGGATTGGGGGATTTTAGGTCAATTTTTGCGGAAATTCGGGCATCGCAAATTTTTTGTTTTTCACCTTGACAAAATCTACATTTTGTGATTACAAAGCAAAAATAAGAGCCAGAGGCGGGATAGCTGCCCTGGCTCTTATGAGTTGATACTAGAAGTTAACCTGAATTCACTCGAAATGCTACAAGCTTTTATGCCGATGGATGGCCTGCACCCCTGAGAAAATTTAAGCAATAGCTTTTTTTGCCTGCTTGCGGCGGGCTGCTACTAAACTGCCCAACCCCATCACCATACCTGCGATAGTAGTTGGTTCGGGTACTGGCTCAGCATCAGCCACAACTCCGGCCATAACTTTGTCGCTGGTACCAACACTAGACCCAGCTACCTGTTGGAAGCGAACTCCTGCCTTGAGCGTACCATTCTGGAATCCCGTCAAGAAAGCATTTTCTGCCTGAGCCGCACTCAGACTGCTGCCAGTTAGCAAAAAGCTAACCAAAGTAGACTGATTTTTATATAAGCCTCCATTAGCGTTGCCACCATTAAAGCTATTGCGCGGAGTGCTAATGCCATAGTCGAAACCGTTGGACAAACCGCTAATATCAACGTTTTGCCAAAACTTTGTAAAAGTGCTGCCTGCAGTCGATTTAACCGATGCACTAACGCCACTCAATACGTCAAATGCCACGGCAACGAGAGAAGAGTTTGTGGCACCACCGGCTGTAGCCTGAGTGCCAGTGGTATTGGTGATGCCCAAATTCAGGAGCAAATCGGCTCCACTTTGGACAAAGTTGAAGTCCAATGTTGCAGTAGCGCCGGTACCGATGCCGTTGGTAGTACCGTACTGAGGATCGACGGATAAAGCGAATGCTTGGGCTTGCGTTGCAGTTAGTAATGAAGAAGCAATGGCTAAACCAGCGGTAGCTATACAGGCAGTTAGTGGTTGGGCGAAGTTGGTTTTCATAAGGGTAATACCTTGTTTATATCGTTTGAGGATTGACTTTATTGATTTCTTCTGGTATCTGTTTACATCATCTATCATGTACAGGTATTTTTCTATACATTTTTGCTACTTTTACCAAAACAATATAGTGCGAGGTAGATTCTTAAAGTTTTCGTAAACTCGGTTGTATCACAAAGGCTAGGATGACTGTTGCTGAGGCATTCCACGGCTAACTATCCGTTATTGCAACTTTCGGTACCATCCGCTGTTACAACCCGTATTTACGTAATTATACTAATGTAAAAGCTTTTTTTATACAAATAGATGGCAAATCTGTTTGCCGATCGCACCTTCCTGAGTCCGTGCACCATTTCCAAAATTGTTGAGCGTGAAGTCGGTTTCGATCGTCGGACGCTCAAACAATTTACCAATTACCAATTACCAATTACCAATTACCAACTTGCGTTATTTCTGTTTTAGGACTACCAACGTAATGTCGTCAAAAACTTTATGTTTGTCAATATGTTGCCGCAGATGATCGATTACTGCTTCCCGAATTTCTTCAGCCGTTTTGTGGCGATTTTCTTTGGTCACTTGGCACAATCTTTCTATGCCGTAATACACGTTATTTATATTTACAGCTTCGGTAATTCCATCTGTGTAAAGCACTACTACATCCCCTGGATTAAGATGCACTTCAACTTGGGAAACAAAATCAGCAATATCTTCCTCTAATCCCACAGGAAAGCCGAGTTCCATTGTATCGATCCGTTCGATGTTACCATCAGTACGGACTACAATTATTTCTTCATGTTGACCGCTGAGGGTAAAGTTACTATCTTGATAATCTAACAAAGCCAAGCTCATGTTTTTAGACGAGTCGATGCGCTCGATATTGGCATAAAGGGTGCGGTTTAACACATCAAAAAACTTCACCGGATCGGTTTCGTTCATTTGTTGGAGAGTGCGGACGGCGGTTTGCGCCATAATCATCAATACGCCACTTTCTAAACCATGTCCCGTAACATCGCCGATGCTAATTTTTACCTTATCATTTTTGGTTAGCACGTCGTAGTAGTCGCCACCAACTTCATCGGCAGGTTGCATATATCCAGCTATTTCTAATCCTTTAATTTTATCAAGTTCTGATTGTTTGGGCAAGATCATTTGTTGCAGTCGTTTCGTGACTTCTAACTCAGCACTGAGGCGGATGTTTTCGGCTTTAAGTTTGTTGTTGAGGTTCCTAATTTCCTGGTTTGCTTGGGCGAGTTGGGCGGTGCGTTGTTGCACCTTTTCTTCTAAAGTTTGATAGAGACGGGCATTTTCGATGGAGATCGCAGCTTGGGCGGAAACGATGTTGAGGACTTCTAAGCGATCGCGCGTAAAAGCCCCCGCTGTTAAATTATTTTCTAGGTATAAGATGCCTACCAACTTACCTTGATTAATCAGGGGGCTACACAAGATAGATTTAGGTCGCTGCTGAATAATATACGGGTCAGAGGCAAACCTGGTTTCAGTGGTTGCATCATCGATCGCAAGAGTTTCTTGCGTGCGTTGTACATAATTAACCAGCGAGATAGGAATCACTTGATTTTCAGTCGCTGACTTGGATATTAATTCACATCGTTCACCCGTACATTGAGCTTCGATTTTCCACTTACCTGCAGGGTCAGGTATGATGAAATAAAATTTTTCTGCTCCGGCGTTTTCCAGCAAGACTTGCATCAAATTCGAGAGTAAATTATCTAAATTAACTTCCCCTGAGAGGGCTTGGGAGGCTTTGATAATTGTTGATAAATCCAGCTCGGTTGCAGAACCTGAACTGGTAGAAGTGACAGTGGTTCTGGTCTGAACAATCGTTTCGTCTCTTCCACTCGTCAGGCTGTTTTTCCTACCGACGACTGGTGCGAGTAATTCAGAATAGCGCTCTTCTAAATTTTTAACTTTTGCCTTTGCTCCCCAGCGAATATAAGCATAGTAAGCGTCTATCATGTAGGTACGCGCTACTTTCTGACGACCGAATGCTAAATAGAATTCTCCAGCTAATTCATTGGCGAGGGCTTCATCCTGCACATATCCATTTTCCTTGGCTCTATCAATCGCCCGGTCGTAATATTCCATGGCTGAGAAAGATTCACCCAATACGCGGGCTTTTTCTGCTTCTACTAAGTCATACTTATGCTGGTAATTCATTGGGCAATGTTGCGCCCAATATTTCATCTTTTGCTGATTTTCTTCTACTTGTGTCAGATATTGTTGTTTGCTATGCTCGTTTTCCTCAGAAAAACAACTATTTGCATACTGAGCAATTAAAGCAAGTGAATAGTAAAAAATATGTTCAACAAAAAGAACTATATTGCGAACAAAATGCGAATATTGGGCAGCTAATTCAGCATTTTCTAAACACCCATAGTAATCTTTGAATAGATAACACAAACGGGATTTAAAAAAGTATAAGTAAAACAAACAAATTACACTTTGCTCTTCAATAAATTGCGGAACTTTTTCCGTTTCATTAAAATCATTACCAATTAATTTGCATTTATTTTCCGAATCTCCTCTAATATTCGATACAGCTTGACCAAATATTTTCAACAAATTTAACTGGTATACGTGCTTAAATTTGTTGACAAAATCAATATATTGCTCCAACCTCTCAGCCACAAATTCAAGATGTTCGCCAACAAAAAACAAGTGAGCACAGTAGAAGTCAGCCGTATGACAAGCAAATTCTATATCGCCAACTTCTAGACCGTCTTGAATTGCCTGACGCAAGGGTTCTATAGTATTCCTAGTATGTTGCTTCCAATGTTGGATAGTAATGCAAAATGTGAGCGATGCTTTACAACGATACTCTTTGGCATTCAGCTTATCTAATACATTCAAAGCTAGTTGACCTAGTTGATAGGCAAAATCTATGTCTGGAATTTGCCAAGTTACGATTCCACCATAGTTACAGTAGGCATAAATAGATGGGCTAGAATTTCCGTATTGACTGGAAAGATCGATCATAGTATACAGAATTGGTAGAGATAGCTTGCCATCTCCAAAACAAGCAGGTGAGAATATGAGAAGCAAAATCTGCATAGCTGCCAGCTTGTAGCGATCGCTCATTTCTGGCAAGTTCGCTAACTCCTCGATATTTAACTCTTGGGGGGGTGATTGGGATAGGGTCACTCCCAGCATTTCTAGAACTTGCAGCCCATTATCTAACGCAGATTGAATCTGGTTTTTAGCGAGGTTAAGCCTAATTTTCAGCACATATAAGTTGACTTGTTCGAGGATGGTTTTGGCTTTTTGGAGAGTGCGATCGCACAACATTTCCGCTCGTTCTAAATTGGCATTGAGATATTCGGCTTCCGCCGCTTCCCGATAAAAATTAAATGTCAGATCGTATCGACTTTCCCAGCTATCTTGACTCAGGAGTTCTATACCTACATTCAAATAATTAACAGCGGCTTCATACGCAGTAGCTGCCTTTGCTTTCTGTCCAGCAATCAGGTTTAATTCAGCCAACTCATCTTTTTCTGACTGATTAGTTAGCAAATCTGTGCCAAAATTCAGTTGGTTAACCAGAGCAAAAATATTATCTTTTCGCTCTTGCTCTGTTGTATTATTCAGCAGCAGTTGACCAATTTTCAGGTGAGTGGCTTTTTTCTCTGACTCTGGAATCAAAGAATAAGCAGCTTGTTGCACGCGGTCATGCAAAAATTTGTAGTCAACTTTGATATCGCGTATAGATGCCAACTCTTCCTGGGCAAATACTAAAGGAATTTTGTAATTTTCAGACAGCGGCAGAATCAAACCAGCTTGCATTGCCTCCCACAAATGAGCAGCCGTCACTAAGTTTGATTCTTCATTGACAATTGATAAAACTTCTAAATTAAATTGGTTGCCGATACAAGCCGCTAGTTTTAATAATTGCTGGGTTGCTTCTGGGAGTTTGCGAATATTTCGGGCAACCAGTTCAACGATATTGAAATCTGCGATTCCAATCGCCTGTATTTGTTGAATATCCCACTCCCAGCGGTCTGTGTCTACCTGATAAACCAGCAGATTTTCCGAGTACAGGGTTTTGAGTAGCTGGGTTAAGAAAAACGGATTGCCTTGGGTTTTATTAAAAAGTAACTCGGAAAAAACTTTTATTTCGTCTGAATGTACGCTGGCATCAAGAGTGTCGGCGATTAATTGGTTGACGCTATCCAAAGCCAGCGCCTGAATGGTGATATTATTCACCACCGTTTCATTTTCTTGAATTTTTTCTATTGTCTGAATTAAAGGATGAACGGAACTGACTTCGTTATCTCGATAAGCTCCAATCGTTAACAAATATTTGTTATCTGGGTCAGTGACTAAGAGTTGGATTAACTTGAGAGATGCCGAATCTGCCCACTGTAAATCGTCTAGGAATATGACTAGCGGGTGTTCTGGTTGACAAAAAACGCGAATAAATTGTTGAAATACCCGATTAAATCTGTTTTGCGATTCCGAAGATCCCAGTTGAGGAACTTCCGGCTGTTTACCGATAATTAGTTCGACTTCCGGGATAACATCAATAATAACTTGACCGTTATTCTCTAGCGCATTTAATAAGTTTTCTTTCCAAATAGCAATCAGTTCGGAACTTTCAGTTAATAGCTGACGAACTAATTCTTGAAATGCTTGGATTAACGCCGCATAGGGAATATTGCGCTTAAACTGGTCAAACTTACCCGCAATAAAATATCCCCTAGCTGCTAGAATTGGTTTATGAACTTCATTGACGATTGAAGTTTTACCAATCCCGGAATAACCGGAAACTAACATCATCTCGGTGGCACCGAGGCTGACTCGTCCAAATGCATCTAGAAGAATTTGGACTTCGGTTTCTCTACCATAAAGCTTCTGGGGAATGAGTAATTGGTTGCCGCGATCGCGTTGACCGATGGGAAAATTTTCAATCTTTCCAGTTGTCTGCAATTGCTGCAAACAAGTTTCCAGGTCAAATTTTAATCCCGCTGCGCTTTGATATCGGTCTTCCGCATTTTTTGCTAACAGTTTCATGACAATATCGGAAACCGCTTGAGGAATTTCTGCTACCTCTTTAGGTGGGACTGGTTGTTTGGCAATATGACAGTAAACCAACTCCATCGGATCGGTGGTAGTAAATGGCAACTGGTTGGTCAGCATTTCATAGAAAGTCACTCCCAAAGAGTAGAAGTCGGTGCGGTAGTCAATTGCTCGATTCATCCTCCCCGTTTGTTCGGGTGACATATAAGCGAGAGTCCCTTCCAGCAAGTTGGGATTGACAATAGTTTGCTGTTCTTTGGGTAAGGCGATCGCGATGCTAAAGTCAGTTATTTTCACTTCCCTCGTTTCGGGGTTGATGATGATATTGCTAGGTTTAATATCTTTATGTATAATCCCTACTTTATGGAGTTGACCGATCGTTTCTGCTAAAGAAATCGCCAAACTTAAAAAATCTTCTAATTTAAAGTTTTTAAATGTCAATAATTTGTTAATAGCTCGACCGCCAAAATCTTCTAATACTAAAGCAAAGCTATTCTGATAGCTAACCAGATTGTATGGCTTGACAATTCCTGGGATGTCTAATTTTTGGGGAATGCTGTATTCTTGTCTTAGGCAAGTAATCTCTTCAATGTTCGGATATTCATTTTTAATTATCTTAAGAATAACTGACTGGCTATCGCGCTCTCTGATTCCTCGGCAAACAACTGTTCTGTCTCCTTCATAAATTGTCTCTGCAATTGTGTAGCCGGGGAGAATAATCATATTTTTACTTTTTTTGTTTAAATATAAAAAGACTAGAGGTCAGGATGACCTAGTTTAAAGTAGCTTTGACCTCTAACCTTGTTAAATATATTACCGTTGCTCTCAGATCGATTTTAATTTTTTCTCAAAGTGAGGGTACACCTTTTCATCAAACAGATCCTGAATCTCCTGCGATCGCTTCTGAGCCACTAATTCCTGATAATCCTCCCTCACAGGCACGTTGTAGCTAGCTTGGCGGCGTCCAATACTTGGCAACCACGTCGTGTGCAAAGTTAACCCAAAGTTGAGATCGGGATGACTCAGTTTCCACTGCGGCCCCTGGTTGAGATCCCAAGCCTCGAAAATCCAGATCTCGTAGGTATTGTTCAACCAAACAGTGCAGGTAATGTAACCATCCGTTGAACTGTTACCATCACCGCGCGGTATAAACTGGGGGGAAAGACCGATACAACCAGGAGGAAATTCATAGGAGTCGGCAATCTTCATCGATTCAGTTGAAGAAGTATCCATCCGGAACAAGCTACTTGGTCTGCCTTCTTCTTGGGCAATTTTGAGCAATTCCTCTAGTGGCACTTCTCTTGCCGGATAGTCTTTGAAGTAATCAACCATGAACTTACTAACTAGATCCTTCCAGAGTCCCAAAGAGATCCAGTAGATATTATCAAGCTTCCCTGGCGGCATGGTGGGATAGAGAGCCGAAGGAAGTCGGTCAAGATAAGCATAAAGTGCTACTCCCCAAGTATACTTGCACTCTTCTGCTTCAGGGATAAATTTCTCTGGAATAACCTTCTGTTCAACGATTTCTCCAGTTTCTCCGTTAATGACGTAGCGTCCGACGCGACTGATGTCCATCTCGCTCTGTTCCATCCCGTGTGGGCGAGGTAACTTAGGATCGAAATAAGGAGAGTCATCATAGGCACGTATCCATTCAGACACATCCCAGGCACAAGTATGTGCTGCATGAAGGGTAATCAGTTGTTCGGGATTGTCGTAATCTACGAGAAAGTGGGTAATCTCTAGAGGAATTTCTACTTTTTGGACAGTCACTGTTGGCACATCTTCGTTGCGATCGCTAATCCCAGATTTTTGACCGTTGATTAAGCGATCGCGAGGTATGAGATAGACAGGAGTTGTTGCTAACTCCATGACATCCAGTTTTTTTCGCAAGCATTCTTCTAATCTTTTGTTTTCCGGAAAAGGGTTGTTAATTATCTGCTCTATCCCTGTTCTGAAAGAGGTATCTACAATTACCACGTAATTTTGAGAGAATCCAATTTGGTGAATGCTTTGCTTAATTTTGACAGGCGAACCATCAGGCAAGACTAGCTGCCATCGCTCTAGTTCTCCTTTACCATCCCAGCGCATTAGATAGATGAAATCTTCTGGAAGCTTGAATTTTTCCAGATATGGTCTCGCTGGTGGAAAAACTTTCTTTACTTGTTTCTTTAGTTTATTTGCCGTATTAGTTACGAGGCCGAGAAAAGTTTTTAATGACATCCCATAATTGACCGTGAACATTTCGCTTTTGCGAACGTCAAATACGGGGTGAGCAGTGCTAAGCACGGGTGAAAAGGGAAAATTCAGGCACTGCAAGGGAAAATTTAGCTCAATTTCTCCTCGCCACTCTTTGTTCCAGCCTACAGGAGTTGCCACTTCAAGAGTTGCCGTATCAATTTCGTAATGACGACCCGCATCATAGGCCACTAGCAGGCGTTCTTGGGAGTCCTCAGCAAATTTCATTGGCAGGAAGGCAATACTTAAATCATTGCGAGAGCCAAGACACCAAGAAAACCTGATGATGCCATGATTGCGGAATTGATACTTGGCATATTTTTCACCAGGTTGGCTTGCTTTATCCGCATAGTAATCTGGTGGCCTGATAATCCGTGTAGTTAATAAAACTTCACTCTTTTGCTGGAAGTCGAATCGGTAAATCATACCGTCGCCGCTTAAGAATGAGTCTCCATTTGTAAAGGGAAGACCTCCTGATTCAATGGTTCCGACTGGTGCAATGATAAAGACATGACCCCGCAAGTCATCTGGTAATTCTTTCTCACCCATCTTGGTAATATTTAGTTTGATGTCGGTGAGTTCATCCCGTTTAGCTTTGACAAGCGATTCGGGAACCGGGGGACAGCCTGCTTTGGTATTGCTCTGAGTGGGTTCGCTCATGTGGCTCTCCTTAGTTAAAATGTAATAATGGTAACAGTGTAGATAAGTATTTGATTTATGAATGGGAAATGAGGACTGTAACTTAGATACTATCTTTGATAAAGATTTGATATCTATTCTCCCATCCCCTGCGTCAAAGCGCCATTGGAATCGACATTAACTTATTATCGGCTCTGTCGTACTTATGTTAATAACGCAAGCTAATAATTTAGCACGATCGAGGGTTTCAACGTTCAGTCTCAGATACTTAGTATCATATGCTACTTTTAACACTTAGCATCGGGGAGAGCCGAGGAAAAAATTATGTGATTAGATGTTTGCATCGACACTGATGTCATGAATGCTGCACTGGGACAAGCGTAACAAGTCGCTTTAGCTGTCATATCAAGGTGCGACTGGGCTAAAATGTGGCGCGCCACATTTCTGGGGCAACTGTTCAATTAATGCCATGATATAAATGTGTGGCAATGCTCATACTGACGATCGCCACCAACCAACAACCAATTTGGGCTAGAGCTACCAGAAGGTTGCCAGCCTCTGCGCTCTCAAATCGGTTCTATAAAACCGACACATTTTTAATGACGATAATTTTAACCAACGACGACGGCATCGATGCTCCCGGCATTCAAGCACTTTTGCAAGCTGTCAGAGGCAAAACAATTATGGTGGCTCCGCAGGGGCAATTGTCCGGCTGCGGGCATCAGGTGACGGCCCACAGTCCGATTCATGTCGATCGGCGATCGTCCGTGGAATATGCTGTAGGGGGAACACCGGCCGATTGCGTGCGTATTGCTCTTCATCACGTTTGTGCGAAGCCGGATTTGGTGCTTTCGGGTATTAACGCGGGCGGCAATTTGGGGGTTGACGTGTATATTTCGGGTACGGTGGCGGCTGTGCGCGAAGCAGCGATGCACGGTATTCCGGGAATCGCAATTTCCCACCGGATTAAAAGGCCGCTCGAAATAGATTGGGATGTCGCTACTCGTTGGACATCGCGGGTGTTGGCAGATTTGCTGAACCGGGAACCAAAGTCGGGGTGTTTCTGGAATGTGAATTTGCCGCATTTAGCGCCGGGAAGTGCGGAACCGGAAATTGTGTTTTGCCAGCCTTCGACGCAGCCGCTGCCAGTGGTTTACCGGATGGAGGGAGAATACTTTTATTATGCCGGAGAATATGGATCGCGCGATCGGGCGGCGGGGACTGATGTTGACGTGTGTTTTGAGGGTAATATTGCGGTGACTGAGATATCGCTGTGATAGATTTGGGCGATCGAACTATATTTTTTTTCAATAAAGCGGAAGTAGGTAGGTTAACTTTGGTATCACTTACCCTCAATATCCCAAAATAGGATAAAATATTTGTACTTAATTTTTACAGTCACGTAAGTCAACAAATGAGTCCTAACGCAGAAGCGAATTCTCCCAGCATCTTAAAACGCAAAGCGAGCAGCACTGTTGGTCGTGGCAAAGTAGCTAATCTCAATACCAATTTTAATTTTTCTGCATGGAGTGACGAATACGTTACTTTATATCTCGGCGATAGTCTCCAGCACTACGACAAGTGGGATCAACCTACTGTCATAGTTTCAGATGGAGCTTACGGTATTCTTGGGTTTGAAGGAGATACCTCAGATCACATTGATTTACCTAATTGGTATAAACCTCATATCGAGGCATGGTCAAAAGCAGCCATACCCTGTACAACACTCTGGTTTTGGAATTCAGAGATAGGTTGGGCTATTGTGCATCCACTTCTAGAAAAATATGGTTGGCGCTATGTCAATTCCAATATTTGGAACAAGGGAAAAGGTCATATCGCAGGGAATGTTAACACACAGAAAATTCGCAGGTTCCCCGTCGTTACAGAAGTCTGCGTTCAATACGTTAGAGAAGTAACAGTTAATGAACTTACCTTAAAGGCGTGGTTATTGCGAGAGTGGAAACGCTCTGGGTTGCCGTTACGACGGGCCAATAATGCTTGCGGGGTGGTGGATGCAGCAACCAGGAAATACTTCGATCAAGGGCATTTGTGGTATTTCCCTCCGACCGAGATGTTTGAAAGGCTAGTGAAATATGCAAATGAGTATGGTAGTCCTCAAGGAAAACCATACTTTTCCCTGGATGGCAATCAGCCTTTAACGGGACAAGAATGGAGCAAGATGCGATCGAAATTTAGATGCCCTCACGGTTTTACAAACGTTTGGGAGCGTCAAGCTTTACGGGGCGATGAGAGAGTTAAAACTCTCTCTGGAAAAGCATTACATCTAAACCAAAAACCTTTGGATCTGATGAACATTATTGTTGAGGCATCGAGCGATGAAAACGATGTTATATGGGAACCTTTTGGTGGACTTTTCAGTGCAGCTTTGTCAGCACGCAAACTAAAACGAAAAGCCTTTTCTTGCGAGATAGATCCCGATTATTTCTACTATGGTGTACAGAGATTTAATCAATAATTTCATCAATACTCTCTTCTCTAATCTGTAGATAATCTTGTAGGGATTTCTTGATGCTGCCTTCTAGGCGACTTGATAAAAGCTTATTCCACCGACCAACGGTCATACCGGAAACTTCAGTATTGTAGACACGTCGCTTAAATTCCTCAATGCCTGGATGTACAATTCTGTCCATCTTTGCAAAATTTGTATCTAGTCTATATTCATAGCGTATCCGTAGCTCCCGCAGAAGGCGCTGATACTCTCTAGTTGGTTTGTAGACTTTTCCTTGAGTACCCCATGAATCAACTATTTTCTCAGCTTCTAAAAACTCCTCAGCAGAGCCTTGGAATTTATATCCACTGGTGTTGGTTTGTTGCAAATTTACTGTTCTTTGAGTTGTATCTTCCGGCTCTAAAACAAGATAATCTGGCGGATTGTGATAGTGGGTATCTCTCGCTACAGCTACCGATAAACCAGAGACAACGCACACATCAAGAATGCGAGGCTTGCCATAGATGATTTTATCGGGTAGCCATGCCAGGATAGCAACGTAGGTCTGATCGAACCTAAAGTGATTCTGACTATCTTTGAAACGTGCTGTTATCTCTGTTGCTAGTGGGAACCACGCTTTAATTTCTAATCCTGGCGTTGGTTGAACTATGCCGAGGAAAATAGTATCTGGAAAGCCCGGATCTTGCCTATGCCACTTTCCAAATTCAGCGAACTCATTTTGTTGATTCAAGAATTCAACGGTGTTAAATTCGATTAAATTTCCGACTAAAGGCGAAAGCTTTGAGATAACTTTAGACAGGTTCACCGCTGCATCTACGGTAACAGGTTTAGATACCTCTAAAACGTCGAAAGTGTTACCCGATAAGCGATCTAGATATTGGGATGCAAGTCTGATTACATCTTGCGTATTCATATCTCCCTCTCACAAGATGCTTCAGATATTTTTTGTGAAATTTTCCTAATAATATCGCAAGGATCTACACCAATTACATGAGCAACTAACAGAAACTCAATTACATCTAACCGTCGTTCACCGTTTTCATATTTGGCTACGAAAGACTGCGGTTTTTTAAGAGATTTAGCAACAGACTCCTGAGTTAGTTGCGCTTCTTTACGAGCCGCAATCATCCAGCAACGGAATGTTTCATATTCATCGCTAAAAACAGATTTCATTATACTTTGGGTTTAGCACTGCATATTCCCTAGATATAATAAACCTGTTTTCGGATAATCCCAAAATAGGATATTTAAAGATGTTAAAAATCGATAGTAATGACAATTAAACAAAATTAATCACAGTTCAGAGAGTGGCAGCTATCTCTACTTGCGGCCCTCGGTGCTACCATAATTTTTTTTGTCATCCTTCGGCTTAGCCACACCATCAGGTTGTTTCTTTGGCTTTTTGACTTCTTTGTTGCTTTTTCTTTCTTTTGACATGATAATTCCTCAAGTTTGATTTGAATCAGTATAACATAGATTGACACATTTGCCTAACTGCCAGTAGAGCGGGTGAGCCTATACAGATATTACTCGCTGTTAGTTTTGTACCATCTGCAGTATATTATCCGCTAGGTTTTGAACGAATCCCCTCTACCGTTAGGC
>Ga0164305_10000073_pt1 | contig 29255 bp, 18 predicted proteins | sample Whisoiple_237_MG_FD_110215 | JGI IMG/M metagenome (GOLD analysis project Ga0164305, IMG submission 110215) | Soil microbial communities amended with pyrogenic organic matter from upstate New York, USA - Whitman soil sample_237_MG | ecosystem: Environmental > Terrestrial > Soil > Agricultural...
ATATCAGTAGGATCTAATAATAAGGTGCCAGCAATCCCAAATGTAGATCGCAAATCCACCAACCCTTGAAAATCCAGCGATTGCTTTCCCGATACTTCCACAAAGCCGCCATTCCCAGAAAACAAGCCACCTCTCGCCGTAATATTGCCATTAAAGCGAGTAGTTTCATCAGCCCAAACTATTACTCGCCCGCCATTCCCATTACTAACAGCATCAGCATTAATCGTCGAGTCGCTGCTAACAAAAGTCCGCAAAGCATTGGGCACAGTCCCCAAACCCTGATAATCTCCGCCAATCAGTACATTACCCCCGCCGTTAATCCCAGAAGCATCGATATTGCCTGCAATAACTCCTACTTTGTCGCCTAAAATATTTACAGTACCGCCAGTGTTGCCAGAGACATTGAGAGTGCCAGAGGCGATCGCAGTTCCCGCAGTTACCGGCACAGCAGCATTCCCCGTCAACACAACTTCCCCATTGGGATTTACCGTCAAACCGGTTGCCTGTGCCACACCTTGTCCTGTCAGCAACTCGGGCAAAGATAACACTGGCTGCGTCCAATTGTTGGGCAGCGAACTTTGATTGGCTGTCGGCTGAATATCCAAGCTCAATAAATTTCCAGCTTGACTGATGCGTACCAAATTGTTACCGGGTACGGCGCTGATCAGAATATTGCCGCTAGGCGCAGTTAACTGACCAGTGTTGACAACCGTACCTCCGATCAAACTTAAACTTTGACTTGGTGCCACGGTCAAATTGCCTGAATTAACAATGCTTCCCCCTGGCCAATTTGTAAACGCAAAACTATTTGGTGTCCCGATTAAAGTTGCCCAATTGTTATTGCCGATCGCACTAAACCACTGATTGTTCCCAAAACCAATCCCTGTCGCCGTAGTAGCATTAAAAGATCCAGGCACGTTGAGACTGGCATTCGGCCCGAAAATCATGCCGGCAGGATTCATCAAAAATAAATTGGAATTGCCGCCCGTAACTTGAATTAAGCCATTTATTAAAGAAGGATTACCCCCAGTAATCCTTCCCAAAATATTTTGAATATTGGGATTGGTCAGAAAGTTAGCCGTTTGACCTTCGCTGAGGCCAAACTGAGTAAAACTGTGAAAAAGATTAGCCCTATCTCCGCTGAAAGAACCCCCGGAAATGTCGTAGCGGTTGCCGTTGGGAGTAACAACTGTGTTAGTGCCGTCCGCTGCCGGGGCTATGGGTTGCGCGTTTGCCGAACCCGCCGCTGCACTCAGCCAGCTAACAATGAATAACCATCCGAGCAAAGGTAGTCTGTTGGCAGTCATTGTGTTTAAAGATTGTGCTTAAAGTGCGATCGTATTTATCTATCCTAGATTTACTCCAAAAAATTCCTCATGTCAATAGGAGCAGCCTATTTTTGCTTGCCGAATAATTAGGAGGAGACAAGGAAATGTATGTTTTTAATTTTATTTACCTAAAAACAGTTTTTTTACTAGAAATCAGGCGCTGGAAATGAAACTTGGTTTCTTTTTTTGACTTTCACTGGTTCCCCGATCCAATTACCTTAAAAAACCGGGTTAATGCGTCCGGGACTGTTGGTGAAAATATGGCACAGAACGCGAGGATTAGGGGTTTAAAAAACTCTGAATTTTAGTCAAAAGTACGTAAGTGTCGATCGCCTATTATACAGCTTGCTTAGAGTGGCAAAAAACTCGCTCAAATCCCTACTCGGGGTCGCCGCCACTTCCTTCTGCATCGGGCGAGCAGCTTGCAGCGCGCTTTGAGGAGCAACGAACCCAACAGCCGAATTTCTCTCAAAAACTTTATATTTTTGGGAGAATCTTTACCAAAACTTTATAAAGCTCGAGTAAAATTTTTATGTATTTTTGATGAAAGCCAATATTTGCAAGTCTTGCACTCAACTTTAGACCGTTACCGAAACGAAGTAAATGTAGTAGGTTGGAAGTCTAGGCAGGATGAAATTCTTGCTGTTACAGATTAAACTGTGTCAATCTGGTGTCAGTGAAAACTCTTAGAAGAAGCACTCATTTACTCCAAAACACCCTTAAGTGAGATCTGTATGTAGATTCACTGGTGTGGAGCCTCTTCTTTAGGTTTGACGATCGTCCTAAATATCGCAGGCTCGCGATCGTCTATTCGCGTCACGGCAACATGGCATTTAGGGCATTTTGTGCCTTACTACCTAACAATACTGGAGGAATCAGGGTTATGACTACCTTAACGCTAGTCAAAAAAACATCTTTTACAGTCGCCACCTTGGCAAGTACAATCTTGCTCAGCATTTGCACGCCCGCCCGAGCTTTCATGTTTGGCACCAGCGGCATCCAGTTCGATCAAGATACAAGTATAAACTTTACATTCGACCAATCTCACGGCGCTTACCAGTCCAGCTTGTGGGTAGCCCAAGCTCAGTCAGGAAACACTGGCTACACCAACATTGCCAGACTGTTCTACGAGACTAAACCCTCAGATAACGGCAGCGCGAATGACTGGCAGGGAAGCTTCGGCAACGCAGTCACCTCGGAAAACGGCTCCATCACCCAAACCTTCAAATTTTTGCAGGATCAAACTTATGCCCTGCTGCTGTGGAGCGACAGCGGCAGCGGCAAACCATTGGAGCAGTACGCCTCCAGCAGCACCTTCATGAACAGCCCCGAATGGTTTGCCGCCAACACCCAGTTCCGGAGAGATGACTGTCTGGTGGCGGGCTGTCAGCAAGCCGTGTTTGGCGACTTTAATCTCGACTACAGCTCCGGCGACTCATTTACAAGCGTCAACAGCGGTAAAGGCCCAGAGCAATATTCATTGCTCACAATGGCCCAACTGGCTCAGGGTACAAAAATCTCCTTCGACGATGCCGGAGGAGGAAACGACGCGGACTTCCAAGACTTCACCCTGTCGGCTGAGTTAGCCCCCAAACTAGTCAACGGCCTTGCCTTCCGAAACTTCACCCTGTCGGCTCAGTTACCCCCCGAACCAGCCCCCGAACCAGCCCCCGAACCAGTCCCCGAACCAGTCACAGTATTCGGGACTATGCTGGGGATCGGGGCTTTGGCTGCGGCTGGCAGGAAAATAAAGCGAGGGCAGTAGCCATAAAAATGACTCTTAACCAGCCCCATACAAATCTAAATAGTGCGCCTGTTCAGTGGTAATCTGAGGAATAGCATTTCTAAATGTTAAGACTTTTTCCATAACGGGAAAAATAGCATCCTAACAAAGGCACTATTCATGGTATCCACCGCAGAAAAAACGAACGTAGGCTACATCACCCAAATCATTGGACCGGTTGTAGACGTAAAATTCCCAGGCGGCAAACTGCCCCAAATCTATAACGCTCTCACAATTTCCGGCAAAAACGAAGCAGGTCAAGACGTTGCCGTTACCTGCGAAGTTCAACAACTGCTCGGAGACAGCCAAGTGCGCGCCGTTTCCATGAGTACCACCGACGGCTTGGTGCGCGGCATGGAAGTAGTAGATACCGGCGAATCGATCCAAGTTCCCGTCGGAACCCCAACTCTCGGCCGGATTTTTAACGTCATCGGTCAACCCGTAGACAACCTCGGCCCGGTCAATACTTCCGAAAGTATGCCCATCCACCGCAACCCGCCGGCTTTCACCGAACTGGAAACCAAGCCTTCGGTGTTTGAAACTGGGATCAAGGTGATCGACCTCCTGGCGCCCTACCGTCGCGGTGGCAAAATCGGTTTGTTCGGCGGCGCAGGCGTCGGCAAAACCGTGATTATGATGGAACTCGTGAACAACATCGCCAAGGCTCACGGCGGCGTGTCCGTGTTCGGCGGTGTGGGCGAGCGCACCCGCGAAGGTAATGACCTCTACAAAGAAATGATCGAGTCGGGGGTTATTGACGAAGAAGACCGCAGCAAGTCGAAAATTGCTCTGGTTTACGGTCAAATGAACGAGCCGCCCGGTGCTCGGATGCGCGTGGGCCTGTCGGCTCTGGCGATGGCCGAATACTTCCGCGATGTCAGCAAGCAAGACGTGCTCCTGTTCATTGACAATATCTTCCGGTTTGTGCAAGCGGGTTCTGAGGTATCGGCTCTGTTGGGTCGGATGCCTTCGGCTGTGGGATATCAGCCGACTCTCGGTACAGACATGGGCGACTTACAAGAACGGATTACTTCGACTACCGAAGGTTCGATTACTTCAGTTCAAGCTGTGTACGTACCTGCGGATGACTTGACTGACCCCGCACCGGCTACGACTTTTGCTCACTTGGACGCTACAACTGTGTTGTCTCGCGGTTTGGCTGCGAAGGGGATTTATCCGGCTGTTGACCCGCTGGATTCTACATCTACGATGTTGCAAGTTAGCGTTGTCGGCGAAGAGCACTATGGTGTTGCTCGTCAGGTGCAGTCTACTCTGCAACGCTATAAGGAATTGCAAGACATTATTGCAATTTTGGGCTTGGACGAGCTGTCGGAAGATGACCGCTTGACGGTTTCTCGCGCTCGCAAAATAGAACGCTTCTTGTCTCAACCGTTCTTTGTGGCTGAAGTGTTCACCGGTTCCCCCGGCAAGTACGTCAAGCTGGCAGACACCATTAAGGGCTTCCAGATGATTCTGGCTGGCGAACTTGACGAATTACCGGAACAAGCTTTCTATTTGGTGGGCGATATCAACGAGGCGATCGCCAAAGCTGAAAAAATGAAAGCTGACGCCAAGTAATTTTAGTCATGAGTCAGTAGTCATGAGTCAGTAGTCATGAGTCAGTAGTTATTAGTTATTTGTTATTAGTTATTGGTTATTGGTAACAACTGACAACTGACAACTGACAACTGACAACTGACAACTGACAACTGACAACTGACAACTGACAACTGACAACCGACAACTGAAAACTGACAATTTATGACATTAACTGTGCGCGTAGTGGCCCCAGACAAAACTGTTTGGGATTCTAATGCTGAAGAAGTAATTCTGCCGAGCACCACAGGCCAACTGGGTATCTTGAGCGGTCACGCTCCAATGTTGACGGCTTTGGATACCGGAGTGATGCGCGTCCGTCCCGGCAAGGAATGGGTGTCTATTGCTCTGATGGGCGGCTTTGCAGAAATCCAAGAAAACAAAGTGACTATTCTTGTCAACGGCGCTGAAAAAGGCGAAACCATTGATAAAGAAGCTGCTCGTACTGCTTACACCGAAGCAGAAGCTCGTTTGGAAAAGTCTGCTAGCGGCACTTTGCAAGAGCAAATTCAAGCCAAGCAAGCAATCAAACGCGCGAGAGCTCGTTTCCAAGCTGCCGGCGGCACGCTCTAGTAAGGGTAAGGACATAGTGCTTTTGTAGTAGGGACACAACATTGTTGTGTCCCTGCTGTTTTTCTCGCGTTGTGTCCCTAATGCCAGAGCTAAACTCCCGCCTCGGACAATAGAGATTGCATGGTTTCCCAAGATAACCCCTGCTGAAGATAGCGGGGGTTATTTGGATTGTAGGGGCTCTCGAGGCGATCAACACTGACAATTTTTGCTTCCTCGGGCAAAACAGGAACCTCTGGATCGCTCGCGGTCGATCGCGTCAGGGAGCTAGAAAAGCCTTTAAAAATAGCAATTTCATCGAATTCGCCGTCTATTTCGGCCTTGACGATTAAAACTTCGCGCGATCGTTTTACCGTGTATTGTTCCAAGCGACGAGCAATAGAGTCAGCCATAGCAAATCTCACTTTCCGGAAATCTGCTATAATATAGCTTAATTTTGTGGCTAATTTCAGGAGCAGCGAGCCAATATTTTATTCTTAATTTAACCGTTTTTAACCGCCGGAAGTAAGCGCACATAATATAATTAATCTAAATAAAATAAATCATTTTAATCAGGTAAAACCTACTTTTCCGATATTGTATGAGCCACACAAAAACTGGGTTTAAATCATTAAATATTAGTTTAATTTCTATTAAACAGCGTTTTAATTGGGGATATGCGCTGTTATTTATACTGTTTGTTTGCTTGAGTTCAGCTCTTGCAAGTTGCAACTCAGAGCTAGTAAATAACTCTCTAGCAAAAACCCAAAATGCACCCTCAAACTTAACAAGAGTTGTAAGAATCGGGCATCAGCGTTTCGGAGCGCTGTTTTATCTCAAAGCTAAAGGCTCTTTGGAAACCCGTTTAGCAAAAATGGGGTGGTCTGTAGAATGGACAGAATTTGCTGCAGGGCCGCCAATTTTAGAAGCAATAGGAAAAGGAAAAATCGATCTTGGTTATGCAGGAGTTGCGCCGCCAATTTTTGCCCAATCAGACGGCGTACCTTTTGTTTATATTGCTAATGATTCCGCTTTACCTGGAAGCATTGGCATCATAGTTCCTCAAGATTCTCCTATTCGGACTCTAGCGGATCTCAAAGGCAAGAAAATAGCAGCAACTCAGAAAACAGCAGGTCACTATTTGTTAATTCGGGCGTTAACTCAAGGTGGCTTGGAGTTAAAAGATGTCCAATTCGTCGATTTGCCTCCGCCAAAAGCTCAGGAAGCATTTGTGAGAGGCGATGTTGATGCTTGGGCGATTTGGCAGCCGTTTCTAGCTCAGTTACAGGAAACGATGCCTGTTCATTTCTTGACTAACAGCGACGGACTGATGAATGACAGAAACTTCTATTTGGCAAGTCGGTCTTTTGCTAGCGACTTTCCCGATATTGTTAAAATAGTGATGGGAGAAACGCGACAGATGGCTACTTGGATAACTAAGAATCCCGAGCCTGCAGCAGAATTTATCAGCGCTCGAAGGGGAATGAAAATAACCACAGCTATCATGTTAACGAAAAGCCGCCGCTACGATGTGCTGCCAATTCAAGACAGGGCTGTTGAAGAACAGCAGCGGATTGCTGAAATTTTCTTTCGGTTGGGACTGCTTCCCGATCGCATTTGGATTGAAGATGTTATCTGGAAACAAAAATTAGATCTATAAAACCATAACTGAGGCAAAGGTAACAAGAAATCAACGAGCGCGATTCCGCAAGTCTTAAAAATGTGAAATTGGGTGTATCCTATAAAGTGAGTTCAAACTGTTAACTGGCAGAATCAAATGTCATCAATTGCCAATCAACTGCGTTACGGTTTTGTCTCGATTGTTGTGGCAAGCGTATTGATGGCGGGAAGTACCTTAGCTTACCTCAGCTTTCGAGGACAAATAGAACAAACAAAACAGCTTCAGTACGAACGATCGCAAGCTGCTGCTGTCCAAATTAGCGCTTATCTAGATAACTTGCAGCGCCAACTCAATTATTTGTCAGAATTACGCGGTTTAACAGAATTTAACCCTGAAACTCAGCGCAGCATTCTCGAAGGATTGGTTAACAGCAACAGCGCCTACGAAGTGGTCGGAATTTTTAACAGTAAAGGTCAAATCGTACAGGCTATGTCGCCTTACGAATCCTTCTCTATCTCTAGCTTAAATTTAGCAGGTATTTCGGGAGAAACACCTGTATTTTGGGAGACTTTTGGGCAAACTCAAAATTATGTGAGTCCAGTAGATGTAGACCTGAAAACAGCGGTTAATGCTGTTAACTTAGCAGTGCCTGTTCGCGATAATAAAAATCAAATTGCTGGCGTATTATTTGCCAGAGTAAGTCTAAACTTTTTAAGTCAAATTGCCTCCCGAACGAAAGTAGGAAAAACGGGATACAGCTACGTTCTCGACCATCGCTCGGTGCTGATTTCGGAAACAGGAAGCAAGATTAATCCATATTTACTGCAAGATTTGAGAGGGCGATCCTTTGTGCGAGAGTTATCCAAATTAGCTTTAGCTTCGGGGATTCAATCTGCGATTGTTTATCGAGGCTTGCGCGGGGAAGAAGTCACGGGCACGGGTGCGATCGTGCGGAGGGTTCAGTGGATGGTGGTTGTAGAGCTACCTACGGCGGAAGCTTACGCTCCGGTGCGTAAGCTCATATACGTCATGGGTGCAGTTACCCTCGCCAGCGCCCTCGTCGCCGTGGGCTTGGGAGTGGCTTTTGCTCGATCGATTATAAATCCTTTGAAATCCCTAACATCTGCAGCTACTAAAATGAGTAGCGGAATGTTTGAAACTCGGGTAAATATTGCGGCATCTAACGAACTCGGAAAATTAGCTAATGCTTTCAACAGCATGGCCGGTCAATTAGAAGTATCTTTCACAAAATTAGAGCATCAAAATGCCCAATTGCAGCGACTTGACAAACTCAAAGACGAATTTTTAGCCAACACTTCTCACGAACTACGCACCCCGCTTAACGGCATTATCGGTTTAACTGAATCTTTGATCGACGGTGCTACAGGGCAATTGGCTGAATCGACTATTTCCAATCTGGAAATTATTGCATTTAGCGGCAGAAGACTGTCCAATCTCATCAACGACATTCTCGATTTCTCCAAGCTGAGACACAAAAATATTGAACTGCAAATCAAGCCGGTTGGCATCCGAGAAATTGTCGATATCGTAGTGACTCTTTCTCAGCCTCTAATTCGTACAAAAAATTTGCAGTTAATTAATTCCGTCACTCCCGACATTCCCCTAGTGGATGCGGATGAAAATCGCGTGCAACAAGTTCTTTATAACTTAATCGGCAATGCGATTAAATTTACCGAAAGCGGCATCGTTGAAATTTCCGCGAAGGCGATCAGCTTGGACTCGCCGCCGTTGCGCGACAAAGAAAGTTCAGTAACAAGCCAGCTTCAATCTTTAATTCTCAGATCAAAACTGCAAATTACGGTATCCGATACTGGTATTGGAATTGCTGAAGATAAATTAGAACGAATTTTTCAATCTTTTGAACAAGCAGACGGTTCCACTGCTAGAGAATACGGAGGAACAGGTTTAGGTTTGGCAGTTACAAAGAAGTTAGTAGAGCTGCACGGCGGCGACATTCAGGTATCTTCAAAAGTAGGTATTGGTTCGCAGTTTACCTTTAGTTTGCCAATCTCTCAAAATCAGTATGTCGATTGCAAGCATTTTCCAGCAACGGTTCGGCCATCTTTAGTTTCAAGAACCAACGATCGCAAGTTAATAACTAATGCAACTGTCGCACAAATTTTTAATAATAACAGTTTAAGCGATAATCGAGAAGACCAAGAAAACAGTCGGGTGAAAATCTTGATTGTCGATGACGAACCTGTGAATATTCAGGTATTGGCTAACCATTTACTTCTTGAAAAATATGCGCTCGCCAAAGCTAGCAGCGGTAGAGAAGCTTTAGCCCTTCTAGACAGAGGCTACAAGCCAGATCTAATTTTGCTAGATCTCATGATGCCGCGGATGACGGGTTACGAAGTTTGCGAGAAAATCCGGGAGAAATTCACGGGTATCGAAGTGCCAATTGTGATGCTAACCGCCAAAAATCAAGTATCGGACTTAGTGCAAGGTTTCAATGCAGGAGCCAATGATTTTTTAACTAAACCGTTTGTCAAAAATGAATTGCTAGCCAGAATCAAAACTCACATCCGTCTGGCAAAAATCAATGCAGCTTACGGTAGATTTGTCCCCCACGACTTTCTGCGATTTTTGGGACACGAAAGTATTGTTGATGTCCGACTAGGCGATCAAATTCAGAAAGAAATGACAGTTTTATTTTCTGACATTCGCTCCTTTACGACTATCTCAGAAGCGATGACTCCCCAAGAAAACTTTAGTTTTATCAACAGCTACCTCAGCCGAGTGAGTCCGGTAATTCGCGCTCACCAAGGTTTTATCGATAAATATATTGGCGATGCGATTATGGCACTATTTCCTGAGTCGGCAGATGATGCTGTTCGCGCGGCGGTGGAAATGCAAAAACAAGTGATTATTTACAACCAGGATCGACAACGGAGCAATTACCCACCGATTACGATCGGCATCGGTTTGCACGCGGGTAGTTTAATGTTGGGTACGATTGGGGAGGAGGAACGGATGGAAAGTACAGTGATTGCTGATGCGGTGAATCTCGCGTCTCGCTTGGAAGGATTGACTAAGGTTTACGGGGCGGGCATTCTAGTTAGTGACTCCATTTTAGAGCGTTTGGGCGATCGAGAAAAATATATGTGCCGATTTGTCGATCGAGTCACAGTAAAAGGCAAAAAATCAGCCGTGTCGGTGTTTGAAATTTATGATGCAGAAACAGAACAAAGCATTGAACTAAAACAGGCAACTGCTGCTGAATTTCAAAAAGGTCTGGAGTTTTATTTCGAGCAAAATTTTACTGAAGCGCAAAAAATATTCAGTAAGATTGGCGAAAGAAATCCTCAAGATAAGTTAGCAGCAATTTACTGCCAGCGCTCTCTAAAGAATGGAATGTATGGAGTGCCTGAAGGATGGTCGGGGATAGAAGCTTTGGATGAAAAGTAGTACAAGAACCTCTATTATGAAAAGGAGTGATACAGATATATTATATGTGACCATCGGTAGGGACAGGGCAATGCCTTGTCCGGCGCGGGGAGTAGGACACGGCATTTCCGTGTCCCTACGGTTCGCTTTGATTTTTAATAATTCGGTATGAGATTAAAAGTTGTAGAAAAGATATCAGGTCTTCCTTGCGTAAGTTGTGTTTAAGTACAAAATGGTTTATAATAGTTAGTAGTGGTAATTCTTCGCTCCAAGTATTAACTGGGTTTTTGAACCTAAACTAATGTTATGTCCACTCTTTCTATCAAGCGCTTAGTGGCAAAACTTTCAAGAAAAGCAACGCTGCAAACTGTACTCATAGTTCCCTTTGTCTTGCAAGTATTTGCAGCCGTAGGAATTGTGGGATATTTATCATTTAAAAACAGTCAAAGAGCAGTTAATGACCTGGCGGATCAGTTGATGGGTGAGGTGAGCAATCGCATTGAGCAAAATTTGAGAACTTATCTGCAAACTCCGCACCAAATCAATCAAAGCAAGCTGGATGCAGTGAAACTGGGTTTTGTGAACATGAAAGACTTGTCAGCTTGGGAAAAGTATCTGTGGCGACAAGTGCAATTATATCCTTATATCAATTTTACCTCGATCGCGAATTCAGATGGAGAATATCGCACTGGCGAAAAGATGTCTAACGGCACTTTATTGATTAACGCATCGGGTCAATCTAGAGGTTTTGATTTTTATTCTTACAATACTAATGATAGGGGCGATCGCACTACAGTAGCAGCCTACGTCAAAAACTTCGACATCCGACAGCACCCTTCCTACACCTATGCGGCTCTAGAAGCCAAACCAACTTGGAGTTCAGTTTATGTATCCTTACTAGAACCCACATTGATTCTCAGCGCGCTGCAACCAGTTTATAACAGCCAGAAACAGCTAGAAGGAGTATTAATTGCTGCTTTGCGTCTCGACAGTATCGGTCAATTTTTAAACAGCCTCAAAATAGGTAAATCTGGTCAAACTTTTATTATCGAAAGAAACGGCACGCTGCTGGCAACTTCCACACCCGAAAAACCTTTCCGCACCCAAAACGGTAAAAAAGAACTGTTTAAAGTTACAGAAAGCAGCGATGCAGTCACGCAAACTACAGCTAAATATTTAGAAAGTCACTTTCAAAACTTGCACCAAATCACCAAATCGCAGGAACTCAATTTTGAGATCAACGGGAAGCAGCAGTTTTTAAAAGTCCTGCCCTTCCAAGACGACAAGGGTTTAGATTTGCTGATTGTCGTCGTCGTTCCAGAAGCCGACTTTATGGAACAAATTCATGCGGGCAACCGAACTACAGTGTTGCTATGTCTGGCAGCTTTGGGCATGGCAACTGTGCTAGGAATTCTCACTTCTCGCTGGATTATAAAACCTCTTTTAAAATTAAAAAATGCAGCAATAGCTTTGTCTGAAGGACAATTTGACCAAACTGTAAAGCTCAATCGCTCCGATGAGTTGGGCGTACTTGCTGCTGCTTTTAACAGCATGGCAGCACAACTGCAAGCATCTTTTACTGCCTTAGAAACTAAAAATATCGAATTGCAGCGACTCGACAAACTAAAAGACGAATTCTTAGCCAATACTTCCCACGAACTCCGTACTCCTCTCAACGGCATTATTGGGATTGCAGAATCTTTAATAGACGGTGCTACCGGACAACTGCCAGAATCAACAAATTTTAACTTAGCTTTGATTACATCATCGGGTAAAAGATTGTCTTCTTTAATTAACGATCTTCTGGACTTTTCTCAGCTCAAACACAAAACGATTGAACTGCAAATTAAGTCCGTCGGTATTCGAGAAATAGTCTCTGTAATTCTCACTTTGTCTCAGCCATTAGTAGGCAAAAAAAACTTGCAGTTGATTAACTCAGTCGCTCCTGAATTGCCACCAATAGCAGCCGACGAGAATCGGTTGCAGCAAATACTTTACAACTTAATCGGCAATGCGATTAAGTTTACCGAAAGTGGCCGAGTAGAAATTTCAGCAGAATTGGTAACGGGCAACGCACAATCACCGGCTAATTCCCAATTAGCCATTACTGTATCGGACACTGGTATTGGCATCCCCGAAGATAAATTAGAGCAAATTTTTGAATCCTTTGAACAAGCTGACGGTTCCACTGCTAGAGAATATGGCGGCACGGGTTTAGGGTTAACTGTTGCCAAGCAATTAGTGGAATTGCACGGAGGTAAAATTTGGGTATCTTCAACTGTAGGCGTCGGTTCCCAATTCATCTTTACTTTGCCCGTATCTGAGAGTCAGCCGGAATTTAGCAGCAGACAGCCGCGTTTAAACGAGAATTATCCCATTTTTATCACTCCTGAATTAGCCCGCCAATCATCTATAATAAATTCTCCGATATCAGACAATAGCGACTTGCTAGAAACTGAAAAAATAAAAGTTTTGGTAGTCGATGATGAACCCATTAATATTCAGGTAATAATCAATAGTCTTTCTATAGAAAACTACGAGATTACTCAAGCCAGCAACGGCTTAGAAGCTGTAAATCTGATTGGATCGGGATTTAAGCCGGACTTAATTTTACTCGACGTAATGATGCCGCAGATGACTGGTTATGAAGTGTGTCGAGAAGTTCGCAAAAAATACTCGCCGTTAGAAATGCCGATTCTGATGCTGACGGCTAAAAATCAAACTACTGACTTGGTAGAAGCTTTTAACTTAGAAGCAAATGATTATGTAACTAAACCTTTTATCAAAAAGGAATTGTTGGCGAGAATTAACACGCAAATTCGCCTCGCTAAACTGAATGCAGCCTACGGCAGGTTTGTGCCGCACGATTTTCTAAACTTGCTGGAAAAGCCGAGTATTATTGAAGTAAAATTAGGCGAAAATCAGGAAAGAAATATGACGGTGCTATTTGCTGATATTCGCTCCTTTACGGCGCTTTCCGAAAATATGACACCGCCTGAAAATTTTGCATTTATTAATACTTACTTGGGAAGGGTTAGCCCTGCAATCAGGAAAAATAACGGGTTTATTGACAAATACATTGGGGATGCAGTCATGGCACTGTTTCCTACATCTCCATCTGATGGCGTGCGAGCAGCAATTGATATGCAACAAGAAGTGAATATTTACAACCAGCAGCGAGAAAAAAATGGTCTGTGTCCGATCGCGATCGGCGTCGGTTTGCACGCGGGCAATTTGATGTTGGGTACCATTGGCGAGCGAGAACGCATGGAAAGTACCGTGATTGCTGATGCGGTGAATCTCGCGTCTCGTTTGGAAGGATTGACTAAAGTTTACGGTTCGGGCATTCTAGTTAGCGGTGCAATTATCGATCGCCTCGACGATCCAGAAAAATATAAGTACAGATTTGTCGATCGAGTAACGGTGAAAGGAAAGACAAATGCTGTATCGGTGTTTGAAATCTACGATACAGAAACAGAGCAGAGCATTGTACTCAAGCAGCAAACTGCGGAGATTTTTCAAGAAGCTCTCACTTTTTACTACGAGCAAAAATTTGTTGCCGCCCAAAAAGTATTTCAGAATATTTTACAAATCAATCCTGACGATCGGGTAGCAATGCTGTATTTCAAACGCTCTCGCAAGTATAGAATGTACGGAGCGCCGGAGGGGTGGTCTGGGGTCGAAACTTCGACAGAAAAATAGGGCGCGCACTGCACGCCCTACTCTGTTTAAAATATGGTTGTACAAACTTTAAAATATAGTTGTACAAACCCCTAATTTATTCCAAGTTTTAGGGCCGACAATGCCATCAGCAGCGATTTGTTGTTGCTTTTGAAAATTGATGACTGCTTGTTCGGTTTTTGGGCCGAATCCTCCATCAGTATTTAAAGAAAATCCCTTGGTGTTCAAGAGTCGCTGAAGGTAGCGAACGTCCTCATTTTGGGTGACGCCATCGTTGCGTTTGAGGAGGGGAAAATAACGGCAGGAAGGTAATTCCATGTGAATTGCGTTTGTGGTTGGCATGGTTTGATTCTCCATTGATTTTTTGCAAGTTGTTGGAAAGCAGAGAAGTGCGGAAAAGATGTTAATTAATAGTCCTGGATGCACTTTTGACTGGCATAAACGGGGTTTCGGCTTCGCTGAACCACCAAGTTTTTTAGCGTTTCTGGGAGCGTAAAGGAAGTATTGCTGTGAAAAAACCCAGTTTCTTGCTACCCGTGCGCCTAGGATTAGTTAACTTGGATTTAACATCCGGGTTCACCTGTATAACAAGCACCTAATAGACTCCAAGTTTGAGGGCCGACAATGCCATCAACAGCAATCTTATTGTCCTTTTGAAATTTGATGACTGCTTGTTCGGTTTTTGGACCGAAGAATCCATCAGTTGCGACGGGATATCCCTTTTTAACTAAGGATTGTTGGAGATAGCGCACGTTTTGATTGGCAGTGGTACTATTATTTCGTTGCAGTGTGGGCAGTGAAGAGCAAAGAGGCAATTGGGTGTAAATTGAATTTGTGGTTTGCATGGTTTGATTGGGGATTAGTGGTTTGCAAGTCGTTTGAACTTGCTATTCCCCAGTTGTAGCTGTGGGGGGAAGTGCTTTAACAGTCGCTTTTTATAGTGACGCTTATCTGGGGTAGCTCAGATGAGTGACAGCCGGCTATCAAATCCGTTTTGTACAAAGTAATTGTCAAAGGCAAACAGCAGCGAATTTCCATTGTTTATCAACTTTTAGCATCTTTGCCACCAGCCCCAAACCATAAGTAAGGCGGCGCGAAAAAACGCCCTCTGCAAACAAGGGCAAAGTCTCCAAAGGCTCTCTACTGGGTGACTTAAACCTGTTTACATAGTGTTACATTATGCGGTTTAATCCACTTACCTGTACGGCTGTTAGTGCGGGGATGGATAGGCAGATTGACGTAGAGAAAGCGAGGCAATCAATCCTGTCACGGTGTAATCCCTCCACTGTTGTATAAGCTGAGTAAGGGTCTTTTCTATAGAGGAGGCAAAAATACTGTATTTAAAGCTAGTTAACCATTTGAGCGAAAAGGGCGATCGGGAAAATTGCTCTGGGGTTGGGACTTTAACTTAGAAGTGATATCGTAGTATCGGTAGATAGTAGATTTCCGGCTGTCAAACAACTTGAGAATTGAATCAATGACAATTTCTGTAACTATCGGATTAAAGTCGGAAATAAAGTCGTCGGCGTTTAGATTTTCTCGAAAAAATTCCTTAGCCCGATCGCACTGATAGCGCATTTCGTCAAAGCCAACAATTTTTACCACAAACGTTGTCAGGGGCGAGCTCTCCAAATCGGTATTAGAAGTGCTTTTAGCCCGCCCATTTTCTAATAAATTCAATACTTCCGCTTCTAAACTAATTTTAGGTTTATAAGGTTTCTCTATTTCGGGAAAAAAGCTTTCCAGGCGCACGCAGTTAGGAGTTTGATCCGGAATTCCTCCCATCATCATCGCCAGAGAAACCTCAATCCCCAAATCCGAAGAAAGAGCTTCTAGCAGGGCTAGGGCAGCCAGTTTGCACCCCAAATAAAGCTTCGCAATTTTGAGATTGTACTTAGCAGTAGTTTCCCAGCGCTGATAGGTGCGATCGTCTGGATATCCCTCAAACTGGCGGAAAATCATCTCTGGCTTGAGATAATTCAGAAAACCTTCCATCTTGAGCAAAGCAACTCGGTAGTCGCGAACCGTGTAAAAACCGCAGCAGATGAGATTGTGATTGGTTTCCGGCAGTAAATTCCAGGTATTTGCCAAAAAATGGGCTGAACTATGGTGAGCAAAACTCATCACATCCCGGTTAGAGATTCGCACAGCTTTTTTCACCGTTTCCCGCATTTCCTCGTCAGTCAAACTGAGGTTAAACAGGCTATTTATTGCTTGCAAGCGGTCATAAAGGCGCTGGCTTACCGTTACTCCTGCATCGGCGGCGCGAAACGGAATTGTTGCTTCAATGCAGCCTGCAATTTGAAGCAATTGCTGGCGTTTGAGAAATGGTTCTAGAGCTTTTGCTGCTACCACAGCGCTGAGAAATTCGTTTTGTCCAGCGAAAGGATTGAGGACTTCGCCCGGTACAAAATTGAATACCAGCATTACCATCTCGAAGATGGTATCCGCCGGCAGTTCAGATCGATCGCGAATTTGTAGTTGTTGGTTAACCTCTTTTGCAACAGGAGTGATGTAGTAGCTGATGTTAAAGTTAATGCTGCGATCGACTTGCACGTAGACGGTATCGTGAAATAAAGCTGCCAAAACCTCGATCGCGTCTTCCTTTCCCCCCACATCAAAAATATGTTCGGGAGTGTGAAAAAACCGCCAGGGCCCCATCATCGGCTGAACAATCAGTTCGGCAATCCGAGCGAGTTCACTTGGTTCGACTTTTGCTTCCAGGCGATCGAGCGCCCAAATAAGCCTTTCTAAGCACTGTAAGTAGGCTTGTTTGCTATCCATCACAGTCTTTCCCAATAACATTGCTGTCAGTCGATTTTAGATTTTAGATTTTAGATTTTAGATTTCCTCCACAGATGAATATGGAAGCTTGAACCTTAGTCTAAAATTTTTATATCTCCACGACAGGAGTCGGGGCATTGTATCCGTTTTTGGGAGGGGTGAGGTCAGCCCCCCTGGTGTTAGTTTGATTCTTTCGTAGATGCGCCCCGGCTTTTTTGACTTGGGATATTTGAGCTTTTTGTTGAAGACTTTAGCGGGTATTTAGGAGGCAAATACTTACTTAAACTCAACTTAATTTCCGGTAGCTGACCTCCCCTGTTTTCCCAGTCTAATAATCACAAAGTATGACAAGTAAATTACATAGATTACTAAACCTATCAGACCTAACAATCCCAAAAATTGGGGGTTGGCCGCAGGGTGAAACATTTGTTTGTACAGCCAAGGTGGGTCTAACCAAACGCGGCAAAAAGGTTCGTCAATTACCTGAATTTGAGATTTAAAGGCACAGCTTAAAAAGGGAAGTTGAGCTAGAGCGCCCAAACCGCTGTAAACAGTAATCGCCCACCGCCAAGCTGTAAAAGCCAGTTTCAGGGGCGACTGCGGTCGATCGGCAATTTCTTCGTTTAAATCCTCCCAAAACCACAGACTAGCAGGAATTAAAGCCCTCCCAATCACCGACGATACAAAGCTCACAGGCAACGCAGCCATCATCAGGTAAAGTGTAATTGCCAGCAAACTCGCCACCCGCCAATAAATAATCGAGAAACGGACGATCGCCTCAGCTTTTGCCACAACAGCCCAAATCAGCACTACCAGCGGGATCGAAATTGTTAATAACACAGACAACCGATAATCCATCCAGACTAGCGGTTGAAACCAAGGCCCGGTGGCTGCCAATAAAAGACTCAACATCTTTGGGAAAATATACTCACTTATTTGTCACAAATTTTACTACAAAAATGCTAAAAAATCAGCAACCAGAACACGGTCTTAATGTTTTAGTTACTGCTACCTTTTCTAAGGTACTTGACGCGCTTTGAAGGCTACTTGAGACACGATAGAGGGCAATACGCTTGAGTTAAAACTGTTTATTCCTCAAATATCTCCTTCCCATCCTCGCCCCCCTTGGGGGACGCAAGAGGAAATTCTTGTCCCGCCAGGGGGGCGAGCAGGGCTGTTTCATTCTCAGGAAAACCAGCCTTTTGACAATCAAGCATCCAGGATACAAGCCCCCGGATTCATCCGTCCAGGAATAAAAAACGTGTATCCGATGAAACTTGCCGAACGTATTTATCCGTGGGGTCGCCTCTAAAATCTAAAATCTAAAATCTAAAATCGATTGACTTTTGTCGTGCCCTGAATGCCGACCCGACCCATCCACGATTTGTTAGGCATTTGGTGGGATTGGGAAAAGCGAGGGGGGCTGCCCCTACAAGAGAATGAAACAGCCGTGCTTGGGGGGGGGAAGGGGAAGCTGGCGGATTTGAACCGTATTGGGATAGAGGGCAAATCTCGCCATTGTTTCAAGGCTCAACCCCTAAATAAAATTCTCCCGCGCCAAAAGTTAGATTTCGGCGCGGGAGGCAAGGCATAGAGCTAAATGGCTCGTTTATTCGTCGTAGATGCGGCACTCAGCAGCGTCAGGATTGTCGTCGCAATATTTTTCAAAAGAATTCTTAGGTTTGACTTGCTTTTGGTGGGAAGCTTCTGCTTGCAGTTCTTCAACTGCGTCCCACGCCGCCGCGCATTCCCCGGAAGTAGCGCCCTTGAGGTCACAGACGGTACGAGCGCTTTCTAGTTCTTCTTCAATTTTTTCTTGGATGTTGCCTGCAGGTGTTGTCGTCATAAAACTTGTTGGTAGGAAAGTGTAGGAGAATATGGTTGTCCCCGACCTATTTCTAGGTAATGTTAGCACGCGCCTTTGTTTAGTGAGCTTGTTCGGCTAACGGCACGTCCTTAACCCAAATAAAGATGTTTAACCGTTAACGACAGAGCAAGGGACTAGCTAAGCAGCCGCTTGGTGTCATCACTCAAAAAACGTAGACCTCTAAAGTATACGGCTGGTCAACTGTGGTTTAAGTCAAAGGCTAGAAGCTAGCGTGTCTTTAGACCTAGGTCGTTGACCTTATTAAGTAAGAAAGAAAGGTTTTCTTTTTGGATGTTAGTTTGGGTTGAATTTGCTGTTTCGGTCTGGCGACCCCAGCTAATAATAGCTTGAGATGCGCTGCTGTTACAGCAGCCCAGAGAGAAACCATCCATAACTGCGATCGCAACAGCCGTCTCTACTTCCTGCTTGACTCTACTCCGTCGGCGGGGGAAGAGTCCACAGGCATTAATGTAAGTCGAGCTGACCTTACTTTTGATGAAAACATTACACGAGTTTGGTGTGTCAAACTGTATTGAGCTTTATCTTTTAAGATTTAGCTGAATACGGCATTTAACACTAAACAGATTAATGGGACACTCATGTTAACTTATGTTAACACAACAACGGCAATCGATGGGGAATCGATCGCCCAAGAATAGCGTCCCCCCAGTGGCCAGTTCCGGTTAGCCTAATGTGTAGAGATAGTTTTATAGAGAACTTTGCCTTATGTACAGCCAAAACCAAATGCAATGGGTCAGCGCTTTATCAACCCGTCCCTCTTTGGAATCCGCCCTCAAAGAAGTTATAGAACAAGCCGATCGCGACCTAGAAGGCCCGGCTGATTTAGCGCTGATATTTATTTCGTCTGCCTTTGCCAGCGAGTATTCTCGGCTGATGCCTTTACTCCGAGAAATGCTGCCAGTGCCCGCGATCCTGGGATGTGGCGGGGGAGGAGTCATCGGCACGAACCGGGGCGGCTTCACCGAAGAAGTCGAGGGATCTCCCGCAGTCAGCCTCAGTCTGGCGCGCTTGCCGGGAGTCAATGTCAGAACTTTTCACGTCGGTGCTCAAGAACTGCCGGACTTAGATAGTCCCCCGGATACTTGGGTGGATCTCTTGGGCGTGCCGGCCCAGGAAGAACCGCAGTTCATCATCTTGGCCGACCCCTTTTCCGCAAAAATTAACGATTTGCTGCAAGGGCTAGATTATGCCTATCCGGGTGCGGCGAAGGTAGGGGGACTCGCCGGAGGGGACGGTGCGGGCAGGGGCACGGCGCTGTTTTGCGACTATCAGCTTTACCGAGAAGGGACGGTGGGAGTGGCTTTGAGCGGCAATATAGTTTTAGAAACGATCGTCGCTCAAGGCTGCAGGCCGATCGGGCATCCTTATCGGGTGACGGAAGGAGATCGCAATATCTTGCTGAAACTCGAAGAACAAACCGACGATACCGGCAGCGGGGGCATCGAGCGATCGCCCTTAGAGGCACTTCGAGAGTTAGTTCAAACTTTGAGCGAAGAAGACCGAGAATTAGCCCAGCACTCGTTATTTGTAGGCTTAGTCAGCGATGAATTCAAGCTGAAATTAGAGCCGGGAGATTTTTTAATCCGCAATCTGTTGGGAGTAGATCCGAAAGTGGGGGCGATTGCGATCGGCGATCGAGTCCGTCCCGGACAGCGCATCCAATTTCACCTGCGGGATGCGCGCACCTCCGCAGAAGACCTAGAAATGCTGCTCGATCGCTATCAGCGGGCAGCCGAGTACAGCGGTACATCTAGCGCCGGCGCCTTAATGTTCTCTTGTCTGGGGCGCGGCGAAGGGCTTTACGGCCAGTCCAACTTTGACTCCCGACTGTTTGGCCGATACCTCAAAAACATTCCTCTGAGCGGCTTTTTCTGCAACGGTGAAATCGGCCCCGTCGGCGGCAGCACCTTTCTGCACGGCTACACCTCCGTATTCGGGATTTGCCGCCAAAATTCATAGTCAGTAGTCAGTTATTATTTGTTCGTTGTTTGTTCTAATAACCAATAACCAATAACCAGTAATATCATGTCCGCTCGATTAACCCTAATACGGTAGGGGATACCCTCACGAACAATATCTGCCAATAATTGACAATCTCAAAAACCCGCCCTTTTAATCGCGGTCGCTCGATCGGACATGATATAACAAATCACAAATCACAAATCACTAAAAGCGGCAGTCGCCTGCCGCTTTTAGCTGTAACTAGATGTCTGGAAACCCTAGAAACTAAAGGTAGTACGGAGGAGTCCGACCCAGATATCCTCGTTGTTGTTGTTGTGTTCGGGATTCAGAATCACGTAAACGCCCGGTGTCACCGAAATAAAGTCATTGACTTGGAAGCGATAGAAACCCTCTAAGTGATAAGAGGTGTTGCGGTTTCTAGCGACATCACTCTCGGTAACTTTTGGCGGTACACCGAAGATGAAGCCGAGGACGTTGCCTTGCCGGCCAAAATCTCCCAAGGCCACACTGATAGAACCATTTTGGATGGTAGCGTCATTGTTGCCGCCCCGCAGTTGTTCAGCCTTCGTATAACCGTACCAACCGCCAATCTGAAAGCGACTGCTGGGTTTGAAGTTAACCTGGACGCCAAAGTTATCTGATGCGGTAGGTGATTGACCGAAGGGCTGGTTAGCCAAGGCACTGCCGACACCGCCCATGAGGCTAACATCGCCTGCCCGATTGTATTTCCGGGTGTAAGTCAAGCCCAAGTCAAACGGTTTGCTAAAAAAGCCGATCTGACCCAAAGCGCTGAAAGAACCGTTGAAAACGCCCCTGCCCTCTGCGGGGTTCGGAGCATCGCTGTCGCCGGCGAGATAGCCTGCGGTAGCTCGGAGGCTGCCCAAATTGAAAGTCACACTTGCGCCTGCTCCCTGCGGCCCGCGGAATACTGCCGGGTTGCGTACTCCAAATCTGGAAAGTGAGCCGGAACTCGTAGAGTTACCAAAGGTAGAAGCCTGGTCTGCAATTTCATCTAGGTCAAGTCCTTTTGGACCGACAAAGACTGTAGCCGCACCCACCGGGAAACGATAGTACAACTCGTCTAGTGAGAATTGGCTGTTATCACCCCCATCAAAGGCTAGGCGAGCCATGTTAGTACCCGTAGCGGTTTTTGCTGAGTAGTTGGCGACGTTGTTTGCTTGCAAGCGGGTTCTGAGCAAGTCTCGACCGGTGAAGCTTGTCAATAAGTTCAAGCGCACCCGGTAGCCGAGGTTGGTAGACGTTTTGTCGTCGTGAAGGCCGACACCATCTCCGAAGGTGTCGCTGACGGCAAAAATGGCTTCTCCAGACAATTTGGTGGTGGTGGAGAACTGGTTGGCTTCGAGTTCTGCGGTGCGAGCTTCTAGGCCGTCTACTCGTCCGCGCAGGGTAGCGAGTTCGGCTGCAAATTCTTCTTGCAGGCGTTGCAGGATGGCTAAGTCGTCTCGGGTAACCAAGTTACCTGTTGACCCAATTAGTTTGGTTATGTTGTCTAAGCAAGCGTTGACGCCGGCTGCAAATTCGTAGCGAGTCAGGGCGCGGTTGCCGCGGTAGGTGCCGTCGGGATAACCTACGATACAACTGTAGCGTTCGACTAGGGATTGCAGGGCTTGGAATGCCCAATCTGTCGGGCGCACGTCGGAGAGCTGAGAGACTGATGTCACCTGGGACATGGTTCCCGACTGTTGGGCCGGCTGCGCTTGGGGAGCGACAGGGACGATGGGGCCGCCCATTCCGGCGGGTGCTGCCTGAGCAATTTCTACCTTCGTAGCTGGGGTAGTAGCTGGGGCAGTAGCTGAGGTAGTAGCTGGGGTGCTGGCGACTGCTGGCACTTCGATTTTCCCAGCAACTTCTGTCTGGCTGCTTTGCACTGCCAAGTCTGATGCTTGGGGGGACGGTGCGGCTGTGCCTGCTGCTGCCAGGGGTTCAGTCGCTGCTGTGCTGGCGGGAGCGATTGGGGCTGCTGACTCAATGTCGAGCGCTGTTGTTTGCAGTGCTGCTGCGCTGGTTTCTGGTTCAATTTTTGCCAGTTTTTCAGCGTCTGCGGAGTTGGCGACCGGGGTTTGGGCCGCTTCGACGCTGCTGTTTAAAGCCAGCTTTTCTGGGGCAGCAGGGGCTGCTGCAACTGGTTCTGCAACTATTTCTGTAACTATTTCTGCAATTTTTGACTCAGATGACTGAGCTGTGGCTAGCTGGTTGGCTTCAGCGGTTGCGGGTGCTTCTGCGGCGATCGCAGTGGCACTCATGACTGATGATAGCCCCAGAATTGCCGGGGATACTAGCAGTAAATTCCAAAAAGTTCTGTTCATTTTCCTCACACCTTCACACTCTATTCAACTCGACGAGCAGCAATTCCCAACTGCTAATTTTTGTGGTTGCTTGCCTGTTGACAATAACTGCCAAAATAGAACCTATCCATAACTGTTGATTCACTGTTGATTCACAGTAGGCGTGTCTACTTCTGCTTGAACGTAGGGGCCCAGCCCTTATACCGCCCAGGCATCAATTCAGGTCAAGCCCACATTACATTACAGTTGATTATACCATCACGTGCTAATTTCATCTGTCGATCGCCCGACTTGCTTGAGTTGCTCTACGGGCGATCGACCACTGGTTCTACGGGTTCGACCACAATCTGCCTCTAACTGACAACTGCCCAGACTTCTCGGTTACGCCAGACTTAACAGACGGTTATAGGTAGGATTGTGGCTGCTTGTCGCATCCCTTATACAGCTTTATATCCTATGATGTCAAGCTTTTTAACCTAACTTTAAACGTCGCGACCCGGCAGGGGCTATTTTCCCCCATGAGTGGGGAACTAAGACCTCAAGGCTGGTAGATTGACCCGATCCAAACCAAAGTTCAGGCATGACCAATTTGGGTTTTTTGATGCCCGCTGCCATCGGGACTTGCCAGGGCGATCGCCATTTTTGAGATGGCCCGTCGGCGGATTTAATTTCCCGCTACTTTAACATAATTTTTTTGCGGTCTGGCAGCAACAGCCGACTGAATCTCTGTTAGCTGAAATTATAGTTTTGCGACTTCGCTGTCTGGCGTTTGACAACCAGTTATTTTTGTGGCACAGCCTCGGGATCTCAAAGCACATTTTCTCTGTGATTTATGCCACTGCCCAAGTATCCATTGATTCTCCGGGCGTCCTGGACGCATCAACCGGGTTTGAGGAACGCAACTACTTGCTTTTAGGCGATCGCTCGAAGTTAAAAAACCGGGTTTATGAGAGTAAGGAGTGCATCCAAGACGGTTTTAATTTGCTAAGAAAACAAGTAAATGCCGCAAGTTATGGGAGGGCGATCTAAGAACCTGTAGATTGGGCAATGCACTCGCTCTTTCTATGGTATGTTAAATTGAGGCGTACCATCTATATTTTTTGACACCATCTCTGACTGGGATGAAAAGAAAACTGCGGCTGTTAGTAGTGGTATTATTGCTATTAGGATTGTTATTTCGCTTCGTCAACATCGACAAAAAGTTTTATTGGTACGATGAAGCATTTACTTCTCTGCGGATTTCTGGATACACGCAAACAGAAGTGCTTCGTGCAATAAGCAGGGGTCAGTTAGTAGCACCAAAAGATTTAATGAAATATCAGCGCCTCAATGCGACAAAAAATTTGGGCGATACTGTTAAAAGTTTAGCAATAGAAGAACCTCAACTGCCACCACTGTATTTTCTGGCAGTCAAGTGTTGGGCAAAGCTATTCGGTGATTCTCCGGCAGCGACAAGAAGTTTCTCAGCTTGGATGAGTTTGTTAACGTTTCCTGCCCTGTACTGGCTGTGCCGAGAATTGTTTGCATCGCCAGAAGTGGCGTGGATAGCCGTGGGATTGCTAGCAGTTTCTCCCTTGCACGTGCTTTACGCTCAAGAAGCACGTCCCTACAGTTTGTGGCCGGCGCTGATTTTGCTGTCTTGTGAGTCTCTGCTGCGAGCAATGCGGCTGCAAAATAAGCTGAGTTGGAGCATTTACGCAGTAGCAAATATTATGGGAGTTTACACTCATTTATTTAGTTTGTTAGTTGCGTTAGGACACGGAATTTATATCGTAGGAACTCAAGGTTTTACGTCGAATAAAAAGCTAGTGAGTTACTCGATCGCAATGACCGTGTTGTTGCTAGCATTTCTGCCTTGGATGGTAATTTTAATTGTAAATAAAAGGGCAGCAGCCGGGGCGAAAAGTTGGGCTAATCTAGAAACTCAGAGGATATCTTTAGTTAAGAATTGGGCCGGAAATATCGGTCGCGCTTTTTTTGATGTCGGGCTAACTTCTAATGCGATATCCGTATATCTTATTGGTTTAGTGGCAGCGACTTTAATTTTATTGACAATCGTAGGGTATGCAGTTTATTTTCTGTGTTCGGAGACGAACAAACAGGTTTGGCTGTTTGTGGTGACGCTGATGGCGGTGACAGCACTGGCACTCGCGCTGCCGGATGTTATATTGGGAGGAATCCGATCGACTAAAGCTCGCTACCTATTTCCGACTTATTTGGGGATGCAAATCGCTGTTGCTTACCTGTTAGCGACTAAAATTACTGCGCTGGGCGTGCCAAGCTGGAAACGGCAAATGTGGAAAGTTTTGACAGTTGTACTGTTAACGGGCGGCTTAGTGTCGAATGCCGTTAGTTCTCAAGCCGAGACTTGGTGGACTAAGGAATGGGGCCGGGAAAATCCCGAAATTGCTCGCAGGATCGATCGTGCTCCAAAGCCGCTGCTGGTCAGTGATATCTCGGAAGTCAGTCTGGGAAATATACTGTCAATGAGTCATTTGTTAGAACCGAAAGTGCGGCTGCAATTGGTGTTGCTTGACCCGGAAGCGCGCCGTCGAGCTCAGTTGTTTGACAGACCAACTATACCCAATATTCCTAGCGGTTTTAGCGATGTTTTTGTCTACGGGCGATCGCAGAATTTTAGTGCTAAGCTGGCGAAAATGCAAAACTTGAAAATCGAGCTGCTTTCAGAACAAAAAAACGAAACGCTGTGGCTAGGCAAGTTAGTAAAAAAGTGAGGGTTTATGGAAGATTTTGGTATTATTATTGCCTGCTGCGACCAGGATTATCTGTTTGCTAAAGGTTGCTGTGCTAGCATCCGCTATTTTCTGGGAGATGTGCCGATTTGTCTGTTGATTGACGGTACGTTTTCTGTGAGTCCTTTGGAAAAGTCCTACGGGGTGCGAGTTATCGATCGCACAACCGTTTCTGAAGAGGTTCTCAGAAAAAGAAGTTTTGGTTGGGGAAAAACTAAAATGATTGCTTTCTGGGAAAGTCCTTGGTCAAATTTTATGGTTTTGGATGCCGATACGATCGTTTGGGGCGATGTTCTCAAGTTGGCTAATTTTCAAGACTTTGATTTTATTGTAGACCAACCTTGTCAGGAAAATTCGGATGCAGATGTTTCAAAATTTTTCTTTGACATTCCGGGCGTTGAGAAGCATTTCCCCACTTTTAACTGGTCGAAATATCGAGCCAATTATTTCTGCACCGGTACTTTTTTTGCAAAGCGCGGCGTTTTTAGCTTGGAAGAATACGTAGAAATTTTAGATTTTACAGCGGCAAATCCGGGGATATTTAAGTACGGAGAAATGGGGTTTTTGAACTTTATGATTTTCCGGGCCGCGCAAGAAAATCGGCTGCGGGTGCAGAGTGTGGATATGCAGTTGTTGGTGCCGGATTTTGACCAGGATTTGGTGAGAAAGTGGTTTCCGGTGGAAGAAAGCGGGCCTGGGGGCGATCGCACTCAGGCGACGGTGATTCACTGGTGCGGGCCGAAGCCGACTTTATCTAGTGGGAAAGTTTACTCGGAACCGATGAATTTTTGCCGCCGCAAGTGTGAGGAGGATGTTTGGAACCGCACGGGTTTGGCTGCCGAGATGTCGCTGCAAGTTGAGGATTGGCAGCGATCGATCTACGTGTATAAGAATAAGTTTAAGAAGAAGTTTCGGCAGTTGGCGGGGAAGTAAGTAGGATTTTTTAACCGCAGATGTCAGCGGATGAACGGGGATGCACGGGGATTTGGGCTTACCCTTCGAGGGGTAAAGTTGGCCCGGCTGGGGGTAAAACTTGGCGGTGAATGCTTATTTTGTGGCTTTCCCGCTGAGTTTGCATTTCGACGGCGATCGCCTCAAATTCGACTTCCATGCAGCCGTAGGGAATCTCTAACTCGACACTTGCTCGGACGTTTCCCAACCCGTTAGATTTAAATTCGGTAATCCAGCGCGGCCCGTCGAGAATCAGGTAGGTTTGCCGATCGTACACCCAAACTTTCACATAAATACGGGGCATTAATTCCGGGAGTTGCACTTGCACTTTTACAGCCTGGCCCGCGATGATTTCGGCGCGCGGCAATTCCAAAACCGGCATCGGTACTAACTCGTCTTCTGGCAAAACGTAGGGAATCGGGGGAGTGTCTTCTGCTGCGACAGTTGCAGTTTTTTGAGCAACTTGTTTCGGCTGCGGGGGATCGTCAAAAACGACAAATTCTCTGGCTTCGGGGCTAGTAGATTTGGGATCGGAAATTGTTTCGCTGGTTTCTGGTTGCTGCTGGGTTGGGCTGCTTTCTTCTACAACGGCAATTTCGTCGCTGCTATTGGCGGCTGCTTTTGGAGTTGGCGACAGGGTGGTTGCTTTGAGCCAGTCGGGGGATTCGCCGTTGCTGGCTAAGGAACTCAGTCGCGACCAAAATCGACTTTCGACGTTTAAGGTTTGAAATGCCTGTTTTGTGGGTGCTGGCGGGGTTTCTGGGGGGGTTGTTTCTGGTTGGGGGCTGTTTTCGGGTTTTTGGTCGATCGCTCCGATTTCGGCTGTTTGAGTGGGATTTGGGATGTCTGAGGGTTTGGTTTGTGGGTCGATCGACTCTGGGGCAGTTCGAGGCGAATTGGAGATTTCTAAGAGCAATTGCGATCGGCTGCTGTCGGGCAGTTTGTTACCGAATGCGGGCAATTCTAGACCGCCTGCACCTGGGGTGTGACGCGAAGCCAGTAGAGGGGGTAGGGCTTCCTTGCTTGGGGGTTCGGCGGGGGAGGGAGGGTCTAAGGATTTTTCTACTAGCTTGAGGAAGGATAGATTTTTGGCGCTTCCAGGCTGTTTTGAGGCTGTTGGGGAGAGTTCGGCTTGATGCTTTTCTTCGATGAAATTGTCTTTAATTTCCTCTAGAAGGTGCTCTAAACGGGCTGTAATTGTGAATAGTTTGGTGGCTAGGGTGACGCCGCCGCTGCTGAGAATTGCTTCTCCTAAAATTAAGCGGCTTTTGCACTCGGTTGGGATGTAGGTGACGCAGGCAAAGATGCAGGGGGGAACTTGTTCTGGCATCGGTTGCTGGATTTCTGCGAGAATTTTTGAGGTTTGGGGGTCGCGCAGGTAAATTTGCAGTTGTGCTGAACCGATGAGTTGTTTGAGTTCTAGCGCTTCGGATTCGGGGATGAGAGTTGCTGTTTTTCTGCTTTGTTGGGGGTGTTGGGGAATGTCGATTTTGCCGGAAATGATTAAGGGGCGACCGAGTTGGGTGACGAAGGTTTCTCGATCGAGGACGAGTTCGAGTTTGACGCCCGGTTTGGGTTCGGGGGTTTGGGGAATGGGGAATTGGTAAATTTTGGTCTGCTGCGGTGCTGAATCGGCTGCTGGGATTTTGGTTGGTGCGGGGCGATCGACCGGTGCTGCGATTTGTGGGGCTGCGCGATCGACCGGTGCTGCGATTTGTGGGGCTGCTGCGGAAGCTGCTGGTTCGGTTTGGTCGATCGGCGGTAGGGGTTCGGAGGTGTCCGATTCTGCGGGCAATACTTCCAACTGAACGCCGTACTGCCAAGGTTTTAGTGGTGTTGATTTGGGATCTGGCAAGCAGGATAGTTCCCACAGTCCGGGTTTGAGCCTGGTGTAGGGAATGATCACGACTAATCCTTCGGGGTTGGTGCGGGCCGATCGGCTTTGGACTTTCCGCTGCGCCCCTTGGTCGAAGGAAGTATGGGTAACGCGAATTTCGATGTCGGTGTTGGGGTGCTGAATGCGAGCAACGACACGGTATTTACCTTCTAGAATTTCCACGTCGGAGGTTTCTAGGGGCAACCAGGCGCGATCGCCCTCTTTCTGTAGCAAAAATTCTAATTTTTTCATCTTTCTTTCCCCTTGAAGGCTCCCGCTTGATTCGTCACAAGTTGGTGGTGGTTGGTTGAGCGACAGCTACAGATATTAAATTACTTATGTTTTATAGCCTATCATCTGTCTCGGTCAAGAGGCGCACTTACCAAGGACTGCCGATCATGCTGAAAGCTGCCCAATAATACGGATGGGACAAATCTTTGCTGTCGAGTTTGGGGATGGACGGGGGCAAGGGAGTTTCGCCTCGCGAACTTCGCAGTTGACCGCCTTCGATCGTCACTTTGCCTTCGATCTCGGCAATTTGTGCTTGCCTGAGAGCTTCAGCTTTAATGATTGGAGGGTTGTTTGGCCTGCGGATTTTTAACTGCTGGTAAAACTCTGTCATCAGGGCGAGAGTCCCCGCATCGCTGACGTACCACAAGCTGGCGAGGGCTGATTTTGCTCCGGATTGCAGCGCTAAACCGGCAAATCCGAGTTCTGCTTCTTTATCTCCCAAGGCGGTTCTGCAGGCGCTTAATACTAACAGTTC
>Ga0164305_10000074_pt1 | contig 29247 bp, 27 predicted proteins | sample Whisoiple_237_MG_FD_110215 | JGI IMG/M metagenome (GOLD analysis project Ga0164305, IMG submission 110215) | Soil microbial communities amended with pyrogenic organic matter from upstate New York, USA - Whitman soil sample_237_MG | ecosystem: Environmental > Terrestrial > Soil > Agricultural...
GACCTCGATGAGCTCTCGGCCAGTGGCGTCCGGTTCGGCCAGACTGACGGCCCTTTTCCAGCAGGCTCGTGCGGGCATCGACCGCGACAAGCTTCCAACCATTGTCGTCCGTCTCCCCGAGACGTAAGCGGATCGTCGTCTTAGTAGTCGGATTATAAAAGATCGCAATGCTTTCGCCCTCGCCAACAATCGTGCCGACAAGCGCGAGCGAGGGCCGCTCCGGAACCACCGGCCGCGGCACTTGCGGCGCCGGCTCGGGCGACACCGCCGCGCCAGCGGCGGGCGGCGGCCGCCGACTCGGGGAAAAGATCGGGAGCTCGCGCGTCGCCGAAAGCGTGCGCAAGGGAACCGCCCAGAGCGGGTTCCCGCTCGGCGCTTGTGGGGACGCGGGCTGAGTGACAATCGCGGCGCGCCCGGCGCTTGTCGTGGGGTGATGGGAAATTGCTCTATTTCGCCTAGTCCGGGCGGCGCAGCGCTGTCCAACGCGGCAAATTGCATTTGCGCGTTTGCCATCAGGCGCCGACGCACGCAGCCGCGCCAGCCATCAACATGATCGCAAGCACCCGCGCGTTCATCGCGTGCCCTGCCATTGGCCGGAGACGCCGAGAAGCACGCCGCAGCAGAGCGGCGCCGATGCGGCGCGCATGCGCGACGGCGATGTCAAATTGGCGGGCGTTGCCGGCGTGTGGCTTGATTGGACAGTGTTACCGATCGCATTGGAAATCGCGGTGCTAGGTACGTTGACCGCTGTTCTCGTCTATCAGCTGATCGCGCGACAAAGGCTGAAATCGACAACGCGGCTGCCCTTTGGCCTATTTCTGGCGCCGGCGATCTGGATGGGTTGGCTCATCCAGACTGGGCTACCATGGCCAGGGCCATGAATTCGGCACGCGCAGCGTCGGTTTCCCCAACGCAAGGCGTTGCCCCAAGCTTCGTTGTGCCAACGACATCTTTGTTGCGATCGCATCCCTGACGCGGGTCCAGGCCGGCCGCTCTTTCGGCGCTGCGCCGGCGACGCCGAGCGTCACCCACATATAGGCCAGCACGTAATCCTGCGGCACGCCCTGGCCCTTGTCGTACATGAGGCCGAGCATGTATTGCGCCGGCGGGAAGCCCTGCTCCGCCGAGGCGCGATAGAAGCGGGCGCCTTCCTCAAAGCTTTGCGGCACCCCGCGCCCGTTCTGGTACATGAAGCCGAGATAGGCCTGCGCCCGGGGTCCCGCTCCACCTCGGCCAACGGCGTGAGGATCGCCGCGGCGCGCACATAATCCTGGCGGTTGAAGGCGGCGGCGCCTGCGGCGAGCGCATCGGCGGAGGCGGGAGATGCGGCCGCAAGACAAAGGCACGCAACGACGAAAAGCGCGAACGCCTGCCCGCGCACGAGTCTCGAACTAAAGAGCTTCAAGATCGACCACATGGGCCGACTATATCGAGACTGGGAACAAGCGAACAGACCGCTCGTTGCGATCAGCCCATCACAAAGGCGTTGAGCTTGTTGCCGTCGAGGTCGCGGAAATAGGCGGCGTAGAAGCCTCCGTCGCCGCGCGGACCGGGCGCGCCCTCGTCTTTGGCGCCCATGTCCATTGCGAGCTTGTAGAGGCGGTCGACCTGCGCCTTATCCTTCGCCGCAATTGCGGCCATGACGCCGTTGCCGACGCTCGCCGCGTTGCCGTCATGCGGCTTCATCAACCCAATGCCCGCTCCGCGACCGGGTGCGCCCCAGGCGATCATGCGCTCGTTCTCCATGAAGCGCCCGACGCCGAGCTCCTTGGCGAGCGCGTCGTAGAATTTTGCGGCACGTGCGAGATCGTTCGTGCCAAGCGTCACGTAGCCAATCATCAGTCCCTCCCTAAAGGCTGATCAGAATCTTGTCTTACGCCGCTTTGCGCTTCGGCTGGATGAGCTTGCGGTGGACCAGCACCTCGGCGATCTGGATGGCATTCAGCGCCGCGCCTTTGCGCAGGTTGTCCGACACACACCAAAGCGATAGCCCGTTCTCGATCGTCGGATCCTCGCGGATACGCGACACGTAAGTTGCATCCTCACCCGCCGCTTCGTGCGGCGTGATGTAGCCGCCGGGCTCGTGCTTATCGATGACGAGCACGCCCGGCGCCTCGCGTAGGATGTCGCGCGCCTCGTCGGCCGAGATCGGCTTCTCGAATTCGATATTCACCGCTTCCGAATGGCCGATGAAGACCGGCACACGCACGCAGGTCGCGGTGAGCTTGATCTTCGGATCGAGAATCTTCTTCGTCTCGGCGACCATCTTCCACTCTTCCTTGGTGGTGCCGTCCTCCATGAACACGTCAATCTGCGGAATAACATTGAAAGCGATGCGCTTCGGAAATTTCTTCGTCGTGACCGAATCGGATACGAAGATCGCGCGCGTCTGCGCGAACAATTCGTCCATCGCCTCCTTACCGGCCCCAGAGACGGATTGGTACGTGGCCACGACGACGCGCTTGATCGTCGCCGCGTCATGCAGCGGCTTCAGCGCCACGACCAACTGCGCCGTCGAGCAGTTCGGGTTGGCGATGATGTTCTTCTTGGTGAAGCCGGCAACGGCCGCGGCATTCACCTCCGGCACGATGAGCGGCACGTCGGGGTCCATCCGCCAGGCCGAGGAATTATCAATGACGACGCAGCCTGCGGCGGCGATTTTGGGCGACCATTCCTTGGAGATGGCTCCGCCGGCCGACATGAGGCAAATGTCGGTTCCGGCGAAGTCATAGGTGTCGAGGTAGCGGCATTTCAGGGTCTTGTCGCCATAGGAGACGTCGGTGCCGATCGACCGCGACGAGGCAAGCGCCACGACCTCGTCGGCGGGAAAGCGGCGCTCTACCAGAATGTCGAGCATTTCACGCCCGACATTGCCGGTCGCGCCGGCGACGGCGACCTTAAACCCCATGGTCTTCTCCGCGGATTGCGTGGCTCACATAAGCGAAGCAGAGCGCGGCGGCAATACTAGGTCGCGAACCCTACCGGTTTACCGCATGTCAGTCGTAGACTCAGAACAGAGGCTCCCAGTAACCAAACGCTGACTCCATGCGATCCAGATTGGTACTGCCTTCGTCTGGAGTTCACGTTTCATGTCCGTATTCGCGCTGCGTCCTCGCGAGCTTCGGCACGCGCCGCACGCCGGAGCCGATGCGGGTCACCTCAGCCGCGATGATCTCAGCCGTGTCCTGATCGCCTGCGGCGTGGCGCTCGTTCTGAGCGTCGTACTCGTGTTTTCGCTTTTGATGCTGCCCGAGGCGCAGCTCAACGGACCGGTTGCCGCACCGCATCTCGTGAAGCCCGCCTGGGTCGAGATTCAGAAGCCGTTCCGGCTGTTCGCGCCGAACGCGCCGGACTGGGGACGCGACCTGACTTACTCGGCAGAGCGCCATCGCGACGGCGGCGGACGCCGCGATCATCTGACCTTCGGAAAATTCGGTGCCACCGCCTGGCTGCAGATCACGCTCTATCGGCCAGGCATGGAAGAAGCCGATCCAACGCCATTCTTTACCGACATGGCCCGCCGCGCCGCACCTGCCGGACTGGCAGTGGCTCGCATGGGCCAGCCGCAGCAATGGCCAACCCGCGTGGGCAGCTTCGACGTCGCGGATTTCAAACTCGCGAGCACAAAAGACGCTTCGGATCAGAGTTCGCCTGTCTTGGTTTCCGTTCGACCGACGGCAAAGTCCTCGAGATCGGCGGGTTTGCGTGCGGCACCCCGGGCAATCCGATCGATCGGGCCCGCCTCGCCTGTGCGCTCGATCGTCTCGACCTCATCTCGGCCGGCGAGGATAGGGAGCTACGCGCATTCTTTACCGGCGCGCCCCGACAGCTTGGTGCTGCATGCAGCACCCCGCCGGGCGAGGCGCAGAAAAATGAGCCGGTGAAGACCACGCCGGGGTTTGTCGTCTTGCGCTGATCCCCGCGTTTCAATCTTGCGTCGGCGGCACGAGCAGCCGCTCGTAAAGCGCCAAGGTCTGGGTGCACATCCGATTAAGCGAAAAGTTTGCCTGCACGAACGCTCGCGCGCGTGCGGCGAGGGCGTCGCGCGCCGCCGCACCAAGCGACAGAGCCTCGGCCAGCGCGTCCGCCAAGACCGCGGGATTGTTGGGCGGGACTTGCCACCCGGTGCGCCGGCCCGGCGGCACCTGCGGCGGTGCGAGGCTCGTCTCGTGCAGCCCGCCGAGATCGGAGACGATGACCGGCGTCCCCATCGCCTGTGCTTCCACCGCGACCCGGCCGAAGGATTCCGGCTCGATCGAGGGCACCGCCACGACTGAGGCGGCGAGATAGGCGGCTGCCATGTCGTCGCAATGGCCGACACGGCGGATCGTGCTGGTGAGATCCATTTTGGCGATCAGCTTCTCAAGCTCGCGCACATAGAAGCCGCTCTTGCCGCCATTGCCGGCAAAGACGACGGCAAATCCTTCGCCGCGCCGTCCCTTCAGAAGCGCCGCGGCTTCGATCAGCACGCGATGGCCTTTGCGCTCGCTGAGGCGCGCCGGCAGGAGCACGATCTGCTCGTGCGGCGCCGCTTTCCAGGCCTCGCGCAGACGCCGCACGCGGGCAGGGTCGACCGCGCCCGGCGAAAAGCGGCGGAAATCGACGCCGCGATAGATGACCGCGATGCGCTCGCGCGCCTGCGGATAAGTCTTGGCAATGTGCTCCGCGGTGAAGGCCGAGTTGGCGATGATTATCTCGCCGCGCGCCATCACCGAATTGTAATTGAGCTTGATCGGCGAGCGACCGGAATAGATGCCGTGGAAAGTGGTGACCATCGGCACGCGGGCGCGCCGCGTCGCGGCGAGCGCCACCCAGGCCGGGGCGCGCGAGCGGGCGTGAACCAGATCGACGCGCTCGGCCCGCAAAATGTGGGTGAGCCGCGACACGTTGGCGGCCATCGCCAAGGGATTCTTGGTGGCCGCCGGAAAGCGAATGGCGATCCCACCTTTCGCCTGCAGTTCGCTAATCAGCCGTCCGCCTTCGGTGGCGACAAGGGCGCGCGCGCCGGCGCCGGCCAGGGCTTCTGAAATATCGATTGCGGCACGCTCCGCGCCGCCTGAATCGAGTTCCGGCACAATCTGCAGGATAGTCCGGCCGGCGAGGGCGTGGATGGCGCCAAGGGGATACGCGTGCGCATAGGAATGTGGCATCGGGGCAAATGAGCGTGGTAGGCGAAAGATCCGAATTCACGAGTATCGCGGCCAAAGGTGGAGCAAATCCTAAAGGTTGACGAATTGCCTACGGCAGCCGCGCCCCGCCCGGCGCGATTCATGCCGGTCGGCACCGGCCGCGACGAGCGGCAGATCGCCTTTTTGAAAGTGCCGCCTGCCGGCGAGGGCGCCAGCAAACCAGGCCTTGTCTGGCTCGGCGGGTTCAAGTCCGACATGCGCTCGACCAAAGCATCGGCGCTCATCGCCTGGGCCGAGGCGCGCAGCCGCGCCGCGCTCGCCCTCGATTATTCGGGGCATGGTGAGTCGGGTGGGAGCTTCGAGAAAGGTACGATCGGCCGCTGGTTCGAGGAAGCGCTTGCCGTGTTCCGCGCCGAGACCAAGGGGCCGCAGATCGTTCTCGGGTCTTCGATGGGCGGCTGGATCGCGTTGCTGCTTGCCCGCGCGCTCGCGTCAGCCGGCGAAACGAAACGGCTGCATGGATTGATCCTGATCGCGCCGGCCGTCGATTTCAGCCAGTATATGTGGGAGGGATTTTCCGCCGACGTGCGCCACACGATCGAGACCGAAGGCAAGTGGCTGCGCCCTTCGGAATATTCGCCCGAACCTTACCCGATCACGCGGCAGCTGATCGAAGAAGGCAAGAACCACCTGCTGCTCGGCGGCACGATCCGCACCCATGCGCCCGTGCACATATTGCAAGGTATGCGGGACTCCGACGTGCCCTGGAGGCGCGCGACGCTTTTGATCGAGCATCTTGCCGGCGATCCCGCCGTTTTGACGCTGGTGAAAGATGGCGATCATCGCCTCTCACGCGAAGAGGATTTGCAGCGGCTGTTTGCGGCGATCGAAGCGATGGATTAAGCGGTGCACAAGGCCGCTAGTTTCGTTTGCTCTCGACGAACGACGTGATGAACGAGCCGATAAAAGCAAACGGCCACACGAACCTTGGTCCTGTCGGCGCCACCGACCCGATGATCAGAGCGATGACGAAGACGAAAGTCGAGAAAGCCGGTCCGGCCAGCATCGCCCAGTCGCCGCGCGGCGCGACGGCAAGCACCCACAACGCGCCATTAAGCACCGAGGTCAGCATCAGATGCGCACCGTAGAGGATGACGATATCGGGCACATCCCCATAGTTGCCGTAGAGCCCCGTCGTCGCCGGCAGAAGGATGATCAACAACAGGAAAACGAGATTGACCATGACCACGGGCCGGCCGGCATGCGGCGCGTAAGCCAGCCGGCGCTGGTGGCTGAGCCAGAATATGCCGGCAACGATGAAACCGAGGAGCAAGGCGATGAGATGGGAGCCATAGGCGTGCCATATCGCCGTCCAATCCGGTGAGGCAAGAGTGATTTGTCCTTTCGGGAGGTCGTAGGCGAGCAACGTCATTGCGACGCCGAAAATCGTGTTGCTCAGGGCCTCGAGCCGCCGCATCTCGAAGAGATTGTCTTGCGCCACTTGTCACCGGCCAGGTGAAATAGATTAGGGCATGACGCCCTGTTCGAAGGCAAGATGCCCGCTATCTTCGTGCGCCGAGGCAAAGGCGTAGGGCAGACATGATCATTGATCTTTCCGGCAAGACCGCGATCGTCACGGGTTCCACGGAGGGAATTGGCTATGCTATCGCCGTCGGTCTCGCCGGTTCAGGCGCCCGCGTTGTCGTCAATGGCCGCACGCAGGCGAAGGTCACCGAGGCGCTGGCAAGCCTCGAGCAGAAAGTTCCGGGCGCGCAGGCGCAGGGATTTGTCACCGACTTGTCGAATGCCGCCGGCTGTGAGGCGCTTGTTAAAGCGTTTCCGCAGACCGACATACTCGTCAACAATGTCGGCATTTACGAGCAGAAGCCGTTCTTCGACATACCCGACGAAGATTGGGAGCGCTTCTTCCAGGTAAACGTCATGTCAGGCGTGCGTCTGTCGCGTGGTTACATCAAAGGAATGCTCGAGCGCAATTGGGGCCGCGTGATCTTCCTGTCATCGGAATCCGGCGTGAACATCCCCGATGAGATGCTGCATTACGGCTTCACGAAGACGGCAGTGCTGGCACTGTCGCGCGGCCTTGCCAAGCTCGCGCGGGGCACCGGCGTCACCGTGAACGCCGTGCTGCCCGGCCCGACAATGTCGGCCGGTGTCGAGCGCATGCTGCGCGGCGCGGCGCAAAAGAGCGGCAAGACGATCGAGCAGGTCGGTGCCGAATTTGTCAAGACGAAGCGCGCGACCTCGATCATCCAGCGCGTCGCGTCGGCGGAAGAGGTGGCGAACATGGTCGTCTATGCCTGCTCGCCTCAGGCTTCGGCGACGACGGGCGCAGCGCTGCGCGTCGAAGGCGGCATCGTCGAGACGATCGCGTAAAGCCAGAACTAAACGGTTCAAATCCCCACCAAACGAGATTGGCGTCGCGGGGTGTGGAACAGCCGCCCGCGATGTGCCATGGTTCCTCCCGGCGACGATGAGCCCCGGAGGAAAAGCATGTTGGGTATAGTATCGCGGCGCGCGCTTTACGTGGCCTCTGCGCTATGCATCGCTTCACTGGCTCTACCGAGCACGGCAAGCGCGCAAGGCCAGCCAGGACTGAAATACTACAAGTCCGACACCAAAGAATTCTGGGCCCATCCGCCGCCGGATTGGTTCCTCGGCGACGAGACACAGGAACAGAAGGGCCTGGCGCCGAAAGACGGCCCGCCGACTGGCATTTCCGGCGCCGAGCTGCAGGAAAACTTGAAGCGCATCAAGCTGCCGCCGGGCTTCACGATCAGCGTCTATGCCGAAGGCGTTCTTGCCGCGCGCCAGATGGCGTGGGGCGACAAAGGCACGCTGTTCGTCGGCTCGTTCGGTCTCGGCAACGTATACGCGATCACTGACCAGGGCGGCAAGAAAACCGTCAAGACGATCCTCAAAGGCCTGAATATGCCGACGGGACTCGCCTACCGCGATGGCGCTCTTTATGTGATCACCGTCGACAAGCTCATCCGCTACGACAAGCCCGAAGACAATCTCGACAAGATGCCGGAAGGCAAGGTCGTCTATGACGATATGCCGAGCTACGCGGCGCATGGCTGGAAATATATCGCCGTTGACAAGGAAGGCTGGTTCTTCATTCCGTTCGGACCGCCGTTCAATATCGGCATTCCGCCGACAAGCGTGTCGCAGATTCGCCGCGTCGATCCGAAGACGGGACTGGCGGAAATCTGGGCGCTCGGCGTGCGCAACAGCGTCGGCGGCGACGTCGATCCGCGCACCGGACGTTTGTGGTTCACCGAGAACGCGCGCGACTGGATCAGCGACGATCTGCCGAGCGATAAGCTCAACATGATCTCGAAGATCGGCGAGCATTTCGGCTATCCCTATTGCCACCAGGGCGATCTGCCGGACGACAAGTTTGCCATGGGGCATACGTGCAGCGAGTTCACGTCGCCAGTGCTTAATCTCGGTGCGCATGTCGCGCCGCTCGGCATGAAGTTCTATACCGGCGAGCAATTCCCCGTCGAGTATAAGAACAACATTTTCATTGCCGAGCACGGCTCCTGGAACCGGCACAATTATCAGGGCGCGCGCGTCATGCGCGTCGTCGCCGATCCCGACGGCAAGAACGCCAAGCAAGAGGAGTTCGCATCCGGGTGGCTCAAAGGGCCGCAGGATTTTTACGGCCGCCCTGACGACATCATCATCGCCAAGGACGGCTCCATCCTCGTCTCCGACGATTGGGCGGGCGCGATCTATCAGATCAGCTACAAGAAACCGTGAAGCGTCATGCCCGGGCTTGTCCCGGGCATCCCTCGCGAGATGTATCACGCGGATGGCCGGGCCGAGCCCGGCCATAAAGTTCTTGAGGTCTAAAAGCGAACATGAATCTCCACACGCGGTTGAATAGCGCGTTCCTTACGGTCGCTTTCGCGTTTACCTGCGCGCCGGCATTGGCTGCCAGCAGCGACGCAGTCAAAGCCAAATTCGAAACCTGCGCCGCGTGTCACAACGCCGACGGCATCTCGACGACGGAGAACATCCCCTCGCTTGCCGGACAGACCGATCGCTACGTCCAATGGCAGTTGGTTTATTTTCGCAGCGGCACGCGCAAAAGCGAGATCATGAACCCGATCGCGGAAACCTTGAGCAATGAAGATATCCGTGATCTCGGAGCCTATATCGCGCAATTGCCGCCGGCGGAGCCTGCCGCACTGGTGCATCCCGATCTCGTGGAAAAGGGCCGCACACTTGCAGCACAGAACCGCTGCACGTCTTGTCATGGCGAGAAGCTCGATGGCAACGGCACCGCGGCAAGATTGTCGGGGCAGCGCGAAGATTATCTCCTGAAAGCGCTGCAGGATTTCAAGGCCGGCAAGCGCGTCGGCGGCGGCATGGCGGCAATGGCCGACGTCATTTATCCACTGTCGGCGAGCGATCTCCCGGCGCTCGCCGCTTATGCGGCCAGCGTGCATTAACGCGCCTCCGCTTTGTGAGCATATTATTACGATTTCTGCTGCTTTACGCGGCGATGTACGCGGCCTTCGGACTCGCCTCGCCATTTACACCGGCGCTGCTGCACGAACGAGGCCTCGACGTCGCCTCAGTCGGGATTTTTCTCGGCCTTGGCACGGCGATTCGGGCGGTCAGCGCGCCTCTAGCGGGTCGCGTGGCCGATGCGTTCGCGGCGCTGCGTCCGACTTTGTCGATCTGCGCCGGAATGGCGGCGCTCGCGACTTTGCTTCTGCTATTGCCGCGTCAGCCGCTGCTGATCCTCGCCATCCTGTTCCTGTATTCGGTCGCCCTCGCGCCTGTCGTGCCGCTCTCGGATGCCCTGGCGCTCGGCGTCGCGAGACCTGGCGAGCAGAAACGCGGCTTCCACTACGGTTGGGTGCGCGGCACCGGATCTGCCGCCTTTATCCTCGGCGCGCTCGGCGGCGGGCAAGCAATCGATCTATTCGGCTACAATGCGCTTTTGGTCGCAAGCGCCGTATTGCTGCTCCTCGCCGCCATGGCCGCCTGGTTCGTGCCGGAACTGCGGCGCGAAGCTCCTTCCCAAAAGCAGCACGTCCGTCTTGCCGATGCGATTCTATTGTTTCGCATACCGGCGTTTCGCCGCGTGCTCACCATCGCCGCGCTCATCCTCGGTGGCCATGCACTGCACGACAATTTCGCTATCATTCGTTGGCACGACGAGGGCATCGATGCGCGCACAAGCAGCGTGCTCTGGTCGGAATCCGTTGCGGCGGAGGTGATCGTATTTTTCTTTCTCGGCGAGCCGCTGCTCAGGCGCATCGGTCCGGCGGCATCTGCAACTTTATGCGCCAGTGCCGCGATTTTGCGCTGGGTAATCATGGGCGCGACCGCCGCTGTGCCGGCCATGGCTGTGATCGAGCCGCTGCACGGCCTCACCTTCGCGCTTCTGCATCTCACCTGCATGCGCGTGCTGACGGCAACTGTGCCGCAAGAACTCGCGGCGACCGCGCAAGCGGTCTACGGTACGGTTGGCGTCGGCCTGGCAACAAGCGCGCTGACGCTCGCTTCCGGCGAGCTCTACGCGCATTTCGCCGCGCGTGCTTTTTGGGTCATGGCCGCGCTGAGCTTCATGGCCTTGCCACTGACGCGCGGGTTGCGGACGGAGGCAAGCTGAGCCGTTGAAGAACGGCGATTTCGCTTGCATTTCCGCCTCGCACTAGCTACTTACAACTCAGTTTCCGTCTCATATGGCTCATGGGTTACATGGGCTCCTTTGAGAGTGGGGCCCGCCCGGGACCCGCTCTTTTTTATTACCCGGCGGGTCCCCGCGACCAGCCGGCAACAATCCCTGCCACTGGAACAAGGCCGCTTGGACCGCGCCAGCACTGAACAGGCCCCGGAAATCGGCGTGAGCATCGAGGCTCCGCTCGATGAGCCGCGTCTCGTCGAGGAGACGGGAATTGCCGCGCGCATCGCGCACATCGCGGCGCCCGTACTGCAGGGCCTCGGCTACCGACTGGTGCGCGTGAAGCTCGGCGCACAGCACGGCACCAACGTGCAGATCATGGCCGAGCGGCCCGACGGGACGATGTCAATCGATGATTGCGAGGCTGCGAGCCAGGCGCTGTCGCCGGTGCTCGATCTCGAAGATCCGGTCCCGCAGGAATACCGGCTGGAGATGTCCTCGCCCGGCATCGATCGGCCGCTGGTGCGCTTGTCGGATTTCCACCGCGCCATCGGACATGAGGCGCGCGTTGAACTCGCCGTTCCGAGCGCGAGCGGACGCAAGCGCTTTCGTGGGCTGATCGCCGGCGTCGACGGCTTCGACATTGCGAATGCAATCCTGCTTCTTGATGTGAATGACCCCGCGTCCGATGAAGAGAGACGCGTGCGCTTGCGCTTGAGCGAGCTCGACGAAGCCAAACTCGTCTTGACCGATGCTTTGATCCGCGCCGCGTTGAAGGCCGGCAAAGCCGCGCTCGAACAGTCTGCGACAGAGGAGACCGAAACGGCACCTCCGCAGCGCGGACCCGGCCGCTTCTCGGCTCGCAAGGAACAGAAACCAAGACGCCTCGTGTCTGCCGGCGTGCAGGCATCCCCAAAGAAAGCAGGCGGGCGGTCTGATGCCGAATGCCGCAAGCCTTTTCAAAAGCTAGGAGACTCTCATGGCGATTAGCGCCAACAGGCTCGAACTCCTGCAGATCGCCGATGCGGTCGCGCGCGAGAAATCGATCGACCGCGCGATCGTGATCGAATCGATGCAAGAAGCGCTGCAGAAGGCGGCGCGCTCGCGCTATGGTCAGGAAACGGAAGTTCGCGCCGAAATAAATCCGAAGACCGGCGAAGTGCGCTTCTCGCGCCTCCTGCTCGTCACCGACGACGTCGAGAACGACGCCATCCAGATTTCGCTCGACGATGCCCGCAAGCGCAATCCCGCCGCCGAGATCGGCGACTGGATTTCCGAGACGCTGCCGCCCTTCGATTTCGGCCGCATCGCCGCGCAATCGGCGAAGCAGGTCATCGTGCAGAAAGTGCGCGACGCCGAGCGCGACCGGCAATACGAGGACTATAAGGATCGCATCGGTGAGATCGTCAACGGCGTCGTGAAGCGCGTCGAATATGGCAACGTGATCGTCGATCTCGGCCGCGGCGAAGCCATCATCCGCCGTGACGAAATGATCCCGCGCGAATTGTTCCGCCCCGGCGATCGCGTGCGCGCCTATGTCTATGACGTGCGCCGCGAGCAGCGTGGCCCGCAGATTTTCCTGTCGCGGACGCATCCGCAATTCATGGCGAAATTGTTCCGCCAGGAAGTGCCGGAAATCTATGACGGCATTATTGAGGTGAAGTCGGTGGCGCGCGATCCGGGCTCGCGCGCCAAGATCGGCGTCGTCTCGCGCGATTCCTCGATCGATCCGGTCGGCGCCTGCGTCGGCATGCGCGGCTCGCGCGTGCAGGCGGTCGTCAATGAGCTGCAGGGCGAGAAGATCGACATCATTCCTTGGTCGCCCGACGCTGCGACCTTCATCGTGAACGCGCTGCAGCCGGCGGAAGTTGTCAAGGTCGTGCTCGACGAGGATTCCTCGCGCATTGAAGTCGTCGTGCCGGATGATCAACTATCCCTCGCGATTGGGCGGCGCGGCCAGAACGTGCGCCTGGCTTCGCAGCTCACCGGCTGGGACATCGACATCCTGACCGAAGCGGAGGAATCCGAGCGCCGTCAGAAAGAGTTCATCCAGCGCACGAATACCTTCATGCAGGCGCTCGACGTTGACGAAGTCGTCGGCCAGCTGCTCGCCTCAGAAGGCTTTCGCTCGATCGAGGAACTCGCCTTCGTTGACATTTCGGAACTCGCCAGCATCGAGGGTTTCGATGAAGAAACGGCGCAGGAAATCCATTCACGCGCGCAAAACTATCTGGCTCAGATCGAAGCGCAGAACGACGAGCGCCGGCGCGAGCTTGGCGTTTCCGACGATCTGAAGGAAATCGAAGGCGTCACCACCGCGATGCTGGTCAGGTTCGGCGAGAACGACGTGAAGAATGTCGAGGATCTTGCCGGATGCGCCACTGACGATCTCGTCGGCTGGACCGAAAAGAAGGACGGCGAGACCATAAAGAACGCGGGCTTCCTCGACGGTTTCGATCTGTCGCGCGAAGAGGCGGAAGCGATGATCATGAACGCCCGCGTGAAGGCGGGCTGGGTCGACGAAGCCGATCTGCACCCGGCGCAGGAAGAAGAAGAGGCAGAGCCGCAGCATGCTGCGGAGTAACCACTGCAAGGAGACATGGGCGGCGTGTTGGTTCGGGCGCATCACGGAGAGGCATTGGTCGGCGGCCGCAATTCCGCCGCACGCCGCGACGCGCGGGCCGCACGCGACGGATCGGAGCGGATGTGTATTGTCACCCGAGAGCGGCGCGCGCCCGAGGAGTTGATCCGCTTTGTCCTTGGACCGGACGGGACTGTCGTTCCGGATATCAGGGCGAAACTGCCAGGCCGAGGCGTATGGGTGACGGCGCGAGCCGAGTTGGTGCGCGAGGCGGTCGGCCGGCAGGCGTTTTCGCGCGGCCTGAAAGCGAGCGCTAAAGCCGACAAAGATCTGGCGGCTGAAACCGATGCGCTCATCGAGCGCGACTGCCTGCAATCTTTGTCGCTCGCCAACAAAGCCGGCACAGTCGTGACCGGCTTCACTCGGGTTGAAGCCGCAATCGAGAGCGGCCATGTCGCGCTTTTGCTCCACGCCAAAGACGCGAGCGCAGAGGGAACCCGCAAGCTCGCGCCGGCGCTGCGAAGGAAGTTCGGTGCGACGTGTCCGCCGCAGGTCGATCTTTTCGCCTCGGACCAATTGGATTTGGCACTCGGGCGGGCAAATGTGGTACACGCAGCGCTCAAAGCGGAGCCGGCGAGCAGAGCCTTTCTCGCCCGGTGCCGCCGGCTTGCCGCGTATCGCGGCAACGGCGTGGTGGAAGATCAGGGGCTGACCCCCGGGACGCATGAATGACTGAGACGAAGAACACTGGCGAAAAAACCCTATCGGTACCGGGCAAGACGCTTTCGCTGAAGCGCTCCTCGGTCGAGCAGGGAATGGTGCGCCAAAGCTTCTCGCACGGCCGCTCCAAGGCGGTGGTGGTGGAGAAGGTGAAACGCCGCCCCGGCCCCGGCGAAAAGCCCGCCGCAGCAAGCGCTGTGCCGGCCGCAGCGCCCGCCGCGCCGATTGTCCGGCCGCAGCCATCGACCACACCCTCCGGCCGCGCGCTGCCGCCCTCCGCCGCGCCGAAGCCAGAAGCGCCGGCCGCTCCTCGCGCGGCGAGCGGCGTCGTTCTGCGCACATTGACGGACGAGGAGCGCGAGGCCCGCGCCCGCGCGCTCGTCGACTCCCGTTCGCGCGAGGAGGAGGATCGCCGCCAAGCTGAGATCGACGCCAAAGCGCGGGCCGAACGCCAAGCCCGCGAACAGGCTGAGCGCGAGGCGGCCGAGACTCGCAAGCGCGACGAAGAGGCTCGCCACCAGCGCGAGGCGGAGACGAAACGCAAAGCCGAAGAAGAGGCGCGGCGTCGCCTGCCGCAGTCCGAGGCGCCTCCAGGGACCCCTGGGGCGCTGCGCGCTGGCGAGCCCGCCGAGGAGCGCCGACCAGGAATGCTCCGCCGTCCGCTTTCGATGCCGAAGACACCGCTGCCGGCACGTCCCTCACGCGGAGGGGAGAAGAATCGCGGCCGCCTCACCGTCACCACCGCCACCACCGGCGACGACGAGCGCACCCGCTCCGTCGCCTCCTTCCGCCGCCGCGTGCAGCGCCTCAAAGGCTTCGGCACGTCCGACCAGAAGGAGAAGCTCGCCCGCGAGGTCGTGCTGCCCGAGACGATCACCATCCAGGAACTGGCGAACCGCATGTCGGAGCGCGCCGTCGACGTGATCAAGCTGCTGATGCGCCAAGGCGAGATGCGCAAGATCACCGATGTGATCGACGCCGATACCGCTCAGCTCGTCGCTGAGGAGCTCGGCCACACGGTCAAGCGCGTTGCCGAATCCGACGTTGAAGAAGGCCTCTTCGATACGCCCGACGAGGACGCGGTCCTCGAGCCGCGCCCGCCCGTCGTCACCATCATGGGCCACGTCGACCATGGCAAGACGTCGCTGCTCGACGCCATCCGCCACGCCAATGTCGTGGCGGGCGAAGCCGGCGGCATTACCCAGCATATCGGCGCTTATCAGGTGACGGCACCGAACGGCCAGCTCATCACCTTCATCGATACTCCAGGCCACGCCGCCTTCACCGCGATGCGCGCGCGCGGCGCCAAGGTGACCGACATCGTGGTTCTGGTGGTTGCGGCCGACGACGGCGTGATGCCGCAGACGGTCGAGGCCATCAATCACGCGCGCGCGGCCAAGGTGCCGATGATCGTCGCGATCAACAAGATCGACAAACCTGACGCCAAGCCCGACCGCGTCCGCACCGAGCTCCTGCAGCACGACGTGCAGGTGGAAAGCATGGGCGGCGAAACGCTCGAAGTCGAAGTCTCGGCGACGAAGCAAACCAACCTCGACAAGCTGCTCGAAGCAATCGCGCTGCAGGCCGAAGTGCTCGACCTCAAGGCCAATCCCGATCGTGCCGCAGAAGGCACCGTCATTGAGGCACGGCTCGACCGCGGCCGCGGTCCGGTTGCCACGGTCCTGGTGCAGCGCGGCACGCTTGACGTCGGCGACATCGTCGTCGCCGGCACGCAATGGGGCCGTGTCCGCGCCCTCCTCGACGACAAGGGCGAGGCCGTCCTCGATGCCGCGCCGTCGGCTCCGGTCGAGGTTCTCGGCTTCTCCGGCGCGCCGGAGGCCGGCGACCGCGTCGCGGTCGTCGAAAGCGAAGCCCGCGCTCGCGAAATCACCGACTACCGCGAGCGTCAGAAGCGCGACAAGATCGCCGCGCGCGGCGGCTCGGCGCGTACCTCGCTTGCCGACATGATGAGCCAGGTGAAGACCGCGGGCCGCAAGGAATTCCCGCTGCTCATCAAGGGCGACGTGCAGGGCTCCGTCGAAGCGATCATTGCGTCGCTCGAGAAGCTCGGCACGGAGGAAGTCGGCGCGCGCGTCATTCACGCCGGCGTCGGCGGCATCACCGAATCCGACATCACGCTCGCGGAAGCCTCAAACGCTGCCGTCATAGGCTTCAACGTACGTGCGCATAAAGAAGCGCGCGAGGAGGCCGAGCGCGCCGGCATTGAAATCCGCTATTACAATATCATCTACAATCTTGTCGATGACGTGAAAGCCGCGATGTCCGGCCTGCTCGCGCCGACGCTGCGCGAAACGATGCTCGGCAATGCGCAGATCCTCGAAGTCTTCACGATTTCGAAGGTCGGCAAAGTTGCCGGCTGCCGCGTCACCGATGGCACTGTGGAGCGCGGCGCCAATGTGCGGCTCATCCGCGACAATGTCGTCGTGCACGAGGGCAAGCTCTCGACGCTGAAGCGCTTCAAGGACGAGGTTCGCGAAGTCCAGGCCGGGCAGGAATGCGGCATGGCCTTCGAGAACTATCAGGATATGCGCGTCGGCGACGTCATCGAGTGCTACCGCGTCGAGGAGATCAAGCGCACGCTGTGAAGCGGCGCTGTTTAGCGAGAACGCTTTTTATTGAAACCGCGGCCGTGAAGCCCGCGTTTCGGAACAACTCACCCCATGTCCAGATCACATCATAGCGGCGGCGAGCCGTCGCAGCGCATGTTGCGGGTCGCCGAACTCATCCGCCACTCGATGGCAGAGCTTCTGACGCGCGGCACGATCAACGATCCCGTGCTCGAGGGCCACGTCGTCACCGTGCCGCGGGTGAAGATGAGCCCGGATCTGAAGCTTGCCAGCGTGTATGTGATGCCGCTCGGCGGCAAGGATACGGGTGACGTGATCGCTGCGCTCGACCGGCACAAGAAGTACCTGCGCACGGAGATCGCGCATCGCATCAATCTGAAATTCGCACCGGAAATTCGCTTCAAGATCGATGACTCTTTCGACAATGTCGCCAAGATCGACGCGCTGTTGAATTCGGATAAGGTCAAGCAGGATTTGCAGCCGCGCAAAGACCCGGCGGAGAAATAACGCCGTCATTGCGAGCGAAGCGAAGCAATCCAGAGGGCACTGCTTCACAGGTTGATGAGTTTGCCCCTGGATTGCTTCGTCGCTTTTTCGCGAAGTCGGCTATAGCCGACTTCGCATGAAGCTCCTCGCAATGACGGCGCTATCAGCGGCCTTAGGAGACACATGAGCCAGTTCCGCTCCACGCGCGTCGAGGTGAACGGCTGGGTCGTTCTCGATAAGCCGATCGGCATGACCTCGACGCATGCGGTGTCGCGGCTCAGACGCATTTTTAACGCCAAGAAAGCTGGACACGCCGGCACGCTCGATCCGCTCGCCTCGGGCATTCTGCCGATCGCTTTCGGCGAGGCGACGAAGACCGTGCCGTTCGTGCAGGACGGCGAGAAAGCCTACCGCTTCGAAGTCAGATGGGGCATCGAGACCGACACCGACGATGCCCACGGAAAAGTCGTGCACACGTCCGACGCGCGGCCGAGCGCAGAAGAAATCGCAGCGCTGCTGCCGCGCTTCATCGGCAACATCATGCAGACGCCGCCGTCCTTCTCCGCGATTAAAATTGCCGGCGAGCGCGCCTACGATCTCGCCCGCGACGGCGAGACCGTCACGATCGAGCCGCGCCAGGTGACGATCCATGCCCTCGATCTCGTCGAGGCGAATGGGGACAAAGCGATCTTCTCGGCGCAATGCGGCAAGGGCACTTATGTGCGCGCCATCGCCCGCGATCTCGGCCGGCTGTTGGGTTGCTACGGCCATGTCACGGCCCTCAGGCGCACCCGCGTCGGCCCGTTCACCGAGCTCGATGCCGTGCCGCTCGCGGATCTCGAAGGCGAGAGCGCCGATCCCGCCTCCGCGCTGCTCTCGGTCGAGGCCGGATTGAACGAGCTTCCCTGCGTCGTCGTCGACCGCTCCAGCGCGGCGCGGCTGCGGCGCGGGCAACCCCTCCTCCTCCGCGGCCGCGACGTCCCGGCGGACGGGTTCGCCTACGCCGCGTGCGGCGGCGTCGTCGTCGCCACCGGAATGGTCGAGCAGGGCGAGCTCGTCCCGGCGCGGGTGTTCAACCTGCCATTTTGACCCCCGGAGGAGAGAACCTCTCGCGCAATTCCTGCTTGCCGCTCCTCGGCCCGCTATCCCGGGAGTGCACGAGGAGTTTGCCATGCCGCAATTTCAGCCGACGATCTTTCCCGATTTCCGCTTTCCGCTCTCCGGCAATGTCGATCAGACGATCAATCCTTGGACCTGGTTCTTCCGCGGCATCAGCCAGTTCGGGCTCGTCAACATTAATCTCGGCAGCTCCGCCGACCCCGATCTCGAGCAGCAGATTCTCGACGACGTGGCAGCTATGGCCGCCAGATCGGCCAGATCAGCGACGCCCTTTTCCTGTTTGCGCACAAATCGCTGGACAAGTTCGATCCGGACGAGCGCAAGGCGATCGCTGCCTTCCAGCGCCAGGTCGAGGGCGTCAATGAGCTAAAGGACAAACGCGAGCGGCGACTGGCACTGGCGCGGCCCGCTTAAGCAACGCCGTGCCGGCGCTCGATCGCTTCGCTTCGTACTCAGCCTCGCCGCCCGATCACCAGCCGCAGGTGTTCCAGGTCCCACCCTGTATATCGTAATGGATGCCGGTATCGGTCAGGCAGTCGAAGTTGTGGCCGGAAGCTCCGATGGCAGAGGCCCAATTACTACAGGTCTGTTGGCTCCAGCTCTTGGGAACGGGAAGATCGTTCCTCCAATTGCTCGGAACGACCGCCGGACAGACCTTCACCCCGCCCGCAATGGGATAGGGCGCATATTGCTGTGCATTGGCGGCCGCAACGCCCAGAACTGTCAAACCAAAAAGACCAAGGACCAACGCTGCGCGCATGAGACCCTCCCGATGGTTGCACGCGGTACGTTCGCAATTTGGAATGAAAAACAACTTAATCAAGAGCAATTCAGAAATACAACCTTCGGAGGGGAGGTAACGAGATGGCGAACGCTCGTAATAAGTGGATGACGATGCCGCGGGCGGCTTTGCCCGAGACCGCTTTGCGCTTTTCTGGCCGATGCATAGGAGGCACGGGACGCTCGCGGGCTGGATTGAGCATGCGCATTACGCACGCGTGTAGGTCGGACCTTGCCCTTCCCGCTCCTCCCCTGCTATCCCTCAGCCCATGCGGCGCTTCGCGCCGCCTTCGAGGACTGACCCGTGGCAAGCTTCGCCACAATAGCCGGCAAACAGGCGCTCCGCGCCGCGACGTCGTTCGTGGCGCTGACGAACGTGCTCGGCTTCGGCGTCATCCTCGCCCTTCCGCTGCTGCTTCTTAGCCGCCCCTGAGCGCCGGCCGGGCTTTTCATGCCTGGGCACTCAGGGGTCCCTTGAACATCCCCCTTCACGTGCCGCAGCGCGCCGCGCGCGGTCCATTCAAGGTAAGCAGTCATGACCGTTCCGACCGACATCATCGCCCCCGAACCCACCACCACCCCCATCACCTTCCACAAAGACCAGGTCCGCATCTTCGACACGACGCTGCGCGACGGCGAGCAATGCCCCGGCGCCTCGATGACGTTTGAAGAAAAGCTCGAAGTCGCCGAGCTCCTGGACGAAATGGGCGTCGACATCATCGAGGCGGGCTTTCCCGTCGCCTCCGACGGCGATTTCGAGTCCGTGCGCGAGATCGCCAAACGCACGCAGAACGCGGTGATCGCCGGCCTGTCGCGCACCTCGCTCGCCGACATCGACCGCTGCGGCGCCGCGATCAAGCCGGCGCGGCGCGGGCGCATCCACACCTTCATCTCGACGTCGCCGCTGCATATGAGCGCCAAGCTCAACATGACTCCGGAGGAAGTGCTCGCCGCGACGATCGCCGCGGTGACGCGCGCGCGGCAATATACCGACGACGTCGAATGGTCGGCAGAGGACGGCACGCGCACCGATATCGATTTTCTCTGCCGCTGCGTCGAGGCGGCGATCAATGCCGGCGCGACCACGATCAACATTCCCGACACGGTGGGATACGCGACCCCGCAAGAATACAGAGGGCTGTTCGAGACGGTGCGTGCGCGCGTGCCGAATTCCGACAAGGCGATTTTCTCCGTGCATTGCCATGACGATCTCGGCATGGCGGTGGCCAATTCTTTGGCCGGCGTCGCGGGCGGCGCGCGGCAGATCGAATGCACGATCAATGGCTTGGGCGAGCGCGCCGGCAACGCGGCGCTGGAAGAGATCGTCATGGCGATCCGCACGCGGGCGGACGTTTTGCCTTACGACACGGGCATCGAGACGACGATGCTCAATCGCGCGTCTAAGCTCGTTTCCGCGGTGACGTCGTTCCCCGTGCAGTACAACAAGGCGATCGTCGGCAGAAATGCGTTCGCGCATGAGAGCGGCATCCATCAGCACGGCATGCTGAAGAACCGCGACACCTACGAGATCATGACGCCGGAATCGGTCGGCGTATCGAAGACGTCGCTGGTGATGGGCAAGCATTCCGGCCGCGCCGCCTTCCGCGAAAAGCTGAAGGAAATGGGCTACGAGCTCGGCGACAATGCGCTGAACGACGCGTTCAAGCGGTTCAAGGACTTGGCCGACCGCAAGAAGATCGTCTACGACGAGGATATCGCGGCGCTCGTCGATGACGAAATCTTGAACGCGCATGACCGCATCAAGGTCGCGGCGCTGACCGTGATCGCCGGCACCAATGGGCCGCAGAGCGCGGCGTTGACGCTCGACATAGACGGGCACAAGCACGTGCATCAGGCGACCGGCAACGGACCGGTCGATGCGATTTTCAACGCCATCCGCGCGATCGTGCCGCATGAAGCGACGCTCGAATTGTTCCAGGTGCATGCGGTGACGCAAGGCACCGACGCCCAGGCGGAAGTCTCGGTGCGACTGTCGCAGGGGGGTGCACCATCGGTGACCGGCAAGGGCGCCGATCCCGATACGCTGGTTGCGTCGGCACGCGCCTATATCGCGGCGTTGAACAAGCTCACCGCGCGCGGCGAGCGCCAGCACGCGCAGCACGCGATGGGGTAGCTTTTCCACCTTCCCGGACGCCCGAAGGGCGATCTGGGACCCAGAGCAAACGCATCTGCCCCTGGACCCCGGATCGCCTTCGGCGTCCGGGGATGTGGCTGCCTCGTCACGATGCGCATGTTGCATTCGTCGCCATTGTTTTCATGGCTGCCGATTCTCGCCGGGCCGGCCGGCGTTTTGTCAAGGACGCCGGCTTTGCCGGCGTCGCCGAAGGCGGTCGCTTCGCGATCCTTGACAAAGCGCGGCCGCCCGGCACGCTCGCAGCCAAGAAGGCAATGGCGCAGTATCAATAACGTGCTAACCCAACCACACGCCCTGCTCTCTTAGTCTTACCTGCAGCGCTGCGCGATCGATCTCCCGCACCACCGCGTTCGATTTCAGCGCCAGCGCGGCGGCGGTGGCCGCCGCTTCGCCCATGACGAAGCACGCGCCGGAGACGCGCGCCGCCGATTGGCCGCCATGCGTCATGCCGGCGCAGCGCCCGGCGACGAGCAGATTGCGCATGTTCCGCGGCAACAGCATGCGGAACGACAGCTGATTGTAGCCGCGCGCGCGCGGAATGTCGGGAAAGCGGAAGATGACGTCGCCTGCGACATGCTCTTCGATCGGCCAGCCGTTCACGCCGATCGTGTCGTCGAAATCGACGCAGTCGAGCACGTCGCTTTCACTCAGCATGTAATCGCAGATGACCCGGCGCGTCTGGCGAATGCCGACCTGCGGCGCGATGTCGATGATGTAGCAGTCCTCGAATCCGGGCACGGTTTTCAGGAATTCGAATGCCTGCATCACCTGCCTTCGCCCCTGCAGCTCGCCCGCACTCATCTCGACCGCATCGGTGCCGTCGATCGCACTGCCATCGTCGTTTTTGAGTTGCGTGATGTTGACGCGCCATTCGCTCGGATGCTTCTGCGGCCGCACGATCGCGCCTTTGCGCGGAAAGCGCATGCCGCGCGCTTCCGCTTCTGCCATCAGTTGCGGGATCGTCGCCCAGGCGTCCCTGGCGCGTGCGGGATCGACGCCGTTCACGCGAAACATGGTCGAGGGATAGAGCATGTTGCCGGCGCCGTCGCCGAGCTCGTACGAAGCGCCGGCAAACGCTGCGAGATCGCCGTCGCCGGAAGCATCGACGAAGATGCGCGCCCGCACCGCGACGCGGCCCGAGCGCGTCTCGAGGATAAGCGAGTCGATGGTCTGCGGATCGTGCATCGTCACGCCGACCGCCAACGCGTGAAACAGGATTTTCGCGCCGCTCGCGATGAGAAGATCGTCGGCAGCGATCTTGTAGGCCGCATTGTCGTAGGCCTGCGCCATGCTCTTGCCGCCAAAGAGCACGTGCGGCGTGTTGAGGCCGCCAAGGCGGTTCATACGATCAAGCAGATCGCCGGCAATGCCGTGCACGACTTGGGTGAGCTCGCCATGCACGTTGGCGTGCAGCCCGCAGAAATTGGTGACACCTGCCGCCGTTCCCATACCGCCGAGAAAGCCGTAGCGCTCGACGATCAGGGTTGCCAGCCCGGCGCGCGCCGCGACCGCCGCCGCGGCGATGCCGGCCGGGCCGCCCCCAAGCACGACGAGATCGTACGCGCCGAAGAGCGGTGTTTTCCGCGCCGGTTCTTCGATGGTGCCGACATTAGGCACAGGCGCTCTCAGGCTTATGAAATTTGCGCGATGCATTCTGCGTCATTGCTTTCATGGCTGCGCATTTTCGCGGGTGCGGGGCGAGCTTTGTCAAGGATCGCGCGAAGCGCGACCGGCTTCGCCGGCTTGTCCTTGACAAAGCTCGTCCGCCCGGCACGCTCGCAGCCAAGAAGGCAATGGCGAGAAATCAATACCTGGAACTCATAGGAGTCACAGCGCCGCATAGTCCTCCGTCCGCGCCAGCGCCGCGATTGCCATGGCAAGCTCCGGCGGGGGAACACGCACTTTGCGCGCGGCAAGATCGAACCAAACGATCATCGAGCGCACTTCCGCGGCAAGTTCGCCGTCCGGCCTGATGATGCGGTTGACGACGAGATTGCGCGTGCCGGATTCGTTGATGCCGGCTGAAAGGAACTGCACCTTGAATCTGTCGAGGAGATGCAGTTCGCGCTTGTAGGTGATCTCGTCCTTGACCACCACCGGCCCGATCTGGTGCTTGGCAAAAGCGCTCGCCGGAAAGCCGTTCTCATGAAAATAGCGAAACCGCGCCTCGATCGCGTATTCGAGAAAGGCGGTGTTCTTCAGATGCCGATTGGCGTCGCAATCGAACCAGCCGACCTCGAAGGCGACCTCGAACATATCAAGCCTCTGGAGAATCTGAGAGAGTAGCGTCTACGACGCCGGCCCCGCCCTGCCGGACGCCCTCGGACCCTTCCGGAATCCTCGTCGATCTCACCCCAAGATTTCAATGGGGAGCTGCCAGAATGGCGCCTCGGTCGAGGTCCAGAGCACCGCTGCCCTGCGCCGCTCGCTCAAGGGCTAGCGTGCACGCTCGCGCGACGCTGGCGTGTCCCATTGCGGACAGGCGGGCCTGGGATCGGGCAAGTCGGTGGCCGCAACACTTCGCATCGTAACCAGGGAAGCGACCGGCTCGCCCGCTTTGTCCGGTTTCGCCATTTCGCCGCGCACGCGAGAGATCAGATCGGAAACGGCGTTGGAGCGGGGTCCGCAGGTGCGCACGCTTTGCGCCCTCTCCAAGGCGGCGAGCGCCTCCTTGTGACGGTTCTGATTGTAGAGCATCTCGCCGCGCACCCACTCGACGAGATGCACGGGAGCCTTCGTGTGCTCGAACGGCCGGAGCACCTTTTCCGCTTCGGTGAACTCGCCGAGGCCGGCGAGCGCCCGCGCATATATCGCCTCATAGAGAGCGTCCGACCGGCCGACCCCTCGCCGAGAGAGTTCGAGGTATTCCTTCGCCTGCTGGAATTTCTGCCGATATTTCGGTTCCGATAAATACTTATGCGAATCGACAGCTTCCTCGGTCAGCACTTCCGCCAATACCAGATTGGCGAAGGGAGAGGCGGAATCCCGCGTGAGAGCGTACCGCGCCTTGAGTTCCGCTTCGAGTAGCCGCGCGTGACGCGCGTTTTGCGGCTCGCCGAAGTCTCGCGGATGACCGAGCAGGCGGGCCGAGGTGGCAAAGACGGAGGGCTCGTCAGACGCTTTGTCTTGCGCCTCTTTCAGCACCTCCTCCGCCGCACTCATGTAGTCCACCATCGCCCCTGGCCGATTTGGGGATGAATGCTGCTTATCGACACCGTACCAAGTATAGAGAAAGTTGGCGTAATCCACGCGACTCAAATAGTCGGGCATAGTCCGCTCGGGGTTTTTCCCGCGCTCGATCGCGTTCTGGAAGCTTTGGTCCGCTTCCTTTTCATGATCGGGTCCGGCCATGCAATTGCCACGCAACGCACCGAGCTGCCGGTAGCCTTCCGGTGCACCGGGTTGGTCGTGGATGAGACGAAGCGCCAGATCGTGCGCCTCCGCCGACGCGTTTCGCTCACGAAGCCACGCCGCAAGGATGCGCCAAGCCGGGGTGAATGACGGGTCGCGCGCTATCGCTGCGCACAGGCTTGCCTGAACAGCTTCGGCCTCTTGCCGCTTCTCCTGCAACGCGAGGCCCCTGAGAACGAGCGCCCCTGCCTGTTGCGTTGCGTCTTGCGAATGGAAGCCGTCGGCGAAGCCTATCGCCCTGTCGAGATCCTTGTCCGGGGGAGCGGGCGCGCGGAAATAAAAGAAGCCTGCGACGAGTGGGTCGAATCGCTCCACAAGCCGCTTTGCGACTTCCTGCACGAGAGCGGATACGTCAGATCCTTCTTCTCGCTCGACCCAAATGTCTCCGCCCATCGCGCTCCCCGTCGCGTGAGCGCGCACGAGATAAGTCGTCGCCCCGGGCGTTCGTTTCGAGACCACGATTTCGCCGACGATCTTCGTATCCTCGATATGTAGCAGCGCCCTCAATTGGCTGACGAGCGTCAGAAGGCTGATATCGGCGCCCGGCAACTTGATGTCGGCAACCTTCGATGCCGCGCTATTTGCCCCAAAGGATCGCGACCCCAATTGGCTTTCCGCGACCGCCGACTTGGCGATCCGGTGCATCTCGGCGATACGATCGAAAAAGAGACGGCCGACGACGTTGCTGGTGACACCGCTTTTCTGAAGCTCGTCGGGAACCGAGAATTCGCCGATTACGAAACTTCGATCGAAAATCGCCGAATATAGCGGAATGGTGAGCAGGAGCAGCAAGAGAACGAGCGCAGCGCGCGTCGTGACTTTCCAAAGGTGAACGGCAAAACGGGCAACGCGGGCATAGGCGCCACGCGTCGCATTGGTGGGAGCGGGATCGTCTGCGGAATCCATCCGGCAGCACGCCATTCAATAAAGAAAGAGCTGCATCCCACCACCATTGCGCGAGCTTGGCAAGAGGGTGTTTCACACAAAGTTTACGCGCCAGACTGCCAGGGGATGACCGTTTTCGCGAGGCCTCCATACGGGCCGCAGCACGGCAAGCTTCTGCGGAGCTTTTGCGGCTCTGCCGCGTTGGCAGGGCGGCCACGTCAATTTGGGTCCTCCATGAACATCCAGGTCACGTCCGTTGCGCCGTCCCTGATTCTGTCTGGCCCGGCGGTCCGCAGCCGCATCCGCGAAGGCCAACCCTTCCCGCTGGGCGCGACTTGGGATGGAATCGGCGTTAATTTCGCGCTGTTTTCCGCGCACGCCAGCAAGGTGGAACTGTGCATCTTCGACATCGACGGCACGACCGAGGTCGAACGGATCGCGCTGCCCGAATACACGAATGAAGTATGGCACGGCTATCTGCCGGACGCGCGGCCGGGCACCGTCTATGGCTATCGCGTGCATGGGCCTTACGATCCGGCGAACGGCCATCGCTTCAATCCGAACAAGCTCTTGATCGATCCATATGCCCGCCAGCTCGTCGGCGATCTCCAGTGGAACGAGGCGCTGTTCGGCTACACCGTCGGTTCGCCCGACGCCGATCTCTCCTTCGACGAGCGCGACAGCGCGCGTTACGTGCCGAAATGCCGGGTGATCGACCCGGCTTTCACCTGGGGCGAGGAACGCAAGCCGAAGACGCCGTGGCAGCGCACGATCATCTACGAGACGCATGTGCGCGGCTATACGATGCGCCATCCCGGCGTGCCGGAGCATTTCCGCGGCACCTTTTCCGGCATGATGTCACCGGAGGTGATCGATTATATCGCAAATCTTGGCGTGAGCGCGGTTGAATTTCTGCCGATCCACGCTTTCGTCGACGACGATTATCTCGTGCGGAAGGGCCTGAAGAACTATTGGGGCTACAACACGCTCGCCTTCTTCGCGCCGAAACCGCGCTATCTGGCGACGCCCTTTGTCAACGAGTTCAAAGAAATGGTCAGCCATTTCCACGATCGCGGCATCGAGGTGATCTTGGATGTCGTCTACAATCATTCGGCAGAGGGCAACGAGCTCGGGCCGACGCTGTCGCTGAAAGGCATCGACAATTCCTCGTATTATCGGCTGGCGCCGGACAAGCGCTATTACATCAACGATACCGGCACCGGGAACACGATCAACTTAAGCCATCAGGGCGTGCTGAAAATGGTCACCGATTCGCTGCGCTATTGGGCAACCGAGATGCGCGTCGACGGCTTCCGTTTCGATCTCGCGACGATCCTGGCACGCGAGCCGCACGGCTTCGACGAGGGCGGCGGCTTTCTCGACTCGTGCCGGCAGGATCCGGTGCTGAGCGGCGTGAAGCTCATCGCCGAGCCCTGGGATTGCGGGCCGGGCGGCTATCAGGTCGGCCATTTCTCGCCGGGCTGGGCAGAGTGGAACGACCGCTATCGCGATACGATGCGCGCGTATTGGCGCGGCGACTACGGCAAATTGCAGGAGCTTGCCGCGCGCCTCTCGGGCTCCGCCGATCTCTTCAACCGGCGCGGACGCCGGCCGACTGCATCGGTCAACTTCATCACCGCGCATGACGGTTTCACGCTGAACGATCTCGTCTCTTATAACGACAAGCACAACGAGGCGAATGGCGAAGACAACACGGACGGTCACTCCCACAATCTGTCCTGCAATTACGGCGCCGAAGGCCCGACCGACGATGCCGAAATCCGCCGCACGCGCTTCCGCCAGATGCGCAATTTCCTCGCGACGCTCATCTTCTCGCAGGGCACGCCGATGATTCTCGCCGGCGACGAGTTCGCCCGCACGCAAAAAGGCAACAACAACGCCTATGCCCAGGATAACGAGATCAGCTGGATAGATTGGGACGCGATCGACGACGATGCGCGCGCGCTCACCGGCTTTACGCGCAAATTGATCCAGCTGCGCAAGGATTTGCCCGTCCTGCGGCGGAATCGGTTTCTGACCGGCGCGTTTGACGACGAGCTGCAGGTCAAGGACGTGGCGTGGCTGTCGCCGACTGGCGCGGAGCTCACGCAGGAACAGTGGAGCGATGCCAAGGCGCGCTCCCTCGGCGTGCTGCTTGACGGACGCGCGCAATCGACAGGGATTCGCAAGCGCGGGCACGATGTCACCGTACTGCTTTTGCTCAACGCCTACCACGAGCCGGTCGAATTCTCTCTGCCGCAAGCGCAGGGCGGCTCCGCCTGGGACCGGCTCGTCGATACCAACGAGCCGGAGGCAGAGAAGACAAAATTTGCTTTTAAGAAAAAATATCTGGTCACCGGCCGCTCGCTCGTGCTTTTCCAGCTGGTGGGATCGGAAAAGGCGAAGAAAGCCTAGCGATGATCGACTTTGAATGAATTCGACCGCCCTGCTTGTCGTCAATACGAAAAGCCGGTCCGGGGAGCGCCTCTGCGCGAGCTTGAGCGATCTGCTCGCTGAGCGCGGCATTCAGCCCTTGCATGCAGGATGCGAGGACCGGGATGCGCTGCCGCAGGCGATCCTCGACAACAAAGACAAAATTGATTGCGTGGTCATTGCCGGCGGCGACGGCACCTTGAATGCGGCCGCCCCGGGTTTGCTGAACAGCGCTCTGCCGCTCGGCATCGTCCCCGCCGGAACTGCCAACGACCTTGCCCGCACGCTCGGCATTCCCGACGATCCCCTCGAGGCGCTCGACATCATCGCGCGCGGCGAGGAACGGCGTGTCGATATCGGCCGCGTGAACGATCACCTATTTTTCAATGTAGCGAGCATCGGCCTCAGCGTCGCGCTTGCACGCGCGATGTCGCGCGAAACGAAGCGGCGCCTCGGCCGCTTGAGCTATGCGCTCGCGGCGTTGCGCGTGATGGCGCGTGCCCGCCCCTTTTCCGCGCTCATCGTCAGCGAGGGCGACGTCGCGCGCGTGAAAACCTTCCAGATCGCGGTCGGCAATGGCCGCTATTACGGCGGCGGCAATGCCGTGGAAAAATCGGCGGAGATCGACGACGGCCGTCTCGATCTGTACAGCCTCGAAATGGATAGCCTCTGGAAGCTCGCGTGGATGGCGCCGTCCTTCCGCTCCGGCGAGCACGGCGCGTTCGAGGAAGTGCGCGCGGTGCGCGGAAGAAATTTCGAGATCCACACCCGCCGGCCGCGCCGGGTGAATGCCGATGGCGAAATTCTGACGACCACGCCGGCTCGATTTTCGATTATACCTGGGGCGATCCGCGTGTTTGCGCCGCCGCTAGGCGGAGCCTGAGCGGGCGTGAAGCGGGAACTCTGCTCTCCGGCGGCACGTTTTCACACCGAGCAGCCAGGCAAATCTGGAGGCATTTATGCAGAGCCCCGCCGCTTCCACTCCTTCCGCCCATGAGAGTCACCGCCTGATTGCCAGCGATAAGGTCGAGGGAACCAAGGTCCGCCGCCCGAATGGCCAGACGGTCGGCGAAATCATGCGGGTGATGATCGAGAAGAGGACGGGCCAAGTCGCCTATGCGGTGATGAGTTTCGGCGGCTTCCTCGGCATCGGCTCGGATTTTTACCCGCTGCCCTGGGACAGGCTCACCTACAACCCGCGCCTTGACGCCTACGAGCTCGACATTACCGAAGAGCAGCTGCGCAAGGCGCCGAAATTCGACAAGGGCGCGGCGTCGAACTGGTCGGCCGAAGAA
>Ga0164305_10000075_pt1 | contig 28599 bp, 21 predicted proteins | sample Whisoiple_237_MG_FD_110215 | JGI IMG/M metagenome (GOLD analysis project Ga0164305, IMG submission 110215) | Soil microbial communities amended with pyrogenic organic matter from upstate New York, USA - Whitman soil sample_237_MG | ecosystem: Environmental > Terrestrial > Soil > Agricultural...
ATTCCTGTCCAGTGGAACGGGCATCTTGCCCGTTGCTGACACCCACCCCACAATCAAATTCCTGTCCAGTGGAACGGGCATCTTGCCCGTTGCTGACACCCACCCCACAATCAAATTCCTGTCCAGTGGAACGGGCATCTTGCCCGTTGCTGAGAATGCTGCAAGATATGAGTTAAAACCGATCGCAGCGAATGCAGCAACCCAAAAAGCACAATTAATTCCAGTCTCGCGACGCACAACAGTAGCCATCAGACAACTCAACCAATTGGCGGATTCGATCGACTCCAACGGATTCATGGCTATGTCGGGCACTTACAACCCCAACACTTATTATCGAGAACGCGCTTACGTTTCAGGCCAGTACGATCGCGACTACGAAAACTTCAACCTCGGAGGCAAACAAGCAACAGCCTTTAATTCAGTGGTAGCATTTACCAAAGCTCGCAAAATTCCCCTGATTTTCGTCAATTTGCCCCTCACCGACGACTACTTAGATGGAACTCGCCTGCGGGCAGAACAGCAGTTCCGGCAGCGAATGGACCAACTCTCGCGACAAAAAGGCTTCGCTTTCCGCGACTTGTCGCAGCGCTGGCCTGGCCGCAACGACTATTTTTTTGACCCCAGCCACCTCAACCGCTTTGGGGCGATCGCAGTTTCTCGCCTACTCGCGGCCGATTCCAGCATTATCTGGCCGCCGCCCAAATCCAGCCGCAGCGACGGATAATACCATTTTCGATTTTCGATTTTCGATTAAAGAATTAGGAATGACAGATGATATCAAATCCGCCCTTCATCGGAATTATTCATCTCTCTTCCCTTCCTCTGTATCCTCTGCGTCCTCTGTGGTTTAATCATTCCGATCTAACCGGAATTGATATGAGATCAGGGTTGGCAGCTTGCCAAAAATTGGATTACTTTTTGGAACTGCTATAAACCAGAGGGAGAGTCTCCGAGGGGAGATGCCCTGTCATCGGCATAATATTTTTCCGAGTACAGTGCGATCGGGACGATCGCGGCAATTCAGTCTAAAATCTAATAGACATCTCCTAAAAAGCAGGTTTTGAACAGGCAGGATGCCTGTTCCACAAGAATTATGGGAGAGGTCTAATAATCTAAAATCCAAAATCTAAAATCTAAAATCGATAGGTTGTGCAACTAAAACAAGTAATTATCGCCCACAAAGCCAGAGATACCCTCAGCCAGAGGTGGGCTGAACAGTGTGCCCGCCAATTAGAAAGTCGCGGGTGTCAGGTTTTAATGGGACCCAGTGGCCCCAAAGATAACCCGTATCCGGTGTTTTTAGCTTCTAGTAACAGCCCAATTGATTTAGCGGTAGTGCTGGGCGGCGACGGTACGGCCCTAGCTGCTGCGCGAAATTTGGCTGCTGACGGCATCCCGATTTTGGCAGCGAATGTGGGGGGACATCTGGGTTTTTTAACCGAGTCTTTTGAGGATTTCCAAAAGACTGAGGAGATTTGGGACAGACTTTCGGAAGACAGGTATGCTGTGCAGACGCGGATGATGTTGCAGGCAACAGTTTTTGAGGGAAACAGAACCAATCTCGACCCCCAAAGCGATCGATTTTTGGCACTAAATGAAATGTGTGTCAAACCTGCTTCAGCCGATCGAATGCCGAGCTGTATTCTAGAAATGGAAGTTGACGGCGAAGTAGTCGATCAGTATCAAGGCGACGGTTTAATTGTCGCAACTCCCACCGGTTCGACTTGCTACACCGCATCTGCCAACGGGCCGATTATGCACTCGGGAATGGAGGCGATCGCAGTTACTCCGATTTGCCCTTTGAGTTTATCCAGTCGGGCGATCGTCCTGCCGCCCGGTTCAGTCGTCAGCATTTGGCCTTTAGCAGATTACGAACTCAGTACCAAACTCTGGACAGACGGCATTTTAGGTACTGCAATTTGGCCGGGACAGCGCGTAGACGTGCGGAGGGCAGACTGCGAAGCCAAGTTTATCATTTTGCGGGAAAACTATTCTTATTACAACACTTTGAGGGAAAAACTTCACTGGGCAGGAGCCAGAATTCGGTACAGCAACAATCACCGCAATTAATCCGAATCATCCACCATGAAACTGCATTAACCCCTGGGACACGTAAGCGTGAAAAAACCTGTTAAATCACCAACAATCTAGATACAAAAACCGCCATCAGCCAACCCATAATCTCTGTACTTTGTTAAGATCGCTCAATATCTTGACAAACAGCCTGATCTATGCAGATTTTCAAAAAATCAACCCGACCTTTCAACCCTCAAGATACATATCCCTGTCCCGTGTGCCGCACCGGTCAAATTTCCACCCTAGCGCTGATGGACGCCCTAGCTTGCAACTTCTGCCAGCACATTTATACCGCAAGCGTTGAAAGACAATCGCTCCAAATGGCCGATCGCCAACCGCCCGTAACTTGGCACTGGAACGGCAAACAGTGGATAGGAGCGCACCTCGAAGGCGTAGAATTCGGATGGCCCTACTTTGCAGCCGCTCTTGGTCTAATTTTCCTTCCCACCACCTTGCTGGGACTTTCAGCTTACTATTTTCCCCCGGTTCCCGGCAGCCGGTTGTCCTGGCTGCCCGTAGCTTGGACAAGCTTGGCTTTTTTGTCGCATTTAGGCATTGTGCTGTGGTTGGTAGGTGAATTTTATCAATTCCCGGTGGTCACTTACTTCAGAGCTTGGGGGCGCAGGATAAGCCGGCGCTAGCTTAAATGCTCTCTAACAGCCGATCGTCCGAGGACGTTGTACCGACATCGATCCAGGTAAAATTAGAGGCGATCGCAAAATTCAATTCCCAATCAGCACTTATGCAGCTATAATCGTTAGCTATTCTAAATAGTCAAAAGCAAACGCATTGCGATTTGTGAGGAGAGCGATGAACATACTTGGAATCTCGGCGTACTATCACGACAGCGCCGCAGCCTTAATTCGCGACGGAGAAATTATAGCAGCAGCGCAGGAAGAAAGATTTTCCCGCAAAAAGCACGACGCCAGATTCCCTAAGAATGCGATCGCTTATTGCTTGAAAGAAGCGAAAATAGATTTGCGGGAACTCGATCGAATAGTCTTTTACGACAAACCTTTAGTCAAATTCGAGCGCCTTCTCGAAACTTATTTAGCCTACGCACCCCAAGGTTTTCGCTCTTTCCTAACAGCCATGCCGATATGGCTCAAAGAAAAGCTTTACCTCAAAACCATGCTCAAAAGAGAGCTCGCAGAAATGGGAAACTGCAAAACCAATAAACTGCCATCTCTGCTATTTACCGAACACCACCAATCCCACGCAGCATCGGCATTTTTCCCCAGCCCGTTTCAAAAAGCAGCCGTTTTGTGCCTCGACGGCGTGGGCGAGTGGGCAACAACCTCGGTTTGGTTGGGAGACGGCAATCAACTTACACCTCAGTGGGAAATCGATTTTCCCCACTCCTTGGGTTTGCTTTATTCAGCTTTCACCTATTACACCGGCTTCAAAGTCAACTCTGGCGAATACAAACTCATGGGTTTAGCACCTTACGGCGAACCCAAGTATGTAGACAAGATTCTCAACTATTTAATCGACCTCAAAGATGACGGGACTTTCCGTTTGAACATGGATTATTTCAACTACACTGTTGGCTTAACCATGACAAACAAGAAGTTTGACGAGCTGTTTGAAGGGCCGCCGCGTCAAGCTGAAGGAAAATTGACTCAGCGGGAAATGGACATTGCCGCTTCCATTCAAGTTGTTACTGAAGAAGTTGTTTTGCGGCTGTGCAGAACAGTTAAAAAAGAATTGGATGTCGATTATCTTTGTATGGCAGGCGGCGTTGCTCTCAACTGTGTTGCTAACGGCAGACTCTTGCGGGAAGGTATTTTCAAAGATATTTGGATTCAGCCGGCGGCGGGAGATGCTGGCGGTGCTTTGGGCGCGGCTTTGGCGATTTGGTATCAGTATTGCGAACAAACTCGCACTGTGAGCGGGAACTCGACAGCAAATAGTAGAGAATCCCTCAAAACTGAACTTGTCACTACAAACGCAGCGGTTGAGGAGAAGATTGAAGTTCTCACAGCAAACCCAGCGGTGGCAACTGTGGCGAAGTCTGTTGCTCATTTAACTTGTCACGACAAAATGAGGGGTTCATATTTGGGCCCGAGGTTTACTGACGCAGAAATTCTCGAATATTTGGATGCTGTAAAAGCCAGCTATCACCGATTGGACGATGCCGAATTAATGCCGCAGTTGGCTGAAATTTTGGAACAGGGAAATGTGGTGGGATGGTTCCAGGGGCGGATGGAATTTGGGCCGCGGGCTCTGGGCGGTCGATCGATCGTTGGCGATCCCCGCAGTGCTAAAATGCAGTCCGTGATGAACCTGAAAATTAAATATCGGGAATCATTTCGACCTTTTGCGCCGTCAATCTTAGCCGAACGAGTTGCGGATTATTTCGAGATTGACCATTCTAGCCCTTATATGCTATTGGTAGCACCTGTCAAGTCCAGTCTCCGCATTCCGATGACTCCCGAACAAGAGCAGTTGTTTGGCATTGAAAAGCTCAACATTCCGCGTTCCGAGATTCCGGCTGTCACCCACGTCGATTACTCGGCTCGCATCCAAACTGTTCACAAAGAAACCAATCCTCGCTACTATGACTTAATCAGCCATTTTGAAGAGCGATCGGGCTGTTCTATTGTGGTAAATACTTCTTTCAACGTCCGAGGCGAACCCATTGTTTGCACTCCCGAGGATGCTTACCGCTGTTTCATGCGAACCGAAATGGACTATCTGGTTTTGGAAAATTACTTGCTTCCCAAGTCCGAACAAATTCCTTGGAAACAAGATGATGCTTGGAAAAATGAATTTGAACTAGATTAGTCATTAGTTATTTGTTGGCAGTTGTCAGTTAGCAGTTGACCGTTGGCATTTGGTATTTGGTATTTGGCATTTGGCATTAGCTAATAACAACAAACAACTGACAACAAACAACAAACAACTGACAACAAACAACAAACAACTGACAACTGACAACAAACAACTGACTAATGAGCGACGAAATTAAAAAACTCGACAAAAAAGGCTTGCGCGATTTCGGGCTGCTAATTGGCGGCTTGATTGCAGTGCTGTTCGGTTTAGCAGTACCTTTACTGCGGCGGCATTCTCTACCTTGGTGGCCTTGGGCAATCGGCGGAGTGCTAGTGCTGCTAGCATTGGTTGCGCCAAAATCGCTGAATCCCGTTTATCACGCGTGGATGCGCTTTGGACTTATTCTTAACAAAATCGAAACGCCGATCGTCTTAGGAATAGTTTTTTACCTCATAATTTGGCCGATGGGAGTTATCAAAGGCCTATTGGGCGAAGATGCAATGCGGCGAAAACTGAATCCAAAAATGGATACTTACCGCGTCCCAAGTAAAGCAAGAACAAAAGTTAGTATGGAGCGTCCTTTTTAAGTGTTTGAAGCAACTTTAGATTTTCTCAAAGATTTGTGGGCGTTTATGAAAGAACGCCAAAAGTATTGGCTTTTGCCGTTAATTGTGACTTTAGTCTTTTTGGGAGCTTTGATTGTATTGAGTCATGGTTCTGTGATTGCTCCATTTATTTACACGCTGTTTTGAAATAATGAGCAAGTTGAAAAATTTGGGTGTCAATTTGGGTTTGACACTCTGCGGTTTATTTATGGGGGTGGTAATTGGTGAAATTGGATTGCGAGTTGCGAGGATTGAAGGCTATCCGAAAATAGGAGATTTCGTAGAGTCGGCGCCAACTCGTTTCCACACTTCCGATCCGAATTTGGGCTGGAAGCTGAAACCGGGTGCGTCGGGGGAGTGGAATGGGGAAGGTGCGAGTTTTGTGAAGGTGAATAGCGAGGGTTTGCGCGATCGCGAACATACAAAAGCAAAACCTCCCAATACTTTGCGCGTTGCGGTTTTGGGGGATTCATTCACCGAAGCAATTCACGTACCTGTCGAACAAACTTTCTGGTCAAAATTGGAACGAAAGTTAGGCAACTGCGAAGCCGTTAAAGGACGCAAAAATGTTGAAGTAATTAATTTTGGCGTGCAGGGTTACGGTACTGCTCAAGAATTAATAATGCTGCGAAAAAAAGTGTGGGATTACAATCCTGATATTGTAGTTCTTGCCTTTTTTATTGGCAATGATGTGATTAATAATTCTCCCAAACTGGAATACGATCGCTACCGACCATTTTTTGTGTATGATGCTAGCGGCAAGTTAGTACCGGATATGTCTTTTCGCAATCTGGCGCCGATCGATCGCAACGAAAGAGCAGTTTCCTTCGTAGACCGGATGCCCAGTTTTATCGTCAACAATTCGCGCATTTTGCAGGTCATTAAAAAAGTAGACTTAGAAAGGAAAAAGCGCAAGTTATCGGAGGATTTTACCGCTTTAAGTACCCAAAACCTCAAGGAACCTCAGAATGCAGATTGGCAAGAGGCTTGGAGGGTGACAGAGGGTTTGATTGTGACGATGCGGAATGAAGTCGTGCAGAAAAATGCTGATTTCTTGGTTGTGACGATCGGCGATCCGATACAAGTTAGACCTGATGCCGAGAGGCGAAAAAATTTCATGAGAAAGAACAATATTCAGGATTTGTTTTACCCCGATAGGCGGCTGGAAAAATTGGGCGCGCGCGAGGGTTTTCGGGTACTGAATTTATCCGAACAGATGCAAGGTTACACTGAAAAATATCAAGTCTGCGCCCACGGTTTTGAGAATTCTGTACCCTGTGGAGGTCACTGGAATGAACTCGGACACCGGCTGGCTAGTATCTTGATTAACCGAAATTTGTGCCAACAACTGAAGCAGTCTCAAATTCCTAAAAAACAACCGTAATTAGTCAAATTTCATGAAAGATTCAACTGCACTGAAAAAAGGCAAAAATATATTAATTATAATCGCGGTTAATTTGGCGATCGCCTTTATTTGTCTGGAAGCTTTATCCCTAGCTTTTTATTTTATCAACCAAAAGCAGTTTTTTTATACCAGAACTAAAACAAAAGAAAAAGTAGTCGAAGATATTGAAAGGGTCGGCATTAGACTTGATGAATCTATCGTAGAAAGACTGCACCCACTTTTTGGATATGTACTAAAACAAGGTGCTTTCACCAATGAAAAATTAAAGTTAAAAGTCAACAAAGAGGGCTTTTTTTCACTCTACGAATATCCGTTTGTTAAAACCAATAAAAATCAAGTTATTATCGGAGTTTTTGGGGGTTCAGTTGCGAATAATTTTGCAGTTGATGAATACGTAACTCGCAGATTGTCTAACAAATTGAAGACTTATCCAGAATTTGCAAACAAGGAAATTATTGTTTTAAATTTTGGCAACGGTGGTTACAAACAGCCCCAACAATTATTAATTTTAAATTACTTTCTGGCTCTGGGTCAAGAATTAGATTTAGTCATCAATATTGACGGTTTTAACGAAGTAGCACTGTCAAATTTAAACAACAAAGCTCAAGTAGAAATAGGAATGCCCAGCGTTCAGCACATACAGCCTCTAACGGGCTTAGCCAACAACAATTTGTCGCCGGACGCGATGAGCTCGATCGTGCAAATTAACGAAATCAAAAAACAGTTGAAAGCAGGTATTGACAAATTGCAAACTTGTCAACTTGCTTTGTGTCACGCTGTTACCTCGCTGCAGGTGAAACAATTGGTCAACAATTACCAGCAAGCAGTTGTCAAGTACGACCGACAAATCAAACAATCCAACCCAAATACGGCAAATAGCGGTATAGTATACATTCCCAAAGCTGACTTTGTTTTGCAGGATGCCGCTGCTTTTGACAAAATGGCATCGATGTGGTACAAATCGTCGATCGGGATGAATCAAATTTTATCAAGTAGAAAGATTAAGTATTTTCACTTTATCCAGCCCAACCAGTATTATCCCACTAAGCGAGCGTTTACCGCCAAGGAAAACGAAATCGCGATCGACCAGAAGAGTCCTTATATTGAAGGTGTGAAAAAAGGTTATCCGGTATTGTTGTCCAAAGTCGATGATTTGGAAAAAGCTGGGGTTAATGTTTTTAGCGCAGTGAATATTTTAGATAATACAAAAGAGACGGTTTACAAAGATGCCTGCTGCCACTATAATTCAGTGGGAGACGAAGTATTGGCAAACTATGTTTCTAGTTCCATTATTAAAGTAATAAGAGAGTCGAAATAGAGGTTTATGAAAGATTTAAAATTACTCAAAAAAGTACACGAATTTCTCAAGATTTCTTTGATTAATTTAGTGCTTTTACTGGTTTTCCTGGAACTTGGCTCCTTGGGATGGTATTTTGTCAAGCACAAGCAATTTTTCTATACTAGAGAAAAGACGCAAGATAAGTCGGCTTTAGGAATTAATTTAGAAGGAGTGCGGCTGAACGAGTCTATTGTTGAAAGATTTCATCCTTTTTTTGGGTTTATTCAAAAACCCAGCGCGGATTTTCGCCCTGGTTTTAAGGTTAACAACTACGGATTTATCTCTCCTTACGATTACCCTTTGAAAAAAACCAATAAAAATCAATTTATTATCGGAGTTTTTGGCGGTTCTGTGGCTTCTAATTATGGAATATTTGAAGTTCAAAACAAAATTTTACCTCAATACCTCAAGCAGATTCCGGGTTTGAAAGATAAAGAATTTGTAATTTTGTCTTTTGCGACGGGAGGCTACAAACAGCCGCAACAATTATTAATTTTAAACTACTTTTTGGCTTTAGGTCAAGAATTAGATATGGTCGTCAATATAGATGGTTTTAATGAAGTAGCACTTTCTAACTTAAACAATAAAAATCAAGTCGATTTGGCGATGCCAAGCATTCAGCATATTTTGCCGCTGACTAGCTTGGCTAATAATAGCCTTTCTACCAAAGCGATGGAAGCAACTATCAGAATCCAAGAAAATAAAGCTAGGATTAATCAGGGTTTGGAACGTTTGCAACACTGCTCTTTAGCTGCGTGCGATGCTTTGACTTCGGTTTACGTTCAAAATCTAGTCAATAACTATAAAACCGATATCATTAAGTTTGAGAAAGAACGGACTAAACAAAAAAAAGATGACAGTGGCAGCGTTATTTATATCAATACTAATAAGTCAGTTTTACAGGATTCAGTTGCTTTTCAAGAAATGGCATTGAATTGGGCAAAAAGTTCAATTTTTATGCACAAAGTTCTGTCTGCTAGTAATGTGCCTTATTTTCATGTTCTTCAGCCTAATCAATATTATCAGACGAAAAGGGTGTTTGGTGAAGCCGAAAAGCAGATTGCTTTTAACAAGGATACTCCTTATGCTAAAGCTGTGCAAATTGGATATCCGGCTCTTTTCAAAAAAATTCCTAATTTGGAAAAAAATAAGATCAATATAGTGAATGCTGTCAATGTTTTTGACAAGACTAAAGATGCTGTTTATGTAGATAGCTGCTGCCACTACAATCAAGCTGGAGAGGTGGTTTTCAGTAATTATGTAGGTCGTTCTATTCTGGAATCTTGGCGGAAAGATGAAAGAAAAAAGAAGAAGTAGGGGGATTCCACTAAGGATCAACTACTCAAAGAAACAATCTCAAAAACCAACCCCCACACCACGGTAAATCCAAATGTACATTCAAACCTACTGTGGGACTGGAGGCAGGTTTATTTATATTTTGAATTATTGCCGAGATTGTTGCTCAAACCCGCCCCACAAGAAGGAAATGTACTTTTTATCTGGGCTGATGAAAAGAATTGACGGTGGTGGCGAATGGTTTTTAGGTTTTTGGTTCGGTTCTAGGTCGATCGCCCGCTGAGTCGATCGGCATTACCAAGATTTTATCAACTCGGTTCCCGTCCATATCGATTACTTCCACGCGCAAACCGTTCCACTCAAAATGCTCGGCTGCTGTGGGAATTTTGCCCAAATTTGTAATCACAAAGCCGCCCATTGTGTGGTAACTTCCTTTGTGTTCGGCTGACAATTCTTCGATTCCAAACAGCTCAAAAAAATCTTCGACTGGTAGCATTCCGTCTAACAGCCAAGAACCGTCTTCGCGCTGCACGGCTTCCGGCTCGTCAGCATCTTCAATCGAGGGAAAGTCGCCAACGAGTTCGACTAAAATGTCGTTGACTGTAACCAATCCTTGAATGACGCCGTATTCGTCTACTACCAAGGCAATTTGATTGCTAGATTGTTTGAAAAGTTCTAATACTTTTAAACCCCGCGTGCTTTCCGGTACAAATAACGGTCGTCGTAAAGAAGCGCTTAAATCTAGGGGTTGACCAGTTAAAGTCCGAGACAGCAAATCAGTAACGTGTACTAAACCGACAACGTTGTCGAGTCCTCCCTGACACACGGGAAACCGAGAATGACCGCTGCCGAGCATTTTTTGGCGGTTTTCTTCCACTGAATCGTCGAGGTCGAGCCAGGTAAGATCGGGACGCGGGGTCATTAAGGCGCTGACTCGCCGATCGCCCAAACGAAACACTCTTTCCACCATATCTTGTTCGGCTTCTTCAAAGGTTCCGGCTTCTGTTCCTTGCTCGATTAAAACTTTAATTTCCTCTTCTGTAACTTGCGGTTCTGTCGAGGGCGATATCCTCATCAGTCGCATCACTAAGTCAGTGGAATAACTTAACAGATAAACCGCAGGAGCGCCAATTTTTGAGAGCATTCGCATGGGAATTGCTACGCTTGAGGCGATCGGCTCTGGGTTGTTGAGTGCCAGTCGCTTTGGCACGAGTTCGCCGATAATTAAGGTCAGATAAGTGATGGTTAAAACTGCTACTACTGAGGCGATCGTCTGAGAATAGGGCGCGAGGGCAGGAATCAGCCGCAACAAAGGCTCTATCCTTTTAGCAATTGTCGTTTCTCCGAAAGCGCCCGACAGAATGGCCAGCATCGTAATCCCGATTTGAACTGTCGGCAAGAACTGATTGGGGGCATTAGCCAGATCCAAGGCTACGCGGGCATTGATCGAACCTTGGTTGGCCATCTGTTGCAGTCTCACCTTCCGTACAGAGATGATGGCCATCTCTGACATCACAAACAAGCCATTGAGGAAAATTAGCAGGAGAACAATCAGAATATCGGTACTTGGGGACATTTCTAAAATTTTCGGTAGTAACGGCGAAGCGCTCTGCCCGGTTAGTCGATTTTAGATTTTTAATTTTAGATTTTAGATTGACTCCGCAGCCAGTATCTGAGGGATTTCCCTAATGTCTAAAATTCTTCGATCTTCACAACTTGAGTCGGGGGCTTGTATCCGTCTTTGGGTGCAGTCACAGCAGAGGTCTGGAAGCTGCGAATCTCGATCGCAAAATCGAAATTTTTTCTAAACCTGGCCCTATATTAACGGAACTGGCTCGATCGCGATCGCAGGATCGACATATTAAAGCAGAAATCTCTCGCCAGTTAAGTTCCCAGGCGTCAACAGCAGAGCGGCACAATCATGGATGTTTGTCGTACAATCTCCTTAACAGGCAAAGGGAAAGAGCCTTCGCCGATCGGGGATTAAAATTAAAAGCGCATGACTTTCTCTTCAATAATTCGTACCCTGGGGCGATCGCCCCTAGCAACAGAACTTCTCAACAAGCTCAAACGCCATCGCTGCTTGCAACTCAACGGCATCGCCCGCTTGCCCAAAGGTTTAGTAGCTTCCGCCCTCGCACAGCAAGAGGGGCGAAACTTATTGGCCGTGACGGCTACTTTAGAAGAAGCCGGTCGCTGGGTGGCTTCTTTAGAGGCGATGGGCTGGCAAACCGTACATTTTTACCCGACTTCGGAGGCTTCGCCCTACGAGCTATCTTACTCCGACGAGAACGAAATGACGTGGGGGCAAATGCAGGTGCTGGCGGATTTGGTGGATAAGGAAGAAAAAACCGCCAATCAGTCGAAGCCGATCGCGATTGTAGCTACCGAAAGAGCTCTCCAGTGTCACTTGCCGCCGCCTGCTGCTTTTGAACCCTACTGTCTGACGCTGAAGCGAGGTGCGGTTCAAGACTCGAAGATACTTGACCGCCAACTGGTGTCGATGGGGTACGATCGAGTGAATTTGGTGGAAATGGAGGGCCAGTGGAGTCGCCGGGGCGATATTGTCGATGTATTTCCGGTAGCGGCGGAGTTGCCAGTGCGCCTGGAATGGTTCGGAGATGATTTGGAGCAAATTCGGGAGTTTGACCCGTCTTCGCAGCGATCGCTCGATAAAGTCGATCGATTAGTTTTAACTCCTACTAATTTTAACACAATTATTAAAGCAGTTTTATCTGAAAAAAAACTCGCTCAAATCAACCACCTAGTCTCTTTTGAACCCGAAAATGAACCAGAAAATGAAGCGGAAAAATTTGTCCGCAGGCTGTTGGGTTTAGCGTTTGAAAAACCTGCATCTTTGTTGGATTATTTGCCCGAAAATACTTTAGTTGTTCTTGACGAACCCCAAGGGTGCGAAGCTCACAGCGACCGCTGGTTTGAGAATGCACAGGAACAGTGGAATAATTGCAATCGGGAATCGGCCGTTGCTGGTGCGGAAACAGAAAATCTACCAATTTCTAATTTGAAAGTTCCGAAAATTCACCGCACTTTTGCTGAATCTATGGCAGATGTCGCAGCTTTCGACAGGCTAGAACTTTCAGAATTGGCAGAATATTCTACCGCTAAAAAAACTCCAGGCTCTGCAGAGGGCGACCAGCTACCGTCTGCGATTAATTTGGCTTCTCGGCCTGTGCCGGTGATGCCTCACCAATTTGCTAAGTTGTCTCAAATGCTCAGGGAAGAGCGTGATCGGGGTTTTACCATTTTTCTGGTTTCTGCTCAACCGAGCCGATCGGTTTCTCTGCTTTCGGAACACGACTGTCCGGCTCAGTTTGTGGTGAATCCGCGCGATTATTTGGCGATCGACAAGTTGCAATTGCAGCACGTTCCGGTTGCTTTGAAGTACAGCGGGCTGGCAGAATTGGAAGGGTTTATTCTGCCGACTTTTCGGATTGTTTTAATTACCGATCGGGAATTTTACGGTCAGCATTCTCTCGCTACTTTTAGCTACGTCCGCAAGCGCCGCCGCGCTGCTTCTAAGCAAGTAGACCCGAATAAATTAAGCCCGGGTGATTATGTGGTTCACCGCCAGCACGGAGTGGGTAAATTTATCAAGTTGGAACGCTTGACGATCGATCGGGAAACTCGCGAATATTTGCTGATTCAATACGCTGACGGTACTCTGAGGGTGGCGGCCGATCAGTTGGGCGCTTTGTCGAGGTTTCGGACTGTAGCCGATAAAGTACCGGATCTCAACAAGCTGACAGGTCAAACTTGGGAAAAAACTAAAACAAAGGTTCGCAAAGCTGTTAAGAAATTGGCAGTGGATTTGCTGAATCTTTATGCTAAAAGAGCTAAACAAACAGGTTACGCTTTTCCTCCTGATATGCCTTGGCAACAAGAATTAGAGGATTCTTTTCCTTACCAGCCAACCCCGGATCAGTTGAAGGCAACTCAGGATGTGAAACGCGACATGGAGGGCGATCGACCGATGGATCGCTTGGTCTGCGGCGATGTCGGTTTTGGTAAGACAGAAGTTGCTCTGAGAGCGATTTTTAAGGCGGTTACGGCGGGCAAGCAGGTGGCTTTGCTCGCGCCGACGACGATTTTGACCCAACAGCACTATCACACGCTCTCGGAGCGTTTTTCCCCTTATCCGATCGAAGTTGGTTTGCTCAATCGCTTTCGCACTGAAACCGAGCGCCGGGAGATTCACAAGCGTTTGGCGACTGGGGAATTAGATGTGATTGTCGGTACTCAAGCTGTTTTGAGCAAAGCGATTAAATTTCGGGATTTGGGCTTGTTGGTGGTGGATGAAGAACAGCGGTTTGGAGTTAAGCAAAAGGAAGCGATTAAATCTCTCAAAACAGAGGTAGATGTTCTGACTTTGACAGCAACGCCGATTCCCCGGACTTTGTATATGTCGCTGTCGGGGATTCGCGAGATGAGTTTGATTTCGACTCCGCCTCCCAGCAGGCGCCCGATTCAGACGCATTTGGCTCCCTATAACCCGGAAGTGGTGCGATCGGCAATTCGTCAAGAATTGGATAGGGGCGGTCAGGTTTTTTACGTGGTGCCGCGGATTGAGGGGATTGATGAGTTGGCCGTTCAGTTGCAGGAGATGGTTCCGTCTGCCAGAATTGCGATCGCCCACGGTCAAATGGAGGCGTCGGAACTAGAATCAATCATGCTGACTTTCAGTGCGGCGGAGTTTGATATTTTGGTGTGCACGACAATTATTGAGTCGGGTTTGGATATTCCGCGAGTCAATACTATTTTAATTGAAGACGCGCAGAAGTTTGGTTTGGGTCAGCTTTACCAGTTGCGGGGACGGGTGGGACGCGCGGGGATTCAAGCTCATGCTTGGCTGTTTTATCCCAAGCAGAACCAACTGTCTGATGCTGCAAGGCAGCGGCTGCGGGCAATTCAAGAGTTTGCCCAGTTGGGTTCGGGCTATCAGTTGGCTGTCCGAGATATGGAAATTCGCGGTTCGGGTGATGTTTTGGGTACTGAACAATCTGGTCAAATGGAGGCGATCGGTTTTGATTTGTATGCTGAAATGTTAGAGGAAGCTATTCGGGAAATTAAGGGTCAGGAAATTCCGAAAGTTGAGGACGCGCAAATTGACCTCACTTTGACGGCGTTTATTCCTGCAGATTACATCGCAGATTTGGATCAAAAGATGAGCGCTTACCGGTCTGTGGCTTCTGCTAATACCCCTGAAGAATTACAGCAGATTCAGGCTGATTGGTGCGATCGCTATGGGCCAATTCCTCTGCCAGCCCAGCAACTTATCCGTGTTGTCGAACTCAAACAAATTGCTAAAAAAATCGGTTTTTCTCGGATCAAACCGGAGAATAAGCAGAACATCGTTTTGGAAACTGCGATGGAAGAGCCTGCTTGGAATTTGCTCAAGGCTAATTTGCCGGAACATTTGCGCTCTCGTTTTGTCTACAGCAAGGGGAAGGTTACTATTCGAGGTATGGCGGTTTTGACGGCCCAAAAGCAATTGGATAATTTGATTGATTGGTTGGGTAAAATGCAGGGCGCTTTGCCGGAAGCAAATGTTTGATTTTAATATATAATCCCCAAATCTAGCGCACCGCCGAAACCACAGAATAATACCGATGGAACCATAAAAAATATTACTGCTGTTTTCATGATGGTTTTAGCGACAGAAAGGATTAAAATCGTGAAAATGTTAGTGAGTATTTTTTTGGCGATCGGGCTAGTGCAAGGAGTCCCAATGGCGGTTCAATCTCAACAAATAATTGACCCGATCGATCGGGTTGTGAGTGCAGGATTGATGAATAAAGATGCAACTGGCAATTTTAATGCTGAGGGTCTTGTCAGTCGCGCCGATTTGGCGATGATTTTAGTGAAAACTTTTGGTTTGGAACGGCGGAAAACTGCTCAGAAACCGGATCGGGAAGTGCCGGACGTACCGAAGAGTTACTGGGCTTACAGTGCGATTCAAACTGCTTTGAAAACGGGAACGATGAGTGGATATCGCGACGGAATGTTTTTTCCAAATCAAAGGGTGACTCGCGCTGAAGCTTTGGCGATTTTTGCTCAAGCTTACGGGGTTTTTCAGTTTCCAGATCCCAGCGTTTCCGAGATTTTAGCTAAGTATCCCGATGCAGGCAAAATTCCTAATTGGGCTAGAAAGTCTCTGGCTACTGCACTTTATGAAGGGTTTGTTAATGTCGATCTCGCAACTAATAAGATTAATCCTTTGAAGCCGATGACTCGTGGGGATATCGCTTACGCTTTGAGCAAGTATTTGGAGCGGCAAGTAAGGCCCACTTCTTTGCCTGTCCCGGACGAGGAGCCTCCCGATCGCGGCGTGGGAAGGTGATAGTGTTGAGTTGTGATATCAAATCCGGTAGCATCGTCCTGTATTCATCTCTGTATTCTCTCCCTCTGCGTTCTCTGCGCCCTCTGCGGTTAAATCATTCCGATACAACCGGAAACGATATGAGTTAAAAAGTCGATCGCCCGCAATTCAAACACCATGCAAAATCCCGGAGCTTTGGTGACTGTAAAAGCAGCCATCAAACCCCCAGGATTTAAGTTTTTCCTCTTAAACGAGGTTCAATTTATTGCTAATGAGTGTTGGCTCAATCAGCAGTAGCCAATTCGGTACTGCCGCCACCGCGCTTCCGGGTCAGGGTATTGAAAAGCATCTGACCGACTGCTTTAATCAAATTGCCTTCTAACTCCATGAACATCTTCATGTTCATGCCAAAAGCTGCATTAGCTTCGTCAACAATTCGCTCTGCTGTTGCTTCGTCAATCGGCAGTTCATTCATTGCCTGACGGTAGTTAGCCTTGAATTCTTTTTCATCAGGAATATCCTGGAATTCATAGAAAGCAGTGCCTTCTCCATCGGAAAGATTCATCCCGCGCTGGGCAATTCCCTTCAGGATTTGTCCGCCGGATAAATCGCCAAGGTAGCGAGTGTAAGAGTGAGCTACTAACAGTTCCGGTGCGGTAGCCGAAATCTCGTGAATGCGCTGCACATAAGCTTTAGCTGCGGCTGACGGAGCTACTTGTTCGCGCCAATTCGCACCGTAGTAGTAAAATAAATCTTGCTCTAAGCTTTGTTTGCGATTCAACTGAGAAAAGTAAATTTTTGAAACAACCGGGTGCTGCTTTTGGCGTTCCATTTCCTCTTCGATTGCCGAGTAGACAAAGTAGAGGTTTCCTACTAACTTCCGGTAAGAAGTTTTTTCTACAACGCCTTTTAAAAAACACTTGACAAAACCGACGTTTTCTGCCATTGTGTGGGACTTTTTGGTTCCCTCACGCAACTTGGTCGCTAAATTGATGCTCATGCTATACTGTCCAACCTTCTATTTTTGTGGTAGCTGATGGATGCGCCAAAAATCTAAAATTTACCTAAGTGTTTACCTTAGATCGATTTGATGAGAGATTGTATTAATTTTTATAACAAAACCTAGAAACATCAAACGGCCGTGATGCCCGATCGCCCGAAAGGGCAGAAGGCATCACGGCCGCAAAAATTTAGTCATTAGTCCTTAGTCATTGGTTGTTAGCGAATGACTGCTGACTACTGGCTAATTTAGATATCCAAGTCGAGGAGGTTGAGTTTGGGGCCGTAGGTTTCGATGAATTCGCGGCGGGGGGCGACACGATCGCCCATTAAGATCGTAAAGATGCGATCTGCCTCAGCAGCGTCTTCAATCTCCACCCGTTTCAGCGTCCGAGTTTCTGGGTTCATCGTGGTATCCCACAACTGTGTCGGCATCATTTCCCCCAAACCTTTGAACCGCTGAATTGTGTAGTTAGCATTCGCCGGAAATTCATTGCGGATGAGATTGTTCATTTCGCGATCGCTGTAACAGTAGTAATGATTGCGTCCCCGTTCCACTTTATAGAGAGGAGGACAAGCAATATAGATGTAACCTTGTTCTACAAGTGCGCGCTGATAGCGGTAGAAGAAAGTCAGCAACAGCGTGCGGATGTGAGCACCATCTACGTCAGCGTCAGTCATAATTACGATGTGGTGATACCGCAATTGACCCGGATCGAATTCTTCGCCTTTGATGCCCAAACCCAGGGCTGTAATTAACGATTGAATTTCGTTATTTTTGTAGATTTTGGCATCGTCGGTTTTCTCAATGTTGAGAATTTTACCGCGCAAAGGCAGGATTGCTTGGAATTGGCGATCGCGCCCTTGTTTTGCCGATCCGCCTGCAGAATCCCCCTCTACCAGGTAGATCTCAGACAGGGCGGGGTCTCTGGAACTACAGTCCGCTAATTTTCCAGGCAAAGGAGATGATTCTAAGACTGATTTTCGGCGCACTAAATCGCGGGCGCGGCGGGCGGCTTCAGCGGCTTTAAATGCCTGAATAGCTTTTTCCAAAATAGCGTCAGCTACTTGGGGGCGAAACTCCAAATATTCTGTTAATACTTCGCCTACCAAGGAATCGACAATTCCCCGAACTTCGGTATTTCCTAGCTTAGTTTTAGTTTGACCTTCAAATTCCGGGTCTGGGACTTTGACCGAAATCACTGCTGTCAAACCTTCGCGCACGTTTTCCCCGGCGAGGTTGGGCTCGTTTTCTTTGATTTTGTTGCGCTTGCGGGCGATCGAATTCATCGTCCGCGTCAAAACAGCCTTCAAACCTTCTAAGTGCGTGCCACCGTCGATCGTCCGAATGTTGTTAGCAAAACCTAGAACGTTGTCACTAAAAGCATCGACGCACCACTGCAAAGCCACTTCTATCTGCACATTGTTGCGTTCTCCTTGCACGTAGATCACTTCTTCGTGCAGAGGCTGCTTTTCGCGGTTCATGTAGGCGATATATTCCTTGATTCCGCCCTCATAACAGTATGTTTCGATGTGAGGTTGGCTACTTTTGAGTAGTTCCAAACGGTGGTCGCTAAACGTAATTCTCACGCCCGCATTCAAGTAACCCAATTCTCGCAAGCGCCCGGCGAGTGTAGTGTAATCAAATTCAATGCCAGTGCTAAATATTTGAGTATCTGGCAAGAAAGAAACTGAAGTGCCGGTGCGAGTGCCTTTGTGGGGCTTGACAGTAAGTTCAGTAACTGGATTGCCTCTCTCGTAGCGCTGTAAATGTTCTTTTTGGTCGCGCCAAACTGTCACTTCTACCCACTCGGACAGCGCGTTAACAACAGAAATACCTACACCGTGCAATCCTCCAGAAACCTTGTAGCCACCACCGCCAAATTTACCGCCGGCGTGAAGTACAGTCATTACTGTTTCTATTCCCGATTTACCAGTCTTGGCAACGATGCCGGTCGGAATACCCCGGCCGTCGTCTGTCACGGTAACGGAACCGTCGGCGTTGATGTCAATCTCGATGTGAGTGCAGTGGCCAGCCAGCGCCTCATCTATGGAATTGTCCACAACCTCGTAAACTAGATGGTGGAGTCCTCGCGGGCCGGTGGTACCGATGTACATCCCCGGTCGTTTACGGACTGCTTCGAGACCTTCGAGAACTTGAATCTGGTCGGCGCTGTAGCTGCTGGTCATACAAAAATAGCTCCAATAATGAGGCCTAAAGCCCCGAAAGCTTCTAAAAGAGGAAAACTCATAAAATTATAGCATAAAACCGTTAAAGGCGATGCTAGGGCTTTCTGAAGGGAAATTTATCGGGGGGAGGGAGGGGAATAGTTTTGAGATTGCTTAGCTACTCTGGCGGGCCGAGCGCGGTGAATCAGTGAAGGGAGAGAGGGGAAAGCATTGATAGGAGAGGATTTGAGAGTTTTTATAGGGAAAGGTGGGACAGCTTATGCCTAGATTAATTACGATTTGCGGGGCGACGGCGACGGGGAAGTCTGGACTGGCTGTGGCTGTGGCTTCGCGACTGCAATCCTCGATCCTGAGTGCGGACTCCCGTCAAGTGTACCGCGAATTTGACATCGGAACCGCAAAACCGACGGCGGTCGATCGCACTTGTGTACCGCATCACTTAATTGACATCTGCGATCCGACAGAAACTCTGACACTAGCAGATTACCAGCAACAAGCTCAAAATTTAATTGCTGCTGTCGATTTTCCTGTTTCTCTCCCCCTGTTGTTGGTGGGAGGGACGGGCTTATATATTAAGTCGATCGTGCGCGGTTTGAAAATTCCGAGGGTAGCACCGACGCCCGAATTGCGATCGCAACTTGCGGAACTCGGACAATCTCAATGTTACGCCATGTTGCAGCAGGTCGATCGCTCTGCGGCTGAGAAAATTCACCTCAATGACCCAGTAAGAACTTTAAGAGCACTGGAAGTATTTTATGTCACCGGTCGCCCTATTTCCGAACAGCAGGGCGAAAATCCTCCCAATTATCCTATTTTACAAATTGGGTTGGATTGCGCGATCGATGTTTTGGTCGATCGTATCAAACAGCGCACCGAACAAATGCTAGAACGCGGTTGGATCGCGGAAGTAGAATATTTGTGTAACAAATACGGCTGCGACTTGCCATTGTTGAACACGCTGGGCTATCAGGAAATGAAACAATATTTGGCTGGCGACATTAAGCTTGAAGAAGCCAAAGAATTAACAATTTTGCACACGCGGCAATTTGCGAAGAGACAGCGGACATGGTTTCGAGCTTATTCTGAAATTGAATGGTTTGATGTTAGCGCACCGGATTTATTGGAGCGGGTTTGGCAGAGAGTGCAGGAGTTTGCCGTTATAGGTTTGTAGTGAGGACTTCAGTCATCAAAAATTCATGAGGACTGAAGTCCTCACTACAAACCAATTTGGGAGCACCCCAGTTTTGCATTTGTAGTGCGAGTTTAAGAGCTCGCTTGATTATACGAGACTCCCGAGCTCTTGAAGTGCTCGCACTAAAAGAAAAAATGCTTTTTGCAAAAATGAGATGCTCCCCGAGCATCGCGCATTTCGCTCGGATCTTAGGCATCGCGTCACCTGCGAGAAGTATTTGGCTTTAGGTTTTTAGGAGAGCAACGAGCCAGATAATGAATGCGATCACTACATAGCCTAGCCCTGCAAACACGATGATGAACTTGGGTACAGCACACCACCAAGCGATCTGAGGCCAGGGACTTTTTACAGCGCCCCGAAGCATTTTCTCAAGCGCGAAATTTTCTGTTCGATCGAGTACCGCTGCCAGCCATTGCGCCCAAGCCAGTAGCATCGCTAAGTTGTACTCCAAAGTTCCAGGCGCGTGCAGCATATCAGCAGCCATCATACAGCCTAAAGTGATCGCCGTTGAATAAACCACTAGAAAAAAATTATCCCAATACAGGCTGCTTAAAGCATCGTTGTATGCTCCCGTCTTCTGCCAAGAGGCAATAATTGCGCTAGCTTTCTCTTCATTGCCTGCCAATTCAAGAGAAAGAATACCCCCGGGAGCTTTACCAGGGATTTTGAGCGATCGGTGGTTTGTCTTTAGTCCCAATCCCAAAGAGATAGCAATCAACAGTCCCAATACTAGCCAATGAGTTAAACCACCGGGGATTAACTGAAGTGGATGCCACAATTGCATTTTCTTGCCTCCTAAAGTTCTGGTGTCACTCGTAGTAAAGGATCGGAGCGTGGAGTTTCTTTTCTCGTTCCCAGGCAGAGCCTGGAAATGCCTGAATCCGAGGCTCTGCCTCGCGGGAATAGGGAGGCAGAGCCTCCGGATCTGCGTTCCTAGGCAGAGCCTAGAAACGAGGGGAAACGAGGGAAAATGCGTCAATCAACTGTACAAACTCGCCACATATTCGCCGTAACCGTTATAGGGCAAAGTTGGGCGAGTTTCCCACGACCAACTGTTACCGGGGCCGACTATGCGTTCGCTGGCCTGCGACCATCTGGGGTGTGGTTTGTCGGGTTCGACATTTGCTTCAAAGGCGTATTCGTTGGGGCCGATTGTATTCCAAAAAGTGGCGGGCTGTTGTTCGACAAATTCAATTTTTACGATCGACTTTGCGCCCTTAAAACCGTATTTCCAAGGAATTACTTGCCGCAGCGGCGCACCATTTTGTTTTGGTAGTTTTCTGCCGTACAAGCCTGTGGCAAAAAATGCTAAATCGTTGGCCATTTCTTCAATTCGCAGACCTTCGGTATAAGGCCAAGGATAAAATTGCGAAAATAAACTGGCACCTTTGGTAATTTTGGGGTCGTAAAATGAGGTAAAGCGAACGAATTTAGCGTTTGATTTAGGTTCGACATCAGCCATCAGCAATTTCATGGGAAATCCGACCCAAGGAACTACCATCGCCCACGCTTCTACACAGCGAAATCGATAAACTCGTTCTTCGATAGGAAATTTTTTGTAGAGGTCGTCAATATCATAAGTGCGGGGATTTTTTACTAAACCGCTTACTTCTACTTTCCAGTTTTCTGTGGGCAAAGCTTGAGCTGCTTGCCAAATAGATTTTGTGCCGCCGTATTCGTAAAAATTGTTGTATTTTGTAGCTAAGGCTTCGTCGGTAATCGCTCGATCGACTTTCGCAAAGGCAGGATTCCGGCTCAATCCCGCATATGCTTGGGTTGAGCTTTGCTCCAAAGCTGTTTTTGAGCTAGCATTGCTTTGGCAGCCGGTCAGCGGCAGCAGCGAAGCAGTCACGCCGGCGCCAATTAAATTTGTCATGAAGCGGCGGCGGTTGAGAAAGGCTGTTTCTGGGGTAATTTGGTTGTCGATAATTTCCCAAGGTTTGGGAACGCGAATTAACGGCATAAGTAATAGTTAAAAGTTAGTAGTTAGTTCGGCGAAAGTTGCCTAAGTTTTAATCTGTTAGTCGATTTGAGATTTGAGATTTGAGGTTTGAGATTGACTCCATAGAACAAACTACCGCGGATATTTGGCAATGCCTCGCGATTGCTTTGGCAATGGTTCCGATCGCCCTGAAAGTATTCGCAATGACAGTATAGCTTAATACGGTAACAACTGAGATCTTGCACCATTCTCAAGAACAGGCAAGATGCCTGTGAAGCGAAGAATGATTTTCTTGTGGGGTGGGCAGGAGAGCCCGCCCGTAAGATCGACCTATTAAACCTCGCTCGCAGGAAAGTCAGCAATTATTTACGCGCGATCGACCGCAGCAAGTGTGGCGAAAATCTGGGAAACAATTATCATAAAGCAAAGATTCCAATTATTTAATTTGTCCACAGGAAGCGGCACGCACCGCCCCGCTTTCCTCCCCCACCAGCAAGAATGTCGGACGGGGGGTCTCCAGCGGAAAGACAAATGAGTTACTGCACCAATCCCCATTGCCAGAACCCCCAAAATCTCGATCGCGCGACAGTCTGCAAAAGTTGCGAGTCGAACCTCCTGCTAAAAGGTCGCTACCGAGTCTTTCACACCCTCGGTCAAAGTCTCGCTTGCCGCACCTTCTTAGCCGTCGATGAAGACCAACCTTCGCAACCCCGCTGCGTCATTCAACAGTTCTGCGCGCCCGCAGCAGTCGCCGACGGTGGCACACAGCACAACCGGACATTTCGCGGGTCGGCCTCAGTTCTCGGCGAGTTGGGCAAACATCCCCAAATACCCAAACTCCTGGCATCTTTTGAAGTCGAAGGCTGCCAGTATTTAGTGCAAGAATACATCGAAGGCCGCAATTTAGCCGATCGGCTTTCAGAAAAAGGTGTTGTTAAAGAAATTCAAATTTGGTATCTGCTGAGCGAATTGTTGCCAATCCTGCAATTTGTTCACGAACATCAACTGATTCACGGAGATATCAAACCGTCCAATATTATTCACCGCAAAACTCCCCAAGTATCCCCAGCTTTGGCAGGGAAAGAGGATATACATCCCCTGCCCCAGGAAAGTGCTTCGGGGCTAGTTTTAGTCGATTTCGGTTCGGCAATTCCGGCTAATAGCGGGCCGCTCAAAACAGAAACGGTCACAGGTTCTGCCGAATACGCGGCCCCGGAACAAATTAAAGGTCAAGCGATTAAGAGCAGCGACATCTACAGTTTGGGCGTCACTTGCATTCACTTGTTAACGGGAATGTCGCCCTTTGATTTGTTTGACATCAAAGCCGACAGTTGGGCTTGGAGGCATTATTTGAAAGTACCAGTGTCGGCGCGACTCGGCCGCATTCTGGATAAAATGGTGCAGCGAGAACCGTCAAAACGCTATCGTTCAGCCGAGGCAATTCTCACAGACATGAAATACGGCCCGGCACCGGTAGACGTGATTCTCAGCAAACCCAAGTGGACTGTGGCCATGTGGGCAGCAAGTACGGTTGCCCTGCTGTCCGTAGTGCTGGGTGTTCGCTTGCCATCTCCTGCACCGCAGGCTTTCACTTCTTCTGAGCCTGTTTCTAGCATTCCCGACATTCGGTTCAATCCGCCCCCGATGCAGGATTTCAGGGGTGAGGCATCGCAGTCCCGACCCGCAGTGCGGACTCTGGCGGATCAAGACAAAAACCCAGTTTGGGCGGTAGCAGTCACTCCCAACGGCCGCGTGATAGTCAGCGGGAATAACGACGGCACAATTCACCTGCTGCACAAGCGTCACGGCAAGGTGCTCAAGGTTTTAGCAGGACATTTGGGGCCGGTGTGGTCGGTGGCTGTCAGTCCCGACGGCAGGACGATCGCCAGCGGTGGCGCTGACGGTACGATTAAATTGTGGAATTTCTATTCGGGCAAGTTAATTCAGACTTTGGACGGACACACAGACGGGGTGTTCTCGGTGGTTTTCAGTCCCGACAGCCAGACCCTGGCCAGTGTCGGTAAGGACAAAACTTTGAAGTTGTGGCAAGTCGAAGGCGGGACCGAGTTGGAAACTCTCAAGGGGGTTTTTGACGAGGTGCAGTCGGTGGCTTTCAGTCCCGATCGAGAAACTTTGGCGATCGGCAGCAGCGACGGTAAGATAAACCTGTGGAACTGGCAGACTGGAGAATTGAAACAAACTCTTTGGGGTCATTCCGAGGCGGTTTGGTCTCTGGCCATCAGCCCGGACGGTCAAACTCTCGCCAGCGGCAGTTGGGACAAGACGGTGAAGTTGTGGGATATCAGCGCAAATAATCAGTCCCAGCAGCCCAACGGTTCTCTGCTGCGGACTTTGACCGGCCATTCCGACAAGGTTAAGTCCTTGGCTTTCAGTCCCGACGGAGACAAACTCGCCAGCGCCGATTTGAGCGGGACTATCAAGCTGTGGCGCATGAGCTCCGGCGAAATCGCGGGCACGCTGAAGGGTCATTCTACTTGGGTGGAATTGGCTTTTAATCCTCAAGACAAAACTCTGATCAGCGGCAGTTTTGACGACACGATTAAGGTGTGGCGGCTGTCTCCTTGATTTTTGCGATCGCCCCTTCGAGCGAGTTTTGAAGAACACGGGCGATCGAATTTGAAGAATTCCCAACCAAATCAAAGATTCTGGTTGGGGATTGGGCGGTTGAAATCGCTGAGTTTACGGGCACGCAAACGAAGTTCGCGCAACGCGAGACTCTAGGAATATAATATTTTCCTTCTTCCTTCTTTCTTCTAATTGATAACTAAAACCAAATTCCCGATCGCCCTTCCGCTTTCCTGCATTTCGTGCGCTTTGACAATCTCCTCCAAACCAAAGCTTTGAGCGATAACGTGGCGGAAAACTCCTGCTTTTAAACAAGTTGTAATATCTGCTGCCGCTTGTTGATGGGCTGCTTTGTCCATCACATAAACTAGCACGTAATGAACGGTTAGATTTTTGTAAACTAATGAGTAAAAAGGAATTTGAGGCGTTATATCGGAATCAGAAGCGTAAGTAGCGATCGCACCGTTGCGTTTGAGGACTTTTAAGTTGGTTTCGAGATTGCTAGCAAAATCAACTTCAATTACGCGATCGACTCCTTCCCCTTTTGTAATTTCTTTGATGCGCGCCGCCACATTTTCTGTTTTATAATTAACAGTATAATCTGCCCCCGCAGTTTTGGCAATTTCTGCTTTTTCAGCCGAACTTACAGTTGAAATAACATTGGCACCGCCCCATTTGGCTAATTGAATTGCATAATTTCCAACTGCACCCGCGCCGCCTGTAACTAATATTGTTTTCCCCGTTACAGCACCATCTTTAAAAACGCAATTGTGAGCTGTCATTGCGGGTACTCCCAAACAAGCACCTTCTACAAATTCTGTATTATCTGGCAGAAAAACCGCTTGTTCGCTGGGTACAACAACATATTCCGCCGCCGTACCAAATCGGCGGGGCAATGTAGCTTCATAAATCCAAACACGTTCGCCAATTCGTGAGGGCGGCACGCTTTCTCCTACTGATTCAATTATTCCTGCACCGTCGTTGTGGGGAATGACTCGCTGGTGTCGCATTGTGAGTCCGCCCCAACCGCTGCGCTGCTTGACATCGGAGGGGTTAATGCCGGATGCGTGTACTTTAATCAGCACTTCACGGGCACCCAATTCGGCAACATCCATTTCGCCAATTTTGAGGACATCTTTGGCGTTGCCGATTTGTTCGTAGTAAGCAGCTTTCACAGTTGTTTTCTCCTGATGTTTTTAATCTTCATAAACCCGCCCCGCGTTACTTTAGGCAATTCCGCCGTTAACGCGGATATTTTGTCCGGTAATCCACCGGGCTTGTTCGCTGCACAAAAAAGCCGTCACATCGGCAATATCTTCAACTTTTCCGAGTCTTCCCAAAGCAGTAATTTGGGTAAATCTTTGTATTTGTTCGGCGGTTTTGCCGACAGTGAAGAGTTCTGTATCTGTTGGGCCAGGAGAAATTACATTGACTGTAATTTGGCGATCGCCCAATTCCTTCGCCAGCGATCGAGTTAGCTGTTCCACCGCGCCTTTTGTCGCCACATAAGCCCCGTAAGTTGGCAGCATCATCCCCGTTGTCGAACTGGAAAAATTGACAATTCTTCCTCCGTCTGCCATGCGTTTAGCAGCTTCTTGACAAGCAAAAAACGTGCCTTTGACGTTAATTGCAAAAAGATTATCGAACTCTGCTTCGGTAACTTCCGCTACAGGTTTGTAAAGAATTACTCCGGCATTATTGACTAAAATATCGATTTGTGAATAGGTTTCGATAGTGCGATCGAACAAATCGCGAATTTCTGCGGTTTTGCTGACATCGGCTTGCACGGCTAATGCTTTGCCGCCTGCTGCTTCAATCGCTGACACAACATCTTTAGCCTGGTCTGCGCCTCTGGCGTAGTTGACGACAACCGATGCCCCTTCTTGGGATAATCGGAGGGCGATCGCGCGTCCAATTCCCCGCGATGCACCCGTCACAATTGCCACTTTTCCTGCTAGTGATGGCATGACATTTCCTCTACAATTAGCGTTGATGCTGGTTCAAAATAATCATACTATTTTTTTCGGCATTCCGGTACAGAAACAATTTTAAAATTTCAAATAGTCAGAATATTTTGAGAAATCGCGGTGGCTAACTATAGCAATCCTCGCATCATTTGCATAATTATTGTAGCGGCAATCCCACGCCCGGTTGCCCGATAGATAGGGGGTAGGCACTCTTAGCACTACCCCTACAAATTTATCTGAATCATTTAGGATTGCTATAACACTTGTGGTAAAGTAGTGTCGGCTGTTAAAGTAAAATCTATGACCGCAAATTCCGAGTTAGCAGAGCAGTATTTGTCAGCGGGCGATAGCCTTCAGAAATCAGGAAAGCTTGAGGAGGCGATCGCTCAATATCAAAAATTACTAGCCATAAAAACCGATGAGGCTGTTGCACTCAACAAGATAGCTGAAATTTATTATACGCAACAGAAATATGTAGAGGCGATCGCCTCCTGTTACCAAGCACTTCGCCAGCAACCCCATTTCGCCGCCGCCTACAAAACTCTAGGCAATATCCTGCAAGCCCAAGGCAAAATAGACGCGGCAATTCGCGCCTACTCCAAGGCGATCGAATTCGAGCCTAATTTTGTCGAAGCCTATGTTAACTTGGGCAGTATGTTTTACAAACAAGGCCTGCTCGATGAGGCCATAACCTACTATCAAAAATCTATTGCTCTTCAACCAGATTTAGCCGTCGCTTATTGGAATTTAGGCCAAACTTTGGAAGTTCAAGGTCGAATCAATGAAGGTTTATTTTATCAAAAAAAAGCTCTCAATTTACAGCCGGAGCTAGAAGCGAGAAGCAATTCAGTAAAAAATAACACTTACTGAAGAGGAATGTTATATTCGGAATAATTCAATCATTAACGATGCAAGCTAGATCAAGATGGAAATTAACCAGAATCCGCTCGAATTGCTAACGGCTAAAGTACGAGAAACTGTTGCCGACACCCAAAACTTAGCCAACGAAATCGCTGCTAAAGTTGAGGAAAGTGCAACTGGATTAACGGCGTGGGTACAATCAGCGCCAAGTTCAATTGTTAGTGCCGGGGCGATCGCCACTCAAGAAGCTTTTAAAATAGCACACAACATCCGTTTTGAGAACCTGCCAACCACTCTGCAATCGAAATTTGCTAGGGCTGGGGTGCGTGACGGCATCCGAAATGTGCAAGAAGCAGCAAAAGTATTTGAATCCATACCCGCCCAAATTCGTGCCCAAGGCCCAGAAGCAATTCGCAACTTCTGTCAAGATAAAGATTGGATTGACATACTCACCGACATCTTATGTGCGGTGATTCTTGACGCTTCACTGACTGACGCTACGCCCGGTAGTCTTACTCTGTCTCTGCGTCCGTTTATAGTCGTGGCAATGCCCTATCCCGACTTTGTTTATATTTTTTGCTGCATTCTCATCTCGATCGTGTTCAGTACCACAATTCAAGCACTGAACCGAGCGGATTTTCAAGTCCAATTTTCCCCATTTAAAGCCGCAATCTGAGCAAACCTGACTTGTTGGTTCCCACCTACTAATTACTCTAAAGTCTCGACCAAATTTCTCAGACTTCGCCTCGCACAAAGTTCGGAATTCTCTCCATCCCTGAAGACTAATCGCTCTAGCTAGTTTGCGGTTTTTGACCATCCCAGATACATTTAAATCTTCCAAAATAATAGTTTGGTTTTCACTAACTATTTTGGTAGACAGCTTATGCAAGAAGTCTTTGCCGGTATCCTTAGTGGTGCAGAAAACTATTTTTGTTAATAAGAAAATGACATAACTTTAGAAAATTCAATCCGCCGCTCTAACTTCGCTAGTTTTTTGATAGAAGCACAAGCGGGAGGAATTTTCACCCA
>Ga0164305_10000076_pt1 | contig 28597 bp, 23 predicted proteins | sample Whisoiple_237_MG_FD_110215 | JGI IMG/M metagenome (GOLD analysis project Ga0164305, IMG submission 110215) | Soil microbial communities amended with pyrogenic organic matter from upstate New York, USA - Whitman soil sample_237_MG | ecosystem: Environmental > Terrestrial > Soil > Agricultural...
CAATTCGCAAGGCGACGGGCCGGAGCGCCACGGTCTCCTGCCGCTTCACGCATGTATATCCCGATGGTCCGGCGCCCTACTTCACTTATGCGGTCCTCGGCTCGGACTCGGGCGATCTGAAAAATGCGCTGGCGCGTTGGGTCGAGATCAAGCGCGCCTGCAACGACATTGTCACGCGGCTCGGCGGCACGATCACGCATCATCATGCGGTCGGGCGCGATCATCGCGACGGCTACGAGCGCGAAACGCCGGACCTGTTCCGCGCCGCGCTCGCCGCGGCGAAACGGCGGCTCGACCCCTCGGGAATCCTGAATCCGGGTGTGCTTATCGATCCCGTCGGCCGCCAGATTGGCCAGACCGGCGCTCTTGCCGGATAGCGCCGGCGGGCCGTCGGCGAGTGCATATCACAGCATCAGGGTGTCGGCGTGGCACACCAGGCGAATTTGTGACCGAAAAGCCTCATCGACCCAATTTGTCTCGGGAGCCCCTCCGGCCAGGCCTACGGCGTGGTACTTTCCGCTGGTGACTCGCACGAGGGGTGGAGACGGATGCGAAGCGTTGTTCGATTGATTTCTGCAGGAGTTCTTTCTGCCTTCGCCATCGGCACCGTCTCGGCGGCCGATCTCCCCAGGCGTGCTCCGCCTCCGCCGCCGCCTGTGGTGGTCGCGCCGTATACCTGGACCGGCTGCCATGTCGGCATTCATGGCGGCTTCGCCTATGACGATTATCACTTCGCCACTCTCTTGGTCTCCCCAACGGGTGACTCGTTCTCCGGCCGCTCGAAGGTCTACACGAGCGGCCCACTCGGCGGCGGCGACATCGGCTGCGATTACCGCCTTCCCTGGAACATCGTCGTCGGCGTTGCGGCCGATGCCGACGCGGCGGCCATCCATGGTTCGATCTCCGCGACTGGACCGCTGGCCGGAGCCGTCGGCGGCATTGGCGGCCTCACCACGACGACTCGGGTCAATGCCCTTGGCACGCTGCGGATCCGCGTCGGCTATGCTTTCGATCACTTCCTCTTCACCGACAATGTCCTGATCTATCTCACCGGCGGCGCCGCCTACGGGTCGATCCGCGACACGTTCACCGGCTTTGCCGGACCGGCATTCGGCACCTGGACGAGCTCGCGCCATCCGTTCGGCATCGGTAAGGAGCCCGGCGCAATCGGCATCGGCATCGAGAAGATGATCACGCCGAACCTCTCGCTCGATGTTCAGTACCGCTATCAATTTATGGGCGCGGCGACGCCCCTCGTTCCGCTGTTCCCGGCAGGTGAGGCACGTTTCGGCACGCGCTCGATGTATCACCTGGGGCGCGTCGGCCTGAACTATCACTTCAACTGGTTCGGACCTGCCCCGGTCGTCGCGCGCTACTGACCCGGCGGATTCACCGCATCTCAATGCCTCTGCCACATCCTCACGGATTAAATCCGTGGGGGAGAGGTGGCTTCGATCGTTCCGGTCGCGTTTGACGATTGCGTCGGCTGGCTTCACGCGGTGCCAGGCGAGCGCGGTGTCGTCCTTTGCAGCGCCTTCGGCTACGAGGAACTTTGTAACCGGCGAACGATGCACGACCTCGCCTGCTCGATCGCCGGGGCCGGGCTGCCGGTTCTGCGCTTCGATTATCACGGCACGGCCGATTCCGCGGGCAGCGGCGAAGATCCCGACCGGGTTACGACCTGGATAGCCAATATTGGGGCGGCGATCGATCTCCTGCGCCGCGAGACCGGCGTCAGCGAAGTCGCGCTTGTCGGGTTGCGACTCGGCGCGCTGCTCGCGGCATGCGCGGCCGCCTCGCGCCGCGATGTTTCGGGTCTTGCCCTTTTGGCCGCGCCGAATTCCGGGAAAGCCTATGTGCGCGAGCTGCAAGCGCTCGCGCATTTACTCGTCGCGCCGGATGCGCGTGCGTCCTCGTTTGATGGGTTGGAGGTCGCCGGCTTTTGCGTGGCGCGCCAAGCCCTTCACGATCTTGCGGGACTCGATTGGCCGCAGACGCCGCTCTCTACCGCGCCGCGCGTGCTGCTCATGCACCCGGACAATTCGTCTCCAAAGCCGCTCGCGAAGAAACTCAACGCGTTCGAAGCGATAGAGGAGGCTCCGTTCGACGCCTATGCACGGATGATGTGCGATCCGACGGCGTCGGTCGTGCCGAGCGAAGCGGTTGCGTTCCTGACGAATTGGCTCGCCACAGGCGCCCGCAGCGGGGCCGTAAAGCCAATTGCCGAGCGCAAATCCGTCATTGTGGGCGATACCTACGTCGCGGCAGCTGCGATGTTCGGCGATGCAGGCCGGCTCACCGGAATTTTTTGCCGCGCCCTCACCGGACATCAACCGCGCAATGCCGTCGTCTTCGTCAATGCCGGCGCGATCTATCATGTCGGCTGGGCGCGCATGCATGTCGAAATGGCGCGTGAATTGGCGCGCTCGGGGATCGCGTCCTTGCGTTTCGATCTTGCCGGGATCGGCGACAGTCTCGCAGCGGAAACCGGCGCGCCCTTACTCTACGGCGCGCTCAGCGATGATATCGCCGCCGCAATCGACTGGCTGGAGAAGCGCGGTATTCGCGATTTGACCGTGTTCGGCAGCTGCAGCGGCGCCTATCAGGCCTTCCATGCCGCAATATCCGACCGTCGCATCAAACGCATTGCGCTCGTAAACCAGCTCTGCTTCGTTTGGGGGCCGGCCTACGCCGTGCAGCTGGAGACGTGGCGGCGCACCAAAGCCGCCGAAGGCGCGGCGCGCAATAATGCGCGGAATGATGCGATCGCCGCCTTGAGCGCGCGCGGATTGATGGCGCGCCTCATGCCGCGGGCAAAGCAGCTCACCAGTCCCGCGCAACCGACCTTTTCGTCCGCGGCAAGATGCTTTGGAGCGGCCAGAATTTGGTCGAGCGCTGGTTCGCCGAATTATCCCGGCGCGGCACGCGCGTGCTGCTCGTCTATTCCGACAACGATCCAGGTTTGGCGGAGCTCGAACGCTACATGGGGCCGGAAGGACAACGCGCGACGGCAATGCCCAGCGTGACAAAGCGCCTGATCGAAGGCGCCGACCATACGTTCACCCCGAGCGAGGCGCGCCGGCGATTGCGCGAGACGCTGCACGCGTTCCTGATGGAAGGCGCTCCCGCGCAAGTCTCTCGATGATTTCTGCCGCTTTGTCGCTGGGGTTTCCGCTGCCAATATCCATCAGCGACGTTAATTCCTGAAACGCCGCGAGCTGCGCGTCGCGCGCGCCGCCGCCGGCAAGCAGCCGCTGCAGCGTCTCAGCGAGATTTCCCGGCGAGCAGTCGCCCTGCACGAATTCCGGCACGGCATGACGACCGAGGATCAGATTGGGCAGCGCGATCTTGTCGGTGCTGAGCATCAATCGCGCGATGACTTCCTCGATCCGCGACACACGATAGGCGACGACCATGGGCACGCCGGCAAGCGCCAGCTCCAATGTCGCGGTGCCGGAGGCGACCAGCGCGCCGCGGGCCCGGCGCATCGCTGCGTATTTTTCGTCGCGCGTTGGGACGATGCGCGGCTGTAACCGCCATTTCCCCGCCTCAGCGCGCATCAGAGGTTCGAGCGCCGGCAATGTCGGAAGCACGATCTCGATCGGCTCACGCAATCGCGCAATTCCGGCACCAAAGACCGGCATGAGCCGCCGGATTTCGGCTTCACGCGAGCCCGGCATGACGATGAGCGTTGCTGGCGAAACGTCGCGTATCCGCTGCTCCTCCGCATTCGGCTGCAGCACGGCAATGTCATCGACGAGCGGATGGCCGACATACGTGCAGTCCGGGCCGCCGAGCCGCGCGTGCGCCGCAGGCTCGAACGGCAGCAGCGCCAGCACGTGGTCGACATAGGAGCGCATCTGCCGCGCGCGAGCCGGTCGCCACGCCCAAACGCTCGGGCTCACGTAATCGACGATCGGCAGATCCGGATGCGCGCGCCGCACGCGCCGCGCCACGCGATGCGTGAAATCCGGGCTGTCGATGATCACGAGGATGTCGGCCTCCGCCGCGACCGCCGCATCGGCGACCGTGCGGATTGTCGCCAGCAATTGCGGCAGCCGCCGCAGCACCGGCATGATGCCCATAACCGAAATATCGCTTAGCGGAAGCAGGCTCGCGAGCCCCTGCGCTTGCATCGCCGGACCGCCGATTCCGGCAAAGCGCACGCGCCCTGCCCGCTTCGTCAACGCGCGCATGAGCCCGGCTCCAAGCAGGTCGCCTGATGGTTCGCCGGCGATCAGAAACACGCTCAGCTCTTCGTCACGCGAGGAACGCAACGCGTGCTTTGCGAATATCGGCGCGTTCATTCCGATATCTCCGCGCCAGCGCGCGGCAGGCAGAAGCTGCGATCGACACCCTCCACGATGAAGCGCGCGAGCTCCTGCACCTCCGCGCTGTCAAACTTGCGCGCCATCTCGTCGGCGCGCTCGCGCAGCGTGCCGCCCGGCGCAAACAGCGCGTGATAGGCGGCGCGCAAAGCCTCGATCGACTCGCGCGAAAAGCCGCGCCGGCGCAGTCCAACCAAATTCAATCCAGTGAGTCGTGCGCGATTGCCGAGCGCAAAGCCGAACGGAATGAGATCGTCTTCGAGACCCGACAGGCCGCCAAGAAAGGCATGCGCGCCGACGCGTACGAATTGCTGCACGGCCGCCCCCCCGCCGAGAATGGCGTGATCTCCGATCGTCACATGCCCGGCGAGCATCACGTTGTTCGCGAGCAGCACACCCTCGCCGAGCCGGCAATCATGCGCGACATGCGCCTGTGCGAGCAGCGTGCAGCGCTCGCCGATATTCGTCGCCATCCGTCCGCCCGCTGTGCCCGAGTTGATCGTCACGCCTTCGCGAATGACGCAATCGGCGGCGATCTCGAGCGTCGAGGGCTCGCCCGCATATTTCTTATCCTGCGGCGCCTGCCCGATAGACGCGAAGGGAAACACGCGCGTGCGCGCCCCTATTGTCGTGCGCCCGACGACAACCACATGCGAGATGAGCTCGACGCCGGCGTGCAGGACAACGTCGCATCCGACCTGGCAATACGGGCCTATCTTCACATCCGCATCGAGCGCGGCGCCGCTCTCCACCAAGGCGAGCGGATGCACGAATGCCGCGGGTGCTTGCTGCTTCACATCGCGCGCGGCGCCGTTCAGGGCGCGGCCTTTCCCGCTGCCAGCGAGGCGCCGATCTCGGCTTCGCAGACGAGCGCGCCCTCGACCTTCGCTTTACCTTCGAACCACCACATGCTGCGCTTCTGATTGAGCTTGCGCATGTGAAATTCGACGCGATCTCCGGGCAAGACCGGTTTGCGGAACTTGGCTTTGTCGATCGTCATGAAATAGACGAGCGGCGGCGGCGCGTCGCTCATCCGCGCGCGGATGCAGATCGCGCCCGCGGTTTGCGCCATTCCCTCGATGAGCAGCACACCGGGCATGACCGGTTGCTCCGGGAAATGACCCTGGAAATGCGGCTCGTTCATCGTCACGTTCTTGATCCCGATGCAGGATTGATCGCCGTTTATCTCAATGATCCTGTCGACGAGCAGAAACGGATAGCGGTGCGGCAGCGATTTCAAAATCTGCAGAATGTCCATCGCCTCGAGGCTCGCCGGCGCGTCCAACATATGCTCGTCTCCCGGGCTCAATCCGCCAGCTCGCGTTCGCGCTTCATCCGCCGCACGGTTCGCTTGTTTTTCCGGTCGCCGCGAGCAAGCGCCAGCGTATCGCGCAGATAAGCGCGGATCGGCCGCGCCGGCGTTCCCGCCATACGCGCCCGTTCGGCTACATCGCGCACGATTCCCGATTGCGCCGCGATCTCGGCGCCGGCGCCGATATGAAGATGCCCTGCAATACCGACCTGTCCGCCAAGCAGGACGAAATCGCCAAGCGAGGTCGAGCCGGAAATCCCGGTCTGCGCGACGACGATGCAATGGCGCCCTATCGTCACGTTGTGGCCGATCTGAACAAGATTATCGATTTTGGTGCCCTCGCCGATGACGGTGTCGACGAGCGCGCCGCGATCGATCGTCGTATTGGCGCCGATCTCGACATCGTCCTGGATGATGACCCGGCCGATCTGCGGCACTTTTGCATGCGACTTCTCGCCCGGTACAAAGCCGAACCCGTCCTGCCCAACCTTCACGCCGGCATGCAGGATGACGCGGTCGCCGATCAGCGCATATTGCACCGACGCATGAGGGCCGATCGAGCAGTTGCGGCCAATGCGCACGTCGGGCCCGACCACCGCATTGGGTCCGATCCTGGTACCGGTGCCGATCTCGGCGCGCGGACCGATGACCGCGCCGGGATCGATCACCACGCCAGCTTCGATGCGTGCGTCGGCATGGACATTGGCACCCGGCGATATGCCCTTGGCTCCAAACATCGATTCCGGATGCATCGCGGCAGGAAAAAGCGCGGCGAGAACGATGGCCACCGCGCGTTGCGGATCGTCGGTTTGAAGCGCGATCGTCGCTGACGGCACCAGAGCCGCATGGCGCGGCCGCACGAAGCAAGCCGACGCGCGCGTCGCCGCCAGCGCATCTTTGTGCCGGGGATGGGCAAAGAAGGAGAGGTCTCCCGGCCGCGCCTCCTCCAGCGGCACAACCCGCCGGATGCGCAGCGCCGCATCCGCGTCCGCCGGCGCGCGCGCGCCGGTGAGCGCAATGATATCGGCGAGCGACAGCTGCCGGGCCGTGCGGAAGAAGGTCGGTTCACTCATCAGGGGCGGGGCGGCGCTGGCTCATGCATGAGGCCGCCTTAGCAACCCCTTGGGATAAAAGCCATCGGCAAAGAAAAAGCCGGCGACCGGGCTTCCCGCCCTCGTCGCCGGCTCCGTGTTAAGCTTTACCCGATCAGAAGTTCGAGCCACCCGAGAAGCGGAAGCGCTGGCTCACGTCATTGTGCGCCTTCGAAGTGATGACGGCATAGTCGAAGCGAATCGGACCAAGCGGCGATTGCCAGAGGATCGATGCGCCGACCGACGAGCGAATCTTCTTTTCGTCGTCGACGATGATACAGCTGCCCTGTCCGAAAGTCGGCGGCGTATAGGGCAGGACGCAGGGAAGACCGGCAATGCCGAAGACCTGCTGGCTGAAATTGGTGCGGCCGCGATAGTCGAACAACGTGCCGGCGTCGGCGAACACTGCACCCTTCAGTCCAAGTTCACGCGGCAGGCCCCAGATTGGGAACTGCGCTTCGAGCGAGCCGCCGAGATATTTGGTGCCACCGATTGCGTTGCCCTTGGTGTTGGTGAAGTCGGAAATGTCGCGCGGACCGATGCCGTTCGGCGCAAAGCCGCGCACGAGACTCGGTCCAAGATTGAAGTTGTCGGTGACGCGCAGCTGATAGCCGCCGATTGGCTGCATCGTGCCGCCCTGCAGGCGCGCGATGCCGATAATGTCATCCCAGTAGAGGTCGTGATAGTAGCGAACGTCGCCCGTCGTGCGGATGAACCGCGCCTGACCGCCGAGGCCGGCGACGTCCTGCTTCAATTCGGCATAAATGCCGCTTGTCGGCTCCTTGATCCTGTCAAGGCTGTTGTATGACAGGGTGTAGCCGGCGAGCGATGTCAGCGTCGAGCCCTGCGCTTCCTTGATCGCGAGCGAAGCCTCTCCGTTCGACAAACAGTTGTAGAAGATGCTCGGTGTGATACCAAGAAGTGCGTATGCGTTGAATCCCGGCGTCGTCCCGAAGATCGGATTCGTACAATCGTTGTACGGATACTTGGTATTGTTCGGGACCGAGACATATTGGTTATAGATAGAATAGCGCGGCGAGAACGAGATTTCGTCGGTGACCGGCAGACCCAAGCGCAGCGTGCTGCCGATGATGGTGTTTCTGTAGTAGGAGTAGCGGGACACATCCGACTGCTTCGCAAACACGTCGAAGCCGGCCGCGATCGGCTGGTCGAAGATATAGGGCTCGGTAAAGCTGAATTCCGCGCCGCGGGAATGCTGGCCGACGGTCGCCGAAGCGCGCACGAACTGGCCGCGGCCCATGAAGTTCGATTCGCTGACCGAAACTTCGGCGAGGAAGCCGTCCGTCGTCGAGTAACCGCCGGAGACCGAGAACGAGCCGGTCGGTTGGTCCTCGACATCGACGATGATGATGACGCGGTCGGGCTGCGAACCCGGCTGGTTGGTGATGCGCACCTTCTTGAAGTAGCCGAGGCTGTTCAGACGCCGCTCGGCGCGATCTATCAGCACGCGATTGTAGGCGTCGCCCTCGCCGATCTCGAATTCGCGGCGGATGACGAAATCGCGCGTGCGCGTGTTGCCGCGAACTTCGATGCGCTCGATGTAGACGCGCGGACCCTCGTCGACGACGAAGGCGATGCGCACCGTGTGGGTGGCCGCATCGCGCTCGCCGCGCGGGCGCACTTGCGAGAATACGTAGCCGCTTTTTGAGACTTCCTTGGTCAGCCGCTCGACGGTCTTTTCGACGGCGTCACCGTTGTAGATGTCGCCGGCCGAAATCGAGATGAGCGGCCGCAGCACTTCGGAGGGAATGTCGGCGATGTGCGAATCGACCCCTATCTCCGCGACGCGGTATTGCGGGCCCTCTTCGATCGCGATGGTGATGATGTAGCCCTGCTGCACCGGATCATAGGTCGCATCGGAATTGACGATACGGAAATCCGCGTAGCCGTTCTTCAGATAAAAGCGCCGGATCAGCTCGAGATCGGCGGCGATCTTGTCGGGATCGTAAACGTCGCTGGTCTTGAAGAACGACAGAAGGTTCATTTCCGTCGTCTGCATGAGACCGCGCAGCCGATAGCTGGAATAGACCTCGTTACCCACAAACCTGATTTCCTTGACGCCGGTTTTGCCGCCTTCGTCGATCGTGAAGACGACGTCGATGCGGCCGTTCGGCAAATCGACGATGCGGTATTTGACGCTCGCCGCGGCGCGTCCCGAACGGCGGTAGATTTCCAGGATGCGCTGCACGTCGGCATCGACGATTGCGGGGTCGAACGGCCCGCGCGAATGGGTCTGGATCTCGGCTTGCAGGCTTTCGGTCTTGACCTTGCTGTTGCCCTCGAATGCGACGCGGTTGATGACGTTGTTTTCCGCCACGTCGACGACGATCGTGCCGCCTTCGCGGCGGGCGCGGACGCTCGAGAAGAGACCAGTCTTGCGCAGTTCCTCGGCGCCCTTATTGACGTCGGTCTCCGTGAAGTAGGAGCGAACCGTATCGGTATCGACGCGGCGATTGCCGTGCACCACGACGTTCTGGGCAAAAGCCACCGAAACGGAGCCCGCAAGTCCTGCGGCGACTACCACCGCGAGGGCGAGCCGGTTCAGAAAGCCTCTGATCATCAAAACCGATCCCCATCCAGGTGCGGCGTTTTTGCCGCGCACGGGTACTTGAGACCCGCGTCTTCATTGTACTGGGTGCGCGTCAAACGAGGTTAGCGCCGAGCGTCACCTGTCCAGCTTTTGCTTCTACAGGGTTTACCAATTGCTGCAATCGCTCAGCTGGGATGGGGGCGGCATTTTCGCCGCGCGTGGCCGGTAAGTCACGCTTTGCCTGAGCTTTTTCAACGTGATGTCGTATTCCCGCCGGGTTCTGACCGCGGCTTGTCCTTGATCGCGCTGAGCGCCTATCGAGACATGCGACTAAGGGCCAAAAAGGCGCTTGCTCAGCCCCATTTCATCAGCTGACGGGTAATGCGGGCAATGTCGTTGTAGGTGGCGAAAATCATCAGCCCACAAACGATCGCAAGCCCCAGGCGGAATCCATATTCCTGTGCCCGCTCGTTCAAGGCGCGGCCGCGCAGCGCCTCGATGGCGTAGAACATCAGGTGCCCGCCATCGAGGAGCGGGATCGGGAAAAGGTTAAGCAGACCGATCGAGATTGACAGAATCGCCGCAAGATTCAGCACCGGGGCGAAGCCGAGTTTGGCCATTTCACCAGCGACTTGGGCGGTCCCGATCACCCCCGACAATTGATCCGGCGATTCGCGGCCGACGAACAGCCCGCCGACATAGGTCATCGTCCGCTCGATGACGTACCAGGTCTCCTGGCCGGCGAGCTTGATGGAAGCCGCAAACCCGTAATGCTCGGTTCGCCAATCCTCATGGTGCGAGCCCGCCTCGACGCCAAGCAGGCCGATGCGGGTCTTGCCGAGCGGCGTCGAGAGCTCCTTCAGCCGCGGGGTGGCCTCGAGCGTGGTCGCCACCCCCTGTCGGTTGACGAGGAAGGTCAGCGGCGTATCGGCCGAGGCCGAGACGATCCGCTGCATGTCGGCGAAATTGTCGATCGTGCGGCCGTCGATGGCGAGCACGATATCGCCGGGCTGGAAGCCGGCGGCTGCCGCCGCGCCGCCTGGCGTCACCGCATCGACTCGCGGCAACAGGACCGGCCGGCCGAAAGTGAAGAACAAGAAGGTGAAGATAACGACGGCGAGGATGAAATTGGCGATCGGCCCCGCCGCTACCACCGCCGCCCTTTTCCACACCGGCTGGCCGAAGAAGGTGATCGCCCGCTCGGCCGCGCTCATCCGCGGCAGGTCATCGGAGGGCGTGCCGCTGACCGCGTTGGCATCGCCATGGAATTTCACATAGCCGCCAAGCGGTAGCGCGGCGATGCGCCAGCGCGTCCCCTTGCGGTCGGTGAAGGCGCAGATTTCCGGACCGAATCCCAGCGAGAAGGCGTCGACCTTCACGCCGCACCAGCGGCCGACCAGGAAGTGCCCGAGTTCGTGGAAGAAGACGACGACCGTGAGAACGAAGAGGAACGGAACGATGTAAATCAACAACGTGCCGAGCGAGCCGAAAGCGGACATCAAGCCTCCATACGGGCCGGAAGCGGGCAGCGCGCCGCTATTCACCACCAGTGCGGTCCGCCGACCGCATGGTTACTGGAGGGTTACCATGCCCGACCGACTTGTACGGGCCAAGAGGCTCCGAGACCTTTCTCTGACAATATGGTCAACGGAAAGCGCCTCGCCAACGCTTTGCGGCTCTTTGGCCGTGCCGTCGGCGAGCGCAGCTTCGCAGGCTGCCGCGACCAAGCGCGCGATGTCGCCGAAACCGATGCGCCGGTCGAGGAAAGCTTCGACGGCGATCTCGTTGGCGGCGTTGAGCACCGTCGGCAGACCACCGCCGCTCTTCAGAGCGTCCATGGCCACCCGCAGCGCAGGGAAACGCGCGAAGTCGGGACGCTCGAAGGTCAGGGTGCCGATCGCAGCCAGATCCAGCCGTCGCGTCTGGGTCGACAGGCGCACCGGGAAGCCGAGGCAATGAGCGATCGGCACTTTCATGTCGGGCACGGCAAGCCCCGCGGTGACGGAGCCGTCCGCGAAGGAGACGAGGCCATGCACGATCGATTGGGCATGGATGAGCACATCGAGCCGATCGGCAGCGATGCCAAAAATGTGATGAGCTTCAATAAGTTCCAGGCCTTTGTTCATCAAGGTTGCTGAGTCGATCGTCACCTTGCGGCCCATAGACCAATTCAGGTGCGCCAGCGCCTGCTCAGGGGTCGCGGCGGCAATCGCCTCGGCGCCCCAGGTGCGGAATGGGCCGCCCGAAGCAGTCAGCGTCATCCGCTCGACCCGCTCGATCGGCTCGCCACCGAGAGCCTGAAAAATCGCGTTGTGCTCGCTGTCGACCGGCAAGAGGCGCGCGCCCACTTCGGCGGCAGTGCGCATGAAGGGGGCGCCGGCGCAAACGAGGCACTCCTTGTTGGCGAGCGCGATCGTGCGCCCGGAGGAAAGCGCCGCATGCGTCGGCTCGACGCCGGCGGCGCCGGCGATGGCGCCCAGCACGAGGTCAGCAGGCCGGCGCGCTGCCTCGATAATCGCGTCCGTCCCGGCTGCGACTTCGATGCCGGACCCGGAGAGCTCGGATTTGAGATCGGCATACATCCCGGGCTCGCAGATCGCGGCGAAGCGCACCGAGAGGCGCCTCGCAACGGCGGCCAATCCCTTCACGTCGCGGCAGGCGGCGACGGCTTCCACGTGAAACGTACCGGGAGCCGCCTCGAGCACATCGGCGGCCGAGCGGCCAATCGATCCGGTCGCACCGAGGATCACGAGGCTGCGTGGTTCCACAGCCGGCCGGCGGGCGCTCGCCTGAGCTTGCATCAGCATATGTCCGACTACCAGCTGAAAAGACCTGCGGCAACGAAGGGATAGTGCCGTAGCGCGCCGATGAACGTGGCGCAAACGCAGGCTGCGGTAAATCCGTCGAGCCGATCCATAACTCCGCCGTGACCAGGAATCAGCGCACCCGAATCCTTCACGCCAAATCGTCGTTTCAGGGCGGATTCGGCGAGGTCGCCGCCTTGCGACACCGCGGCTAGGAGCAACCCGAGAAGCAACAGCGGCAGGCTTGGCGCGCCACCGATGGCGATCAAAGCGACGGCGAGGCCGACAAGCCCGCCGCAGACGATCCCGACGATCGTGCCGGACCAGGTTTTACCGGCCGACACACGCGGCCAAAGCTTTGGACCGCCGATCAGGCGTCCGCCGACATAGGCCATGACATCCGTGCTCCAGACGATCGCGAACAGCCAGGCCACCGCGACGAGACCGAAGCCATCCGAGAAGCGCAGAGCGATAATCGCTGCGACTAGCGCACCGGCATAGAGCACCCCTGCCGCGGCCATTAAGCGATGACGGTGCTCGGCCACGAGTCCGACGAGCAGTGCTGCCAGGAGCAGCACAAGCCCGGCGATCTCAAGCGCGATGTAGGAAGCAAAAGCCGCTGCGATCGCGGTGCCGACCGCACCGACAAGAAATCGCGGGCGCTGCCCTGCAGTTCCGATCAACGCCTGCCATTCCCACAGAATCGCAAGGGCGGCGGCGAGCCAAAACAGCGCGAACGTGACGCCCCCGACCCACAGCACGGCGATCGCGACAACGCCCAGGACGAGAGACGAAACAATCCGCGGCCCGAGGTCAGCGAATGTGCGGCGCTCACCCCGCACATCGGCACTCATGAGCCGGTTTTAGCTGCCAACGGAGTCGCGACGCCGCCGAAGCGCCGCTCGCGATGCGCGTATTCGGCAAGCGCGCCGGCAAGAGCAGCGCGATCGAAATCCGGCCAGTAGAGCGGCAGGAATACGAGCTCCGCGTAAGCCGCCTGCCACATTAGGAAATTAGAAAGCCGGCGCTCACCGGATGTACGTATAATCAAATCGGGATCGGGGATGCCCGCCGTGTCGAGATGATTGGCAAGCGTCGTGGGCGTGACGTCATCTAGCGCAATCCGCCCGGCGGCAACCTTCTCCGCAAGCAGCCGCGCCGCCTGCGCGATCTCCTGCCGGCTTCCATAATTGAACGCGATGACGAGCATCAGGCCCGTGTTGTGTCGTGTGAGGTCTTCGGCTTCGCGCAGCAGCGCGCCGATATCTTTGTCGAGATTGTCTCGTAGACCGATCACCCGAACGCGAACGTTGTGGCTGTGCAGCTCGGCGAGATCGTTGCGAATGAAGCGTTTCAATAGCGCCATCAAATCGGAGACTTCCTGCGGCGGCCGACTCCAGTTCTCGGTCGAGAACGAGTAGAGCGTCAGATAGCGAATGCCGAAATCGGGCGCCGCACGCACGGCCTGACGCAAGGCTTCGACCCCACGCCGATGACCTTCAAGCCGAGGCAAGCCGCGCTGCGCTGCCCAGCGGCCATTGCCATCCATGATAATACCGACGTGCACCGGGCCAGCCTCATCGCCGCGCGGGAATGCCAGGAGTTGATCCTCGTTCATCGCTCGTAGCCGATCATGAGAGCGCGTTCTGACGCAATGTGACACAAACGACGAAACTAAACCTGCATAATTTCCATTTCTTTGACGACGAGTGCCTGGTCGATCTCGCCGACCGCTTTGTCGGTCACCTTCTGCACCTCCGTCTCGTGGCGCTTTTCGTCGTCCTCGCTGATCGCCTTCTCCTTCATCATCTTCTTCAGGTGATCGAGCCCGTCGCGGCGCACGTGCCGGACGGCGATGCGCGCTTCTTCCGCGTATTTGTGGGCGACTTTCACGAGCTCCTTCCGCCGCTGCTCGTTGAGCTCGGGGATGCGGATGCGCAGTGTCTGGCCTTCGGTATTCGGCGACAGGCCTAGATTGGAGTCGCGGATCGCCTTCTCCACCGCTCCCACCATCGAGCGGTCCCACACCTGAATCGAGATCATCCGCGGCTCCGGGATGCTGATGCTGGCGACTTGGTTGAGCGGCATCGACTGTCCGTAGGCGTCGACATGGATCGGCTCGACTAGGCTTGCCGACGCCCGCCCAGTGCGCAATCCGCCAAGCTCGTGCTTGAGCGTGGCAATCGCTCCCTGCATGCGGCGCTGGAGTTCGGATAAATCGAATGCGGCAATAGCCATGGACGGGCCTTTGACTCAGGCGGGGACGCGATGTGGACGCGAGATTCGTGCGATATAGGGAATCCGGTGTGCCGATGCACGTGAACGGGCTCGCAAAGCTGTGCGTCCCGCCGCCACGCGCAACTCAGCTTGGCCAGACATAGGTCGCGTGGCCCTTTCCTTCGAGCGCGGCGCGGATGGCACCCTCTTCCCGAATGGAAAACACGATGATTGGAATGCGGTTCTCGCGCGCCAGCGCGAACGCAGCCGTATCCATGACCGCCAATTCCTTCGCGATCGCCTCGTCGTGCGTGAGATCCGTGTAGCGGGTGGCTTTCGCGTCGCGTTTGGGGTCGGCGGTATAGACGCCGTCGACATTCGTCGCTTTCATCACCGCGTTGGCCGAGAGCTCGGCCGCCCGCAAAGCTGCGCCGGTATCGGTCGTGAAGAATGGATTGCCGGTGCCGCCGGCGAGCACGACGATCCGGCCTTTGGCAAGATGGTGCAGCGCCGCCTGACGCGAATAGGGCTGGCAGAGCGCCGGCATCGCGATGGCGGAGAGTGCGCGGGCCGGTGACTTCGCCTCTTCGAGCGCGGCCTCTAACGCGAGCGCGTTCATGACCGTCGCCAGCATGCCGATCGAGTCGGCACGGGCACGCTCGATGCCGGTCTCTGCCGCCCGGAGACCGCGAAAGAAATTTCCGCCCCCAACCACAACACCAATTTCAATGCCGAGCGAGGCGGCGCTCGCGATGTCGCTGGCGATGCGGGCGACCGTCGGCGCATGCAGGCCGAACCCGCCCTCGCCGCCGGTCAGCGCTTCGCCGGATAGCTTGATGATGACGCGTTTCCAATCCGGCTTTCCCCTGGAAACGCTCATCGCCGCCTGCCCTCGCGAAATTTCGGATTGTTTTAGCCCTGTTCCTCGGCCGTCTTGTCGACGCCTTCGCCGAGCGCGAACCGGACAAAGCCCACAAGCTTGATGGCGGCTCCCGCCGCACCTTCCTGCTCCTTCACCGCCTGGCCGATCGACTTGCCGCCATGCTCGGCATGGATCGAGACCTGATCGGTCAGGCAGACCTCCTTGTAGTAGGTCTTCAGGCCCGACTCGACGATCTTGTCGAGCACATGCGCCGGCTTGCCGGCGTTCTTGTCGCGCAGGACTGCGCGCTCGCGCTCCAGCGTCGCGGGATCGAGCGCGGACGATTCCAGCGCCAGCGGCGATGCCGCCGCGACATGCATCGCGATCTGGCGGGCGAGCGGCGCGAGCACGGCTTGATCGCCTTTCGATTCCAGCCCGACGATCACGCCGATCTTGCCGAGCCCCTCCGACACCGGCGCATGCACATATTGGCCGATCACGCCGGATGAGACCGACAGTTTTGCCGCACGACGCAGCGTCGTGTTTTCGCCGATTGTCGCGATCGCGTTCGAGATCGCCTCACCGACCGTGCCGCCGCCGGGATAAGACTCAGCCTTGAGCGACTCGACATCGGCAACGCCCTTCTCCGCCGCAACGGTGACGATCGAGCGCACGAGCTTTTGGAAATCTTCGTTGCGCGCGACGAAATCGGTCTCGCAATTGACCTCGATGACGACGCCCTCATGGCCGCGGACCGCGACAGCGACGAGACCCTCGGCGGCGACGCGGCCGGATTTCTTCGCGGCTTTCGACAAACCTTTCTTGCGCAACCAGTCGACGGCGGCTTCGATGTCGCCCGCGACTTCGGTCAGCGCGTTCTTGCAATCCATCATGCCGGCGCCGGTCTTCTCGCGAAGATCCTTGACGAGGCTGGCGGAAATAGCGGCCATTTGCTTTTGGTCCTTCTCTGCCCGTTCGCATTTGAATTCATGCAAACTAACGGGCACGATTTGAGCTGAAAACGGCAAGCAATTGCTGCCGTCGGATGGCTTATTACGCGGCGAGCAGTGCGCGCGCCTGATTGACCCAGCCCTCGCGGTCGATGCGGCCGTTCAGCTTCAGGTCGCGATCGATCGTCTTCACGTCGTCCGGATTCATCGCGGCGAGCTGCCAATAATGATAGATACCGGCGTCGTTGAGCTTCTTTTCAAGCTGCGGCCCGACACCCGACAGCTTGACGAGATCGTCCGGTGCGCCGCGCGGTGCGGAGAGAAGCTCGAATTTCTCGGCGGGAGCTTCATACTGCGTCTCGCCCGCCGCTTCGGCCGGAGCCTCGGCAGGCGCTTCCGCCTCGAGCACCCTGCCCTTGTGCGGCAATTCCTCGGCCGGCGGCGTTTCCTCGGCGCCGACGTCGACGCCAAGTGCGCCCTGGCTGCGACCGATGCCGTCGATCGCGGCGCGTGCGACGAGGTCGCAATAAAGCGCGATCGCGCGTCCGGCGTCGTCGTTGCCCGGCACCCCGTAAGTGATGCCGTCCGGATCGGAATTGGTATCGAGAATCGCGGCGATCGGGATGTGCAGGCGGTTCGCCTCCTTGATCGCCAGCTGCTCCTTGTTCGTGTCGATCACAAAAATCAGATCGGGCACGCCGCCCATATCCTTGATGCCGCCGAGCGCCTTTTCGAGCTTCTCGCGCTCGCGCGACAGCACCAGCCGCTCTTTCTTGGTGAGGCCGGAGGCGCCGGAGCTCAGCTGCTCGTCGAGCTTGCGCAGGCGCGAGATCGAAGCCGAGATCGTCTTCCAATTGGTCAGCATGCCGCCGAGCCAACGCGAATTGATATAATATTGCGCGCAGCGCTTGGCGGCGTCGGCAATCGCCTCCTGCGCCTGGCGCTTGGTGCCGACGAAGAGCACGCGGCCGCCCTTGGCGACGGTGTCCGAGACTGCCCTCAGCGCCTGGTGCAGGAGCGGCACCGTCTGCGCGAGATCGATGATGTGGATGTTGTTGCGCGTGCCGAAGATGTATTGCTCCATCTTCGGATTCCAGCGGTGCGATTGATGGCCGAAATGGGCGCCGGCCTCGAGGAGGCCACGCATGGTGAAATCGGGAAGTGCCATTAGGGTGTCGTTCTCCGGTTGAGCCGCGGCGACTTTTGGGCTGGTCAGTAGACCGGCCACCGGAGCGGGACCTTGAAGCAGGAACCGCAGCAATCCGCCTGTGGGATGGGCGAACATATATGCGAGATGGCGGGGAAGCGCAAGCGAGGGTGAAGCTACCGCTCGTCCCCCGGCTTATGTATCAACCGACGACGGCGACCGCCTCGATTTCGATCAGCCATTCCGGCAAAGCGAGCGCACTGACACCGAGAAGCGTGCTTGCCGGCGGTTTGCCGCTCGGAAAAAAAGGCGCTCGCGCTTTGGCGATCACGGCGCGGTGCTCGGGCGCATAGTTCACTACGAAGGTCGTGATCTTCACCACGTCCGCGTAGCTGGCGCCGGCCGCGGCGAGCGCGAGGCCGACATTGCGCATCGCTTGCGTCGTCTGCGCGGCAAGGTCGCCTGCGCCGACGAGCGCGCCGTTCTCATCGATGGACACCTGACCCGAGACGTAGACTGTTCGTGTTCCCGAGGCGACGACGGCCTGCGAGAATGCCGGATTGTGGAAGAGCCCTTTCGGGCGAAGATGCTCAATGGTGCTCATGCCGGGAGAGCGTATGGATCCTCGTATCGAAGTTCAACCAAATCTGAGCGATGCAGATCGCGCGTTGCTGCGGCTCGGCGACACGCTGCGCACAGCAGGCTATGAATTCACGACGGTAACGCCTGCAACGCATGCGCGCGTGAATGCGCGAGAAGAAAACGCGCGGGCGAAAGACCTGCGCGACGTGTTCGGCTGGAGCCGGCGCTTTTCGGAAGATGTAATTCCCGCGGAAATCCTGGTGCTCATGCGAGAAGCGGGCATTCTCGTTGAAGAGAACGCGGTTCTGCGCAGCCGCGTTCGCGTGTCCTCTCTTGCAGGAGAGCTGTTCTTCCATTCCGCCTTTCCGACAAAAGACGCGGATGCGGTGTTTTTCGGCCCCGACACATACCGCTTTGCGCGCGCGATCAAAGCTGGCCTGAAGGAGCGAACCGCAGCCATCCGAAACGCCATCGATATCGGCTGCGGCGCCGGGCCGGGCGGTATCCTCGTCGCCAAGCACGCGCCGGAAGCGCGCGTGCTGATGACCGACATCAACGCAGCCGCGCTGCGACTCGCGCGCGTCAACGCGGCGCTCGCCGGCACGACGAACGCAATCCCGCTCCGCGCCGATATTCTCAATGGCGTCGACGGCACGTTCGACGTCATCGTGTCGAACCCGCCCTACCTCAACGACGCACTCGGGCGTGCCTATCGCCATGGCGGCGGCGCGTTCGGGGCCGCCCTGTCGCTGCGCATTCTCGAAGCCGCCCTGCCCCGCCTCGCGCCAGCGGGAACGCTGATCCTCTACACCGGCACCGCGATCATCGCCGGACGCGACCTTTTCCGCGAAGCCGCGTTGCCTGCATTGGCGGCCGGCGGCTTCGCTTGGACTTATGAAGAAGTCGATCCCGACGTCTTCGGCGAGGAACTTGAAACGCAAGCCTACCGCGCCGCCGACCGCATCGCCGCGGTCGTGTTGAACGTGAGGAAGAGGAACTAGCGTGCTGGATTTTATGGAAGATCGGATCCGCGCGGATGTCGCCGGCGATCTCGGCTTCAGCGAAGACGACCTGCAGCAGCGGCTCGCCATCTTCAACCGCCGCCGCCTCGTGCCCGGCCTGCCGAACCCGCATTGGCGCGACGAGATCAATGAAGACCGCGACTGGCTGCTTTTGGAAGGCGAATTCCTGGAGCGCGAGCGCCGCGCCGTCGCCCCGCGTGCCGCGCAAGCGCCGACCGATCCGGACGGCTTCGATACCTGGCTGACCGATCTGACCGCGACCGGTCCGGGCCAGGGCGACCCGCTCTTCCCCTGGCTCGAGCACACCGCATCGATGGATCAGATGAAGTGGGTTCTGGCGCAGGAAGTCGCGGGCGAAGCCGGCTTCGAGGACCTGACCGCGCTGACGCAGGTGAAAATGCCGGTCGGCCCAAAACTCGAACTGGCGCGCAATTACTGGGACGAGATGGGCCGCGGCAACGAGAAGGGCATGCACGGGCCGCTGTTGGAGACGCTGGCGCGCCGGCTTGGGCTGGAGCCGAAAGCGGAGACCACCGTCTGGGAATCGCTTGCGCTCGCCAACACGATGGCCGGCCTCGCCTGGAACCGGCGCTATGCCTACCACTCGATCGGCGCGCTCGGGATTATCGAGCAGACCGCGCCGGCGCGTGCCGCAGCGATTGGCCGGGGCTTGAAACGGCTCGGCGTGCCGACGGGCGACCGGCATTACTTCGATCTGCACGCGATTTTAGACATCAAGCATTCGGAAGCCTGGAACCGGGAAGCCATCCGGCCCCTGGTTGCCGCTAATCCTAACGTCGCGCACGCGATCGCCGAAGGGGCGCTGATGCGGCTCACCTGCGGCGCTCGCTGTTTCGAGCGCTATCGGCGCGAATTGGGCTGGCAGGTGGACGCGAGCGGCGCGCACACGATTGCGCCTCAGTAATCCACGTCGACGTCATTGCAAGGAACGTCAGCGACGAAGCAATCCAGCGGCAAACGCTGCACTCTTTGAAGCAGCGGCTCCTGGATTGCTTCGCTCCGCTCGCAATGACGCTAGCCACGTAAGAAGTTCACCACCGCCTCATTATAAGCCGCGGGCTTGATCACGTTCATCGTGTGCGTCGCGTCGGCAATCGTGACGCGCTGCGCGTTCGGAATGGCTGACGCGAGCGCTTCGTTGATCTGCCCAAACATCGGCGGGCTCAACCCGCCGAGCACGAGCAGCGTCGGTGCCTTGATCGCCTGCGCCGCCTCGCGCGTGAACGGCTCGCGCGTTTCGTGAATCTGCCCGAGCAGCGTCATCGCATTGCACCAGCGGCTCGCCCTGCCCGGCTTCGACATAAGCCATGTGTAACCGTTGACGTGGGTTCGCTTCACATCAGACATGCTCGACCGCGACGATCCCGGGAATCGCTTTTATTGCGCCGGCGATTTGCGCCGAGACCGGAAAACGCCCGGGCAGCTTGATCTCGACCTCGCTTTTGTTCTCTTCGAGCATGACGATGAGCGAGACCTCGCCCTCGCCCCTGCCCTGCAGGCGCGCCTCGATCGATTGCAGCGGCTTGGTATCGCGCAGGAAAATCCGCAGCCCTTTCTGAATGCGCGCGGCCGCCTGCTCCAGCGGCTCGACGGCGTTGATGCGGACGCGCACGTCCTCGCCGTCGACGCTCGCCTGCACGGTGACGAGCACAGACGCACCTTTTTCGAGGAGATCGCGATATTGGTTCAGCGTCTCGTTGAACAGGATCGCTTCGTACTGGCCGGACTGATCGGACAGCATGATGATGCCGATCTTGCTGCCGGTGCGCGTGCGCCGCTCGTAGCGGTCGAGCACGGTTGCTGCGAGCCGCGCGGCGGAGGCGCCCTGCTTCACGGCGCGCGAAAAATTCGCCCAGCGCTCGACACGTAATTTTTCCAGCACGCGATCGAACGCATCGAGCGGATGGCCCGAAAGGAAGAAGCCGACGGCATCGAATTCGCGCCTGAGCCTCTCGGCAATCGGCCAGGGCTCGACATGCGGCAGGCGGATCGGCGCTGACGTCGCTTCGCCGAACAGCGCCACCTGCCCCGCCTCACGATCCTCATGGCCACGATGGGCGATCGCCAGCAGCGTTTCGACCGAGGCAAAAACTTTGGCGCGATGGGGCTCGATTTCATCAAAGGCGCCGGCCGCAGCGAGGCTTTCCAGCACCTTCTTGTTCACCTCGCGCGGATTGAGCCGCCGCGCCACATCGGCAAGATCGGCAAATGGCTTTGTGCCGCGCGCGCGCACCAAAGCGGCGGCTTGCGCATCGCCGACGCCCTTCACCGCGGAGAGCGCATAACGGATGCCGAGTTCGCCGGACGTATCTGCATGCACGTCGAAATTGACGCCGGATTCCTGGATCGACGGCGGGTCGACGCGGATGCCGAGCCGGCGCGCCTCGTTTCTAAATTCGGCGAGCTTGTCGGTATTGCCCTTGTCGAGCGTCATCGACGCGGCGAGGAACTCGACAGGATAGTTCGTCTTGAACCACGCGGTCTGGTAGGCGATCAGCGCGTAGGCGGCGGCATGGCTCTTGTTGAAGCCGTAATCGGCGAATTTCGCCAAGAGATCGAAAATCTCGTCGGCCTTGTTGCGCTCGATGCCGTGCTCGACCGCGCCGGTGACGAAGCGCTCGCGCTGCGCCGCCATTTCCGCCTTGATCTTCTTGCCCATGGCGCGGCGCAGGAGATCTGCCTCGCCGAGCGAATAGCCCGACAGGATCTGCGCGATCTGCATCACCTGTTCCTGGTAGATGATGACGCCGTGCGTCTCCTCGAGTACGGACTGCACTTTTGGGTGGATGTAATTCGGCTCGATCTCGCCGATTTTCACCGCGCAGTAGACCGGGATGTTGGCCATCGGCCCCGGCCGGTAGAGCGCCACAAGCGCGATGATGTCTTCAAAACGGTCGGCATGCATGTCGACGAGCGCCTTGCGCATGCCGCCACTTTCCACCTGGAAGACGCCGACCGTCTCGCCGCGGCCGAGCGCCTCGAACGTTTTCTTGTCGTCAAGAGGAATCTTGTCGAGATCGACATCAATGCCGCGCTTGGCGAGCAGCTCGACGCAGGCCGACAGAACCGTGAGCGTCTTTAGTCCGAGGAAATCGAATTTCACGAGCCCTGCCGGCTCGACCCACTTCATGTTGAATTGCGTCGCCGGAATTTCCGAGCGCGGGTCGCGATAGAGCGGCACGAGCTCGTCGAGCGGCCGGTCGCCGATGACGATGCCGGCTGCATGCGTCGACGCGTTGGAGTAAAGCCCCTCGAGCGTCTGCGCGATCTTAAGAAGCTGCGCGACACGCGGATCGTTTTCGGCGGCTTCGCGCAGCCGTGGCTCGCCATCGATCGCCTCGCGCAACGTGACGGGCTTTGCCGGATTCTGCGGCACCAGTTTCGCGAGCTTGTCGACCTGGCCGAGCGGCATTTCGAGGACGCGGCCGACGTTGCGCAAGACCCCGCGCGCGAGGAACGAGCCAAAGGTGATGATCTGCGCGACACGGTCGGCGCCGTAGCGATCACGCACATAGGCGATCACCTCATCGCGCCGGTTCTGGCAGAAATCGATGTCGAAGTCCGGCATCGATACGCGTTCGGGGTTGAGGAAGCGTTCGAAAAGCAGCCCGAAGCGCATCGGATCGAGATCGGTGATCGTCAACGCGTAAGCGACCAGCGAGCCGGCGCCCGATCCACGGCCGGGGCCGACCGGAATGTCCTTGGATTTTGCGTGCTTGATGAAATCGGCGACGATCAGAAAGTAACCGGGAAACTTCATCTTCTCGATGACATCGAGCTCGAACGCGAGACGGTCGTTGTAATCGGCGATCGTAAATCCCGGCGCCGGCCCATGCGCCGCCAGCCGCGCGGCGAGCCCGCTCTGCGACTGCCGGCGCAGTTCCGCCGTTTCGTCTGCGCCGTCGCCTGTCGTGTAGCGCGGCAGGATCGGCTTCCGCGTCGCCGGGCGAAAGCTCGCGCGCATTGCGATCTCGACGGAATGGCGCGTTGCTTCCGGCAGGTCGGCAAAGAGCGCCAGCATTTCCGCGCGCGTCTTGAAACGATGCTCGGGCGAGAGCTGCCGGCGATTGCGATCGCTGATCAGCGTGCCGTCGGCAATACAAAGCAGCGCGTCATGCGCTTCGTGGTCGGAGCGCGCGGCGAAGAACGGCTCGTTGCTGGCGACAAGCGGCAGGCCGGCGCGATAGGCGAGATCGAGGAGTTGTGGCTCGACGCTGCGCTCGCTCTCAAGCCCGTGACGTTGCAGCTCGACATATAGGCGTCCGTCGAAGAGCGGCGTCAGCGCATCGAGGCGCGTCCTCGCGATTTGCGGCCGACCCGCGAAGCAGGCGCGGTCGAGCGGCCCTGTCGGCCCCCCAGTCAGCAGGATCACACCTTCCGTGTGCCCGGCGAGGCGCGGCAGGGACAGATGCGGCAGCTCACCCGCGGTTTCCAGATACGACGCCGAGGCGAGCTTCATCAGGTTGCGATAGCCGATCTCGTTCTGCGCGATCAGAACGACGTTGGCCCAGCCCGCGGCGCTCTCGTAATGCCGCGCGCCCATGGCGGCGCCGTCGCCGAAATCCAGCGTCAGCTGCAGGCCGATGATTGGCTGAATGCCGTCCTTGACCGCCTTTTCCGAAAATTCCAGCGCGCCGAAGAGATTGTTGGTGTCGGTAATCGCCAGCGCCGGCTGTCGGTCGGCCGCCGCAAGTTTGGTCAGCTTCCCGATCGTCAGCGCCCCCTCGCGCAGCGAGTAGGAGGTGTGGACGTGCAGGTGCACGAAACCGACAGAATCGATGACGCTCAAGCGGGCCTCTCCGGGAGCGCGAAGATAAGGGTTTCCGGGCGGAGCCGAAACCCAGCCGAAGCTCGATTCACAGGCTGGCTACCGCACCGCGATCAGCTCGTAAGCCGGCACCGGGCGGCTGAAGCCCTTGAGTTGGAGCGCACCGAGCTCCGCCGCCTCGACCATTCGCTCCACTTCGGAAAACACCCGCCGGCTCATCACAATCTGCCCCGCCTTCGCCTCGTCGCAAAGGCGCGAGGCAAGGTTCATCACGCTACCGATTGCCGAATATTCGAGCCGCCGCTCGAAGCCGATCGTGCCGAGCGTCGCATAACCGAGCGCGATGCCGATGCCGCAACCGAGCTCGAGGCCGCGCTTGCTCCAGCCGATAGCGAGCTCGCCCACCCTGTTGCGCATATCGGCGGCGACCCGCACCGCGCGTTCCGCATGATCGACGCAGGGCACGGGATCGTTGAACAGCGCGATGATGCCATCGCCGGCGAAGCCCTCGATCGTCCCCTCATAGCGGTCGATTAGCGCACACATCTCGCGATGATATTCGGAAAGGACTCCCATGACCTCTTCCGGCTCGTTCGTCTCCGTGAACGCCGTGAACCCGCGCAAATCGCAAAACAGCACCGAAATCTCGCGCCGGTGGCTCTGTAAAAGCTCCTGCCCGTCGGACGAGGCAACGACATCGGCGATCTGCGGAGCCAGGAACCGGCGCAGCCGGCTCATACGTTCGATTTCAGCGACCTGCTGCGCGACGCGATCCTCGAGCGAGCGATTGATCGCATCGAGCTCGTCGTTGAGTGCCTTGATGCGCAGCATCGAGCGCACGCGGGCGGTCAACGAGGCGTGATCGATCGGCTTGGTCAGATAATCGTCGCCGCCGGCTTCCAGACCGGCGATGACATCGCTGCGATCCGCCTTGGCCGTCAGCAAAACGACGGGCACGAAGCGTAGCGCCTGATCCTGCTTAAGGATTTTGAGAGCCGCGATGCCGTCGAGCTTCGGCATCATGATGTCGAGCAGGATCAAGTCCGGCGAAAGTTCGCGCGCTTTCGCGATCGCCTCCTCGCCGTCGGCTGCCGTTTGCACCCCGTAACCTAGCGCTTCGAGGCGCATGCGCACGATTTCGAGATTCTCGGCAACATCGTCGACGGCAAGGATCAGCGGCGGATTGCGCAAGGGATCAGCCGCTGGCGTCGGGCAGGAACTCGCGAACCTTAGCGAGCAGCTTGCGCGGACTAAACGGTTTGGCGATGTAGCCGCTGCAGCCGACTTCCATCGCTTTCGCCTCGTCGCCGGACAGCGCATACGAGGTGACGGCGATCACCGGAATGTCGCGCGTGGCGGGGTTGGCTTTGATGCGCCGCGTGGCTTCATATCCGTCGAGAACGGGCAATTGAAAATCCATCAGGATCAAATCGGGCTTGTGCTCGTCCGCCATGGCGACGCCCGCCCCGCCGTCATGCGCTTCGATGAGATCAAAACCGGCTTGCGTCAGAAGATCGCGCAGGATTTGCCGGTTGTCCTCGGTGTCTTCGACAATGAGGATGCGTCTCGTGTCACTCATGCGGCCTCGCGCTGTTCGCCGACGCGGATCGGCAGCCGCACAAAAAAGGTTGAGCCAATGCCGAGCTCGGATGCGACCGTCATCGTTCCGCCATGCATTTCCACCAATCGCTTGGAAATCGAAAGCCCGAGGCCGGTGCCGCCCTTCTTGCGCGTGTTGGAATTGTCGACCTGCTGAAAGGCTTCGAAAATGCGCGCTTGGTCCTCGGGCGCGATGCCCGGGCCGGTATCCGTGATTGCGATCTCGAACATTCCGCTTGCGGTCGAAGCGGAAATGGTGACGGAGCCCTTTTCGGTGAATTTTATCGCATTGCTGACGATGTTCAGGACGACCTGGGTCAGCCGTCGCTCGTCGCCGAGGCCCTTGGGCAGGTCATCGGCAACATCGGTCGCAAGCTCCAATCCCTTCGCCTGTGCCAGCGAGCCGGCCTGGACAACGACCGTGTCCACGACATTGCGGATGGAATAATCCTCCAGCGCGAGACTGAGCTCGCCCGCTTCGATCTTCGACAAATCGAGAACGTCGTTGATCAGCGCGAGAAGGTGCGTGCCGTTGATCTGCACGCGCTCCAGCACCTGCTTGGCGCGCTCGGGAATGTCGCCATAGAGGCCATCCGCAAGCAGTTCGGTGTAACCGAGCACCGCGTTCAAGGGCGTGCGCAATTCATGACTCATATTGGCAAAGAATTGCGATTTATGCTCGCTGGCGATCGCCAGCTGGCGACCTTTTTCCTCGACTTCCTTGAACAGCCGCGCGTTGTGCATTGCCAGCACCGACTGGTCAGCGAATATCTGCATAAGACCAACGGTGTTTTGCGGGAATCCGCCGGCGGCGCGGCGAAGCACGACGAGCGCGCCGAGCACGCCTTCGACGCCGACAAGCGGCACTACGAGAATCGAGCGAAAACCGGCTGCAAGCGTCGGGTCGCGCAGCGGGAAGTCGGTGAGCTCGGCGAGATCGGGAACCACGATCGGCTCGCGCCGCCGCGACGCTTCGCCCATCGGCGTTGCGGCATCGCCGATCGGCGTTTGCCGGACGGTCTCGATGAAGCGCGGCTCGAGTCCATGCGCTTCCGCAAGCTGGAACCTGTGTTGCGTCTCGTCAAAGGCATAGATTGCGCCGCCATCGGCCCCGGCGAGTTCGACGGCACGGGTCACGATCGTCGCCAGCACGCGCGGCAAATCGAGGGAGGACGCAACCGCGCGGCCGATCTCCTCGAGCGCCCGCAGCTCGCCGACGGTCTGCGCAAGATCACGCGTGCGCTCTTCGACTTTCTGCTCCAGAGCCGAGTAGGAATCCTGTATCTGCCGCGCCATGTGGTTGAATTCTTGCGCAAGCACTTCGATTTCGTCCCCGGTCTTCACCTCGATATTTTGGGTGAAATCGCCGGCGCCGAGACGCGCGGCGCCGGTTTTCAGGGCCTGAATGGGAACGGTCATACGGCGCGCGAGAACCATGCCGGCAATGACCGACAGAACGAGGCCGACCACAAACAATGTGAGTAGCCGTAAAAGAAGCTCGTAGACCGGATAAAATGCAATCCATCGGGGTTGCTCGACGAAGATTGCCGCCTGCAGCGTCGGGATTTTCGCCGCCGCGAACACGACCGCGTTTCCTTGCGAGTCGCGGCCGACGTCGTGGGCGCCGGAATTCGCCTCGCGCAACGCCCTGACCTGCGGCAGATCGGAAAGATCGTCGCCGACTTGCGGAGCCGCACCGGGCGATTGCCGTTCCGCCAGCGAATGCGAGCGCGCGATGAGATGCCCGTCATTCGAAACCATCAGCGCCGTCGAGTCGCTGCCCGCCTGCGCGCTGTTCGCAAAGTCAGAAAGGAAGCGCAGGTCGACTTGCGCGACCATCACACCGTTATTGCGGCCGGCATGCGGAATCGCGATCATCATGTAGGGAATGCGATTTTCGAAAAATGCGGGACCGGCCCAGGACTCGCCGCCGCTTGCCTTAAGAAACGCCTCGTGCTTCGAATAATCGGCGTTGCTGCCGATAGCCACGTGCTCGCGCGAGACGCGCAGCACCTCATGCCCGGTACCGTCGAGGAGAAACACTTCGGCAATTGCCGGCGTCGTTCTGAGGAGCTGCTGGTAGTCGGCGCGCCGCAGCTCGATCGTGGTCGAGCTTGCCCGCGTCGCCCAGCTGATATTGCGCTGCAGATCGGTGAGGTACTGCTCGATCGATGCAGCGGCGGCCTCGGCCTTTTGCGATTGCGTGTGGACGAGCGTGTTCACCGTCTCGCGATAAATGAAATAGGTCTCGATCGCGCCGCTCGAGGCAAGCACGAAGACGACGAGCCCGACGAACGACAGCACGTATTTGCCGAACAGGTTTTTGGGACGCAGCCGGTTCAGGGGCGAAAGCAGGCGCATCGTCGCAATGTCATCCGGCGCCGACGGGCGCGAAAAGGGCACCTGACTTTATACGAAGTTCCCGAAACAAGACGAAATCGGGCGGGCGTTAGCGCCGGACCGCGCATCTCCCGATGCGCAAGTCCCAGCCCCGTCACCTGCGCACCAGGAGGTGCGCGGTCCAGTGCTACGCCAGCTCGAACAGCCCGGCCGCACCCTGTCCGCCGCCGATGCACATCGTCACGACCGCGCGCTTGGCGCCGCGGCGCCTGCCCTCGATCAGCGCGTGCCCGGTCAGCCGCGCGCCGGAGACGCCATAGGGGTGGCCAACGGCGATGGCGCCGCCATCGACGTTGAGGATATCGTCGGGGATGCCGAGCTTGTCGCGGCAATAGATGACCTGGACCGCAAAGGCTTCGTTGAGCTCCCAGAGATCGATGTCGTCGATCTTGGCGCCGGTACGCTCGAGCAGCTTGGGGATGGCGTAGATCGGCCCGATGCCCATCTCGTCCGGCTCGCAGCCGGCGACCGCAAAGCCGCGGAAGACGCCGAGCGGCTTCAGGCCCTTTTTCTCCGCCATCTTGGCGCTCATCACCACGACCGCGGCGGCGCCGTCCGAGAACTGGCTGGCATTGCCGGCAGCAATGACGCCGCCCTCGATCGCCGGCTTGATCTTCGACACGCCCTCGTAGGTCGTGTCGTGACGGATGCCCTCGTCGGAATCGATCGTCACCTCGTGATGCGAGACCTCTTTGGTGTCCTTGTTGACGACTGCCATCGTCGTCGTCACCGGCACGATCTCCTCGCGGAATTTGCCGGCCTGCTGGGCGGCCGAGGCGCGGTGCTGGCTGCGCACGCCGTATTCATCCTGCTGCTCGCGCGGAATGCCGTAGCGCTTGGCGACGGTTTCGGCGGTTCGCAGCATCGGCCAGTAGATTTCCGGCTTCTTCTTCTGCAGCGCCGGATCCATCAGCATGTGCGTGTTCATCTCGTTCTGCACGCA
>Ga0164305_10000078_pt1 | contig 28192 bp, 18 predicted proteins | sample Whisoiple_237_MG_FD_110215 | JGI IMG/M metagenome (GOLD analysis project Ga0164305, IMG submission 110215) | Soil microbial communities amended with pyrogenic organic matter from upstate New York, USA - Whitman soil sample_237_MG | ecosystem: Environmental > Terrestrial > Soil > Agricultural...
CACGATTGCCCGGGAGCTCAGGGCATACAACGAATACGACTACGGAGATCTGTCTTGCTTCACCGTGCCGACCCTCCTGATGGTCGGCGAAGAGAGCCCGGCCGCGGAGCATGCCCAGGCGCGGGCGCTCGCCTCGGAGCTGCCGTCGGCATCTGTTTCCGTAATACCGAACGAAGGGCACGTTGCTCCCGTGACCGCCCCTCAACTGGTCGCCCGCGAGATTTCGCGGTTCGACGCCGCATGACTCGAACGAAAAGTTAGGACAGGCGAGTCGCGAGGTCTAGCCGGAGGCCAATTCGCCTTGCTCGGCCAGTACCCGCTGCCGCCAGTACTCGATCGCCAACCGATTCGCCTCCAGGGCGATGGCATCGGTGGCCTGCAGTCGTAGCGCCTGCCGCTCGCGAACGAGAGCGTCGAGGATCTCTCGGCATTTGGCTTCGCCTCCGGTTCGAGCGGACGCCTGATCAGTAGGTCGCCAGCTCGACTCATCCCACTGGCGCGGCGGCCGGGGCGGCAACACAGCCGCCTCGCTCAATAGCGCGATGAGGATCAGCTTGCGCATCGCATCCTCCTCGACCTCCGCCAAAGTCTCTCGGCGGACTGTCTACTGTCGCGCGCCGCGATCGGCATGACTACTGACCCGGAGTTCAGGTTTCGTACGGCTCGACTCCCGAACCTGCTCACCAGCACGAGCGCCTACGCGCCCGTCGAACGTCAGGTCTGTCGACCGTAGCGCCGGGCCGAAGACCCCATCGTCTCCTGTCGGCCGCGGTGGTTCCCTGGTGTTTCAGTACTCCTCCGGCCCCTAGAACTTGCCGGTAGCGTCGGGGCGGGGGATGAGACGAAGTCCCCATTCGAGGGAGAAAGCCTTCACGCCTCGTGCCGATGCAGAGGTCCGTGAGCCGCCACGGCCGCCGCCTTCCGACGCTTCTCCCCTCCGCCGGGCTTCCGACGCTTCTCGCCTCCGCCGGGCTTTGTATAGGGCTCGTGCTAGCCGCCTCAGCGCCCGGCTCAAACACCACCACCACCACCACAACAGCGACGAGCGGGACACGCACGACCTTCTACGTCTCGACCGGTGGGAGCGATTTGAACGCTGGCACTTCTGCTAGCGCGCCGTGGAAGACGATCGCGAAGGCGAATGCGGCGGCGCAACCAGGCGACACGGTCGTGCTGAGCGGCAACTTCGTCCAACAGGCGATTGCGCCGAGCCACTCCGGCACCGCCACCGCGCCGATCACCTACCAGGCCGCCGCCGCAGGCGCGACCCTCGACCAGCCGGGCCTGGTCGGCAAGACGCCGTACATGGCCTATTTCGGCGGGCGGAGCTACATCACGGTCAACGGGGTCGGATTCACGAACAGCAACTTCGTCAACGCGCCGGTGACGAACAAGGGCGTTGTCCTGCGGGGCGCCAACCACATCACGATCACCAACTGCTCGTTCAGCCACGTGCAGATGCTGCTATACGCGAGCAGCGCCAACACGATTTCCCACAACACGTTCCGCTACTTCGTCGCGAGCTATGTCAATCCGTCGACGGGTACGCCGGACCCGAACCACCCGATCACGGCCGGTGACATGCTCAACGTCTTCGGCGGCTCGAACGGCAACCTGATTCAGTTCAACGACATGAAGTACGCCGGTCACTCGTTGATCGAGATCGGCAACGGGTTCGGCGGCACGAACGCCAACAACGTGATCAGCGACAACACGCTGTCGAACCCATGGTACAGGCCGCTTGCCCTGGCCGACGACGGTGGCGGGACAATCGTCGAGCGGAACCTCATCGAGGACGCCAACAGCGTTCCGACGCTCTACAGTACGGTCGCTGGCGCGGTCGGGAAACTGTCGACCGCGAGCAACGGCGTGCAGGTCGCGGGCAGTAGTTTCATCTTCCGTCACAACACGCTCGTCAACAACACGGCCACGTACGGCGTCATCGACCTCGGCTCGCGCTGGTACACGGACGCCCTCCATCCGAATGGTGTTCTCGTCGAGACGATGAACAACCAGATCTACAACAACACGCTCTACGGCAACCACGCGGCCGCCGCGGTCTCGTTCGTGGTCTTCATGAGCCAGGCCGACGTCACGGCCGGCCGCTCGATCCCGCACCTGACCGGCAACACAGTCAGGGACAACATCTTCTGGGGAAACAGCGGGACGCCCTACTCGTACAACGGCAAGACCACCTACACCTCCCTGATCTACCACGCCGCCTCCTACGCGCCCCCCTGGCCGAGCGGCGGCTACAACGGCAACACCATCACAAGGAACGACTTCGACACCACCTCCAACACCAACCTCATCGACGTCGCCTACAACGGCAAATACACGCACCTACAGCAGTCGCTGTCCGCATTCCAGTCGTACGCGGCCGCCGACGCCTCGGCGAACCTGAGCGCCAATCCCCTGTTCGTGAACCCCGCATCCGGCAACTTCAGCCTCACGACGGCGACCCCCGTCCCCAGCCTCGGCCAATAGCGGCAGCGGCCCACTCCCGCTGGTCGAGCGCCCTTGGCGCAGACGATAGGTTCTGGCACGATTCGCGCGACGCTCGCCTAGGGAGAGGTGGGCGAGATTCTCTTGACCGCCGACCTCAAGCCCTCGACGCCGGACGCCAATGCCTCGCTCCCCCCGAGGCGGATCCTCATGCTGTCACCGCATCCGAACGTTCAGGGGCCGATACCCAAGATCACGCCGTTGCTCCTGGACCCGCTTCGCGCCGCCGGCTGCGAGATCACCGTCGAGCCCTGGGGACGTCATACGGACACGGAAACCCTGGCGGCCAAGGTCCTCGGGCGTGCGCGAGACATCGTCCGCTTGCGTTCGCTGGTCTCTGCCGTGCGCTTCGACGTGATGATCGTCAAGACGTCTCACGAGTGGATGTCGCTGCTCCGCGACGTTCCGCTGCTCGTCGCAACTCGCAGGCAGCTACCCCTGATCGTGGTGGAATTCCACGGGGGACGCTCGGATCGCCTCCCGGCACGGGGCAACCGCGCGTTCAAATGGGCCACGCTGATGCTGTTCCACCTGAGCGACGGGGTCCTCGTGCTGTCCTCGGAGGAGGCACGCGACGCATCCGTCTTCTATCCGCAGGGCAGATTCCAGATGATGGTCAACCCGTTCCGTATCAGTGAGCACGACCGACACGCAGCCCGCCCGGAACGACTTCCGGCGGTTCCCACGCTGGTGTCCGCGTGTCGCCTGGTGCCCGAGAAAGGGATTTTCGACTCTCTTGCCGCGTTCGTCCTTCTGCAAGCCCGTCGGCCGTGCCGCCTCGTGTTTGCCGGCACCGGCCCGGCCGCGGGGGATCTCGCCTCACGTGTCGAGGCTCTCGGTCTGTCCGACAAGGTGACACTGGCCGGACTTCTCTCGCACGACGAGCTCATGACGACCTATCGCGCCGCGGACGTCTTCGTGCTTCCCACGCACGGGCCCGAAGGGTTCCCAACGTCCGTCGCGGAGGCGATGAGCACCGGCCTCCCGGTCGTGACGACCAGGATACGCGGGCTGGCGGACCATCTCGAGGAGGGCGTGAACGCGCTGTTCGTTCCGCCGCGGGCACCCGGCGCGTTGGCCGATGCGCTCGGCCGCTTGCTGGATGACGACGTCTTGCGCGTCCGGATGTCGATCGCGAATCGAGCCAAGGTGGGAGACTTCGAGCCGGCGAGAGCAGCTGAGATCTACCTGCGCGCACTCGCCGAGTTCGATCGCGTCACAGCATCGCCGATGTGAACGACGCTCTGGTCGCATTGCCCGAACATCGCAGGGAACGGCTCCGATGACGTCCGAGACGACAACTCTCGAGAGCGCGGCCCGGCACGCGTTCGACACGGCAGCCGACATCGACTGGCGTAGTCACGACCCGTTCGATCTCCTGCTCTCGCCGTACTTGGGTGCCGTTCGCCGTCGTACACCGCTCCTCGCTCGCGTGTCAGTGCAGATCGGCAAGCGGTCCGGAGCGCGCATACGGAGGTGGCTCCGAGTACCGACCCACGAAGAGCCGAAGGCGTTGGCGGACTACCTGCGGGCTGCAGTGCTTCTCTCGTTGTCAGGACGCGCCTGGGCGGCCTCGTGGGTCGACCCGCTCGTCACACGATTGCGAACGACCGGAGTACCGTCCGGCCGCGCGCTGGGCTGGGGTCTCGCATTCCCCTACGTCTCACGTTTCACCAACGCAGCGGCCGGGACGCCGAACATCTACGTGACGACCGCGGTCGCCGAGGCGCTGCTCGACGCCGCGACGCTCTCCGGCGAGCCGGGTGTTGCGGAGTGTGCGCACGCCGGGACGCGTTTCGTCGTCGAAGGCCTCGGCACGTTCACCCACCGCGGTCGCCGATGGTTGCGCTACTGGCCGCAAAACGACGCCCGGATCGTGAACGTCCAGGCATCGGCGGCAGGTCTACTTGCCCGTGTCGACGCGCTCGTCGGCGATCCTGACCTCGCCGCGCTCGCGGACGACCTGATCGATACGGTCCTCGCCACGCAGAGAGCCGACGGCAGCTGGCCGTACAGCGACGAGCGGGCCGGATCGTTCATAGACGGCTTCCACACGGGGTTCACCCTCCAGGGTTTGACGGAATACGCCCGCCGTCGGAGCGAGGGCAGACGCGCCGCTCCGGCCGCGGACGCCGTCCGGCTCGGACTCCAGTATTTCCACGAGCGACTGATGACTCCCGAGGGGCTTCCCCGCGGGACTTCGGACGGGCGCGTGAGCCTCGATACGCAGAACGTCGCTCAATGCATCCAGACGCACGTGGTGTGCGCACGTGATGCGCGTGATCTGACCGCTGCCTTTCGTCTCTGGTCTGCGACGGCGGCCGGCGGGCCGCCGCCCCGAGACACAGCACTCAGATGGTCAGTGGGACCGCGCGTGCTCGCAACGAGTCACCTGCTGGGAGCCCTCGAGGATCGCCAACGCCGCGACTGACGCTACCCGTTCAGAGGGCGTGCGCACGCTCGCTGGGGCTCGTTACGAGCTCCCCTCCGCGTCGGAGCGGAGGGAGTAGCCGTAAAGCAGGAGAAGCGGCCACGTCACCGCCGTGACGCCTCGTCGCGAACCGGGCTTCATCTCCCGTCTCCACGCCTCGTCCGCTCGGACAGGAGTTTCGCCGGCGGTGAACCGCATCGGATTGCCCCCAATGGTGTGGAGCGTACCGAGCGTGACACGGCCGCTTCCCAGCGCCTGGAGCCCGGCGCGATCGGTCGGTACGCCGGAGCCCCGCAGCGCTGCCTCGATGTATTCCTGCGGGGCGCGCGCGAGATCCTCGTAGCGCAGTCGTGCCGTGGGAATCCTCGTTCGAAGGAGCTCGAAGAAGAGGTTGCCGTAGAGCCAGCGCGGCGCGATGTAGAGCGGACGGTAGTCGAGCATGACCGCCTCGTGTCCGACGATCTCGGGACGGCGGACGTCTCTCTTCGCCCACGAGAAGGCGACACCGCGCGCGTCGCGCACGAGGTGGATGGCGCGGCACTGGACGCCGGAAACCCGGGAGAGGATCAATGCTTCCACCGGCGTCTTGCTCGTGTCGACCACGATCCGGCCGCCGGAGACCGCGAGGATCGCGTCGTAGAGCAGCCGTAACAGTTCCGAGTAGCGCGCGTATGACGGACCGGCACCAACCCCTGTGAGGAGGGCGGAGATCGAGCGGCCGGACGTCACACGCGCCTGGAGGTCGAGCACCTCCTCGATGTCGAGTTCGTTCCAGCCGCCGAAGGCGGCCAGACCGACGTCCCGCCAGAACGGGCAGTCTGCGAAAGGCTCACCGCACCCGCAGAGCTCGTTCTCCTTCACGCCCCTCCGCCAGATGAACTTCAGCTCCCCGGCGACGACATAGCCCTCGAGCTGACCGAGGAGGTACGCGAGAAGCGTGCTCCCGCTTCTCCCGAACCCACCGATGTAGAGGACGTCCATCTTCCCGTTGGAGCTCGGCGCCTTCAACCGCTCGTACCCGAGGCCGCGCGGGCCCACGTGGCCAACGAATAGAACGCCGCCCGTTGGCGCGCAAACGTCTCAGGCTCGTTGACGAGAAGATCCTGCACGGAGTCGAGTTCGACGGCGCGAAGCCCTACGAGCGAGCCGACCCACTCAGCCGGCTCGCCGAGGGGCCCACTCTCGGCGTCGAACCACGCGCCCAGCGGGGTGGAGAAGCCGCGCTTCCGGCCGAACCGCGCGCGTGGGCCGCACGCGGTCCGACGGATCGGTGGTGGAAGGTTCGCGGCCGCAGCGGCCCTGTAGAGCCATTTCCGCGAGCCGAGTGCCGAGACCTTGTAACGGCTCGGCATCCGCTCGACGAGCTCGAGAAACCGCAGATCGAGGAACGGGACGCGCAATTCGACCGAAGCGCGCATGGAGAAATGATCCGCGATCAGCAGAAGATCGTCCGCGAGCGACATGCGTAGATCGACGCGGAGAAAGTCGTTGAGGCCGTCGCCTGAGTCCTGTGCCGAGGTCCACCGTCCGACGGCGTCCCGCGCCAGCTCCCGTGCCGATGGCGACGCGCTCCGCACGACGAGATCGACTTGCTCCGGCGGAACGACCGACAAGATGTCCACGTACCGATCGATCTTTGTCGGCGCCGCGAGCGCCCGCGCGAGCCGCGCTGCGTCGTCGCGACCTTTTACCGCACGCACGACCCGAACGGCGGGACCGGACAAGAACGACGCATAGGGGCGAATCCGCTCGACGACATGCCGCGGATAGCCCCCGAGCGGCTCGTCCGCGCCTTGTCCGGTGAGAACGACCTTGTGGGAGTGGCGCACCTCTTCCGCGAGCATCCAGACGAGCAGCCCGCCGGAGTTCGCGATCGGCTCTCCGATCTCGGCCACAGCGCGCGGCCACGCGGCAATGTACGCGGCGGTGTCGACCTCTACACTCGTATGCGGCACATGCAGGCTCGTCGCCGCGCGTGCAGCGGCGAGAGCCTCACTCGCCCTGCCGTCCGACGCGAACCCAATGCCGTAGGTGTGCGGTCTGTAGGGAAGCCGACGAGCCATCATCTGTGTGACGAGGGATGAGTCGACGCCGCCCGACAGCAGCGAGGCGACTGGCACGTCGGCCATCAGCTGACGACCGACCGCCTCGTCGAGCTCTGCGAGAATCGCTTCGCGCCACTGGTTCCTCGTCTGAGGATCCGCCGACGAGCGGACGTTCTGCTCGAACGGGACGAATGACGGACACCCGGATCCGCTCAGGGCGCCCAGGCGTACGAAGTGCCCTGGCGGCAGCTTCCAGACGTCTTGGAAGATCCCGTACGGAGACGGGATGAAGCGGAACGTGAGGAAGAGCTTCAACGCGTCGGCAGAGACGGTGGTCGAGGCGAGCCCTACGTCCCTCGCCGCCCCGAGCTCCGACGACCACCAGAGGAGCCCGTTCGAGCGTCCCACGTACAGGGGCTTCACCCCGACCGGATCGCGCACGAGCACGACCTCCCGGGTTGCCACGTCGACGAGGGCGAGCGCAAAGATCCCGTTCAGTCGCCCGAACAGCCCTTCGCCCCACTCTTCCCACCCATGCACCAGCACCTCCGTATCGGCATGGGTATTGAAACGGTGGCCGCGCTCCAACAGCTCGCGTCGGAGTTCGAGGTGGTTGTAGATCTCGCCGTTGAACGACACCCAGACCGTTTCGTTCTCGTTCGCCATGGGCTGGGATCCGCCGGCGAGATCGACGATGCTCAACCGCCGATGGCCGACGACCAGCGACGCGGGCTCGCGGAGTTCCTCGGGAGCACACAAGCCGGTCGCCGTCGGGCTCATGCGGAAGAAACCCTCGCCGTCAGGGCCCCGGTGCCGGAGCTTCCGGGTCAGCGCGAGACACGCTGGACCGATCTCGGTCGACTCCACTGCAGAAACGATCCCGCAGATGCCGCACATCAGTTGCTCGTGCCCTCGGGGTAGACAGGTTGCGCCTCCTCGGAGCTCTCTCGATGGACGGGGCGTTCGGCCTCGAGAAGGGCCAGGTAGCGGGCGGCGTTCCCCGGCCACCGATACTCCTGGTAGCGCGCGCGGGCCGCGGCGACTCGCTCCGCGGCGTCATGCGGATAGCGTGCGACGTCGAGAAGGGCCTCAGCGAGCGATTCGGCGTCTCCGGCTCGGAAGTAACGGATCTCGCTGTCGTCGAAGTGGGCACGAATCGTCGGCAGGTCGGCAGAGACGACGGGGATCCCCAGCGCCACGTATTCGAAGAGCTTCGAGGAGAGCGCGTACCGGTTGAGTCTCGTGGGCAGGTTCGGAATGACGCCCACGCCGGCCCCCTGGGCAAGAGCGAGCACGTCGGCCTGGGGGAGGTAGGAGCCCGGAGCGCTGACATGTGAGGAGATGGAGAGTGCCTCTGCTCGGTCGCGCACGGCCGTGATCGCGTCGCCTTCGCCCTGGATCTCGAGCCGAGCGTGCGGACGAGCCGTGAGGATCGAGGAGAAGGCATCGACGAGCAGCTCGAGGCCGTACCACGCGGTAACGGTGCCGTGGTAGAAGACGCGGAAATCCGATCCCTCCCTGCGCGCGGGCGCTTGCGGCAGGAGACTCTCGTCGAGCGAGTTCATCACCACCGTCACCTTGGACGCGGAGACACTCCGTGCGCTGAGAACCTGTCGGTACGGCTCGTGCACCGTGATGACCGCGTCGGCCAGGCGAGTCGCCAACCGTTCGGTCCAACAGAGAGCCGCGTCGAGGACGGCGCCGCCCCGACGTCCCTCGAATCGGCTGGCGAACAGGTCGGGTGAGAGGTCGTGCACGTCGAAGACGATCCGGGCTCCCTGTAGCTTGGGGAAGATCGCCGCCGCGATCAGGAAGTCCGGCGGATTGTGGATTTGGACGACGGAATAGCGCCGATCGGCAGACAGCCGGGCGACGTGAAATGTGGCAAGGGCAGTGAAGCCGAGGTACTCGCGAAGAACCTGGAAAACTCCGCCGCCGCGCCGATGCTCGACAGGCAGTCGGAACACGCGCACCCCGTCGACGACCTCGGTCGGCGGCTCGCCATCGCGGCGGGTTGCGACGACGTCGACGTCGAACCCGGCTTCGAACGCAGCACGCGCCTGACGCGCGACTCGCGGCTCGCCGATCGGATACGGACCGTGGACGACCATGCAGAGGGAGCGGTCCGAGGTCCGAGGGCCGGCGCGCCGACGCGATGGAACCCCACCACGAAGCCGCGCAACCACGTTCCTCCCCTCTCGTCAATAGGACACCCGCTGGAGCCGGCGCGGGCTGATTGTCTCGCTCAGATGAGCGGGTTTCAAGACTAGCCCTGAAGCTCCGGGGAGAGCCTGGACCCTCGACCAGTAGTTCCAAACAGCGTGTCCGATTGCGTGAGCTCGCCAGGCACGAACCTCAATACGCTCTGGCTGCCACCTCGCGCGTCACACCGTGCCGACGCGCAGTGCGTCTTCTACGGTGGTTGGGGGCCCCACCGCCGGCTTACGCGCGTAGGTCATCCGGCACCAGCCGAAGCGCCTCCCGATCATCTCCGCGACTCGATCGCCCATAAGGCCCCCAACGATCGGCCAGTGGCTTCGATCGAAGTGGTGGACGTCGGTCTCGACGTCCGCGAACTGGGAGAACAGATCACGAACCTCGTGTGCTGAGTAGACCCTCGACAGCGGACATTCCGGACCGTCGGTGTTCATACTCAGCCATTGCTCGCGTGTGGGATGCGGGAAGCGCAGCAGATTCTGCCGGTGACCTTCAAGCTTTTCGCGCGGAAGCCGGAAACATGCGGAAAGAACCTTCGGCCCCCAAGACGGCCTCAGCAGCAGCCGACCGAGCTTCCTGAGGAACATGATCTCGATGTAGTAGTTGATCGACGTGCGATTGTAGAGCATCACCGTCAGGGTTCCACCGGGCTTCAACACGCGAAGGATCTCAGCGACAACGGCTGGGGGAGCGGGCGTGTGATGGATCACGCCGAACGAGTAGACGTGATCGAACGAGTCCGGAGGAAACGGAAGCTCCTCAGCGTTCGTCACGACAAACTCTCCCTCGAGCCCACGTGTCGAGAAATTCCGTCGGGCTAGGTCAACCGCAGCCTCGGTGAGGTCGGCTCCAACATAGTCCGCGCCGCCTTTCGCGAACTGCGCCCCGTCGGTTCCAAGCCCGCATCCGATCTCAAGGACGCGTTTGCCCGAGAATTCGCCGAACCTCCCCGACTTCTCGATGAACGGAGCGTCTTTGTACCGCGAAGCTTCGACACCGAGGAAATACTCGCGATCGCTGCTTGCGGACGCGGTCTCGTGAGCGCACGGGTTTGCCTCCCAAAACGTGCGTACATCCTCGAGCGAGGCAGCCTCTCCAACCTCGGTGTCTGCGCCGAAACCCATGAGCATCCGAGATTACCGTGGCGCCGTGGTCAGTCAAGGCCGGGGTCCTGCTACTCAGGGGTTCAGAGCCGACCCAGACCGTCCATCCTGCCAGTGGTTCAAGACGCCACTTATGGCTAGCATCGGCTGCATGCGGCACTGAGTGGTGGCGGTCGCCGTCGCCGGGTAACCAGAGGGCGGTGAGTCGCCTTTCGGAGACGTCCATTTGCGGCTGACTCGCACCAGGATCAACGTCATGGGGAGAGGGCACCATCACGCATGACAACCAAGGCGACTGAACTCGACGTCCGCGGCACGCTGCCGGCGGAGTCAACGAAGGAGCCACCCGGGCCTCCTCCAGAGATCTGGTTCCGGCGGCGCCATTCACTGGTGGGCGCGCTTCGTGAGCTCCGCAGCTACGACGAGCTCATGCTCTCGCTTGCGGAGCGTGATCTTCGCACTCGCTACAAGCAAGCGGGACTCGGCGTCGCCTGGGCTCTTCTGACGCCCCTCCTGCTGATGTTGGCCTTCACCTTCGTCTTCACGAAGTTCACCAAGGTCGATACCAACGGGGCACCGTATCCGCTCTTCTCCTACCTCGGATTGCTTCCCTGGACCTTCTTCGCGGAATCGCTCTCACTGGGGAGCGTGGCCCTGACCAACAACGTGTCACTGCTGAACAAGGTCTACTGCCCGCGCGAAGTCTTTCCGCTCTCCCAGATCCTCATCGCGGCGTTCGACGCGATGATCGCCACCCTGGTGCTGATACCGCTGTTCCCGCTCCTCGGCTATGCGCCAACGGCGGAGGTGTACTACGTCCCGCTTCTCCTCCTCGTCCTCATTGCGTTCGTGATCGGAGTCACGCTTGCCACCTCCATCATCCTCATCTACATGCGCGACCTTCGCTTTGCAGTGCCGTTGATCTTGCAGTTCGGGATCTTCGTCACTCCGGTGGCGTACAACGCCGAGGTTGTCGCGAAGACGCCTACGCAGATGATGATCTATTCCACGCTGAATCCACTTGTTCCGGTCATCGACGGTTTCCGCCGCTGCTGCCTCTACGGACAGCCGCCTCAATGGTGGCCGCTCTTCGGAGGTGCCTGCACCTCGATGATTCTCATGGTTGTGGGTTTTTGGACGTTCAAGCGGCTGGAAACGGGGATCGCCGATGTCGCTTAAGGGAGAGATCCAGGCCGACCAGATCTGGAAGCGGTTTCGGGTCGATTTGCGGCCGACGTACTTCCAGGATCAGCTGGGTCGGCTCGCCGACACCGTGCGCAGACGCCCGAGCCCGGGGTGGCGCTGGGCGCTGCGGGACGTGAACCTACGAATGGAGCCTGGCGATTCGATCGGGTTGATCGGCGCGAACGGCGCCGGCAAGTCCACGCTGCTCAAGATCCTCACGCGCGTCATGTATCCGACTGCCGGCGGAGTTCAGGTGACCGGGCGAACCGGCGCCATGATCGAAGTTCGCACCGGAATCTCTCCTCAACTGAGCGGCAGAGAGAACATCTTTGTAACCGCATCGTTGATGGGTCTCCGGCGCAAGGATGCGGCGCGCCGCTTCGACGATATCGTCGAGTTCGCCGGCCTCGAGCATTCCATCGACCGCCTGGTGAAGTTCTACTCGGTGGGGATGCAGATGCGGCTTGGGTTCGGGGTCGCGGCGTTCCTCGAGCCGGACGTGCTCCTCGTTGACGAGGTGCTCGCCGTGGGTGACGCCTCGTTCCAGCACCGTTGCCTGGAGCGCATGCGTTATGTGTTGAGCCAGGGCACGACGCTCGTCTTCGTGTCGCACGACCTCGCCGCCGTCGAGGCGACGTGCGCCAATGGCATGTGGCTCGACGGCGGAACCGTTCGCAGTGTCGGACCGGTACGCGAGGTGCTCGCCGAATACCGAGGCTCAGTCGAGGTGGACGCGAAGATTCGCCCTCGGGCCGACCGGCCTGTGAACGTCGTCCACGCGGAAGTAAATGCGCCGGACGGCCTCCATACGGGAGCACCGCTCAACATCGACCTCCGGTTTCGGAGTGAAGTTTCTCGCCGCGCCTCGATTCACGTCGGCATCAGCGAGGGAACCGCAACTCCGATTCTGCTCGTGGAACCCGGGCGAGAGATGATGCTCGAGCCGGGGGAGACGGACGTCCGCTGCTCGCTCGACCCGCTACCGCTACCGCGCGGCCGCTACTACGTCTGGGTAGGAGCGTACCGATACGTGACACACGGGGAGGAGCTCGTCGCCTGGCAACCGGTCACGGTGTTCGACCTGTACGGGCCTGAGCTGAGCACCGCACCACGCGGGATCGTTCGCCTCGCACCTGTCCACGTCGCATCGAGCTGGGAGCTCAGCTCGTGAGTAGGCACTAGCCGCCGTAGTCGACGAAGAACCTCACGACCGTGTCTTCGGCGTTGACTCCGGACACCGTATCCATCTGCGGGAAGCTGTGGCAAAACGTGGTACCGCAGCCCACTTTGACCGTCTCGATCGCGCGGCGGCGGTTGGCGCATCCCGTGTATGTCCGCGTTCGCATGACACCTGATGTGACGTCAGTGGTCGGCCTGCTGTCGCACTGCAGGGCGTGGCCGATCCCCCGCAATGAGCCACGCGACGTTCCGGGAGCCGGAGGATTCGCATCGCCTGCCAGCTGGTCGACACCGAACCACCAGCGGCCCTTGACGTCTGTGTACCCGGTCTCTAGACAGTCGTAGTTCCTAGCGCCAGCCACGGGTACACAGACGCTGTTGTCGTTGGTGCCAAAAAGCCAGGCCACGGAGATGTTCGTATTCGGTGCGAGACCCGCGGCTCCGCCGTAGCCGTTACTGGTGCCGAGCAGCGCCGGACAGTTCGGCGGCACCAGTTGGTCGTTCTTGTAGCTGCGCGAAACCATCATGGCGGACACAACGGCCGCTGCATGGAAGTACGAGCTGGTTCGTGAGTCGCAGATCGCACCCTCCGTGAAATTGCCTCCTTTCGAGCCGCCGAGCACATAGACCTTTTTGGGATCCACGTTCAGGCACGGCGGCGCGCCCTTGCAGAGGACAGCATTGATTGCGGCTTTGAGCCAGGGAATGTCATCGCACTGGCTCGCCCGGCTCGAGCCGCAGTCGGCGGGGCCGTACGCATTTGGATTGGGCCGCACGGCTGCGGAGGTCGTCGGCACCGCGTACTGTCCGCCGTGGTAGCTGTTCGGCAGGAGAATCGCCCGCATCCGGTAGCTCGTCGCCACCTGAAAGAACGCGCTCGTCGTCCCGGAAAGATCAACGAGCAGAGGCGCGGTCCCGGTGAGGTTGCCCGGCTCGAAGGTGCTGAAGGTTCGGTCGACCCGCACGGCGTCGGCACCGTCGCTGTCCGGCACGGTGACGTGGTAGAGCCGTCCCCAGGCGCCCGGGTTCACGCACGGAGAAGGGCTGCAGACGGCGTCCGAACCGCCTCCGCCGGGCTTCGCCTTCACGGCGGGTTTGGGCGACCTCCCACAGGCGAGGACCTTCGCGCCGCGCTGGACGGTGAGCACGTATGTGCGAGCAGTGACTCTCGTGAACGGCAGCTTGCCCCTTCTGCGGGAGAGGGCCCAGCCGGTCGCACTAGCGTGACCTCGGCCGTTCGCCCGGAGCACCGGTAGCAGGGCGAAGCGCACACCTCGGCGCGCACAGGTTCCCGACCTGAGAAACGCGGTTGCCCGGGAGCCCGCTCGCAACCCGCTGACGCGTAGGGCCACGTTCGTTCCACCGCCGACGCCCCGGAATACGGCGACGCCGTGTACGGCCGAGCCGCCCCGCGGTGAGAGCTTTACAGTTACGCCGCCCCCACCGAATACAGCCGCAGGTATGACGAGCGCCACCGTCAGCAGCAAGCCGAACACGACCGCGCGCACCGCGGGATTTTAGCGCATAGCCCTGCCGGCTACTAGAAGTCAGCCGCGGTGGTCGCCGTGTCGGTACGGGCAGAGCGCTCGATGCCGTCGAGGATCGCCTTCAACTGCGCATCAACGACCTGGACATGGGGCTCGTTCATCATCTGGCGGTTGTTCGAGTGCTCGCCTGGCACAACGTAGGATTCGAGGCCGCCTTCGGCGAGCCCGCCCCAGCCGAGTTCGGGGTCATCGTAGAGGTCTTGACCGTAGAAGATCCAGACGCGGCCGGGGTATGTCTGCGGCTCGTACGCGCGCTCGGCCTTTGCGTTGAGGCGAAGGAAGTGGTTCTCACGCAAACGTTCGGGTAACGGTCGGCCGGTTGCCAGGGCAAATCGGACGATGACTTGCCTGACCGACCGTTTGATGAACTCGCCATCGATAGGGGTGATCCGGGGGCCTCCAGCCGGCCGCGCCTGTGGCGGTCCCCTGCGGCGGCTTGGTTGGTTGGCGCGGCTCTGTGCGCGGATCCATTTCGGGCTGGGGCCATTGAACATCGCCAGCAGCGGGACTTCCTCGCCTTCCTGGACGAGCATCTGGGCCATGTGGAAGGCGACAATGGCACCGAAACAGTAGCCGGCCAGATAGAAGGGGCCGTGCGGCCGCACCGTGCGGACCTCGGTCAGGTACTGCGCCGCCATCTCCTCGACCGACCGAGGTGATGGAGCGCCGCCGTAGAGGCCACGCTGCTGCAGTCCGTAGAAGGGCTGCTCGTCTCCGAGGCGCCGGGCTAGGGGCTCGAGGTGGAGAATCGTGCCTGCGCCACCGTGGACGCAGAAGATGGGCGGCAATGACCCGTGCGGCTGAATCGGCACGAGTGACTTCCAACGGGCGGCCTCCTCGCCGTCCTCGACCAGGTGTGCGAGCGACTCGATGGTGGGCGCTTGGAAGACGGCGCCGAGCGGAAGCCTGCTGCCGAGCTCGTGCTCGATGCGCGCGAATAGCTGGGCCGCAACAATTGACCTGACACCGAGATCGAAGAAGTTGTCCGTGACCGAGATCGGCCGGATGTCAAGCTCGCGCTCCCAGATCTCGACGAGCCGGCGTTCGAGCGGGGTCCGGGGAGCGACATACTGTTCCTCCTCCGCCCGTCCTCGTGTGGGCGCCGGCAATGCCTTGCGATCGATCTTGCCGTTGGGGGTGAGGGGAAAGGCCGGAACGCTCATGACGACATCCGGAACCATGTAGTCGGGCACGGACTGGCGGAGGTAGCGGCGCAGCGTGTTCGACGAAACGGGCGTCCCGTTCGGAACGTAGTAGGCGACGAGCTCCCGCTCTCCACGATCGTCGGCCCGCGCCACGGCCACGCTGCGCGAAACGGCGGAATGGCGGTTCAGCACGTTCTCGATCTCGCCCAGCTCGATGCGATACCCGCGGACCTTGACCTGGTCGTCGATGCGGCCGAGATAGTCGACCCGCCCGTCGCTGCGGTACCGAGCGAGGTCGCCGGTCCGGTAGATCCGTGCACCCGGCGTCTGGTCGAAGGGATGTGGGATGAATCGTTCCTCGGTCAGATCGGGCCTGCCGCGGTACCCACGGGCTAGACCGTCACCGCCGATATAGAGCTCGCCCGGCAGCCCGATCGGTACCGGCCGAAGATCCGCGTCCAGGATGTAGAGGCTCGTGTTCCCGATCGGCCTTCCGATCGTGAGCGGCCCACCCTGGTCTTCGATTCGAGCGATGGTCGACCAGATCGTCGTCTCGGTCGGGCCGTACATGTTCCACAGCTCCAGACCCCGGGCGACCAACTCATCGGCGAGGGCGAGGGGCAACGCCTCGCCGCCGCAGAGCGCCTTCAGACACGGACGCCCCTCCCAACCCGCGTCGACGAGCATCCGCCAAGTCGTCGGCGTCGCTTGCATCACCGTAATGTCGTTCGCGGCGAGGAGCGCCGCGAGGGCCCGAGGGTCGGCGATGGCTTCCCGAGGGGCGACGACGACGTGCGCCCCGGTGACCAGCGGCAGCCACAGCTCGAGGCCGGCGATGTCGAACGACAGGGTCGTCACGGCGAGGAGAACATCCTCGGCACTCAGGCCCGGCTGCTCGGACATCGTCGTCATGAAGTTGACGAGTGCCCGGTGGGGGATCTCGACGCCCTTCGGGGTCCCCGTCGAGCCAGACGTGTAGATGACGTATGCGAGCTCCTCGGGATCGAGAGCTACGTCGAGCGGGTCGGGGGACAGCCTCTGAATGGTGGGCCAGTCGCGATCGAGGCAGACGGTCACGCTCTCGTGCGGCGGCAGGTGCTCGAGCAGGCGCTCCTGGGTGACGACGACCGGCGCCTGCGAGCTGGTCAGCATGAACTCCTGGCGGGCGGCGGGATACGTGGGATCGATCGGTACGTAGGCGGCACCGGTCTTCAGAATCCCGAGCAGCCCGACCATCATTTCGGCAGAGCGCTCGACACAGATCCCGACGAGCGTCTCCCGGCCGACACCGAGCTCGCCGAGGTGCCGTGCAAGCCGGTTCGCGCGCGCCTCCAACTCTCCGTATGTCAGACGCTCGCCCTCGAAAACGACCGCGACCGCATCCGGTGTCTCCCGCGCACGATCGGCGATCAGCTCGTGGATGCACCGTGAGGGATAGGCCGTCGCCGGGACTTGCCAGTCCTCGAGAACTTGAGACCGTTCCGCCTCGGGAAGGAGGCGCATTGACCCGATCCGCTGACTCGGGCCGGCTTTTGCCTCCTCCAAGATGCGCTCGAGGTGCCCGAGCACCCGGCTCGCGACCGGCCGGTCTTCGGCATCCCCCCAGCAGTACAGCTTCAGGACGAGCCCGTCCGCTGAATGCCGTGCGCTGAGCCAGAGATCGTGTTCGCCTTCCGCCGGGGGGTCGCAGTCGATGCCCAAGACCGCCCGCAGCTCCGGAACGACGTCGGATCGCTCCGCCTCGACGGCGGCCTCGACCCGCTCGATGAGCTCCGTGAACGTCAGCTCGCCAGTGACCGCGACCCGCACCGCGAACGGACTCTCCTCTGCGCCGGATAAGAGCCCGGCCACGAGATCCGGTTGTCCCGTGTAGCGATAAAGCAGCATCGCGAAAGCGGCGAACAGCACGCTCGTCGTCGTCTCCCGACGCGCGAGCACGAGTTCCGCTGAGACACGGTCCGTCGGTCGCCCATTCTGAACCAGCATCGGCGGAAGCTCGAGCGGTGTCGTCTCGGCAAGCATCAATCCGTGCTGAGCACGGCCGCTCGCTCCGGAGCGGCGCAGTTGTCCGTGGCGGTTCTGACGACTCGCGAAAGCTCGGCAGCGAGCACTTCGACGTGAGGTTCTTTCGCAAGGTTGTTGTGGTTCAGTCCCGGCGCGACCAGCGGGTGGAGGTCGATGCCCCCGAGCGCGAGCTTCGTCCAGGAGCTCTCGCGCGCGTCGTCGGCGTCCTGCACCCGGATCAATGTGATCCCGACCGGCGCCGGGAGCGTGCGCGAACGCTCGACGGCCATCACGTTGCCGACGAAGACCCAGTTCCACGGCCGACGCGGTAGCCGGCGGTTCTTGCTCGTGCAGTGCTCATAGACGAACCGGCCGAGCTTCAGATGAACCTTGTCCTTGAGGCCTTGCCAGCGGTGCGCAACCCACTCCACCTGGCCCCGCCGGTCGCTGCGCAGGAGCTTCCCGAACTTCTCGCGCTCGATCTGCAGTCTCGGCTTGCTTCCACGCACCGGCGCGGCCTTCAGCGGCGAGGAGTCGATCAAGGCCACGAGCGCGGTCTCCTCTCCCAACTCGGTGAGCCGTCGGGCCATCTCGAAGGCGACCACGCCGGCGAAACAGAGCCCGACGACCATGTACGGGCCCTCCGGCTGCACTCTCCGCATCTCCTCGACGTAATCGGCGGCCATGGCCTCGACCGTCGCGTGCGCCACCGCCCGCCTGTCGAGGCCGACGGCCTGGAGCCCGTAGATCGGGTTGTCGACGTCCAAGCGCACGAGCAGGTCGCGGTACTTGAGGAGCTCGCCGTTCAGCACATGGATGAAGAACACCGGAGGCTCGCCGGTCCCGGGCTTGAGCGGGACGACAGACGACCACGCCGAGGTCGTCTCGCGCTCGTGCTCGATCGCCGCCGCGAGTTCCGCGACGCTGCCGCCCTGGAAGAGCACGGCGAGGGGGAGCTTGACACCGAGCTTCCGGTCGATGACCGAGAAGAGCCGGACGGCGAGGAGCGAGTGGCCTCCGAGCTCGAAGAAGTCGTCGTCGCGACCGACCCGATCGAGCCCGAGCAGCTCGGCGTAGATCCTCGCAAGCCTGTCCTCGAGCGGGGACTGCGGTGCGACGTAGCCCTGTTCGAGTGCCGGACGGTCCCAGCTCGGCTCGGGCAGCGCGCGGCGGTCGAGCTTTCCGTTCGGCGTGCGTGGCAGCTCTTCGAGCGAGACAAAGGCTGCGGGGATCATGTGCTCCGGAAGGCTTCTCGCCAGGTGGGTCCGAAGCTCACTCGTCCTCGCTGTCGGTTCCGCCCCGACCGTGTGTGCGATCAAGCGCTGGTCGCCGTCCGGCGTGCGCCGGGCCACCACGGCGGCCTCGCGCACGTCCGGATGCCGAAGCAGGGCAGCTTCGACCTCGCCGGGCTCGACGCGGAAGCCTCGGATCTTGACCTGGTCGTCGAACCGACCGAGGAACTCGATCGTGCCGTCGTGCCGGTAGCGAACCCGGTCGCCCGTCCGATAGAGGCGTTCGCCGGGACGGTCGCTGAAGGGGTGGGGGACGAACCGCTCGGCATTCAGCTCGGGACGGTTGAGGTAACCCCGAGCGACTCCGGGGCCGCCGATGTAGAGCTCCCCCGCTACGCCGATCGGTACGGGGTGTCGCCGAGAGTCGAGGATGTACGTCTCCGTGTTCGCGATCGGCCGGCCGATCGGAAGCGAATCGCCGAGCTCGGTTGTCGAGGTGACCGGATAGCAGCAGGCGAACGTCGTCGTCTCAGTCGGACCGTAGCCGTTGACGAAACGGCCGCCGCCGAGCTCAGCCACTGCCGCCCTGACATGCTCGACCGCGAGGACGTCGCCGCCAGAGAGCAATTGCCTGAGCCCGCGGAAGGTCTCGGGCGCCTCGGCCGTGACGTGATGGAACAGCGCCGCCGTAAGCCACAGCGTTGTGACGCCCTCCGTCCGGATGATCGCCGCGAGCCCCTCTGCGGTCGGCGGCTCCGGCGGGAAGATCGCCAGCCGCGCTCCGTTCAGCAGCGCGCCCCAGATCTCGAGGGTCGAGGCGTCGAACGACACGGGAGCGAGCTGGAGGAAGACCTCGTCCGGCCCGAAGTCGATGTAGTCCGACCCCTTCACGAGCCTGGAGATGGCTCGGTGCTCGATCATCGCGCCCTTGGGCTCCCCGGTCGAGCCGGAGGTGTACATGACGTACGCGAGGCTGTCGCCTCCGGAACCCGCGCTCGGGGTGTCGGTCGGCTCGGCCGCGATTGCTTCCGCGTCGGTGTCGAGGCAGACGACCGCGCCGTCGAAGTGGGGGAGCCGCGTCGGGAGCTCCGCGTCGGTGATCAGGACGGGCGCCGCCGTGTCCGCGAGCATGAAGGCGAGTCGGTCAGTCGGGTAGCCGGGGTCGAGCGGCACGTAGGCGCCGCCGGCCTTGAGCGTCGCGAGCAGCGCGACGACGAGATCGGCGCTCCGCTCCAGGCAGATCCCGACGAGCACCTCGGTGCCGACACCGAGCCCGCGCAGATGATGCGCGAGCCGGTTCGCCTGCTCGTTGAGCTCACGGTACGACACCTGCTTACCTCCGGCTGAGAGGGCAACCGCGTCGGGGCGGACCTCGACCTGTTGCTCGAACAGCTCGTGCACGGAGCTTTCGCCGGGGAACGGACGCATGGTCTGGTTCCAGCTCACGAGCACCTGATGACGCTCGGACTCGGGCAGGAGCGGCAGCTCGCTCAGCCGCACCTGCGGGTCGGCGGCAATTGCCTCGAGGAGGGTCTCGAGATGGCCGAGCATCCGGTCTATGGTCAAGCCGTCAAAGAGGTCTGTCGCGTACTCGAACGAGGCCAGTAGGCCCTCGTCCGTCTCGGTCATGATCAGGGACAGATCGAGCTTCGCGGTGCCGCGCTCGAGCGTCACGTTCCTTGCCGCGAGGTTGGCGAACGTCGCCTGGCCGCCGCCGGATGCTTGAAGTGAGAAGAGCACCTGCGCGAGCGGCGCATGACTGAGCTGCCGCCGTGGGTTGAGTGCCGCGATCAGCTGCTCGAACGGCATCTCCTCGTGCTCATACGCCTCGAGCGCCGTTTGCCGTACTCGCCCGACAAGCTCGTCGAAACGTGGATCCCCGCCCAGGTTGATACGCAGCGCCAGCGTATTGACGAAGAACCCCACCAGCTCCTCCAGCTCGGCCCGCGTGCGGTTTGCGACCGGAGCGGCAACGACCAGATCCTCGGCGCCGCTGTACCGTGCCAGTAGTGCGCTGAACGCCGCGAGCAACACCATGAAGAGTGAGGAATCCTCCTCGAGCGCGCGCTCCTTCAGCCGCTGCGTCAACGCAGGCGAAAGAAGGCGCCGTCTGTGGTCGCCTCGGTACGTCTGCACCGTCGGCGCCGGCCGATCCGTGGGCAACGCAATCCGCTCCGGAGCGGACTCAAGCCGCTCACGCCAGTAGGAGAGGAGCTGATCGAGCCGCTCTCCTTGCAGCCACTCGTGCTGCCAAACCGCGAAGTCCGCGTACTGCAGTGGCAACTCCGGCAACGCCGCCGGCCGGCCCGCAACCGCTGCCGAGTACAGCTCGGCGAGGTCACGCCGCAAGACCCGCGTCGACCAGCCGTCACCGACGATGTGGTGGAGCGTGAGCACCAACAGGTGCTCGTCCTGGCCAAGCCGCAGCAGGCACGCGCGGAAGAGCGGCCCGCCCGCGAGATCAAAGGGCCGCCCTACCTCCTCGGTCGCAAGGCGCTGTGCTTCGAGTTCGGGATCCTCCTGTCCGCCGAGGTCCAGGACCGCCAACCTCACCGGCTCAGCCGGCCGCACGACCTGGAAGACCTCTCCCTCGTGCTCGGTGAACGTCGTTCGTAGCGCCTCGTGGCGTTCTACGAGTCCGGAGAGCGCCTGTTCGAGCGCCGCGACATCGAGCGCACCGGATAAGCGCAGGACGAGCGGCAGGTTGTACGACGTGCTCGCCGGGTCGAGGCGATCGAGGAACCACAGCCGCTGCTGCGCAAACGACGCCTCGACCACCACCGCCTCGACCGCTTCGGGCTGGGTTTGATCTGTCGCTTCGGCTCCGTCTTTCTGAGTGGCCGTTCGCGGAGGGAACGAGTCTGACGTGACCGAATCCAGGCCCTCGCCGTCCGATCGATCCCGGTACCCAAGCATGCTTGTGACGATACCCCGGTGGCCCGGAATTTCTAGGCAGTCCAATCTATCGTCTAGGTGCACGAGATGCCGGCGGTGGGGCGGTCGCCGCTAGTGCGCAGGAATGGATCGCCGGAGTACCGAGCGCAGCTAGCGGAGGGGCTCGGCGCGTACGTCTGGGTGATCTGGCCCGCATCGAGAAAGACGAGCTTGTCGCCGATCACCATCGGGCAAAGGTTCTGGTAGCAGAACCACCCCGTCGTGTTGATGAACGTGGCGCCGGTATTCGTCACGGCGGCCGCGATGTCGGCGCGCAGGCTGAGTTGCCGGTCGGTGGGGACGGTGGAGCGGCGGCCCATGTTGGCGCCGTGGCCGAGGATGCAGTCGAGGGGCTGCCGGCTCATCGAGGGCGGATCGTCGATGACGAGCGTCTTCGACCCCCGAACGCCTTGGCGGGCCGTCCTGCCGAAGGCCGTGACGGTGTCCTGATAGGGCTTGCCGAGACCTGCATCGAAGGCCCCCCGATCAGCGCGACCGTCGGCTTCAGCTTCTGCATCTCGCCGACCGCCCGCCGCTACCAGCGCTGACATTCTGCCTTGCCCCAGGCGGCAATGCATCGGGGCGGCGTGTAGCCCTGCTTGATAGCAGCGTGACGGCGTAGTGGTCCTGTTGTCGATCGCGAGCAGCGGCGGAATCCACATCTCGATGTGCGAGTCGCCGAGGACCAGAATCGCCTTCGACGCAGCGGCGTCACCGAGTCGGCAGATCTTGCTTGAGGTCTGTCCGTCGCCCGCACCGCATCCGGGTGGGTAGCCGTAGTGGTCGGAGAGCAGCCGGTCGGGCGAAGGAGCGAGAGCCGAGGGGATCGGAGCCTGGCGCCGCGCCGACGGCGGCCAGGACGGTCGGAGGCGTGGGAACCGTCAAGAGCCGAGGACGCGCTGTCGAGACGACGGGCGTACGCCGTGCCCCGGACGGGGGAGTTGCCGCCTGGCCGGATTAAGCGCCGACCGAGGCGGCGGCGTTGGCGAGATGCAGCGACTCGGCATCGCTCGCCTGGATCGCGAGAGTGGCGACCATGACGACCGCACCGACCGAGACGGGCCAGAGAAGTGCGGTCGCCTGCCCACCACATCGGGAGCGGCGAGTCGGGTCCTCGACGCGCCTGTAGCTGACGATCGACAGCAGGAAGGCGATAGCGAGCAGCACCAGCCGAGCGTTGAGCGAGCGCGCGCGGCCTTCGTACTCGGCGGTTATCACGAGCACCGGCCAGTGCCAGAGGTAGAACGCATAGGAGCGGTCGCCGACGCACCGAAGCGGCGCGACGGCCAGCAGCGGGCCCGGTGCCAGCCGGGCTGTCGCCGCACCGACGCCGGCGGCGATGACCAACGCGGCACCGACTGTCGGCAGCAGTGCAGCCAGCCGGGGAACGTGGTGGTGTCGGCGTAGCGGACGGCAGAGACGCAGATCACGGCGAGGCCGATCCAACCGGCTGCCCCGCGCAGACCACGGTACCCGCTCTACAATGTCGCTGCGACGGCCAGCGCCGCCCCGAGCGCAAGTTCCCACGCACGCGTGAACGTCGAGAATTGCGCCGACGCGGGGTGTGTCCTCGTCTGCGTGATCGACCAGGCGAGCGACGCGACCGCTGCGGCGCCGATCACGACGAGCAGGCGGGTTAGCTCGCCGACCCGCCCCGGCTTCCAGCCGCACCGACGATGACGAAGCCAGCGGGCGACCACGGCGCGAACAGCACCGGTTCGAGAACGGCCGGCCAGGCGATGTAGAACTGCTCCTCGACGGAGAGTGACCAGAAGTCCTGTTCGGGTGACGGGGGCTGACACGGGTGACGACGAGCGTGAGCGCCGCGCTCAGGAGCAGACCTATTGATCAGGAACTCGGAGAGGACGAAGAACACGTCGACACCGACATAGCCGCTACGGAGGAAGCTGACGCCGGCGTGGGCGAGCACGATGAGGAGGACAGCGACGGCGCGGAGACCTGGAGGTCGTATCGAAACCGGCCGGACGCGGACGACGCGCCGTCTCGCTGATGTGCGGCCCCGCGTCGAATCATGTGAGTCGCCTAAACCCAACCGTACGGCCAGGGGAAACGACAGTTAAGAGAAGTATCCTCTGCCCGAGCAACGCCGCGCACCGCTCCGGAGGACACGAGTAAATATGCGAGTCGACGACTCCCGGCCTCATCCATCGACGTTAAGCGACTACATCGCCGTCGTGCGGCGCCGGAAGTGGGTCGTGATCCAGGCGGTGATCCTGGTGCCTGTGGCGGCCGTCTTCCTGTCGCTGCAGCAGCACAAGGTGTTCGAGTCCTCGGCACAAGTCCTACTCAGCAGGCAGAACCTTTCGACGAACCTGACCGGCACGCCGGATCCGTCGCTCTTCGTCCAGGCCGACCGGGTGACCCAGACCCAGGCCGACCTCGCACGCGTAGCGCCGATCGCACGTCAGGTCGTGGAGAAGGTCCATGCCAACGGCCTCACAGCCGCGGGATTGCTCCACTCCTCGTCCGTGACCGAACTGCCCAACGCGGACATTCTCGTCTTCAAGGTCAAGAGCGCGCATCCAGCCCTTAGCAAGCGGCTCGCGTCCGCATATGCGCAGCAGTTCACTGTCTTTCGCCGGCGGCTCGACACTGCCCAACTGCATCTGGCTCGAGCGCGCGTGCAGAAGCAGCTCGCACAACTGAGAAAGAAAGGCCAGACGGGTAGCGCGCTCTACAACACCCTCTTGTCCCGAAGCGACCTACTCGCGACCATGGAGACCTTGGGGACGTCGAGCGCACATGTCGTGCAGCAACCCCTGGGTTCGGCCCAGGTTCAGCCGAAGCCGGCCCGTAATGCATTCGTCGGCGTCGCACTCGGTCTCATCCTCGGTCTCGCTCTTGCGTTCCTCCTCGAGGCTCTCGACAGTCGCGCGCGGAACGCCGAGGAGATCAGCGAGCGACTAGGAGGTTTGCCGCTGCTCGCACGGCTTCCGACTCCGTCGCGCAAGCTTCGTTCGGCAGGGCAGCTCGCGATGATCGCCGCGCCGGACGCCCCGGAGGCCGAGTCGTTTCGGATGCTGCGGACGCAGCTCGACCTGGCGAGGCTCGAGCACCCGGCGAGGACGATCGTTGTTTCGAGCGCCGTTGCCCAGGAGGGTAAGTCGACGACGGCGGCGAACCTCGCGATGGCACTCGCACGCGCCGGCCGACGCGTCGTTCTCGTCGACCTCGATTTGTACCAGCCGATGCTCGGCGAGTTCTTCTCGCTCAGCGGGCCAGGGGTAACCGACGTCGTTTTGGGGACGGCCGACCTAGGCGACGCCCTCGTTCCGATTCGAATATCAAGTCAGCTGGACGGCTACGTGGATGGTCTGCCTTCCAACGGGAACGGAGCGGCTCGTCTGCTTGGCGGGAGCCTGGAGGTCCTACCCGCCGGTCAATCCCCACCCGATCCCGGCGACTTCATGAACACGCAGGCGCTATCGGAGGTTCGGGGGCGGCTGGAGGAGCGCGCCGATACGGTCCTCATTGACACATCGCCCTTGCTGCAGGCCGGCGACGCGATGGCGTTGAGCACGAAGGTCGACGGGCTCCTCCTCGTCGTCCGGCTGAACGTCCTTCGACAAAAGATGCTCGCCGAGCTCGCGCGGGTCCTTGGACGCACACCGGCGACAAAGCTCGGCTTCGTCCTCACCGACGTACCCCTGGAGCCCGGTTATGGGTACCCCTACAGGCGTAGCTACCGGGCGGGCGACAAGGCGCCGGCGAGGGACACTACTCGGTGACGCCGCAGCAGCCGTGCGGCGTGGATCCGAGTGACCTCACGGCGTAGAGCATGGCTGCGAACGCCACTCTCGTTCGCCCACTGCCGAGTCTACGCCGGGGACGGCAGCTCGCCCTTCTCTTCGGTGCGGCGATTGCGGCCGATCTCTCCGCGTCGCTGTTCATCACTCATGAGCAGGGCCAGGTCGCACGCGTGTTCGGGGTCGCAGCCGGTATCGCCGTCGTGTTCTGGTTCGCGATGGGGACGCGTTCGGCGCTCGTGGCTTTCACCGCGTCCTGGGGCCTCCTTCACTCGTTCCTGTTCTCGACGAGTCTGGACGGGTCGGAAGGCCCACAGAGCGTCAACCTAAGCCGCGCTCTCGGGGGCGCCATCGTCGTGGGCGTCGGTCTGGGGCTCCTCAGGCTCCGACTCCGCGGGGGGCGCCTTAGCCCTCCGCTCGTCGCGGCCCTCCTCTTCCTCGTCCTCTACGCGTGCGATGCGGCGATCTCGCCGTTGCGAAGCCTCGGAGCGGGCGACGCCGGTCGGGTTGCAAGCGGCGTCTTTATCGGGATCGCGGCGTTCTACGTGTTCGACACGCGCGACCGCTTGCTGCAACTCTCACGCGCCGCGTTCCTCGGCGGGGTCGCGGTAGCCGCTATGACGGTCGTCCAGTACGCGATCACGAAGGTCTCGCCGGGCGCCGCGCATGCGATATTCGGCGCTCGTGCGTTTGTCTACTCTGCCGATCAGTCCCGCAGCAATCACGTCGCACGGGTAACGGGGGCATTGGGCGGCCCAGGCGAGACGGCCGGATTCCTCGTCGTCACCGCGTCGTTCGGGCTCCTGCGCTACGCGCTACTTCGCGACACCGCGCGTACGCGCGGCATCGTCGCCGGCGTCGCTCTGATGGGGGCGGCGATCGTCTCGACACTCACGCGTGCGTCTACCGTCGCCTTTCTCCTTCTGATCCTGATCTTCATGGTGCAACGCCAGGTCCGATCCGTGAGCGCGGCCGGCCTGCGGATGAAGATCCTCGTGGCCCTCCTCGTCGCCGCCGTGGTCGCGGTGCCCGTGCTCGGCTCGAAGACCCTGCATACGCGGCTCTGGGACATCAATCCGACAACCAGCGGCACGGGCTTCGCGCAGGGTCGCGGAGCAATCTGGCACACCGAGATGAAACGGTGGGACGGGTCAAATGTCCCGCACCTCCTTTTCGGTCACGGCGCCCACACCTCGGAGATCCCGGGCCCGCCGTTCATCAACGGGGCCCCGACCCTGACGAGCGTGCAGAACCTGTTGCTCTGGCTCCTAGTCGAGACTGGGCTCATCGGGACGGTGCTCTACATCGCATTCCTGATCGGTGCCGGGCGGCGATACCGGGCCGCGGCGCGGTGGGGGCGGTATGAGTACGCCGGCCAGGTCGGAGCGGTGGCACTCGCCGGTCTCATCGCCTATCAGGTGCAAGGGATGTTCGAGCTCTCGCCCATAAGCCCGAGCCATGGGCTCTACTTCATGCTCTTCATCGGCGCCACTTTGAGAGCGTGCACTGCGGCTCCTACCACGTGGCGGGCCGCTAGCGCCCAGACGGACTAGCCATGTGGAGCCGCGTCGGGCGTGACACTGCCGTCTTCGCGGGAGCGGCAATGCTCATGGCGCTCTTCCAGGCCGCGTTCCGTCTGCTCGCGATCCACGACCTCTCGATCGAGTCGTACGGACGCGCGGCACTCCTGCTCAGCGTTTTCAACTTCGCACTGGTCTTCGCGAACTTCGGCGTTCCGGCCGCTGCCGCACGTCTCGCTGCACGATCGACGGGTCTGACGCGCGGCCGCGATGTCCTCGCGTCGGTGACGAAGGCGGCGGTCATCCCGTCCCTCGCGGCGGGCTTGGCGCTCGGTCTCACGACGCTTGCATTGACGAACTCGATCGGTCTCGCCGTGGTGTGCGCTGCCGGAGTGTTCCCGATGGTCGTGAGCGGCGTGTACGCGGGATTCGTCCGCGGCAGGGGCTTCGTCTGGTCATCGGCGTCGGTCCAGCCGGTGAATGTCGTCGTCCAGCTGCTCGTGCTTTTGGCGATATCCGCGTCGGGCGTGTCGGTGGGCGTCGGCGACGTGCTTGTCAGCTTCTGCATTGGGAACGTCGCCGCATTCGTGCTCTCCCTCGCGTACATCGAGCGGTGGAGGCGGTCGGTGCACGAGCTGGATAGTCCGCCGGACGCCCAAGTCGGGCCGCGGCGCGTGCTTGCGTTCGCAGCTTGGTTGTCGCTCGCGAATGCCGCCGTGATCGGGCTGGCGATCATCCCGCGAGCCGCGCTTGCGCACGTCTCGTACGCCGACGTGGCGAGCTTCGATCTTGCCCTGCTCGTTTACTCGATCCCACAGCGGCTTACGGCCTCTCTCGTGATCGCGCTCATTCCGCTCGCGGCGGCTCGGCAGGTGGCAGGCTCGCGCATCACCCTCCCGACGGCGGCGGATGCTGTGGTGCTGATGGTCGCCTTAGTGCTTTGCGATGCCATCCTCTGGTGGTCGCATGCGCTGTCCGATGTCTTGAACGGGGTGGGCCTCACTCACTACTTGGGCGCGGAACCGTTCCTCCTGATCTTCTTGCTCGCTGCTCCCGCAGAGCTCTTCTTCAGCATTGACGCTGCCGTCCTCCAGGCGTTCGGTCGCTCGCGGAGCCTCGCCAAGTTGGTGCTCACCGTTCTCGGGTTTTCGACGGTCGCAGCCCTTGTGGTCGTGCAGGCCGGGCCCAACTGGCTCGCGCTCCTGCTCGTCGTCGACTACTGGGCGCTCTACCTTGCGTCGCGGAGGCTCACACCCTCGGAAGTCACCAGGCGCTCGATCTTCGCGCGCTTTCTCTCTACGGCGAGAGCTGCAGCGCCCCTCGAGCCGGGCTCGTCCAAGGCCGAGTGAAAAGGCCCTCGCCTCGGCCGTCGTCGCCG
>Ga0164305_10000079_pt1 | contig 28167 bp, 27 predicted proteins | sample Whisoiple_237_MG_FD_110215 | JGI IMG/M metagenome (GOLD analysis project Ga0164305, IMG submission 110215) | Soil microbial communities amended with pyrogenic organic matter from upstate New York, USA - Whitman soil sample_237_MG | ecosystem: Environmental > Terrestrial > Soil > Agricultural...
AATTCCTCCCGCTTGTGCTTCTATCAAAAAACTAGCGAAGTTAGAGCGGCGGATTGAATTTTCTAAAGTTATGTCATTTTCTTATTAACAAAAATAGTTTTCTGCACCACTAAGATGTCAGAAACAATTAATTTTGAGCAAGCACTGTTAGAGAATTTGCGACAGTTGCCAACTGAGAAACAACAAGAAGTGATCGACTTTGCACAATTTCTGGTGCAAAAAGCGTTACATAAAAAGCAGTTATCCAGCGAAAGTTCTGAGTATAACATTTCGTCAACAACCGCACCTACTCTCAAGCTATCACTTAGAGAAATTGCTAGGTTGCCGATCGCAGAACGCCATAAAATACTAGCACCGTATATGGCTGCTACAGCCGAAAATTTTTTGACATATCCTGAATTAACCGAGTTTTCGGTACTCGATGGCGAAGACTGGGAGAATGAGTATGACTGCTAACCCAAAACGAGGATAGATTTGGCTAGTACAACTCGATCCAACCCGAGGACAAGAAATTCAGAAAACACGTCCTGCGGTTGTGATTAGTTCGGAAATGTTTAGTTCTATCCCCATGCGGATGATAATTCCTGTGGGTACATGGCAACCTAAATTTTAAAATCGCCCTTTCATGATTCTGATTCAGCTAACTGAAGAAAATTGTTTATACGCAGACTCAGCAGGCAATGTTTTGCAAGTTCGGAGTGTAACTACTGAGCGATTTGTCAGATGTATCGGAAAAGTTTCAGAAACGGTTGTGCAAGAATTAGTAATAGGCTTAATTATCTGTGTTGATTATCGTCCATAAAATCAGGAATGGCGATCGCCCGAATTAGCTTTCTGAACCTAAAACACACCAGAGGCTACTCAGTAGGTTGGGTTGTACGGCATTCAGGCCAACAGTCGCAAACCATCATCTAGTGGCGTTTCCTCCCTAAACCCAAACCTACCAAACTTACCCAACTATCAGCCGACTTCCCGCATCAAAATTTACTATCCCGCAGGATGTTGATTTATTCCCACCGATCTGATTTTTTTGTGACACAATAGATTCTAGTATGAATCTATGTGAGGATTGTTCATGGCTCGTTTTAATCAAATCCTTGTCCTTAGCGCCATCAGCCTTCTAGCTTTGGCTGGTTGCGACAGCGCTAAAGAAGCTTCCACTCCCCCAACTTCACCCGCCCCGGTTCCTGCTGCTACTGCTGTTAAAACTGAGAAAGCAGCACCCCAGGGAAACTATGCAGAATTGAGTGGTGTGGTTTCGAGTACCAAAGCAGCAGTTCAGGCTGGAAACTTTGCCAAAGCCAAAACCGAATTTGACAAATTTGAGAATGCCTGGAAGAAAGTAGAAGACGGTATCAAAGCTAAAGCTCCTAAAAGCTACGATGCAGTTGAAGAGACTACAGACAAAGTAATGGCCGACCTCAAAAAGTCTAAGCCAAGTAAAGACCAAGTGCTGACTCAATTGCAGTCGCTGGAAAAGACGATCGGTAGCATTCCTAAGTCTTAAATTTCAGTGTTGAGTGCTTGATTCTAAAGTCTCAGACGCAGAAACCGAGTTTTTTAACCCCGGTAATTGGTTCAAACCTTGAATAAAAGTTAAAATATCCGGTTTCTGTGCGTCGGAGTGCGTAAGTCCTGTGAGAGTTATGCGATCGCAGTTACTCAGAAACAAGCACTCAACACTCGCTCCTTATATAACCTCAGTATTCCCACACTTTCAACCACTATGAAGAGAGCATTTCGCAAGTACCACCGCATTCTAGGCCTTATTGTTGCTTTGCCGATCGCGCTGACTGTCTTGACTGGAATGGTCATAACTATTGTCCGAGAGTGGCCGCTGGGTATAGAAATTTCATCGAGATTTTTATTGAAAATTCATACAGGTGAAATCTTTCACCTGCAAGCTATTTACCCGATTTTGAACGGCTTGGGAATGATTGGCTTGCTAGTGACTGGTTTAAGTATGTCTGGTTTGTTTGGCAGGAAAAAGCAGCCCACCTCCAACGATTAAAACCAAAGAGGTGAGGAACTGCGATCGGTTATATTATTGGACTGGCTAGAATCAGCAACTATCTCACCTTTGAGAGTCTTTATAAAATATGTAGGTAACGCAGAAGTCTAAGAAACTTGAAGGGTAAAAATCCAATGAAACCTACTATTAATATCGAACAAAAGCTCTTACAAAATCTGCGACTTCTTCCGCCAGATAAACAACAAGAAGTCCTCGATTTCGTGCAGTTTTTAGTACAGCGCTCACAACAAGTAAACTTGTTACAAAATGCTCCTTTTGATGCTAGTATTTCGTCAACTGAACCAACACTTCCCAAGCGCTCGTTTAGAGATTTTTTGACAAGAATATTAGAAGCTCATAAAATATTAGAACAGTCTCTGGAACTCACCACGCAACAAGATTTAACCGCTGCCCAATTAACCGAGTTTTTTGTACTCGACGGCGAAGACTATTTAATTAATCCAGCTATTACTCGCAGTCATGATGCTTTTTTGCAAGGTTACGCACCCGAAGACGAAGGACTTTATGACGACTATTGAACGCGAGTGATTTTTGGGTGGCAAATATTCCTTTTACAAGTGGCGCAGACTCTAAAAAACGCCCCATACTTTTGCTGTGGTTGGATGCCGAGGATGTGGTAGCAGCCGCCGTCACCTCTGCCGAACCCCGCAGCCAAACTGATGTATTTCTTAATGATTGGTCTGTCAGCGGTTTGCGCGTTGCTTCAACAGTGCGTTTGTCTAGATTAGATTGTTTGGAGAAGTCTTTGTTGCTGCCACGGAAAAAAATCGGGCAAATTTCTCAACCAGATGCAGCAGCAGTGAAACAAGTCTGGGATTTTTACGTTAAGCCTCAATTTTAATGATAATTCGATCGCCCGTATTTTCTTCATCAAATTAGCGATCGCCCCTCAACTCCCTCCTCCCATCCCCCAACCCCGCACAATACTTAATAAAAACTTTACAAAACTTACCCGATCGCCCAACATGGGTTAGAGTTATCCTAGAAAATCCAGCAATCCTGCAAAGCGTCAACCTTCTCGTCACTTATCCAGTGGTTCGATGACTCAAACCCAAAGCACTAAAACCGCCACCGCAACAGCAATTTATTCCTTGACAATTGCTCCCGCCTGTGTATTGCGAGGTCGATCGGCGATCGCACAAGCCGGAGAGGCGATCGCCCGTTTCGGAAAGCGGCCGCTAATCGTCGGCGGCAGCAACTCCCTCGCCGCCGCCCAACCCTACCTGCAACCAATCCTCGAACAGCAGCAGTTAAAATCCGCCGAAACAGCATACGGCAAGGATTGCAGCGAAACCAGCCTCGAAACCCTCCGCGAAGCAGCCCAAACCCATCAAGCTGACTTCATCATCGGTGTCGGCGGCGGCAAAGCCTTAGACGCAGCCAAACTCGTCGCCCATCAGTGCAAAATCCCGATCGTCACCATACCCACATCAGCAGCCACCTGTGCCGCTTGGACAGCCCTTTCTAACATTTATTCAGAACAAGGTGCATTCCAATACGATGTCACATTAGCCAGATGTCCCGACTTATTAATACTCGACTACGGCTTAATTCAAACCGCACCGCAGCGGACATTAGTAGCAGGAATTGGAGATGCGATCGCCAAATGGTACGAAGCATCAGTCAGCAGCGGACATTCCGAACAAACCCTGATCATTTCCGCCGTCCAACAAGCTAGAATACTGCGCGATATTTTATTCCAAAAATCAGCCGCCGCCCTCAAAGAACCGGGTAGCGAAACCTGGCAAGAAGTTACAGATGCGGCCGTATTGCTAGCAGGAGTAATCGGCGGAATTGGTGGCGCCCAATGCCGCACCGTCGCCGCCCACGCCGTCCACAACGGCCTAACTCATCTATTAGCAAGTCACGGCACATTGCACGGCGAAAAAGTTGCCTACGGCATTTTAGTACAACTGCGACTAGAAGAAATGCTGCAAAACAATCAACTCGCCGCTAGCGCCAGACAGCAACTGCTAAAATTCTACGCCGAGATTGGATTACCCCAAACTTTAGAAAACCTCGGACTCGGAGACATTACCATAGCAGAATTGCAGCGCGCCGCCGACATAGCCTGCAATCCTAATTCCGATATCCACAGACTACCTTTTAAAGTTGTTCCCCAACAATTAATGGCAGCGATGGTTTCTACCACCGCACCTGTGGGAGAATTAAAGATTAAGAATTAAAACAGTTTGTAGTAAGGACTAAAGTCCTGAAAAGGCTGTGCTAGCAAGGATGAAAGTCCTTACTACAAACCAGGAAAACTGACAACTGACACAAAATAAATGACTTTGGATTGGATTAGCCCTGCTGACAGGTTGCAAAAACTACCGCCCTACGTATTTGCCCGTCTCGACGAACTCAAAGCCCGCGCCCGCGAACAAGGACTCGATTTAATAGACTTAGGAATGGGAAACCCCGACGGTGCCACTCCTCAACCAGTAGTAGAAGCGGCTGTCGCAGCCATCCAAAATTCTGCCAATCACGGCTATCCACCCTTTGAAGGAACTGCCAGTTTCCGCCGTACTATTACTAAATGGTACAGCCGCCGCTACAACGTTGAACTCGATCCAGAAAGCGAAGCATTGCCTTTGTTGGGTTCTAAAGAAGGTTTAGCACATTTTGCGATCGCCTATATCAATCCAGGGGACGTAATATTAGTACCAAGTCCTGCTTATCCCGTATTATTTCGCGGCCCGATTATCGCCGGTGCAAAAGTTCACAACATCATCCTCAAACCAGAAAACGACTGGGTAATTGACTTAGCCGACATTCCCGACAGCGTAGCCGAACAAGCCAAAATACTCTACTTTAATTATCCCAGCAATCCGACGGGAGCAACAGCACCCCGCGAATTTTACAAAGATATTGTGGCTTTCGCACACAAACATCAAATTTTGCTGGTTCACGACTTGTGTTATGCGGAATTAGCCTTTGACGGCTATCAACCGACAAGTTTATTAGAAATTCCCGGCGGTAAAGAAATCGGCGTCGAATTTCACACGATGTCCAAAACCTACAATATGGCCGGCTGGCGCGTCGGTTTTGTAGTAGGAAATAGCAAAATTATTCAAGGTTTGCGGACCTTAAAAACTAACCTAGATTACGGTATATTTTCCGCCTTGCAAGCAGCCGCTGAAACAGCCCTGCAATTACCCGACAGTTACTTGCACGAAGTGCAGAATCGTTACAGGACTCGCCGGGATTTCATGGTGGAAGGATTGGCAGAATTAGGGTGGAATATTCCCAAACCTCTGGCTGCAATGTATCTTTGGGTTCCCTGCACTCCGGGCATGAGTTCGACTGATTTTGCCCTGAATGTTTTGCAGCAAACGGGTGTTGTGGTGACTCCTGGGAATGCTTTTGGGCCGGGCGGCGAAGGATATGTGAGAATTAGTTTAATTGCAGATTGCGATCGACTGGGAGAAGCCCTCCGGCGCTTGAAACAAGCTAATATTCGCTATCAATAGTCATTAGTCATTAGTCATTGGTCAGTTGTTAGTTGTTATTGGTGATTTGTGGGTTGTTAGGATCGCGAATTAAATAATTTACACAAGGAAAGTGGGGTGGGCTCTTATAGCCCGCCCTTTCTGGACGGGCGGGACGCCCATCCCACAAGAACCATCACGCATTGTAAGTTATTTAATTCTCATTCCTTAGTTATTATTGGTGATTTGTTATTGGTTGGCGACCGTAACCAATTATTAACTACCAAGGACTAAGCTGTTGTGCATTTAATTTGTATGTTGAGGGCGGGCAGGATGCCCACCCCACAACAGGAAAAATTTATTTGACTATGCAATTTAAATGCGGATTAGCTTACTGACTAATGACTAATGACTATAACGCTTTAATTTGCTCAATCACCCAATCAAAAGTTTCCATAACTTGCTTGAGGGCAGATTCCTCTTGCAAAGTAAACAAAGCCAAACTTGGCGACCTTCTCTCGCCCGGTTCTATAGGCAGCGACAGACCGATCGAACTCAGTTTACTTCTCAATTCCAGCCAATTCTGTTCCGCATTAAACGGCGGCTGGGAACCGTAATTATCAGCAGAAATCTCCATTCGCCCAGAAATATCTACAGTGAATAACTGATAAGGTTTTCTTCCCTTTTGAAGCAATTGAGCGACGAAACCACCGTAGGCATCCCCCGTTCGCCACTGGATCTGAACTGCGGGTTCTTGACTTTTTGCCCACAGGTAAATTGCTTTTGCCATTTGCGCCTCGTCCGCGCCCCGTCTAGCTTTGATTTCCGCAAAAAATGACGATTCATCCCAGCGCCTTCTTTCGCGCGTTGCGCTGGATTTTTTCTGCTGTGCTTCGGCTGTCTGACCGATCACTCTGGGAACCAGGGTTTTCAAACCGTCTTCGCTTACATACTGCTTAATTTCCAGCGCCAAAACTTCAACCGGGTCCATTTGTTCGTTGAGAAATTCCACAACTCGGCGCATTTCAGCGGAAATCTCGTCAGCTACAAACACTAAGCGAACTTTACCCGCTTGCAAATTAGTTTTAACCTTCTGCCAAAATCTTTCTTCATTAGCATTTGCACCGAGAAACTCTTCAAAAATCTGTTCGGGATCGCGACCCCGATCGCGACAATTAGCTTCAAACAGAGCAATAATTGAATCGATGGGCCAGTAAAACAACGCATTAGCAGCATAGTCGATCGACTGACCCAACACTTTTTGCCGCAGTTCGGCATTAGGAGTTCTCCGAACATCTACCAAAGTAGGAACGGCATTTTGGTCGATAAACAAATGATCCAGCGACCACTGCACCGCTGTTTCCTCATCGCTGGGTGCAGCTTCCCGCGAAATTAACAGCCACCTGCGCGCCGTCGCCCGATCGATTTGGTCTCCCGCGATCAAATTAGGATAAGTTACTAGCAAGTCTTGTAACTGCTCTTCCGAGTCGTAGGGCTGTTCCATCATTTCTACCAGCCTGTCGTCGTCCTGAATCAGATAAATACCTCCCGCCATGCAAACCCACCTACTTAATTTTAGATTTTAGATTTTAGATTTTAGATTTTAGATTTCAGGCTTAGTTATTAGTCTTCAGTCTTTAGTCTTCAGCCAATGACTTGTGAAGGCAGAAGGCCTTGGTCAGAATTCAATAAAAATTTTGAATTCAATAATTTTTATTGCTTGTTAATTCAACAAAAAATCCTTTCTGACTAATGACTGATGACTAATAACTGATGACTAATGACTAATACAACCAGTAAATACTCGCTGTGCCGGCCCGGTCATGTAAATCCGCCCAGAAACTTCTGCCCATTCGATTTCCAAAACGCCGCCGGGGAGTTCAACCGCAGTTGCCCGATCGCACTTCCCTACCAACACCCCAGCTACCACAGCAGCACAAGCACCAGTCCCACAAGCTAGAGTAACACCCGCGCCTCTTTCCCACACCCGCATTTTTACGTAGTCTGAACGTACCACTTGAATAAATTCCGTATTGGTACGCTGCGGGAAGGCTTGGTTGTGCTCGAATTGAGGCCCGACAGTTTCTAAAGCAACAGCAGCCACATCCTCTACAAAAGTAATGCAGTGAGGATTGCCCATACTGACGCAGGTAACAGACCAAGATCGATCGGCAACTTCGATCGGCACATCTATAGCTTTGGCATCCGCTGCAGCCAAAGTTGTCGGAATTTCCGCAGCCAGCAGCCGGGGAACTCCCATATCCACCTTAACCTGACCGTCCGATCGCAATTCGGTGATAATAACGCCCGCACCGGTGTGAATCCGGTACTCAGTCTTAAATTCACTCCCCCCCGAAGCTTGGGGGGGTTGGGGGGGGTGAATTTCCGACGCTTCCAAATCGGCGATAAACTTAGCCAAACAGCGAATTCCGTTGCCGCACATTTCCGGTTCCGAACCGTCCGAGTTAAAAATCCGCATCGTATAGTCAGTGTCGTTTTGACCCGGAAGAGCAAATATCACACCGTCTGCGCCAATCCCGAAATGTCGATCGCACAAATCCACAGCTTGTTCTGGTGTAATCACAGGTTCTGACGAGTGGCGGTTGTCAATTAGAATAAAATCATTTCCCAGTCCGTGATACTTCGCAAACTCGATCGGCATAAAAACAAACCTCTTTTGGTTAAAACTGATTAGATAATTTGCTGACCAAATTACCCATTTCCCAGTATTATAAAACTTTATGCAATTTCTAGTCCTTTCTAGTGAAATATAAACAAATATAATATTTATAACTCCCCAGCGATATCTAATTAATGCTGATGTCAAGGGTTCAATGAATATTCGTAGAAAAGTAACTGCCAAGGGGTTTCTCCCTCATCTAGTAGACGCGCTTGTAGTTGCGGCAGTAAGGGTTAAACGGTATAAACAGAAGAATATGGTTTAAGGTAATATTTGACTATATTTTTCTGAACTATGTCTGAATTTGAAACCGGATTGCCCAGCGTTCGCTTAATACAAAGCTACATCAAAGACAAAAAACAGGTGGAGATCAAACTCCTGACCGGCGACTTACTAGCGGGCAGAATTTTTTGGCAGGATAATAGCTGCATTTGCCTCCTCGATCCGTCAGAAACACAAATTCTGATCTCGCGGCCAGCAATTGCTTATGTCAAACCCAACGGGTAAGAGTGGGGAATGGTGAATGGGGCATGGGGCATGGGCCCGCGCAGGGCATGGGCCCGCGCAGGGCATTGTTGACTGTTCGCTGGAAAGCTCACCACGGTCAACTGCCAACTGCCAACTGCCAACTGCCAACTGCCCGCTGACTAATCGCTAAACAGCTTTTCGCTGACTTGGACCTTGACCAAAGGCAGCTTTAAAGCAGGTTGCGGCACCGGTGGTGAGGCCGTCCGCTGCATCAAGCCGAGCTCGTAGAAGCCGCCGCACAGCAGCAAACGATCGCCTTCTTGCAAATTCGTAGTTCCGTCGGGCCAGCGAGTAAATTTCCCTTCCCGGCGGATCGCCCGCACCTGCACCCCGTACTGGGTCAGCAAATCTACCTCGGACAGTTTTTTGCCCGCCCAAGGGCTGTTTGCTGGCAGCCTCAGCCACTGGCAAGAATTGTCGCCCTGCGGAACTGCAACTTCCCCCTTCGCCAGCAACTCAAAACTAATGAGTTCTTCCGGTTCTCCCACTACAAAAAGTCGATCGCCAGAGTGCAAAGCTGTCTTCCCGTTGGGATAATCAATTTCCTCGCCATTCTCGCGGACGATCGCCATGACGCTGACCCCTGTCAACTGTCGCAGGTTAGTTTCTTCCAGAGTCATGCTGGCGATGGGAGAACCCGACGGCAAGCTGTACCACTCGCTGTTCATATCTCGAACCGCCACTTTCAAATCCCGCGAAACCGCTAAAGGTTCGCGCGGCGGCCGCAATTCGAGATAGCGGCTGCTGCGAATTTGCTGTACTTCCCGCCCGATCGCCATTGCCGAGATGCCCATGCTAGCCAGCAAGTGGGAAGACAGTTCTAAACTGGCCTCAAACTCCGGCTGCACAACTTCCCAGGCCCCCAGTTGGTAAAGCAGTTCGATGTCTTTATCTTGGTTGGCCCGCACCACAATATCCAAATCCGGGACTAATTCTAAAGCCCGCTTCAGACACAAGCGAGTGCTCATGGGATCGGGAAGGGCGATCGCCATTGCTTTTGCCCGTTCCACCCGCGCGGCTTCCAATACGTGCAAGCTGGCAGCATTCCCGTAAATGTAAGGAATTCCTTGGACTCTGCACTCTTGAATTCTACTTTCTGACTCGTCGATCACCACAACTGAACAGTTGCGGCTTTGCAGCATTTTGACTAAAATTCTGCCGACTCGCCCGTAGCCGCAAACCACAACATAATTTTGTTCCGGCAAAGTTTCAGCTATTGCCACAGGTTGAGATGTTTCGTCAAAGTAGCCCTGCAAAGGCCCGAAATTTTCCGCCCATTTCAATAACTGCGGCACGCTTCTCAATACAAACGGAGTCAGCACGAGGGTGACTGCTGTCGTTCCTAAAATTAACAGGTAAACGTTCCGCGAAACCAGCCCCATAACTTGGCCGGCACTAGCGAGTACAAAGGAGAATTCTCCTATTTGAGCTAAGCCCAAACCTGCGATCAATGCTGTTTTTAGCGGATAGCCAAATAGTCGGACGATCGGCGTTACGATCGAGAATTTGCCGACAAATACTATAAATACCAGTCCCAGAATTACTTCTAGATGGTTCCACAGAAACATCGGGTCAATTAACATTCCGATGGTGACAAAAAATAAGGATGCAAAAATATCTCGCAAAGGCTCGACATAAGTTAGAGTTTGGTCGGCATATTCCACCTCCGAAATCATTAAACCCGCCACAAATGCGCCCATCTCGATCGAAAAACCCAAATATTCTGTCAGTAGCGCAATCCCTAAAGCCAAAACCACAACTCCCAGCAAAAACAGTTCCCGACTTTCTGTTTTCGCGAGGAATCGCAGCAACTGCGGTACTATCCAAATGCCGGCTGCTACAGCACCGACAGCAAATAACCCGATCCGCAGCAGGGCCCACGCTACCGTCTGGCCTATCTCTTCTGCTGGCTGGTTGAGGGCAGGCAAAACTGCTAGCATTAGCCCCAAAGCCAAATCTTGAACTACTAATATTCCCAGCATGACTTGACCGTGGGAAGTACCGGATTCATTGCGCTCCATCAAGCACTTGAGTACAACTGCTGTCGAAGAAAGCGACAGAATCGCTCCCAAAAACACGCCTTGAGCGGGCGATTCTACCCAGCCTACAGCCAAGGAAATTGCAGTAGTAATGGCGATCGTCAGCACAATTTGCAAGCCCCCCCCGCCCAAACTAATGGCTTTCACTTTCTGGAGTTCGGCGAAGGAAAATTCTACTCCCAAGGCAAACAACAGAAAGGCAACCCCGAATTCAGCCAAGGTGTCTACCTGAATTAATTCTTTAATCAGCCCCAAACCGGCCGGCCCAACTACGATCCCCCCCAGGAGATACCCGAGAATTACCGGCTGTCGCAACAGCGATGCAAAGAGTCCTCCTGCTGCGGCAGCAGCGAGAACTAGAACTAAGTCAACGATCAGTCGGAAGTCTTCTTGCACAACTTTATGAAAAAAGTATAAAGTTATATTATAGTGTCTAATGTGTTGACTCTGTTTAGTGGGTTGACTGTAGTTGGGGAACAAGCACAACGGTCACCCTTGACGAAGGTATTTTTTTATGGCACAGAGTTCAACTCCTCACAAAAAGCTTAACCTCTTGCAAGTTTATCGAGGGATTGCGGCTGTATTAGTGGTAATGTTTCACCTCAACGAGATGAGCGCCGAGAGATTAAATCAAGTTACTTTTTTGAATTTATTTCAGGCTGGGTGGAGCGGTGTTGATTACTTTTTTGTATTGAGCGGTTTCATAATGGTGTATGTTCACCGATCGGCGATCGGTAAAAAAGACCAGTTAAAATCGTTTTTAGTCAAACGTGGCGTGCGAATTTACCCGATCTACTGGATAATTACTCTAACAGTTTTGTGTTTCTTTCTAGTAATTCCCGGTTTTGCTAACAATAAAGATTTAAGTTTTGGACAAGTAATTGTTTCGCTGCTCTTGATTCCTCAAAAGGACAAGCCCATTCTGGATGTAGCTTGGACTTTAACTTACGAATTATATTTTTACTTCCTGTTCAGTATAGCTATCTGGCTGAAACCCAAACATTCTGTACCGATAGTTTCGACTTGGCTATTTGTCACGATTCTACATTTTTGTAAACTTATAAACTTCCCCAAATCTTTTTTCTTGCTAAATCAAGTATTTGGGAATATGAATCTAGAATTTGTTTTGGGCTGCTTGGCTGCCTATATAGTGATTAAATATAACAATAAGATCGGTAAGTACAGGTGGATATTGTTTGGAATAGCAAATTTAGGATATGTTATTTTAGGAATGCTCGTCGCCTGGGGAAACATAGAGTTTGAGCGCGTCACAACTTTTGCAGTGCTAGCAGCTATATTAATCATTGCTGCCACCTCGATCGACCTCAAGGAGTCCCCGAAAATTCCCGATCTTTTGATTTTATTGGGAGATGCCTCATACTCGATATTTTTGACCCACGGGCCGCTGATTTCAGCAAGTACAAAAATTTTGCAAAAAGCGAATTTAGGAAAATATTTCGACGGTTTCTTTGCTCCGGCTATACTGGCAGTGTTCGCCGTAGTTTTCGGCTGCATATTCTACTCTTTGATAGAAAAACCATTGACAGTTTTTCTGCGAAAAAATATTGTTGAAAAAATATTGCGTCCCAAAGCAGAAGGCAGAATTTAAAAAATCCGAAGGTTGGCCGCCGTTGGAAGCTAAGAATCCCGATACTGTCTGCTGTGAAATTAATCTCCTTCTAACGGGTGATTGTTACTTTCGGACTGCCAAGCCTAAACTGTGATTTTATTCCTCAAAAACGCACTCATTCGAGATATTTGAGCTGTATAGTGACAAGCCCTCGGATGCCGCAGATTATTGACATTGTGGACAGCCATCTCTATGCACCCGCGACCTTTGTCAATTGCCATTGAACGTGTGATTGTGCCGAGCCAGGGGAGTCAAACTGACGAGGATGAGGTGAAAGCTGCCGTCGCACCTGTAAAGACTGCACAGGAGGCGATCGACTCCCTAACTGTAGGACACCCGTATTTGCTCGGTCACGAACTGAGCATTGCCGATTTCTACCTAATTCCCGTCTTCACCTACCTATCGCAGACCCCAGAGTACGAAGCAACGATCGCTCAAACTCCGAAACTGCGGACTTGGTGGAATGAAGTCAGTCAACTTCCCAGCGTCAAGAAAGTCTGTGCTTGACATCTTTAGCATTTTATAAATCACGGGTTTACAACCATGTCGCATTTATTTGAGCCCTTCGATCAACGTGGCGTTAGCTTCCGAAATCGCATTGCAGTTTCTCCCATGTGTCAATATTCCAGTGTTGATGGGTTCGCGAATGATTGGCATCTGGTTCATCTCGTCAGTCGAGCCGTAGGAGGGGCAGGGCTGGTGATGACGGAAGCAGCGGCAGTCGAGCCTGAAGGACGAATTACGCCGCAAGATTTGGGAATCTGGCAAGATGCTCACATTGAAATGCTGGCGCGAATCGTCGAGTTAATTCACCGCAACGGTGCGGTTGCTGGAATTCAACTTGCTCATGCAGGTCGAAAAGCCAGTACAGCACCTCCGTGGGATGGCGGCGACGTGCTTTCGGAATCTCAAGGAGGATGGACTGCGATCGCCCCTAGCGCCATTCCATTTGAACCCGATAGCCCCGCCCCGATCGCTCTGAGTGTCGAAGACATTCAGAAGCAGACGACACTATTTGTGGACGCAGCCCAACGCGCCCTCGAAGCCGGATTTGACCTAATAGAGATTCATGCGGCTCACGGCTACCTACTGCATGAATTTATGTCTCCCTTGAGCAATCAACGGACAGATGACTATGGTGGCACTTTTGAGAATCGCATCCGGTTTTTATGTGAAGTCGTAGAAGCGGTGCGAAATGTTTTGCCCGATCGAACACCGCTTTGGGTTCGCATCTCTGCAACCGATTGGGTTCCAAATGGTTGGGACATTGAACAAAGTATTGTACTCAGCGATAAATTAAAGTCACTGGGCGTTGATTTAATCGATTGTTCATCAGGCGCAATTGTACCGGGGGAAAAGATTCCGACCGGTGCAGGTTATCAAACTACTTTTGCCGATCGCATTCGACGATCCGCGAACATCGCCACCGGAGCCGTTGGTATGATTACTGCACCTGCCCAGGCTGACCACATCATCCGTACAGGTCAAGCAGATATGGTATTACTTGCCAGAGAACTGCTGCGCGATCCTTATTGGCCGATGCGGGCTGCGAAGCAACTACGTCAATCCGTTCCTGCTCCTATTCAATACGATCGCGCTTGGTAATTAAGCGTATTTGCGATCGATTTTAGGTGAGCCGATTTAATCAACTAACAGGAGTGAATATGTCTGAGATTCAAAACAAGGTTGTCATCATTACTGGAGCAAGTAGCGGTTTAGGTGAAGCCACCGCTCATCGTTTAGCCGCCAGCGGAGCCAAACTGATGCTTGCTGCCCGCCGCGAAGATAGACTCAAAGAGTTGGTGGCTGCAATCGAAAAAACAGGTGGCACCGTTGCCTATCGAGTCACCGATGTTGCCGATCGCGCCCAGATGCAAGCATTGGCTGACGCAACATTGGAAACCTACGGACGCATTGATGTGCTGGTCAACAATGCGGGTTTAATGCCACTGTCTCCCCTTGACCAGATTAAGGTCGATGAGTGGGATCAAATGATTGATGTCAACATTAAAGGCGTACTTTACGGCATCGCAGCAGTGCTGCCGACTATGCGCCAACAGAAGTCGGGGCACGTAATCAACTTGTCATCTGTTGCAGGACACAAAGTATTTCCGGCGGCGGCTGTTTACTGTGCTACCAAGTATGCCGTGCGAGCCATTTCCGAAGGGCTGCGGTTGGAGTCAAACGGTGAAATTCGTTCTACCAACATTTCCCCCGGTGCGGTTGCGACTGAGTTGACCAGTACCATCACTCATGGTGATACGGCATCAGGGATAAATCAGTTGTATTCAATCGCCATTGATGCGGATGCGATCGCCCGGGCCATTGCCTATGCCATCGAGCAACCCGGTGATGTGGATGTCAACGAAATGATCATCCGTCCGACTCGTCAGGAGTTGTGAAGTGGGACGCATGAGAGTCGATCGACTCTCCATTGAATACGGCTCAACGGCTGAACTGTTCGTGGATCATCTATAACTTGATTGAGTAACGCCGAACCGGAAGCGATCGCAGCGGACTTACCGGGTTTCGGCGAAACTCCGCTGTTGACAAGTGAAGTTTCGATACGAACGCTAGCGGATGCAATCACTCGGACAGCGCTCTCTAGCTTGTTTTCGGCGGATTTCTGGCAATTGTCGCGTGAAATAACCCTCCAATAGATGCGGAGTTTTGCGGCGGCGCCGTGTTTTGAGGAACTGCTGCATTAGCTTGCTTACGGAGCACTCAGCAATGTCTGTCGCTAGGTTCGATCGCACATCCCCTCGCGATCGGTTGGCACTCCCAATTCGTTTGTCTGAGTGCATCGTTGTGTCGATCGCACCTTCCCCCGTCCAACCCAACAATCTAATCAATCTAGCAACCATAATATCGGATAATTGTAAAGCAATTAACCCAGCTAACAGCATGAGTATTGACCAATTAAACACAGACTACGGCATTGCCGGCCACCTCACCTTCGCCACGGGAAACGGTGGTTTCCCGATGATTCACATCGACAACGGTCAAGCCAAAGCCTTAATTTCTGTGTATTCCGGTCAAGTGCTCTCCTTTCAACCAGCCACCGAAACCACAGACTTGATGTTCGTCAGCGACAAAGCCTACTATGCCGAAGGGAAAGCCATCAAAGGCGGCATACCCATCTGTTGGCCCTGGTTTGGCCCAGATCCCGAAGCCTTGGGGCGTCCGAGTCATGGGTTTGTGCGGAATCGCCTCTGGAATGTGCTAGAAACCGCCACAACCCCCGACGGCGCAACCAAAGTCACTCTCGGACTCAAGGATACCGATGAAACTAGAGCAATTTGGCCCCAAGCCTTTGAACTGGCGATCGTAATTACGATCGGCACCAGCCTCACGGTAGAATTAATCACCCGCAATCTAGGCGACAAAGCATTTCCCCTCACCCAAGCTTTCCACACCTATTTCCAAGTCGGCGATATCAACCGCGTGCAGGTTTTAGGTTTAGAAAATAGCCAGTATCTTGATAAAGTAGATGGTGGTGTCGAAAAGACTCAAGTGGGTGCAGTGGTCGTAACAGGTGAAGTCGATCGCATTTATCTTGATGTCACCAATGAATTAGTCATTGACGATAGCGCCCTCAATCGTCGAATTCGCATTAAATCATCGGGTAGTAAATCCGTCGTAGTGTGGAATCCCTGGGTGACAATTTCTGCAAATATGGCCGACCTTGATGATGCCGATTATCAGCGTTTACTCTGCGTAGAAACGACCAATGCAGCTACAGATATTGTGGAAGTTCCCCCTCATGGTGAGTTCCGCTTGCAGGCAATTTACAGCGTTGAACGCGACTAAGGAATTAGAGCTTAATCTTAGCGGTGATGGGGTCAAAATTCCCAGTAAGCGGTTCAACATTTTAATTGGATATTTTGGGCGTTGCTCAAATCCCAACCACAAGACTGGGATTGTTTCTTTAAATACAACTTAAATCCCGATTAGCTGATTGAATTGAAAAACTCTGTCACCCTAATGACTAATAATACCAAATCCCAAATTTCTCCCCTGTTTATTTATTAGTCCGCGAAAGACGTTCGGCTAAGCTGAGTCGAACAGTCTAGCCGCAGACAAAACTTTGTAAGATCGGTTGCAACCGCCGACTCCGATCTTTTTACTTACCATCAATTATTATGCAAATCTTCAACTGGACAAAACTTCAAAATGGCTCAGACATTCGCGGTATCGCCCTCGAAGGCGTGCCCAATGAAAAAGTCAACCTCACCCCCGAAATTGCGACAATCTTAGGTAAATCCTTTGTCAGTTGGCTGGTGCAAAAAGTCAATAAACCAGCGGCAGAATTAACGATCGCGATCGGGCGTGACAGTCGTTTATCAGGGCCAACCTTAATGCAAGCAGTCATGGAGGGAATCGCCTCAGTTGGTGCAACAGTGTACGACTTTGACATGGCCTCAACACCCGCCATGTTTATGAGTACCATTACCCCTGGTTTTGATTGCGACGGCGCGATTATGCTCACTGCTAGCCATTTGCCCTTTAATCGAAACGGCTTAAAGTTTTTCACCGCCAAAGGTGGGTTACAAAAACAGGATATTACAGATATCTTAGCACTAGCGCAAAGCAATTATTTTCAGCCAGCCGCATCGCCCGGTAACATTACAAAGCATGATTTCATCTCTGTTTATGCTAACCAATTTGTCACCAAAATCCGCGAAGCAGTCAATCATCCCAATAACTTTGAACAGCCGCTGACAGGATTAAAAATTGTTGTAGATGCGGGCAATGGTGCTGGCGGTTTTTATGTTGATAAAGTCTTAAAACCTTTAGGTGCAGACACCACGGGCAGTCAGTTTTTAGAACCCGATGGTACTTTCCCCAATCATGTGCCAAATCCCGAAGATAAACAGGCAATGCAGTCAATTTGTCAAGCGGTAATTGAACATCAAGCTGATTTTGGGATTATTTTTGATACCGATGTCGATCGCAGTGCGGCCGTGGATCAAGTGGGCAAGGAACTCAATCGCAATCGCTTAATTGCCTTGATTTCTGCGATCGTATTAAAAGAACACCCAGGCTCTACCATTGTCACCGATTCTATCACCTCCGATGGCTTAACACAATTCATCGAACAAGATTTAAAAGGGATTCACCATCGCTTTAAACGCGGCTACAAAAATGTGATTGACGAGTCGATACGCCTCAATGAAGCCGGACAGGAATCGTGGCTGGCGATTGAAACCTCTGGACATGGAGCTTTGAAAGAAAATTACTTTCTGGATGATGGCGCTTATTTGGTCAGCAAATTATTGATTGAATTGGCTAAGTCAAAGCTAGCAAACCAATCTTTGCCAGATTTAATTGCGAATTTAAAAGAACCCGAAGAAAGTGCAGAATTTCGGATTAAAATTGGTGTGGATGATTTCAAGGCTCACGGCGATCGCGTTATTGAACAACTGCAAGAATTTGTCTCAACGCAAGCAGACTGGAAAATAGTTCCCAATAACTACGAAGGTCTGCGAATTTCCTGCACGTCACCTAGCGAATCCGGCTGGTTTCTGTTACGGTTATCACTCCACGATCCGGTGATGCCTTTGAATGTTGAGTCTAATGTTAAGGGTGGTGTCGCTCACATAGTTGATCGGCTTTTAGGCTTTTTCCAAACCACAGAATCGCTCGATTTTTCGGCACTATCGCTCTAATTTTTACTCGTGTCAGACTATTAGTAAACCAAACCCAAGGAGGAATTTAATCATGTGGCTTTTAATCATAAAATGTTCTGCTGCAAGCTGGGATACCCATTCCAAAGCTTTCAAAGCGATCGCTGCCAAATATCCTGCTACGCCTCTTTCTTCCAAAAAGATGAAAGGCGATGCTCAACGCATCATGGAATATCAGCTTGAGAATGTCAACGATGTAGAGGAATTTATGGAAGAATGCTTGACATTAGATGGTTTTACCGCTACCTTTGAATCCCTATAAATTTAGGTGACAAGATTATAGCCATTCTCAATTTTTATCTCATACAATTTTAGATGTGAGATTTTAAAATAGAGAATCAATACTATTTTGCCAACAACAGGCTACAATAATTAGAGAGTTTGAAGAACGTTCTCGGCAAATAAACGACCAAGAAAAAATTGATTTAACAGCAGAGGAGTTAAAGATAATTCTGTTGTGGCGCCGTGAACTATAACTAATACCAATTGTTAAAAGTTATGCAACAGTAGCTAGGACTGATAAAATATAATCCCATCTGCTTAGAGATGAAGAGTGTTTCTGTTGAAACTTGGGTTCTCCTAGATTTGTAGTGGAAACGGTAGTGTGAGCGTCTGGCTGAAGCGGGCTTTCCTCCCCGCACTACAGGAATTTTTATTGCGGATTGCTAGAGTTAGTCTAGATAGTTAAAAATATATCAGCGAGAGAAAGGTTAAGGACAGCTAGTGATGGTAATGACTGTGAATCGATACAACTGCGGGCTAAGTGCGGAAATAATTACAGGTCTTATTTTGCGGGGGGGGCAGTTGAAAGTAAACAAGCTAACCGCTAGTTCGATCGGGGGAATAGTTGCTGGCTTTCTGAGTTTTGCCCTGCCCGTGCAAGCTTTGCAGGTAGTTGTGACGCCGGCCAATCCTCAACTGGGAGATACGCTGTCAGTAATGATTCAGGTTGACGGTAACGGCGGGGAAACTCCAACAGTTTCTCTACAGCAAAAAAACTACCCCGCGTTTCCCATGGGCAACGGCCGCTTTCGGGCTTTGCTGCCGACGACTCCGGTAGAGAAACCCGGTGCCCGCCAAATCCAAGTCGCAGGTGACGGACAAGTGCAGAAGTTGAGCGTGCAAGTGCGCGATCGAGATTTTCCGACTCAATCCATCTGGCTTCCGCCTGGGAAAGACGAGGAAGGTACAGATGCTGAATTCGATCGCGTAGACGCATTTAAAGCACTCGTGACACCCGAAAAATTTTGGGACGGCAAATTGTTGCGCCCCAACTCCGGCGAAATTACCACTATTTACGGGGTGCGACGTTATTATAATGGGGTATTTGCTCAAGACTACTACCACCGCGGCGTTGATTACGCGGGTGCTTACGGTTCCCCTGTAGTCGCACCGGCAGCCGGTCGGGTGTCTCTAGTGGGACGCGAATCCCAAGGGTTCAAAATCCACGGGAATGTCGTTGGTCTTGACCACGGTCAGGGGGTAGCAAGTATTTTGATGCACCTCAGCCGGATTGATGTCAAGGAAGGCGATGTGGTGAAAGCCGGTCAAGTAATCGGTGCTCTGGGGTCAACGGGGGCTGCCACAGGCCCTCACCTGCATTGGGGACTTTACGTACACGGGCAGTCCGTCGATCCTGTACCTTGGCGGCTTCAGGGAGTTGAGTAGGAGTTTTTACAGGTTTTGACGGATTTATCAGTCAATTATGGGGTAAGTTTGTGGCTGGGGTGTGCAGATAACTTTATGGGTTATCAGTATTGAGTTAGGATTTGTATAAAATTTCTTAACTCAACTCTCAAAACTCGAATCTCAAGACGCTAACAATCGCGTCTTCACAAAACTTTATTGATGATGCCGTTGAGCGGGGACGCATATATGAGTATTGAAAAAATTGTTGAACAGGCTTTGCAGGATGGTTATTTAACGCCGTCTATGGAAGCTGAGGTGGGACGGATCTGCAATACGGCTTCGGAATTGTCGATCGAAGAGTACATGGCTCTCGATCGTCTGATGGGATCTTTGTTAACTGGGGAAGTGGTGGTACTGCCACGCAAACAGTTCATCAATGTGATGGAAGAATTGGTACTCAGCGATGCGATCGCTAGGGTTGCAGAAATTGAGGCGACGAGCGACCTGAGTCTGGATGTGGGAGATATTGCAGCTTATGCTTTAAATAGGCTGCCACCTCTGTACGCTACGACGGAAGAGGGAGCTCACTTTCAAAGGGCTAGGGCGAAAGAGCAACTTCACGATTTGATTTCCAAAGAAGTCAACGCAGCGATCGCCCGCAACTTGGATCGGCCCGACACCCCAAACCCCACAGCTTTGGGCAAATCTTCGGGAAACGAAGTTCTTTCACAGCTAAGCACTTGGCTGCAAGCTAACGCCACTAATTTTGAACCCCAGCCTTAGTACCACTCCAACAGCTCTATTTTAGTTAAGTCGATCCCGCTCAATTCAGAAAGCGGGATTTTTAGTTTCTGAGCAACCAACATCTGAAGGCACAAGGCCGAAGCCAGAATTCAAGAAAAAAAATTAAAATTTAAGAGTTTTTTATTTTATGTAAAATAAAAAACTCCTTCTTCTTCCTTGTTCCTGACATCCGTTACATCCGTTATAGAATCCGTTGCCGAACTTCCTCGTTCCTGACATCCGTTACATCCGTTACATCCGTTATAGAATCCGTTGCCGAACTTCCTCGTTCCTGACATCCGTTACATCCGTCTAGCGAATACATCCGTCTAGCGAATCCGTTGCCGAACTTCCTTCTTCTTTCAAACGATTAATTGTTGCTGTCAGAAGACTCAGCCGAAGGGGCAGCGGTAACTTTTGTCTCTCGTTTTTCGCGTTTTTTCCGTTCCGCTTGGATGACATCTTGAAGCACTATTCGCGCTTGAGCCATTTTTTCCAAATTGCTGCGGTACAAATCTAAATCTTTGCTAACTTTGTCTTCTGGCAGGTGTAATGCCGCACAGACTTTGGCGATCGCATCGTTTCGCGTTTCTTGGTCTTTGACCAAGTTAGGGTCAGCTTTTTCTAACAGCGAGAACAAACCGATCGCGAACAAGCGGCTGTACTTAAATTGAGGGTTGCTGGCGATCGCCCCTAAAGATCCTTGCAAATCCGCTGTATCTTCAAAGCTGGTCGAGCGATCGAGCCACGAGAGCAACTCTTGCCCGGAAAGTCTATCCGCCAAACTTTCCAATCGCTGAGCGTCTTGCTTGTAGCGATCGGGATCGTCTTCTACGGACTTGCACAAAGCGTTAAAAATCGAAACTCTGTCGGCTTCTGGGACGTACCCAAGCATGAATCGATCGAAAGCTGTCACTACACCCAAAGCATAAATCGGGTCGTATTGAAAATCGGCATTTGCCGAAAGCAAGTGCATTTCTACCATCAACTCTTCCACCACTCGACGGTAAATTGAGTTGATCGGTCGAGTGTGAATCGTATAGAAACTTCGCTTAGTATCTGAAACAGTACGGTTATTGTTCACCTGAGTCTTATAGATAAATAATTTTGCCGTAGCGGGCGTGCCAGCGCGGCGTGAGTAAAGTCGGGGGAGTCAATTCTGCGATCGGGCTGACAAAAATTGCCAGTTTTTTAAGCGTTGCCGCCGGATTGCGAGACAAAATTTTATCAAAAAGATTTTACGCGCGATCGGCAGCCCCAATTAATATGTCGCAATAGGACGGAAAAACCCCAGTATCTTTACAATCATAGCGTAGCTGGGATCGCTCATAAATCTAATCTTCTGACTTGCCCAGCCTAGATCTGGTCTCGCATATCACAATAAGTTTCTTTTTTCAACCCATAAGCGTGAAAAATCCAACAAACATGACAATTTCTCCTGAATTAATAGCTTTAGCCCAGTACATGGCGGGCGAATTTGACAACCGGGAACAAGCGCTAGCTGAACCGGCGTGGTACGTCCACCTTCGTATGTGGCAAAGACCACTACCCGTTCCGTTATTTTCCGAACCCAGCATTGCCCTGTTTGCCGAACAAGCCAACATTCTGGAATTAGACAAGCCATACCGCCCCCGCATCGTGCAACTGAGGCACTCACAGATAGCGCCGGGACTTATCGAAGCTCAGTATTATATGTTCCACGACATTACAGCCGTCAAAGGAGCCGGTTGCAACCCCGACTTGCTTAGAAAGCTAACGAAGGAGCAAATCCAACTCCTCCCCGGCTGCACCCTGTCGGTTGCAGTGGAAAATTTAGCCTCAAACAGCTATCGCTTTCGGGCATCTTTGCCGGAGGGCACTCGCTGCGGCTTTGCCTACGGGGGGCAAAATTACCAAGTAGACTTGGGATTTGAAGCCGCAGGCGAGGAATTTCTCAGCTACGACAAAGGAATAAGCCCCACGACAGGCAAGGCTATCTGGGGAGCTTTAATGGGCCCTTTTAGATTTGTCAAGCGTCAGGATTTTGCTGCTGAGATATTGGTTTGAAGCAAGAAGCAACAAGAAACAAGGAAGAAAAATTTAGCTATCTAGGATAGAAGGCAAGACTTTACCTTGACCTATTTTTCTACTTTAGTGTTTTGGTGAACCTCTCAACCTCTCAAGAAAGGAAGAAAGCATAAGGAAGCTGGCAAGAATTTACCTGCTTCCTGTTCTTGTGTAGGGCTCCGGTGCATTTTGTGAGCCTCAAGCTTAAATTGCGCTTACACCGCAACCGATGTAAACCCGGTGGTCAACTTGCGCGCGGCACCCCCTCTAGAGCTTCTTCTTCCGTTTCAAAGATTTCAAACACAGAATCCATCATGGTGACTTCAAACACCAGTTTGGCTTCGGGATGAACATTGCAAATGCGGAAACTTCCCTTAACTTTATCCGCATCCCGCATACCTGCTACAAGTGAGGTCAGGCCAGAGCTATCGATAAAGTTAACCTGACCAAGATTCACTACAACATGGCGGCTAAGTTTGGAAATACACTCTTGCAACTTGAGGCGGAATTGCCAAGCTGTAGTGATGTCCAACCGTCCTGTCGGTGCTAAGACGATAACTGTTGTACCGTCTTGAAGCGTGTGGGTTTTTTGATCAATATGAATCACTGACCCTTCCCTCAAATTTATTATCTATCGCGGTGGTTACTGTCCCAGTAGTTTAACTCAGGTCGGTGACTGCTGAGGCATCCAATTCGCCCAATCTTGCGGTTTTAAGAACTTGGAGTAGAGTTCGGCTTCGGGAGAGTTGGGTTCTGGCTCGTAACAGTATTCCCAGCGTACCAAAGGTGGCAGGGACATGAGAATCGATTCCGTGCGTCCGTTGGTCTGCAAGCCAAAGGTCGTGCCTCGATCGTACACCAAGTTAAATTCAACGTAACGGCCGCGGCGGTAAAGTTGGAAATTACGCTCGCGCTCGCCGTATTCTTTCGATCGGTGCTTTTCAATAATGGGGGTGTAAGCCGGCAAAAATGCCCGGCCACAATCCTGTACGAAGGCGAACAGCGACTCCCAAGTCCTAGGTTCCGGCACCCCGATGTCGTTGCTGCACTCAGCCGCTTTGCCTTTGACATGATGGTCGCGGTAAAGGGGGCCTTGAGCGCTTTGGTAGTCAAAAAATAGGCCGCCCACGCCGCGGGTTTCTTGGCGGTGAGGCAGGTAGAAATATTCGTCGCACCAAAGTTTAAATGTCGGATAATATCCGGGATGGTGGCGATCGCAAGCTGCTTTCAGAGTTTTGTGAAAATGAGCTGCATCCTCAGCCAACGGGTAATAAGGAGTCAAATCCACACCGCCGCCAAACCACCAAATCGGGCCGGCCTCAAAATAGCGGTAATTCAGGTGAACCGTAGGCAAGTACGGATTGCGGGGGTGCAGCACCATCGAAGTACCCGTTGCATAGAAATCGTGACCGGCAGCTTCTGGGTGCTTTGCCAGAATCAAAGCCGGCAAACTTTCGCCCCACACTTGGGAAAAATTGACTCCCCCTTGTTCAAAAACATTGCCTTCGCGCATGACGCGAGAACGTCCGCCGCCGCCTTCGGATCGTTCCCAAGAGTCTTCCTTAAATTTGCCAACGCCATCGAGCTGTTCGAGGGATTGACAAATTTCGTCTTGTAGGGTTTTCATAAATTGGCTGACTCTAGCTCTAGAGTCAGCGGGCGGCAAAAACGGGGAAGTGGCGGTTTTAAGTGTTGTAGAAACTGTCATCCGATTTAAGATTTAAGATTTTAGATTTTAGATTGAAGAATTGCGACCACGGATCAATTCGGGGATTGTGACCAAATTGCTTTCGGTCGTAGAAATTCTTGCCGAGCGCATTTGAGTTTGAGATTGACCGTGAGTCCCAAATCCAGTCGTCATGTAATTATGCCACCGCAGGTCTGCAAATGATCGCTATGAAGTTACATTAAAAAATAGCAATAAAAATATACTTAAACCTGCGATCGAAAATTCGCTAACCAAATTGCAGAGCTATGGTGGAGAACACAATGCCCAATACACTCGATGTTAGTTCAGTCTTAGAAATCCTGCGACCCGTGCAAGACCCCGAACTGCAAAAGAGTTTGGTGGAATTGAACATGATTCGTAACATAAAAATTGACGGCGGTGTCGTCAGTTTTACTTTAGTGCTGACAACGCCTGCTTGCCCGCTGCGAGAATTTATTGTCGAAGATTGCCAAAAAGCGGTCAAACAGTTGCCAGGAGTCGAAAAAGTGGCGGTGGAGGTGACAGCCGAGACGCCGCAGCAGAAGGGAGTCGTCGATCGCCAAGGCATTGAAGGCGTTAAAAATATTATCGCAATTTCCAGTGGCAAAGGCGGCGTCGGCAAAAGCACGGTGGCGGTAAACGTGGCAGTAGCGCTGGCGCAAACCGGCGCTAAGGTGGGTTTGCTGGATGCGGATATCTATGGGCCCAATGACCCGACAATGTTGGGTCTGGGGGACGCGAAAGTGATGGTTAGGGACGGAAAAAGCGGGGAAAGCCTCGAACCCGCCTTTAATTACGGCGTCAAATTGGTGTCGATGGCGTTTTTAATTGACAAAGACCAACCGGTGATTTGGCGCGGCCCGATGTTGAACGGGATCATTCGGCAGTTCCTCTATCAGGTGAATTGGGGCGATTTAGACTATTTGATTGTCGATATGCCTCCGGGTACTGGAGACGCGCAGTTGACAATGGCGCAAGCGGTGCCGATGGCTGGTGTTGTGATCGTAACGACGCCGCAGACTGTGGCATTGTTGGACTCCCGCAAGGGCTTAAAGATGTTCCAGCAGTTGGGAGTGTCGGTGTTGGGAATTGTGGAAAACATGAGTTATTTTGTGCCGCCGGATATGCCAGACAAGCAATACGATATTTTCGGTTCCGGTGGCGGGGAAAAGACTGCTGCTGAGTTGGGAGTGCCGCTGTTAGGTTGCATTCCGCTGGAAATTCCGTTGCGGGAAGGTGGCGATTCTGGGGTGCCGATCGTGGTGGGGCAACCGGGTTCTGCTTCAGCTAGGGAGTTGCGGGCGATCGCGGGCCGCATTGCCGGTAAAGTTTCCGTAGCAGCCTTAGCCTAACTCACATCTTGGATTGTTAATCAGCTTTTGATGGGCGGGCGGGACGCCCACCCCACAAGAAACCTGTTGAGTTTGTGGAACAGGCATCTTGCCTGTTGAGTGTGTGGAACAGGCATCTTGCCTGTTGAGTGTGTGGAACAGGCATCTTGCCTGTTGAGTGTGTGGAACAGGCATCTTGCCTGTTGAGTTTGTGGAACAGGCATCTTGCCTGTTTGGTTTGTGGAACAGGCATCTTGCCTGTTGAGTGTGTGGAACAGGCATCTTGCCTGTTGAGTGTGTGGAACAGGCATCTTGCCTGTTTTAGCATCAAGTCTCGATCGCCAAGAAAAGGTAAACTATAACCAGCCAACTTAACATTCAAACAATTATGATTTTTCCAGGTTCGGCAGTTCGAGTTAAAGATAAGGGTGAGATTTACTACGCCTTTCAAGGACAAGTCCAGCGAGTTAGCGACGGAAAGGTCGCGGTACTATTTGAAGGCGGCAATTGGGACAAGCTGATCACGTTCCGGCTGTCGCAGTTGGAACTTGTCGATGCTACGGCTGGTCGCGCGAAATAGTCAGTTGTCAGTTGACAGTTGTCAGTAGTTATTAGTTATTGTTTATTAGTACCCACTTACAAATAATAAATAACAACCAACTGCCAACAACCAACTGCCAACAACCAACTGCCAACAACCAACTCCCAACTGACTAATATGCGTTTACCTTTACCCCAATTTGCTACAAAAGAGCGCCATCCCGATCGCATTGCTGAGGTAATCGAGACGGCAACTTCGGAGTTTTTGGCTCAATGTTTGGAACCGGAAGACATAAGCTTTCCCGTGATGCCACCTTTTGGGAGTTGGGTGAAGGCCGAGGATGAAGAGTCGAAAAATCAAATTTACGGCGTGGTTTATCACGCTACGACTAGCCCGATCGACTCCGTGCACAGAGCTCGCGCTTTGGGTTTGTCGCTGGAAGAGTTGCGGGAAGAACAACCGCAGATTTTTGCGATGCTAAAAACCGAGTTTCGAGTGGCGATTGTGGGGTTTGAGGCTGCCCCGGAAAGGTTGAACGGCCACGGCCCATCTAGGGGTAAAATTTACCAGTATTTGCCGCCGCGCCCGCCGCAAATTCACCAGGCGGTTTATCGCTGCGAACCCGATGAGGTGATTGATTTTACCGTGCAGTTGGATTTTTTGAGGACGCTGCTGGGGGTTGCTAATGCACCGGTGGATGCGCTGACGGCGGCGGCGATTCGGGAGATTTATCAGTTGCGGATGCGCGATCGATCTTGGTTGGTGGAAGCGGGGAGGAGTTTGAGTATTTTGCTGAAGGATGATTACGATCGGTTGCGGGTGATTTTGAGCCAGATTCATCCGTAGGGTAAAGCTGAATAGTATGTTTGAGGCCGATCGTCAAATATTGAGGCGATCGCACCAGCCAGACTCTGGTATTTGATGAGCCTTACAATTAAATTGAGAGGGAAAAAACGATCGCACTTCATTCAAAATGCGATCGCCCCATTCATATTTGCAGAACACTGCGTCTGATGTAATATCGTTTCCGGTCTGGTTCAGCAGGCACAGGATTTGGCTGCGATGTCGGCGATGTCGGGATTTCGTTGATATCTGTGGAAACAAAAAGCTGTGTTTGAGTCATTGCGGTCGATCTCCTCGATCCTATTGGTGCTAATTGTCAACCGATCGCAGTGTAGCGCATTAGATGACAATCAGCAACGTTTACAGGAGGGTGACTCTCTGACACAATCGGGAGCATGGGAAGAGCAGGTAAAGCCCTCAAAAAAATATTAGAGGCATACGATATCAGTCAATATCAATTGGCGGCAAAGATGGAAATCGATCGCTCAAACGTTAGCCGTTGGGTGAACGAAGAACGAGACCCATCTGCCGAGGCGGTATTTGCGATTAAGCAAGCGTTGCAAACATTCAATCGGGAGGCGGCTGATGAATTCGTCAGGTTGTACCTGGGAAATGGCGAGGAAAACGGTTAGGTTATCAGGTGTGGAGAGCGCCCACCGATTGCCCTTGCTGCATTCAAGGGCGATCGCCTATTAGTTTACAATAATTTATTTAAACCGAGAAAGATGATATGTGGGTAGAGATAACAGGGCTGAATCAAGTTCCCGAATGGGATATTTTGAAGGTAAAATTTGAGGGTACTTCGCTGATTTTGAATCGTCAAGGCATGAATGTAACTTGTTACCGCAATGCTTGCACTCATTTAGAATATCCGATCGACATGGGTAAGGTAAATAACGGCATCATTACCTGTCCCTTTCACAAATATCAGTACAAGTTAGATACTGGTAAATGTTTGAATGCACCAGCCGATTCGCTGGAATCTTATCCGGTGAAGATTGAGGGCGATCGCGTTTTTGTAGAAATAGATTAGTTATTGGTTAGTCGTTAAGTCCGACAGGGGTTTAAACCCCTGTCTCATAGCTAAAGTCGTCTCAAGACGACTGTAAATTAATATGTGATATCAAGTCCGGCTTAAATAGGGTTTACTGAATAAGTTAAGAAAAATCGCGTAGACGTAGCCAGCCACACGCATTGCAATTAATGGGCTATTCCAGCTCCGCAAAACATAAGTTTTTGTTGAATATAACTTGCCAACTTAT
>Ga0164305_10000081_pt1 | contig 27877 bp, 23 predicted proteins | sample Whisoiple_237_MG_FD_110215 | JGI IMG/M metagenome (GOLD analysis project Ga0164305, IMG submission 110215) | Soil microbial communities amended with pyrogenic organic matter from upstate New York, USA - Whitman soil sample_237_MG | ecosystem: Environmental > Terrestrial > Soil > Agricultural...
CGCGTCGAGCTCGTCGATGAAGATGACCGCGCGGCCGGACTTGCGCGCCTCCTTGAAGAGACGACGGATGCGGGCGGCGCCGCGGCCGACGAACATCTCGACGAAGCTGGAGCCGGAGGCGGCGAAGAAGTCGACCCCGGCCTGGGCGGCGACGGCGCGGGCCAGCATCGTCTTGCCGGTACCGGGGGGGCCGTGGAGGAGGACGCCGCGGGGCGCCTTGGCGCCGAGGGCGGAGAAGCGTTCCGGTTCGCGCAGCCAGGCGGCGACGTCCATCAGCTCGGCTTTGGCCGCGTCGACCCCCTGGACTTCCTCCCAGAGGACCGGCTCGGTGCGGGACGCCTTCACCGTCTCCGGCTTGGTCGACCCCATCATGCCCCGCATCATTTTCATGAATACGAAGAGCAGCAGGGCCATGAAGAAGACCCCGAAAACCGGGTACCAATTGAAAAAGAATTCTTGTATGTCAGTCGCCATCAATGCAGCTTGGAGACAAATGTGCAATTTCTGAATCGCACATTCGTCCAATTTGGCTTGCAGGACTAAAGATTGTGCCTGAGACGTGCCGAGATGGCAGCACTTTTCACCCCTAGGATCAGGGATCGATGGAGCGACCGAGCGTCAGCGCGCCCGAGCTGAAGGCGCAGATCGAGGCCGAACGGGCGGGGCGGCCATTCCTCGTCTTCCGCGATGGCGGGGGCGAGCAGGCGATCCTGGCGATCGAGGCGAACGCCGAGCTTTGGGTCGGCCGCGGCGGCTCGGCCGACGTGCAGCTCGGGTGGGACGAGGAGGTCTCGGCCTTGCACGCGCAGATCGAGGTGGTGCGGGACGAGTGCACGCTGGTCGACGACGGCCTCTCCCGCAACGGCTCCTTCGTCAACGAGAAGCGGGTGCATGGGCGGCGCCACCTGCGCGACGGCGACGCGCTGCGCTTCGGGCGCACGACCGTCGTCTACCGGCGCCCCGGCGAGGACGCGCCGGAGGCGACGGTGGCCGCGGGCCAGCTGCCGGCCGCGGCAACGGTCTCGCCGGCCCAGCGCAAAGTGCTGATCGCCCTCTGCCGTCCATATAAGGACGGCGACCCGTTCGCCACCCCGGCGACCAACCAGCAGATCGGCGAAGAGCTGCACCTCGGCGTCGACGCGGTCAAGACCCATATGCGGGCGCTGTTCGAGAAGCTCGAGGTCGGCGACCTGCCGCAGAACCAGAAGCGCGTGGCGCTGGCCGAGCGCGCCCTGCAGACCGGGATCGTCAACCGCCGGGAGCTGTAGGAGGGCGGCGCTCAGGGGTGAGGAGGTTCACCCCTGGGGCCCCTGGGAGCGGGGTCAGATCCGGGCGAATCTGGGTCCACGACATCAAGTCGACCGACAAGACCCAGGAGGAACCAAAAATGAAGAAGCTCATTCTCGCCGCAGTCGCAGTTCTCGCCATGACGATCGCCCCGGCCACCGGCATGGCCGCGCCGGTCAAGTTCGGCTCCAAGCTCAACCCGACGGTGCAGCCGTCCAACTCGCTCCCCGGCCTGCGCTGCAGCCAGGAAGCGCCCGGCCCCTGCACGATGGTCCAGAACGAAGCCTACGGTCGCCCCGACGGCGGCGAGCTCGCCCCGAAGACCGGCACGATCAAGAGGATCCGGTTGATTGCCGGCGGCCCCGGCAGCTTCAAGCTGCAGATCGCCAAGGTGAAGCGGTCAACCTTGTTTGGCAGCAACGAAGCGAAGGTCGTCTACAACGGCCCGCGGATCAGCTACCAGGGCCAGACCGAAGCCAACGACGAATCCGGCAGCTACCGGGTCGAGACCTTCGACGTCAGCGTCCCGGTGAAGAAGGGGCAGCAGCTGGCGCTGAAGGGCAACATCACCTCGATGGTGCGCTGCTCCTCGGGCGGCGACAACACCCTCATCTACACCCCGCCGCTGGGCAGCGCCTTCCGTCCCGCAACCAACACCGACGGCTGCTGGATCCTGATGGAAGCGGTGATCCGCTAGTCGCGCTCGACCTGCGAGCCCCCGACTATGGCGTCCTCGCCAGAGTCGCCGAAGACGACCCAGGCCTTGTTGCCGCCGTCGTAGTCGGGGGCCCAGAGCTTCAGCGTCGCCGGCCGGCCCCAGACCGTCACGCTCTCCTCGCCGGTCGAGTCGAGGCCGCGCCAGATCCGCACGAAGGGGTTGTTCTCCCACTCGGCCGCGATCGTCGTCGGCTCTTTGTGGCCGGGGTGGACGGTGGTGTTCGGCGGCAGCTCCATCAGCCTCATCACCGAGGACTGCAGGTCGGCGAAGCCGCTGGCGCCGGGGGCCATCGTCCCGCCCACCGTCCCCTTGAAGAGGACGTCGGCGGTGAAGACGTCGGAGTCGTTGACGAGGAAGGCGAGGTGGCCGGCGGCGTGGCCGGGGGTGTAGATCGCTTCGACCTCGAGCCCGCCGGCGTCGAGCTTCTCGCCGTCGCCGAGGACGATCTCCACCTCGTCGTCGAGCTCGGCCGCGCACTCGGCGTGGGCGACCAGCGGCGGGTTGCCGAGCTGCGCCCGCGCCTCGGCGAGGCCGGCGACGTGGTCGCCGTGCGGGTGGGTGACGAGGACGTGGGTGATCTCGATCCCGTCGCGCTCGGCGCGCTCCAGCAGCGGCCCCAGGTCGTCGTTGCCGTCGATCAGGACGCCGGTGCCACGGCCGGGGTCGGCGACCAGGTAGGCGTTGGACAGCCACATCGGGTTCTCGGTCCTCTCGACGATCACTGCTCCTCCTCGCTTGCGGAAACGGCCGCTGGGGAGCTTACGGCGCTGCCCTCGAGCAGGGTGCGGGCGACCAGCTCGGGGTCGTCCCAGGTGGGCGTGTGGCCGACGCCGGGGAGGACGAGGAAGCGGGCGCCGGCCGGGCGGCGGTGCGCCTTCGGCGGGCCGAGCAGGCGGTCGCGCTCGCACCAGGCGATCGTCACCGGCACGTCCTCGGGGTAGCCGGCGGGGTCGAAGACGTGGCTGCGCATCGCCCGGTTGGCGGCGTCGTAGCCCTCGCCGTCGAGCCAGCCGAGGGCCAGCTCGTGAGCGGCGTCGGGCGGGATCCGCTCCGGGTGGGCGGCGATCGACTGGAAGGCGGCGCGCCGGGTCTGCGGGAAGCGCAGCGCGAGGGAGAGGAACGGCTGCGCGACCTTGACCCAGGGCGATCCGCGCAGCAGCATCCGCGCGCCGCCACCCGAGGGTTCGCCGAGCGGGCGTTGCCAGAGGCCAGCGGGGGAGAGGGTCGTGACCGAGGCCGCCCAGCCGAAGCGGCCCATTTCCAGCGCCACCCAGCCGCCGAGCGAGTTGCCGGCGACGTGCGGGCGCTCGACCCCGTTCCGCAGGCACTCCTCGTGCACGGCGCGGGCGAGGTTGGCGGCGCTCGCCTCTTCGCCCTCCGGCAGCGGCGGCGTGGTGCCGAAGCCGGGCATGTCGACCGCATGCACCTCGCGCTCGCCCTCCAGCAGAGGGATCACCGGCTCCCAGATGCTGCGGGTGCCGCCCAGCCCGTGGATCAGCAGCAGCGGCTCGCTCACCGCGCGCCCGGCTTCGCGAACAGCGCCTGCACATCGCCGATCCGCCGCTCGCGGAAGCCCGCCTCCGAGGAGGAGAGGTAGAAGTCCCAGAGGCGGCGGAAGCGCTCGTCGTAGCCGCGGTCACGCAGCCGCTCCCAGGCGGCGAAGAAGCGCTCGCGCCAAGCGGCCAGGGTCGGCGGGTAGTGGGCGGTGATGTCGTCGATCCAGACCTGCTTCATGTCGGTCACTCGCTCCAGGCAGTTGGCGATCAGGCCCTCAGAGGGTAGGCAGCCGCCGGGGAAGACGTGGGTGTTGGCGAAGCTCTTCGACCCCTTCTCGATCTCGTAGATGCCGTCGTCGATCGTGATCGCCTGCAGCAGCATCAGCCCGTCGTCGGTCAGCAGTTGGTCGCAGGTGCGGAAGTAGTCGTCGAAGTACTGCCAGCCGACCGCCTCGATCATCTCGACGCTGACCAGCCGGTCGTAGCGGCCCTCGAGGTCGCGATAGTCCTCCAGCAGCACCGTCACCTGGTCCTCGAGGCCGGCATCGCGCACCCGCTGGGTGGCCAGGTCGTGCTGCTCGCGGGAGATCGTCGTGGTGGTGACCCGGCAGCCGCTGCGCCGCGCCGCGTGGATCGCCATCCCGCCCCAGCCGGTGCCGATCTCCAGCAGGTGGTTCTCCGGCCCGAGCCGGAGGTGGTCGCAGATGCGGTCGAGCTTCGCCAGCTGCGCCTCCTCGAGGCTCGCCGCCGCGTCGGGGAAGTAGGCGCAGGAGTACATCATCCGCTCGTCGAGGAAGGAGGCGAAGAGGTCGTTGCCGAGGTCGTAGTGGGCAGAGATGTTCTGGCGGGCGCCGCCGCGGTCGTTCTCGGGGACGAGACCGCGGACCCGGTGCCAGAGGCCGCGAGGGCGGGCGACGAGGCCGCGGACGCCGTCCATCTGGCGCAGCTCGCGGGCGGCGATCTGGATCAGGGCGACGAGGTCGTCGGTCTCCCAGAGGCCGTCGACGTAGGTCTCGCCGAGGCCGACGCTGCCGCGCAGCGGCCCGCGCCAGGCGGCCGGGTCGTTGATCCGCAGGGTGGTGCGGAGGTCGGCGTCGGCGGGGCCGTAGCTGCGTTCGCGCGCGCCTTCGACGACGTCTATGCGGCCGCTGCTGACCCGGCCGAGGACGGCCCCGACGCCGGCCCGGGCGAGCGCGTCCCTCACGGCGAGACGAACCCCCGCGGGCGGCTCCCCTCCGGGTGCGGGTGGTACTTCGCGCCCTTCAGCTTCAGCCTCAGCGACTGGGCGTAGATCTTCGCCACCACCTGCAGCGACATCGCCGGGTAGCGGGCGAGCAGGCCGGCGAGGGTGCGGCGGCTGAGCGGCCGGCGGCGCAGGTTGAGCGTTGCGTCGAAGGTCTTGCCCGGCTCGCCGGCGAGCGGGCGCGACTCGATGTGGACGGCGATGCTCTCGCCGGGCTCCGAGGCGCGGAAGGCGTAGGTCTGGTCCATGCCCATCAATGGGGAGACGTGGAAGCTCTTCTCGAGCTCGTCTCCGATGACCGTACCGCTGCGCTCTCCCCGTGCCAAGACGTAGGGGTGCTGCTCCCCCCAGGGGATGTTCTTGACGTCGGCGACGACCGCCTCGACCTGCTGTCCGTCCTCGCCGAAGCAGTAGTAGAAGGAGACCGGGTTGAAGGAGTGGCCGAAGCAGCGCAGCCCGGCGAGCAGGCGCACCGGCCCGGCGGGGCGGGCGCCGGTGGTGGCCGCGACCGCCTCGCGCACGCACTCGTCGAGGGGCCGCGCCGGGTCGCCCATGAAGTCCTCACGGCGGAAGCGGGCGAGGGCGCGCCGCCGGGCCGAGAAGAACGGAAAGGGATCGAGCACCCCCGGCAGCTCGGCCAGGTCCAGGTACATGAGGAAGAGCGGATAGCGGAACTCATGCTCGACCGGCTCGAAGCGCCGGTGGCGGACCCAGCCCTCATAGGCAGCCGAGGCGCTCATGCGGCCATCTCCTCCGTCGTTTCCACCCTTTTCCTCGTTATAGGGGGGAAAACGGTGGAAACGATCGTGGGATCCTGGCCGGCGATCTCGTCGCAGACCCGCTGAGCGCTGACGACGCCGTCCTCGTGGAAGCCCCAGCCCCAGTAGGCGCCGCAGTAGTGGGTGCGGTGGGCGGCGCCGGAGATCTCGGCGTGGCGGGCTTGGGCGGCGACTCCCTCCTTGGTGTAGACGGGGTGGTCGTAGGAGATCGTGCGGATGACCTTCGCCGGGTCGATCTCCTCGCCCCGGTTGAGGGTGACGAAGTAGTTCTGCTTCGCCTTCAGGCGCTGCAGCTTGTTCATCCAGTAGGTGACGGTCGACCCCGGCGCCGGCTGCTCGCTGAGGTGAAAGTTCCAGCTCGACCAGGCGGCGCGCCGACGCGGCATCAGCGAGGCGTCGGTGTGGAGGACGGCTTCGTTTCGCTGGTAGGGGATCGCGCTCAAGACCTCGCGCTCGGCCGGGCTCGGGTCGCCGAGCAGCGCCAGGGCCTGGTCGGAGTGGGTGGCGATCACGACCCGGTCGAACACCTCGCCCTCGCAGCCGTCGGCCTCGATCCGCACCCCGTCCGGCAGGCGCTGGATCCGCCGCACCGCCGCCCGCGTCCGCACCCGGTCCCGCCACGGCGCCACGATCGCCTCCACGTAGCTGCGCGAGCCGCCGCTGACGGTCCGCCAGCGCGGCCGGTCGCGGAGGCTGTACATGCCGTGGTTCTCGAAGAACTCGGCCATGAAGCTGGCCGGGAAGCTCCACATCTGCGCCGGGTCGGCCGACCAGACGGCGCTCGCCTGCGGCACGATCAGCCGCTCGACGAAGTGGCGGGAGAAGCCCTGCTGCTCGAGCCAGTGCCCGAGCGAGGGCGCGGTCCCGTTCATCCCGATCAGCGTTCGCGCCTCGCGGTTGAAGCGGCGCCAGTCGCGGAGCATGCCGAGGAAGGTGGGGCTGAGCAGGTGCGCGGGCCGGGCGAAGAGGCCCCAGGGGGTGCCGGAGTACTCGAAGCGGCCGCCGTCGGAGACCGAGAAGCCCATGTGTGAGGGCTGGCTCGCGACCCCCAGCTCGGCCAGCAGCGCTTCGAAGTTCGGGTAGTTGCGGTCGTTGAAGACGATGAAGCCGGTGTCGATCCAGTGGGTCCCGTCGGCGGCCTCGACCGGCACCGTGTGGGTGTGCCCGCCGATCCGCTCTCCCGCCTCGTAGACGGTGATCTCGTGCTCGCGGTGCAGCTTGTGGGCGGCCGTCAGCCCCGAGATGCCCGTCCCGACGATCGCGATCTTCATCGCCTCTTCCCTACGGGGGAATTCGAGGATCGGTTGCATCGGATCGCCAAACCGGTACCCGCAGCGGCGCGGCCACTACCGTGTTGGACCGGTTGATGAGGACCCTGCTTCTGAGAGGACGCGGCGCGCCGGCGCTGTTCGCTGCCCTGGTCGCGCTCGTCGCGGCGGCGCTTGCGCCTGCATGGGGGGCGGCGGACACCGGCGGCGCCGGCCAGGTCGAAGGCGGCGGCAACCTCAGCAACACGGCCTTCGACCGGCAAGGGATGTGGGTCTGGTACGTCTCCCACTCCGAGGGCGGCAGCGTCCCCGCGATCGTCGCCCGCGCCAAGCGCAACGATGTCGGCACCGTCTACGTCAAGTCCGGCGACGGCAGCACCTACTGGGGCCAGTTCAATCGCAGCCTGGTCGGGGCGCTGCACAACGCCGGCCTCAGCGTCTGCGCCTGGCAGTTCGTCTACGGCGACGCGCCGGTGGCCGAGGCCAAGGTCGCGGCCGCTGCGGTAAAGCGCGGTGCCGACTGCTTCGTGATCGACGCCGAGGCCGACTACGAGGGCAAGTACGCCGCCGCCGACACCTACGTCCGCGCCCTGCGCGCCCGGGTCGGCGACGCCTACCCCGTCTCCCTCGCCGGCTTCCCTTATGTCGACTACCACCCGTCCTTCCCCTACTCGGTCTTCTTCGGGCCGGGGGGCGCCACCTACAACCAGCCGCAGATGTACTGGAAGACGATCGGCACCTCGGTGCGCGCGGTCTACGAGCACACCTACCTCTACAACCGCGTCTACGGCCACCCGATCTACCCGATCGGCCAGACCTACGAAGCGCCCGGCAGCGCCGGGATCAAGCTCTTCCGCCGCTTCGCCGCCAGCTACGGCGGCCTGCCGCCGAGCTGGTGGTCGTGGCAGGAGACCGACGGCAGGGAGTGGGGGGCGGTAGGCGCCGACAGCGCCACCCAGCCGGTCGCCGGCTACCGCCAGGAAGTCGTCCACCCGCTGCTGAGGCGCAAAGCCCGCGGCGACCTCGTCGTCTGGGCCCAGGAGCACCTGATCGCCGCCGGCGCCGAACTCCCGGTGACGGGGATCTTCGGCCCGCTGACCGCCCGGGCCGTGCGCGCCTTCAAGGAAGCCCGCGGCCTGCCGGCCAACGCGATCGTCGACACCGAAACCTGGAACGCTCTCCTCGCCTTCACCCCCTACCGGCCGCGCTGGACCGCGGCCGGTGCGAGCGGCACGGCGACCAATCGCGCCCGCCCGGCCAGCCGCCCGCTTTCGGCCCGCCTGCCGGCGAAGGCCTACGAGATCCCGCCGGCCCCTAAGCGCTAGCCAGCGAGGCATCCAGCTCGCCGAGCAGCGCCTGCAGGTCCGGGCTCTCTTTGAGGTCCAGCGGTGCCACCTGCGCCGTTTTGCCCTTCAGGCTTAGCTGGGACTCGGTCGCGTCGACCAGGGCTCTTGCCGGTTCGCGAGAGCCGCTGGCTCCCTCATATCCGGCGCGATCAAATTCGCCGACGTAGATGGCGGTGAGCTCACCTGACCTCTTGCCGTCCGTCTCGCGGCGAATGGCGAGGATCTGGACCACCTCGGTCCCCGGGGCGACCGCAAATGCCTCCTTGACGGTCGCGAGGACGTTGCTGCCGAGCGCTTCGAGATAGAGAGCGTTGATCTCGGTTTTCGTGCGTTTCTTCAGCGTGCGTTTGCCGGTGGGCGTCCTTGCCGGTTTGCGCTCGGGGACGATCGCCTCCGGTCCCGAGAACTGCATAACCACCGTCGTCTGATCGCCCTCGCAGTCGATCGCCGCCGCCGGCGCCTCGTTGTCGGCGAAGGCTTCCTCGAGGGCCGGAAGCGTCACCTCGGGATCGTTCGCTTGCAGCTTGGCCCAGGCCGCGTCCAGCACCTGCTGTTCCTCGGCGCGGGCGGCGTCCCGTCTCCCTTTCTCCGCTGCGATCTCCAGCGGCAGCCGCTCGGCGACCGTGGCTCGCGCTCGCTGCAGCTCATCCCATCGCCGGTCGAGCTCGACCTGGGCCACGGCTTGTGCGGTCCGGCGCTCCTCGGCCTCCTTCTCAGAGGCCTCCTCGGCTTCGCGATCTGCCTCTCGCGCCGCCTCGATCTGCGCTCGAAGCTGCCAAAAGGGAATTCCCTCGCGCCGGCGCTTGCGGAATTCGCGCATCAGGCGATAGCGGTCGACGGGCTCGGGATCGGGGGCGACAGGTGGTGCGTCGCCTCCACCCAGCCCGCTCACAAGTGCAGGGATCCCGGCCTCCTTTTCCAGTGCGTCCTGGACAGGAGCGGGGTCGACCGGATCGGGTTGCGGCAGGACAGCTCGCTCGGCTTTGGGGAACGACTCCCGATGGACACCGACCAGCGACTTTTCCAGGGTTGCGACCTTGTCGATGTCGGCTTCGCGCTGGGCAGCCTTCAGCTCTCGTTCGTGGGCGGCGATCGAGACCTTGGTCGGACCGGACGACGCTCGCGATCCACCGCTGCGCGGGCTGCGGCGCTGCGCGGTGCCGAAGCGGGTGTAGGTGGAGACGGGACCGACGCCGCTGGAGACGCCGACCCCGCGGTTACTCACATGGACGCGTGCGGCCCGTGGGCCGAAGCTGCTGCTCAGCCCTCGCTTGGAAGCCGTGACCCGGACCCCTGGTGCGACCTTGAAGCTTTTCCTCATGGGTCGCAGCCGATCCCGTCGCTGTCATCGTCCAATTCGTATTCGTCGTAGCCGATGACTTCGACGGTCCCGGTGTACTCGGGGCCATCACCGCTGCCCCCGAGACAGTCGTAGTCGGAGGCATACGGGTCGAGGCAGCCGCTGTAGTTCGGGTTGCACTGTTCGGCGGCTTCTTCTTCCTGCTGTTCGATGAGCCTGGTTTCTTCGCGCGCCTGTTCTTCGGCTTCCCGTGCTTCCCTGCGTTCCACTGCCAGCAGTCGCTGGGTGAACGAGCGTTCGCTGGCTTCGGCCCGGGTAAGTGCGTGCTTGACGCTTTGTAGGTCTCCCTTGGCATCGGCAAGCGCTTCCTGGGCGGCGCTCCGACGAGCCAGAGGAGCCGATGCCTGGCGTTCCGCTTTGGCAATGGCCTCTGCCGCCGCTTCGAGTTCTGCGGATCCGCGACCTTCAGAGGTTGCCTCAGCTTCTTCCCTGAGTTGAGCTGAGATCGGTTGCGAAGAGGCGTCGTCCGCGAATAGCGCCGAGCCGGTGCCGGCGAGGAAGAAGAGGAGCATCAGACCGGCGGTGGCGATCGAGACCCAACCTGGTAGCCGCTCTCGTCGCAGAAGTGGTTTGGCGCGCCCCCGCTGCACTTCAGCGGAGTGGCGGGCCAACAGAAAGGCGGTCGGCAGGATCAAGCCGAGGCAGAGGAGAAACGACCCGATCGCGCCCAGTGCTCCATCTGAGCTGCCGATCACCGCGCCGACGACCACAAGCAAGAGCCCTCCGCCGACGCAGACACCGATCGCTTGGCCGAGCTCGATCTGGGTCAGGGCGGCGACGGGGGCGGTCGCCCTGAACCAGCCCCAGGCAATCGCGATCAAGCCGGCGACGAGCGCGGCAAGACCAAAGCCGACCCCATTGCGGACTTCTTCGTCGTGGTCTTCACCTTCCTGCCGGTGCTGGTCTTCGAGCTGTGAGATGCGGGCGCCCGCCTCCCCTTCCTGGGTCGCCAAGGATTCGCGCAGGTGTCTGGCGTTGGCACGCTGCTCGCTGAGGTCCCTGACCAGAGGGGCGGTCTCACTTGCGGCGGCCCGGTAACGAGCTTCCGCTGCCTGAAGCTGCTGTTCGCGCTGAACGATTTCTTCTTCGGCGCTCGCCGCCTGCTGTTCAGCGGTCTCGAGCCCGCTGCTGAGATCGGCAGCGGCTGCGCCGGAGGCCCCGAACGACAGCGCCAGTGCTGCGCCCAGGAGGAGCGCCAGCGTCATCCTCTTAAAAGAAAACTCCCCTTCGTTCACCAAGAGTGACGGCAATCTAAACGAAGCCGTCCAATTTGGGTACTGCGGGGTCTACGGCTAAGTGCTGATCCGGGTCACGAGCCGGCCGAGGGTCGGCGACTCGATCGCGACCTCGTCGCCGTCGGCGAGCCAGACGCGGGGCTTGCGGCCCATGCCGACGCCCTCGGGGGTGCCGGTGGAGACGATGTCGCCCGGCTCGAGGGTCATCAGGCGGGAGAGCTGCGAGACCAGTTGGGGGACGCTGAAGATCAGGTCGTCGGTGGCGCCGTTCTGCATCTCCTCGCCGTTGAGGGTGAGGCGGATCGCGATCGCGTCGGCCGGCCCTGCCTCGTCGGGCGTCACCAAGTAGGGGCCGCAAGGGGCGGCGCCGTCGAAGATCTTGCCCGGCATCCACTGCGGGGTCGCGCCCTGCAGGTCGCGGGCGGAGAGGTCGTTGAGCAGGGTGTAGCCGGCGACGTGGTCGAGCGCCTCGGCCTCGTCGACGTCCTTGGCGCGGCGGCCGACCACGAACGCCACCTCGGCCTCGTAGTCGGTCTTCGCGGTCGGCACCCGCACCGTCGCCCCGTCGGGGACCAGCGCGTTGGGGTACTTGGCGAAGATCGTCGCCATCTCCGGCAGCTCCTCGACCCCGACCTCAGCGGCGTGCTTGCGGTAGTTGAGGCCGATGCAGACGATCTTCTCCGGGTCGGGGATCGGCGCCAGCAGCTTCACCGCCGCCTGCGGGTGGGAGGGCGCGCCGCTGTCGCCGAGACGCCCGCGCAACTCCTCGACCCGCCCTGCCGCGATCAGCTCCCGCAGGCTCCCCCGGTGCGGCTCGCCGAGCAGCGCCCAGGCGTCGAGCACCCGGCCGTCCTCGAGGACGCCGGCGCGCGGTCCGTCGCCGGCGTCGAAGGTCGTCAGCTTCACGGCCGCAGCGTATCTGTGAGCCAACCGGTGGACCCATTCTCACTGGTCAATTGACTTTGTCAGGTACCCTGACTGTACGCTTTGGAAATCATGATTGGTTCGAATAACACCCCGTCTCGGATGCCGCTTCACGGCTTGCTCGAATTCGCCTTCGACGCGATCGTCGAGGAGTTCTGCAGCGAGCTGGAGCGGGGTGAGTTCAGCGACATCCGCCCCACCCACGGCTGCGTCTTCCGCTACATGCGCGAGCGGGGCCTGCGCCTGACGGAGATCGCCGAGCGGGGCAACATGACGAAGCAGTCGGCGGGGGAGGTGGTCGACTACCTGGTCGCGCGCGGCTACGTAGAGCGCGTCCCGGACCCCGACGACCGGCGGGCGAAGCTGGTCCGCCTGACCGAGCGAGGAACAGCCGCGCAGGCGTACGGCTTCCGTCTCCTCGCCGAGATCGAGAAGCGCTGGGGAGAGCGCTATGGCGCCGAGCGGATAGCCGGCCTGCGAGCGATGCTGGAGGAGATCGCCGCGGTCGAGGCCCCGTTCGCGATGCCGGAGGCCGTCTCGGCCGCCCCGGCGCGCCTCTGAGCGAAATGCGCAGCCATCTCAGCCCGCTGGACGCGACCTTCCTCGAGATCGAGCAGGCCGACGACGTCACCCATATGCATGTCGGCGCGGCGATGGTCTTCGACCCGGTTCCGGGCGGCGGGCGACCGTCGTTGCAGAGGCTGCGCGAGCAGCTCCGCTCGCGAATCGAGGACGTCTCGATCCTCCGCCGCCACCTCTCGATGCCGGCTGTCAGCCAGTTCGCCTTGCCGGTCTGGACCCCCGACCCCTCGTTCGACATCGCCCGGCTGATCCGGCGCGACTCCCTGCCGCAACCGGGTGGCGAGGGCGAGCTGATGAGCTGGCTCGGCGACTACTTCTCGATCCGGCTCGATCGCTCGCTGCCGCTTTGGGAGATCGTCCTGCTCGAAGGGCTGGAGGGCGGCCGCTGGGCCCTCGTCGGAAAGTTCCACCACTGCCTGGTCGACGGGATCAGCGGCGTCAACCTGGTCGCCGCCCTGCTCGACGCTCAGCCCGAGCCGGAGGAGGGGGCGACGACGTTGGCGCAACTGGTCGTCTCCCTGGGAGAAGAGGACAGCCGCGCGGTGTTGGCGCGCCTGCGCGGTGTCGTCGGCGAGGCGATCAGCGGCGGCATCGACGCTGCGATCCGGCCGCTCGACGTGACCCGGATCCTTGGAAAGTCGCGGGCAATGGCATCTAGGCTGGCGCGCGAAGAGCCCGTGCGGGCGACGCCGACGAGCCTCAACCGACCGATCGGGACCGGGCGGCGCGTGGCCGCCGCGGACGTTCCGCTGGACGACCTCGAGCGCGTCAAGCGCGCCTTGGGTGGAACGGTCGGCGACGTCGTCGTGGCGGCGGCGGCGGGCGGGCTGCGGACCCTCTTCGAGCACCGCGGCGAGCAGGTCGACCACTTCCGTGCGGTTGTGCCGATCGACCTCCGGCAGGCGACCGAGTCACTGGCGATGGGCAACGAGCTCTCCTCCCTGCTCGTCGACCTGGCAATCGCCGAGGGCGACCCGCTGCGCCGCTACCGGATGGTCTCGGCGGCGACCAGCGAGCTGAAGGGGGCGAGCGGCTCGGCCCTCGGCAGGATCGCGGCCGAGCTTTCGGACATGAGCCCGCCCGTGGTCCAGAGCGTGATGGCTCGGCTGGCGTTCACCCCCGACCTCTTCAACATCCTTATCGCCAACGGCCCCGCCCCGCCGATCACCCTCTACTCGCTGGGCGCCCCGATGCGCCGCATCGTCCCCATGGTCCCGATCTTCTCCGGCCAAGCTCTCAGCGTCGCCGCGATGGGCTACGACGGCCGTGTCTTCTTCGGCCTCAACGCCGACCGCGACGCGGTGCCCGACCTCGACCTCATGCGCGCCGGGATCGAGGAGACCATCCACGACCTCTCGCGGGTCGCGGCCTAGCCCCACCGGCGATTACCTCCCGACCGAATGCGCTAGTTTTGCCCCCCGGGCCGCACCCCATCTGGCCCGCCGCAGTTCCCTGGGGGCGTAGCTCAGCTGGTTAGAGCGCCGGCCTGTCACGCCGGAGGTCGCGGGTTCGAGTCCCGTCGCTCCCGTCGCCGACGACTGCAGTCACACTGTCATCGGTGGCACCGCCGCTCGGCTCGAGGTCGGCTGACGTCCAGTAGATGCCTGCCTCATCGGCTATTGGGCACGCGTCGGCATACTTCTCAACCCTGCCGTCGATGGCCCGCATCTGGACCACGACCTGACCCCATGCTCCGAGAACTCGAACTCAAACGGAGGTACAGGAGCAGTCACGACGATCTCGTGCGGGATTTCTTCGTTCCCTGCATGAGCAATGCGATCCGCTACGACCGAGCGGTGGGTTACTACTCCAGCGCCGCTCTCAGCGCCGCGGCCGAGGGCCTTTCCAGCTTCGTGAAGCAGGGGGGCGCGATCAGGCTGGTGGCCTCCCCCCACCTGAGTTCGGGGGACCTCGACTCGATCATCGCGGGATATGAACGGCGAGAGAGCGATCTCACTCGCACTATCACCACGGAGCTTGACGGCGTACTTCCGGACCCGGTGGCAGAACGTCTCGGCCTGCTTGGTTGGCTAATCGAAAAAGGCAGGTTGGAGATCAAGCTGGCGGCGATGAAGAAGAGCGACGGCACCGTCGGCATCTACCACGAGAAGATGGGTATCTTCGAGGACGCAAGGGGGGACAGAGTCGGTTTCCTCGGCTCCGCCAACGAGTCGAAGGGAGGCCTGCGGTCCAATTTCGAGTCGCTGGTGGTGTTCCGGTCGTGGGTCCAGGCAGAGTCGGCTGACGTCGACACCGTGAGCGCCGACTTCGAAGCGCTCTGGACGGATGAGACCCCGAATCTCCGGGTGTTCGCCTTCCCGGAAGCGGCGCGAGAGGCCTTGCTCCGGCTGGCAACCGGTGCCGCTGGGACTGGACCGGCGTTGGACGTCTCCCTGCCAGAGGAGGACGAGGGGCCCAGCGATACCGGCGCGCGTGAGCCGGATGCCCCCGGGCAGCTAGCGCTTCCTCTGGGGGTGGCATTACGGAGCTACCAGGAGGAGGCTCTATTGGCATGGCTGCGCAACGACGGGCAGGGCATCCTCGAGATGGTCACCGGCACTGGCAAGACCTACACGGCCCTTGCGTCCGCGGTGCGTTTGCAGCAGCACCTTGGGACCCAGGATCGGCCTTTCCTCTGCGTAATCGTCTGCCCTTATCAGCACCTGGTCAGGCAGTGGGCCGACGCGGCGCGCGAGTTCGGTGCCGAGCCGGTGCTCTGCTATCGCTCGGTCTCGGAGTGGTGGGAGCCGCTGGCAGAGCGCCTCCACGCGATCCGCACCGGCGCCGCTCCGTTCGCCGTCGCGATTGCCACCAACAGCACCTTTTGCGGCAGGTCGTTCGCCGAGATCGCGACCCAGTTTCCTACCCACACCCTGCTCATCGCCGATGAGGCCCATAACCTCGGCGCCGAGAAAAGCCGGGCTGCGCTCAGCGACGCCTATCGGTACCGCCTGGCGCTCTCAGCAACGCCGGAGCGCGCCTACGACGAAGAAGGCAGCGAATTCCTCGCCGACTATTTTGGGGGCACCGTCTACAGCTTTGGACTGCAGGAGGCGATCGAAGCCGGCGCACTGACGCCATACGACTACTTCCCGCACGTGGTCTACCTAGAGGACGAGGAGCTGGACGCTTACCTCGACTTGACCGCGAAGATCGCCAGAGCCAGCTATGCCGGGGAGGAGCTTGTGATCGAGGGGCCGCTTCTCACCCTCCTGGTGCAACGGGCGAGAATTATCGGCAGTGCCCGCGGCAAGCTCAGCGCCCTGACGGAAGCGGTCCGGCCCATCCTCGGTACCACTCACAACCTCTTCTATTGCGGCGACGGGACGATCGACGCCGGCGAAGTCACCGCCGAACGGCAACTGGACGCAGTCGTCCGGCTGCTCGGGGTTCAATTGGGGATGAGCGTCCAGAGCTATACCCACGAGAACTTTGCCGAGGAACGCGACCTGCTGCGAGAGAGGTTTGCGAGCGGCGACCTGCAGGGCTTGGTAGCGATTCGCTGTCTCGACGAGGGAGTGGACATTCCGGAGACGAAGCGCGCCTTCATTCTCGCCAGCGGCACCAATCCACGTCAGTTCGTGCAACGCAGAGGCCGTGTCTTGCGCCGGGCGCCGGGCAAGGATTACGCCGAGATCCACGACTTCCTTGTCCTGCCGCCACCGGGATCGGTCGCGCAGGAGCTGTGGCAGACGGAGCGTAGATTGGTAGAGAGGGAGCTGGAGCGGATAGCATTGTTCGCGAGGCTTGCGAGTAATGGAACGCAGGCCCTTCACTCACTCTTAGACGTTCGCGAGAGGTACGGGTTGCTTCACATTGGCTGACGGAGACTCCACCGACCGCACCGTTACCGGTGAAACCGACACCCGGGAAGACCTCTCGCCTGAGGCCAAGAAAGTCCTTGGCGCGGTCCTGATCCTCGAGCGAGCCCATGTGCACCAGGACCGACCTCGCATCCGCAAGGACCTAACCGACCTGATCAAGAACCACGTCCGGTGATCCTCCAGTCCCTCCGCCTCAAGGACTTCCGTCAGTATCAGGGTGAACAGTCGCTCCGGTTTTCGACGAGCAAGGATCGCAACGTGACCGTTATCTACGGCGCCAACGGCGCCGGGAAGACGGCGCTTCTCAATGCCTTCACCTGGGTGCTCTACGGGTGTCACACCCCGGCCTTTGAGAAGCCCGACGATCTAATCAACCACGCCGCCTGGGCCAAGGCTGACCCCGGAGAGACAGTCGAGGCCAGCGTCACCCTCGTCTTCGAGGACAAAGGACAGACTTACACGGTCGAACGGGTCAGCTCCGCCCGCAAGGGCGAGGACGGCGGACGCATTCCGCTGGAGGAGGGGGAGGTCCGGATGCGCTTCGTTGACGACTCAGGTCGCGACCACGTCCGCGAGAACCCAGAAAAATCGATCCGGCAGATCCTTCCGGACCGGCTCCATAGCTTCTTCTTCTTCGATGGCGAGCAGATCGAGAAGCTGGCGAGCGAGGATGCCTACGCTGATATCGAGGACGGGATCAAGACGATCCTCGGCCTGACGATCGTCGAGCGGGCCATTCGACATCTCGAACAAGCAGGGGAAGACCTCGCAAAGGAGGCCGCCGATGTCGGCTCCGACGACGACAAGCGCTTGAACGAGGAACAGGAAAGAATTCGACAGGAGATCGCCGGTATTGGCGAGGAGCGCAGCAGGCTCGGCGCCGAGGACAAGGCCCGGGCAGCGGAGGTGCACGAGATCTACGCCCAGCTGGTGGGCATGGAAGAGGCCCACGAGCTGCAAGTGCGACGCGAAGAGAGGGAAGCCGAGCTGAAGCAGGTGGAAAGCGAGATCGCCGCCTCGAAACAGTCGATCGCCACTTCGATTTCCAGCAGCGGCCATCTTGCCTACCTGGAGGGCCTGGCCGAGAAGGTCGAGGAGATCGTCGAGGAACATCGGGTCAAAGGTGAGATCCCCTCCGAAATCAAGCTGCAGCTAATCCAGGATCTGCTCAGTGAGGGAAAGTGCATCTGCGGCCGCGAGCTGGCCGAGAACGACGACCCATACAAGTGCGTCGAGGCATGGAAGGGCCGTGCCGGTGACGGGCTCTCGGAGGAGGCGTGGATACGGGTCGGAGCTCAGGCCGGGCGTGTCTACGAGGACCGCGACAAAATCTACGACTACCTACGTGAGACCCACGGCGAGCTCGAGCTGCACAAGGTGCGGCGCCAGAAGCTGCGCGATCAGCTCGACGAGATCCGGGAGACGCTGGGCGGCATCGATTCCGAAGAGATTCACAAGCTCGAGGAGCGACGAGAGCAATTGCTCGAGGACTCCCGGCACGCGACGATGCGGATCGGGGTGCTCCAGGAAAAGCAGAAGGAGCTCGAAGCGGAGCTGAACGAGACCGAACAAGCCCTCGTCAAGGCGGAGTCGAAGAACAAGGAAGCGGAGGTAGCGAAGAGGCGGGTGGCGGTCGCGCGGGAAGTGAGGATGGCCTTGCAAGCCGTCCTCGACTCAGAGACGCACGCAGTTCGTCAAAGCCTCGACTCGCAGATCTCCCAGCTCTACGCGGAGACCTCATACAAGGACTACCGCGCCCAGCTGAACGAGGAATTCGAGTTGCGCCTGACGAAACCGCGAGACGAGGAATCCGACGTTGCCCGCTCGAGCGGAGAGAGTCAGATCCTCAGCCTCGCGTTCGTCGGCGCGGTCGCCGACTTCGCCCGGGAACGCAGCGAAGGGCGGAATGGCCAGGACGAGGTGCTCGGTGGCTTCGCTGGGGGGATCTTCCCGGTGGTGATGGATTCGCCCTTTGGCAAGCTCGACGTCGCCTATCAGCAGCGGGTGGCGGAGGCGATCCCCCGGCTCGCTCCTCAGGTAATCGTGATGGTGTCGAAGTCACAGGGGCTAGGCGCGGTCAGGGACGTCCTCTGGCCCCGGGTCGGCAAGCAGGCCGTGATTCGCCACGCCACTAGCGACAGGGGTAAGGAGGAGGAGATCGAGCTGCCCTCCGGAACGGTTCCGTTCGTCGTCTACGACGAGGGCGTCGACGCAGCAGAGATAGTCGAAGTATGAGCCCAGACTCCACCGATCCCAGGGTCTACCTGCCTCCCGACAAGGAGGAGGTGATCGCCTTCCTCGGCGAGCAGGGGCCGTTTGAGACGCGCGCCGGGGTGATCGCTTTTGCGGCTGCGTACGGCTACCGAGAAGGCCAGCGCGAATCCTTCGAGCGTGGGACTAAGGACATCCGCTGGAGCGTCTTCCAGGAGGAGGGAAAGTCCTTCATCGCCGATCTGATCGCCGCGGCTGAGGTGGCCGACCTGGCGATCATGCGCGATGAACGTGGACCGGATCGGCGCCAGATCTTTGCTGAGTACGCAAACGGCGGGCTGATGCTGCTGCGGGACCGGGTGATGGATAACCCGCGCGATCCACTTGAGGTGATCCTCGAGATGCTGCTGGCGGTGGAGGAGCCGCGGGACGTGACCACCACTGAGGGGTTGGGGAAGCTGGTCGCCGAGATGGAACGCGAGAAAGCCTCGCGTCCCACCGTCCAGGACTAGTGACGCAGCCGCACCGCTGAGCCCTTGCGACGGAAGCGGCGGGGGAAGGTCCTGGTTCGCTGCTCCACGTCATCCGGGTCCACCTCGACCGGGTAGCGGCCGCGGGCATTGATCCTGCGGCTCACCTCCTCCACCTGAACCCACTCGCCGCGCTCTTCCAGCACGGTGACGATCTCATCGGTGAGGGAGACGGTCTCCGCCTTGGCGGGCTCTTGGTCTGGTTGCGGCGTTCCGGCAGGTTCGGTCTCCAGCGCAGCGGAGAAGGCGGCTACATCGGGGAATCGCTGGCCAGGCTCCTTCGCCAGAGCCCGTTCTACCGCGGCGCAGGCGCCGACGGGAAGATCTGGGACAAAGTCGGCCAGCTTCGGGATCGGTGCATCGCAGTGCGAAAGAGGAAGGTCCTCGTCGACAAATGGGCGCCGGCCGCAGAGCATCTCGAAAGCCATGACGCCGAGTGAGTATTGATCCGAGCAGGGAGTTTGCGGTTGCCACCGGATCGCCTCTGGGGGCATATAGGCGATTGATCCGGGCGGCGCCTTGGTCAGCTGGCTGTCCTCCGCTAAGGCTTTGACGATTCCGAAGTCGGCTAGTTTGGCCGACTCCCACTCGTCGCCCGGTTCCCAAACCAGGACGTTCGTCGGCTTCACGTCACGGTGCACGTACCCCTTGTTGTGGATGAACTGAAGAGCGGCGCAGACCTGGCGCAGGAGCCGAATCGCCCGTTGGGGTTCGATGGGGCCGGGCTTGCAGAGCTGACCGAGGTCGGAGCCTTCGATCAGCTCCATCGTGAAGTAGAACCGGCCTTCCTCGATCCCGCCTTCGTATACGGGGACGATGTAGGGATGGGTGAGGGAAGCGGTGACCGAGATCTCCTTGAAGAAGCGGGTGCGAGCGGAGGCGTCTTCGGCGGCCGTGTCGATTAGGACCTTGAGCGCCACACGCCGCTCGAGCTGGAGATCTAAGGCGCGATAGACGGCGCCCATCCCACCCTGGCCAATCTTCTCCTCGATCCGGTACCGGTCGGCGAAGTCTGGCCCGAGCTCACTCACCTGTCGATTATCTCGACTTAGTCTGAGGTCGCAGGGGCCCGCAGCCCCTGCAGTCGCCGCACCAGCTCCTCCCAGTCGGGATCGGGCGTCAGATGGCACCAGGAGAACCGCAGCGCGCCGTCGACGCGCTCTGCCGGCAGGCCCATGGCTTCGAGCACGTGGCTGCGCTCGAAGCTGCCGGAGTTGCAGGCGCTGCCGCTGGAGAGGGCGACGAGGTCCTTGGTCGCAAGGATCGCGGCTTCGGCGTCGACGCCGGGGAAGCTGACGTTGAGAACGTGGGGGAGGACCCGGTCGGGATCGCCGTTGACCTGCGGGTCCAGGGGCGCCAGTGCCGCCAGCGCCCGCTCGCGAAAGGCGCGGTTGAGCTGCGCTCGCTTCTCGCCCTCGGCCGCCGCGGCCGCAGCAGCGGTGCCAAATCCGGCGACCAGGTGGACCGGGACCGTCCCCGGCCGCAGGCCGCGTTCCTGACCGCCGCCGAGCATCAGCGGCCGCAGCGGCGGCCGGTTGTAGTCCCGGCGGCGGGCGACCAGCGCGCCGACACCCTTCGGCCCGTGCAGCTTGTGAGCCGAGGCGCTGATCAGGTCGATTCGCGGGTCGGAGACCTCCTCGGTCTCCTTGCCGACGCCCTGGGCGCCGTCGACGTGGAGATAGACCTCGTCGGGCAGGCCTGCGGCGACTCGGCGCAGGTGCTGGAGCGCCCCGGTCTCGTTGTTGACGGCCATCAGGCTGACGAGGCCGGTCTCGGGGCCGACCGCGGCGAGCAGCTCGTCGGGATCGACGACGCCGCCGGCGTCGGTGCCGATCAAGGTCACCTCGAAGCCTTCCTCCTCTAGGCGCGCGATCGGCTCCAACACGGCCTTGTGCTCGAGCGCGCTCGTCACCACGTGCAGCCGACCCGCCTCCCGCAGGGCCGGCGCCAGGCCGAGGATCGCGAGGTTATTTGCCTCGGTAGCGCCGCTGGTGAAGAGGATCTCGTCCGTAGTTGCGGCAACTAGCTGCGCGACCTCCTCGCGGGCCTGGTTGACTCGCTTCCGCGCCGCGGCGCCATAGCCGTGGGTGCGACTGCCCTCGTTGCCGAATTCGACGGCGAGGTAGCGCGTCACCTCGTCGACTACGGCGGGGAGGGGGGGCGTGGTCGCGCAGCAGTCGAGGTAGACCGGCGTTGGCGCCGATCCTCCCTCTAACTTCGAATCGTCATGACGAACGGCACTCTCCAGCATCTGCGATTGACGGTAGCGACCTATCCGGATCGTGCCGAGCGATGAGCGCCTCCGCCTTCAGCGAGCAGGGCTTTGGTGCGACCGTCGCCGCGCTCGTCGAACGGACCCAGCAGCTCTATCGAGAAGACGACGTTCCCTGGGTGGTCGGCTACAGCGGCGGCAAGGACTCGACCGCGACCCTGCAGCTGGTCTGGACTGCGCTCGAGGGGCTGCCGGCGGCCGAGCGAACCAAGCCGGTCTTCGTGATCAGCACCGACACCCTGGTCGAGAACCCCGTCGTCGCCGCCTGGGTCGGCCATTCGCTCGAGGTGATGCAGGCGCGGGCCGATGAGCTGGGCCTGCCGCTGACCACGCACCGCCTGACGCCGAAGGTCTCCGACACCTTCTGGGTCAACCTGATCGGCAAGGGCTACCCGGCGCCGCGGCCCAAGTTCCGCTGGTGCACCGAGCGGATGAAGATCAACCCCTCGAACACCTTCATCCGCGAGGTCGTCGTCGAGCACGGCGAGGCGATTCTCGTGCTCGGGATCCGGAAGGCCGAGAGCGCAGTGCGGGCAAGGGCGATGAAGCGCCAGGAGGAGACGCGGGTGCGCGACCTGCTCTCGCCCAACGCCAGCCTGCCCAACTCGCTCGTCTACTCGCCGATCGAGGACTGGAGTAATGACGACGTCTGGACCTTCCTGATGCAGCAGCCAAACCCGTGGGGCTACGACAACAAGGACCTGCTCAGCATGTACCAGGGAGCTTCCGAGGACGGCGAGTGCCCGCTGGTCGTCGACTCCTCGACCCCGAGCTGCGGCGACAGCCGCTTCGGCTGCTGGACCTGCACCCTGGTCGAGAAGGACAAGTCGATGTCGGCGATGATCCAGAACGACGAGGAGAAGGAGTGGATGCTGCCGCTGCTCGAGCTGCGCAACAAGCTCGACGTCAGCGACGACCGCGACCAGCGCGACTTCCGCCGCATCAACGGCCGCGTGCAGCTGCACGGCGACCGGCTGATCCACGGCCCCTACACGCAGGAGTCGCGCGAGAAGTGGCTGCGGGAGCTGCTGAAGGCTCAGCGCCACATCCGCGAGAACGCTCCCGAGGACGTCCGCGGCACCCAGCTGATCAGCGAGGACGAGCTGCGCGAGATCCGCCGCATCTGGGTGGTCGACAAGCATGAGTTCGAGGACCGGCTGCCCCTCGTCTACGAGGAGGTGATGGGGGAGCCGTTCCCCGACGAGAGCCTGGCGCCCCACCTGCCGCTCGGCGCCGACGAGCTGGACGAGCTGCGCGACCTCTGCGACGGCGACCTCCACTACCAGCTGGTCCGCGACCTGCTCGACGTCGAGCGCCAGCAGAAGCTGAGCCTGAAGCGGCGCGACCTGCTGGACGATCTGGAGGCGACGCTCGAGCGGCACTTCTACGACGACGCCGAGGATGCCCTGGAGCTGGCCCACCGCCGGCGGCGCCGCAAGCAGGTCGACGAGGCGCCGGCCGGGGACTACGTCCAGCCCGTCGCCGCCGGGGCGAAGGAGTGATCCTCCGCAGCCTCACCCTCGACGGGGTCGGTCCTTACGCAGATCGCCAGACGCTGGAGCTCGCCTCCGGTGAGCGGCGCCCGGTCACTCTCGTCGGCGGCCTCAACGGCTCCGGCAAGACGACCCTGATCCGCTCGCTGTTCCAGGCCCTCTACGGCGCGCGAGCCCTGGGCGAGCTGGGCGGCCACCGCTCCTACAGCGCCTTCCTCGCCGACACGATCAACCACGAACGGACCGAGGCCACGCTGGAGCTGAGCCTGGTCATCCCGGGGCTGCGGGACAACGCCCCGATCACCGTCCGCCGCTGCTGGGCCGAGAAGGCGCGGGGCGATCGGCTCGACGTCTTCGTCGGCGACGCCTACGACGAGGAGCTGAGCGAAAGCTGGGACGAGACGATCGAGCAGATCGCCCCGCTCGGGGTCGCGCGACTCTTCTTCTTCGACGGCGAGCGGATCGAGGCTCTCGCCGACCTCGGATCGGCCGCCGACTCGCTCCGCACCGCGGTCGGATCGCTGCTCGGCCTCGACCTCGTCTCGCAGCTGCAGACCGATCTGGTCGCGGTCCAGCGACGGGTCCTGCGGGCAGGCAAGTCCGCCTCCTCGGAGGCGCTCGACAAACGGCAGGCGGAGCTCGACGCCGCCGAGAGCCTTCTTGCCGAGGCCAGGTCCGAAGTGGAGGCCGTCGAGCGCAGCCTCGAGGACGCCGAGGAGGAGCACCAGCAGGCCGTTGCCGCTTCCCGTGCCGCCGGCGGCGACCTGGTCGCCGAACGGGCCGAGCTGGAAGCGAAGGCGGAGGAGTCGAGCGAGGAGGAGGGACTGGCCTGGCAGCAGCTGCGGGATCTCGCCGCCGACCCCTTCGCCCCGCTGGGGCTGGTGCCCTCGCTGCTGGAGGGCTTGGCGGAGAGCGCCGAGCGCGAGCGGCGGCAGCGGCTCGGCGAGGATCTGCTCGCCGAGCTCGCCGAGCGCGACGGCTGGGTCCTGGCCGAGGCGGAGCGGCTCGGCCTCGGCGACCCTTCGGCGCTCGACGACGCTCTGGCCGCCGACCGCGACTCCCGCCGAGAGCGAGCGGACGTACCGCCGTTCTCGCCCCGGTCCTCGGCGGAAGCGATCGAGGCGGTCTGCGCCGACCGCCTCACCGACTGGCGGGTCCAGGCGCTGCGGGCGATCGATTCCCTCGACGAGTCGCTGAGGCAGACCGATGAGCTCGACCGCCGCGTCTCGAAGATCCCTCACGACGAGTCGGTGGGGAAGCTGCTCGAGACGGTCGAGAAAAGGCGGGGGCAGGTCGAGGAGATCGGCGAGCGGTTGCAGGGCGCCCGGCAGCACCTCGCCGTCGCCGAGCGGAAGACGGAGGCCGCCCGCAGCCGCCGCGACGCCGAGATCGCCAGGCTCTCCGAGGCCGAGGACAGGAGCGAGCGGCAGCAGCGGGTCACCCAGCACGCCGAGCGCGCGAAGGAGACCCTGGGCCGCCTCAGCACCCGGATCGCCGAGCGGCACGTGGATCGGATCTCCGCCTACACCCTGCAGTCCCTCGAACGGCTGCTGCGCAAGGACCGGTTGATCGAGGGCGTCGAAATCGACCCCGAGTCCTTTGCGGTGACCTTGCATGGCGCGCACGGGCCCCTCCATCCCTCGGCCCTCTCCGCCGGCGAGCGGCAGTTGACCGCGCTCTCCTTGCTCTGGGCCTTGGCCCGGGCCGCCGGCAGGCCGTTGCCGGTCGTGATCGACACCCCGCTCGGCCGGCTTGACGCGAGCCACCGGCAGCACGTGGTCAAGCGCTACCTGCCGGCCGCCAGCCACCAGGTCGTCGTCCTCTCGACCGATACCGAGATCGACGCCGACCTCCATCGGCTCCTGCGGCCCAGCATCGGCGCCGAGCAGTGCCTCATCACCGACGCCGAAGGGCGCACCGAGATCGACGACGGGTACCTGGAGATGGCGGCGGCGTGATCGAGACCGTCCGGATCTCTCCCGCCGGCAAGGACCAGCTGGTCGCGCTCAAGCGCCGCACCGGGCTCAAGCACTGGAACGAGCTCGGCCGCTGGGCCCTCTGCCGCTCGCTGGCCGAGCCGACCCGCCCGCCCGACGTGCCGATCCCGACCGAGGGCGGAGTCGAGATCGAGTGGCGGACCTTCGGCGGCCGGGCCGCCGACGTCTACCTCGACCTGGTCCGCCAGCGGTGCGTCGAAGACGGGCTGGAGCCCGATGACAAGACGGTGCAGAGGCAGGTGCTGCTCCACCTCCACCGCGGCATCGGCTACCTGTTCGGCGATCCCAACCTGCGGAAGGCCGCCGATGGGACCAGGGTGCGCCGGGGGAGCGGAGTTCGCGACCTCCTCGGCTCCGCGCTCGAGGCGTCCCCGGCCGCGCTTGGTGCCGGGCCCAGCTGAGAGATCCGCCCGCGCCCGCACGGCGCTTGCCAGAGTCGCCCTCTCAAGACCGGTCCGGCTCGCTGTCGACGACGGCCTGATCGTCGCCGGCGCGACCACCTTCCTCGACTACGGGTGCGGGCTCGGCGGCGACGTGGAGAGGCTCCGCCGCGCCGGCGTCAGCTGCGGCGGCTGGGATCCGCACCATCGCCCGGACGGCCCGCTCGAGCCAAGCGACGTGGTCAACCTCGGCTACGTCGTCAACGTGATCGAGGATCCGGAGGAGCGGAGGGCGACGCTGCGGCGGGCTTGGGAGCTTGCCCGGCAGGCGCTGGTGGTCAGCGCCAGGATGGAGTCGGAAAGCCCCGAGCTGGAAGGGGCCACTTTCGGGGACGGGGTCCGCACCTCGGCCGGGACCTTTCAGAAGCTCTACTCGCAGGTGGAGTTGCGGGGCTGGGTCGAGGAGACCCTGGGGGTGCGCTCGATGGCGGCGGCGCCGGGCGTCTTCGTCGTCTTCCGGCACGCGGCGCTGGAGCAGGTGTGGCTGCTTCGGCGGCTGGGACGCAGTCGTCGGCAAGCGCCGCTGAGCAGGGAGCTGCTCGATCAGCATCGCGAGCTGCTGCATCCGCTGATCGACTTCGTCGGCGAGCGGGGACGACTTCCCCGCGGGCTCGAGCTCGAGTCGCGCGGCGCGATCGAGAGGGAGCTGGGAACGCTGCGCAACGCCTTCGCGGCGGTGCGGCGGGTGACGGGCGACGAGCGCTGGGATCGCATCCGGGACGAGCGGTCCCAGGACCTGCTGGTCTACCTGGCGCTTTCGCGCTTCGACCGCAGGCCGCGTCCGAAGGACCTGCCGGAAGCGACGGGGTACGACATCCGGGACCTGTTCGGCAGCCACGCGGCCGCCTGCCGGCAGGCCGACCGCCTGCTCGCCGAACTCGGAAACCAGGACCGCATCCGCGCGGCGGCGACCGCTTCGCCGCTCGGCAAGCGATTGCCGACCGCGCTCTACCTCCACGCCGACGGCCTCGGCCGGCTGCCGCCGATCCTGCGGGTGATGGAGGGGGTGGCACGGCGCTTGATCGGGGAGGTCGACGGGGCGGCGGTGGTCAAGCTCCACCTCGACCGGCCCGCCGTCTCCTACCTGGAGTACCCGGGGCTCGACGAGATCGCCCACCCGGCCCTGCGCTCGGGGTACATCGTCGGCCTCGACCCGTTCGGATGCGACTTCCGCGACTACTCCCGCCACCGCAACCCGCCGATCCTGCACCGCAAGGAGCTACTGCTTGCCGACGACGACCCGCGACGCAAGCGGTTCGCCGCCCTGACCCGCCAGGAGGAACGAGCGGGGCTCTACGCGAACCCCGCCTCGATCGGTCGCGAAGAGGCTTGGAACGAGTTGCTGGCGAGCCAGGGGGTGGCGATCGAGGGGCACCGCCTGCGGAGGGCTGCAGGGAGCTGACGGGGACGACGAGCGTCAGCCGCCCGCTGCTCTCGTGCCCGGCGCGCGCATTCTGCGCAGCAAGGCTCGCTTCGAGTGGGCTACCCGGGTCACGGTGCGGCCGTGGTAGCGGTAGCCGCCGGCCAGGCGGAGGAAGACGGCAAGCCAGGCACAGACGCCGCGCTCGAGAAGCCAGGCGGGGGTGAGGAGGGCAGCGGCAAGCGGAAAGATCCGGCGGCCACCGTGGGAGGACCTGCCGCGCAAGCTCAGCAGGATCGAGCCGATGCCGACGGCCAAGAGCGGCCAACGACGCCGGCGGGCGAGGCATACGCCCAGCAGGGGCAGGAGGCCGAGCCAGGAGGCCATCCGCACCGGAAAGGCAAATTCCTCGTAGGCGTGGCGAACTCGCTGCTCGAGGAAGTGCGGGAAGGAGGGCGGAATCCGCCTTACGTAAACGTCCATGGCGTTGGCCATCGCGCCGTCTCGCGCTTCCACCGTCCGCATCAGATCGAGGTTCTCGAAGAGGACGTCGCCGAGGTATCCGTTCGGATCGAGCAGGAACGAACGGCGCACGCCGAGGGTCCCCGGAAAGTCGCCCCCCAGTCCGCGGTTGAGGAGGATCCGCGCCGAGTCCCACAGAGCGTGCGGTGGCAGTGGGTCGAAGTAGTTCTGCGGCCTCACCAGGTCGAAGTCCTCCAGAAGCGAAGCGACCCTCTCCAGGGCCGGGAGGTCGAACCTGACGTCGTCGTCCGCGATCAAGACTGACTCCCGGTCCGCCACGCGAGCCCCCGTACGGACCCCCGCCACCTTCCCCATGACGGTGTCATCGCTGCCGTTCGGTCTGAGGTGTGTGACGAAGGGCCAAGCGGCGGCGTTCGCGTCGAACACCTCCGCCGGCGAGCCGTCGACCACGATCACCTGGTCGCACAGCTTGCTGAGACCCCGTAGGTATGCGGTCAGCAGGCCCCGCTCGCTGCCGTCGTGCCATTTGACGGGCAGCAGGTAGGAGAGCGGAACCTTACGTGGCCACCCGCGATGCCTTGGGTTCACGCCACAGCTCCGTGACTATGATCAGCTCGCGATATGAGAGTTACGTGTGCAAGGTGCGGTCGCACCCGGGAGGATGAGGAGACGAGCTTCGGCGACGGCTTCGAGGCCGCCCTCGTAGCCGACCCCGCGGCGACCGACGGCAGGCTCTTCGAAGGGAAGGCGTGGGCCGTGATCGACGGCGACAACGTGTGTCCTCTCTGCATCACGTCGGCCGAGGAACGGGACCTTGCCTACCGTTACATCGAACTGGTCGAGCGCGAGATCGAGCGGGTGCGCGAGAGTGGGGAGGACCCGGGAGAGCACGAGGCTCCCCTGGTTTCCTATGCCCTGCTTCTGCGGGCGCGGCTGGAGAGCCTACCCCCCCCCCCCCCCCCCCCCGGGCCGGGGGGGGGCCCGGCCCACCACCACCCGCACCCCTACGAGTCCGGCACCCCGGCGCTA
>Ga0164305_10000083_pt1 | contig 27307 bp, 23 predicted proteins | sample Whisoiple_237_MG_FD_110215 | JGI IMG/M metagenome (GOLD analysis project Ga0164305, IMG submission 110215) | Soil microbial communities amended with pyrogenic organic matter from upstate New York, USA - Whitman soil sample_237_MG | ecosystem: Environmental > Terrestrial > Soil > Agricultural...
CGACATTGCGCCAGACCACCCGGTGATCCTGTACGTCGAAACCGACAAGGCGCGACAGGCGGCTGCGGTCGTCCTGACCAACACTGCCGCGCCGGTTCACGTGGCCGACGTGATCGCCGCGATCGGCCGCATGCTCAAGGCAAGGCTCGGGGTTGCCGGGATCGCCGCCGCGCTCGGCTATGCGGACGTCGAAATCCGACGGCTGGCGGCGCTTTCCGCCTTGCCGGCGCAGGCGCTCGCCGCGCTCAGGAACGGCCGCCTTACGCTGAAGCAGGCGCGACTGCTGGCGCGCCTTGGCAATCGCCAGGAACAGGTGGAACTCGCCCAGGCCGCGCTGGATGGCCAAGGCTTCCAGGAATGGAGGTTGCACGACCGGCTGGACAACGGCCGTGTCACAGCCAGTGATCCGCGCTGCCGGCTGGTCGATCCGGATCGCTATGCGGCGGCTGGCGGGCGTCTGGAGCCCGACCTGTTCGGCGAGCATCCGCCGGTCCTGCTGGATCCGCAGATTCTAAGCGCCGAATGGCTCGAAACGATTCAACCGGTCGCGGCCGCCTTCGAGGCGCTGGGCTTTACCGTGCATATCTCCGCAGGCGAAGCGCCGGAACGCCCCGATGATCTGGAGGCGGTCGGCTGGTGCTACGGTGCAGGCCTTTCGGACGACCAGGCCCTGGCCTGGCGCGAGGCGCGGCAAGCGTACAGCGCGGCGGTCGACGAGATGGCCGGCTCGCAGCTCAATGACAACGTCGTCGACCGCCTGGTCGGCCTGGTTCACGCCCGGGTGGCGCGCGACCAGGCTGCTGTCGGCGGCAGGGTGGTCACGGCGATAGTCCTGACGCCGTCGAGCAGGACCGGAGTGGATGTTGAGTGCTGGACGCCGGTCGTCCTGGCGTCGGCGGTAGACGCCGACGGCGACGATGCCGGCGCCGTGGCGACCCATCATCCCCATGCGCCGTCGATGCGGTCGCCGGTCCTCGAGGTGCCGGCGCCGGATCTTGAAGGGGTAGGGCATGCGCTTCACGGCCTGCGGACCGACGTGGCGACGCGCGGCCTCGCCCGTGCGCTCGCCGATCATCCCGACGTCGCCCTGACGGCCGTGCTTGCGCGGCTGTTTGCAAGCCTGGTGCTGCAGGTTCACCGGTCCGCCGAAGACGCCGTGCTCGCCATGACCGTCCAGGTTTTCCAGCCGGGCGGCGGGCGGCTGATCGAAAACCTGGACGGCGACGTGCGGGCCCGGCTGGAACTCCGCCGCCTGGCCTGGATCGCCTCGGAGACGACAGTCGTCGCCTGGGTCCATGGACTTGCGCAGGAGGACCGTAGTTGCCTGCTCGCAGAACTCGTCGCCATTACTGTCGACCTGCGGGAGGCGCGCACCACCAGCATTCGAACGGCGGCCAGGGGGGGCGCCGCGGAGATCGCGGCGCTCTGCGACGCTGACATCACACGACACTGGACGCCGGACGCCCCCTTCCTTCAGGCGCACGGCAAGACGGAACTGCTCGGGATGCTGGCCGCGATGGGTTGCTCCGGCCCTGCTGACGCCAAACTCAAGAAGGGTGAGCTCGTGGGCAGGGTCGCCGCCGAGGCCGCAACGCGCCGCTGGGCTCCCCCCGGCCTGGACTGGGCTGAGGTTCTACCCGCAGAAGAAGGCGCAGGTCATGAGGCCGGGGACGACGAGGCGGCGGCCGCCGCGTCTCCGGGGGACGACGACCAACGGGGCATGCTGGTGGTGACGCCGGCGGGTGAAGCGGAGCTCCGCCGCCCGGTGGCGTGAGTGACCAGGACCGGGCGCGGCGGAGGCCGCGTCCGGAAGTCCGGGAGAAAGGGACGGAGAGGTTGAGGCGTGACGGGAAGGCATCCCTTCCGGCGACCTCCCGAGCAAGGAGAATGTCATATGCAAACCATGGTGTTCACTGGACGGCTGGCGGCCGCCCCCCAGATCACCGCTGACTTCGGCAAGGCGGTGTTCCGCCTGATCGAGAAGCGCGGAATCGATCTCGGAGGCAAGGACCGATTGGTCGGCGTCAACTGCATCAGCTGGGCGAAAGGCCTCAATGAGAAAGTCATCGCGCGCGGCCTGGGCCAGGGCTGCGAGGCGGTGGTTGTCGGCGCCTTCATCGACAACGTCTACACGGCCACGGACGGGACCGAGCGCACAGCCAAGGAACTGGTGATCGATCGGCTCACGGTGCTGGACTGGGTCGAGCAGACCGACATCCAGCCCAACGCCCGACAGGCGCCGCGCACCGGCGCAGCCCGCAAGGCCAAGGCCGCCTGAGGCGGCAGGTCAGACCCGACATCATTCGCAAGGAGACAGATCATGCAGACCCTGACCCTCGACGGCTTTCTGGCAGCCGATCCTTCCATCCTTTCGGCCCAGGCCAGTGGTCGCAAACGCGCGGCGTTCCGCGTGCTGGAGACCACCCGCTTCCGCCGCGCCGACGGCACCGCCGGCGAGCGAACCACGGCCTTCAACTGCGTCTGCTTCAACGCGACGACGACCGAGAAATACATAGAACCCTTTGCGCGCAAGGGCACCCGCGCGGTGATCCAGGGCCATGTCGAGAACGATACATGGACGGGCAAGGACGGCGTGGAGCACTACGACCTGCGTCTGATCGTTGACGATATCCGCCTGAAGAACCGGCGCGACCCCGGCGACGAAACAGGGGCAGAGGGCGGCGCCGCCGACCACGAACCAGTCGCCGGAGGCGAGGGCAAGGACGAGATCCCGTTCTAGGTCCTTCGCCAACGGGACGATGAAGGGTCCGCGCAACAGCGCCGGGCCCTTTGTCGTGTCTTGGGGGAGAGGAAGGGCGGCGTGGGGCGAACCGATGGGGTTCGGGAGGAGAGTCTCCAATGACCACGACGGACTGGACGGATGAAAAGGTCATGCGAATGACCGCCCTTTGGATGGAGGGCGCTTCGGCCAATACAATCGCCCGCGTGCTCGGGAAAGGCGTGACGCGCAGCGCCGTTCTCGGGAAGCTGCACCGGATGGGCGTCCGGCGGCCGGCTCAGGCCGTGCGGCGGCGCGCGAAGCCGTCGTCGGCGCGGGACGGTTCCTTGAGGACGGCGCAAAGGCCAGGCCCGGTGGCGCGACGTGCTGTCCGCGTCCGCGCGCCCCTCGTTGCGGAACCGGAGCTCTCCGCCCTTTCCACGCTCCTGTCCGTTCGGCGGGGCTTCTGCCGGTGGCCGTGCGGCGATCCGGGACCGGCTGGCCTCCCCGTCTGTGGCCGGGCCGTGTCACGGGGCGCTTATTGCGCCCGCCATGCGGCGATTTCGTACCAAGGACGGCAGCTGCCCAGCCTGTTCGCCTTGGCGAACGTGCAGGAAACCTGAGGCGGCCTGGCCCCGCTGCGGCGAACCGCCGAGGACAGGGAAGAGGCGAACACGCTCCAGCAGGCCGCGTCACGAACATAAGCGTCGCCCAGTAGAGGGCGCGATCCGGGCTCGACGCCGGTGTCAGCAATCAACTGTTTGCCGCGTCCCTGAGGCCGTGACTGAGGTTGTCGGTCTCCCGGCAAGCGGCGATCTGGAGAGCTTGTCGCTCACAGCGTAATCGGCGCGCGGCGCCGAGCGGCGTGCCCGACCGAAGAGGTCGGGCACTTACCCCCACACAACGCCCTCCGATTTCGTCACGTCACCCCGGAAGTCAACGGCTGCGCCGTTCCCCTCCACGGTCCGCAAGGGGCGGCCCGCTCCGGTGACTGCCGGGGCCCCGACGTGGCGAAAACCGGGGTCGTTGCGCATGGGGCGCATTCGACATTTCAAAACTGGAAATGATCCGATGCAAAACCTGATCTCTACTTCCTCGCTTCACCCTCACGCCTTCGCCGAGGGCTTCTCGGCGCTATCGGACGGAGGCTTGGCCGCGCCGGCCGAAGATGCACTGGTTCATCTGGGCCGAGCTCTCATGACCGAGCTTCTGGACACGATAGCAGACACAGCGCTGGAGGACTTCCAGACCATTCTGGCCGAGGCCCTTATCGGAGCCTTCCATTCGGCGGCGGGTCGGATCGAGCGCGACGCCGACAAGGCCCGGGACCGTATGCGGTTCCTGGACCGGAACTTCGATGGAACCGAAGCGGCGGATGTCGAGCTTCAGGAGGCGACAGCGAAAGCGCGCTCCGGCGATGCGGCGATGCAGGCCGTGGAGACGATCCGGGAGGCGGCTTCCGAGATGTGGACGGTCGCCTCCGGGGAGGTCTGGACAGCCTGGCGCGGAAGCCGGCGAGGGACGTTCCTCAGCGCCGCACAGATCGAGGCCAGGATGGCTATCCGGGCGATCCGGGAAGAGCGTTCGGAGACCAGTCATCCGGGCGGGCCGGTCGTCGCCTTCAGGGGCGCTCCAACGGCCGACAGTCCGGAGGACGCAGGTCGGATTTTCGACGCCCTTAACTGGGCTTTGAAGGAGTGGCCCGAGATGGCTCTGGCGACGACCGGCGCAAAGGGATCCGAGAAGCTTGCGATCAAGTGGTCCCGGCAGAAGGGGGTGAAGCTGGTTCTCGCCAAGGCCGACTTCAACACGCATGGCAAGGCTGCGCCGTTCCGGGCCAACGATGAACTGCTCGCGCTCGAACCGACCTGCTGCCTGACCCTGGTCAAGACGCTGGATGCGGGACGAGCCCTCAAGGACCGGCCGTTCGGACCGGCGCTCAACCTCGGACAGAAGGCGGTGGAGGCCGGGGTGCGGCATCTGCCGATAAGGGCCAGGGCGGCCTGAAGCCCTCCTGTGAAAAGCGACCCGCTCGGCTTCGGCCGGGCGGGGTTTTTCGTGTCGCCCGGGCGTGAGCGGGTCGTGCGCCGCTTGGCGCTACGATAGCGGCGGACATCTGCTGAGGTCGGCGGCGTGTGGCGAACAGCAGCGGGAAATCTCTAAATACGGTCGGAGGGCAAGATAAAAGGAGGTGTTTGGCGCTGCGCGTTTTTCCTATTCTTCCCGTGGCTTGGCGGCCGGCTGACCTGGGCGTCCCGACCTGCACTGAGTTGGTCGGCGCTTGGGCTTCGGCCGCAGCTCTGGAGGATCTGAATGCTCATCCGCGAGGCGATCGAGGACCGCATAACTGGCGTCTCCTCAGCCGATCAGGAGGCGGTCCGCCTGCGTCTTCCTCAGTCACTCAAGCCTGACCGTGTCCCGGTTCGGAACGGGCTGATGAAGAGGCTGGCCGGCTCCCGTTTGTTTGCCCTTGGCGATCGGGCCGGCGTGTTGCGCGCGGCCCAGAATCGCTCAGGTCGGGCGTTCCGGCTGGATGTCCGTCAACGGGTGATCGTCAAGGCGCTGGTCTCTCGCCATGTCGGCAAGGGCGCGGATCGATCGGCCGCTCTGGCCAAACACGTCGTTTATCTGGGGCGCGCAGGAGCCGGGGTCGATGGAGATCGGCCCGAGTTCTTTGATGCCAAGACCGAGTTTCTGACGCCCGCCCGAGAAACGAACCTGTGGGCGCGCGACCGGCATCATTTCCGGTTCATCATATCGCCTGAGCACGGCGACCGGATTGCGGACCTCAAGGGATATGTTCGGGAGCTTATGGGACGGGTCGCAGCAGACCTCGGGGAGCCGGGTCTTAGGTGGGTCGCAACCTGTCACTACGACACCGACCAGCCGCATGCGCACGTGCTTGTTCGGGGGAAGCGCGGAGACGGCCGCGACCTTGTGATACCTCGCGACTACATGGGTTACGGATTTCGGGCGCGGGCGCAGGAAGTGGCGCAGGAGCGTCTTGGCGATCTGACCCGGATCGACGCCGAGAAGCGGGTCTGGAAGGAGACAGAGGCCAACCGGTTCACCGGCTTCGACCGCCGTCTGCTGGCGGCGGCCGACGATGGTGGTCTCGTCGCTGACGGTGTCGGAGTTCACGACGCCTGGTCGGCTCTGACGCGAGGGCGCCTGCGGCATTTGGAAGAGCTCGGACTCGTTAGGCGATTGGGCAATCGCTTCCAGCTTGACCCCGAACTGGAGACAAAGCTTCGGTCATTGCAGGCGCGAGGCGACATCATACGGACCCTCAATCAGCGAAGATTGGAAGCGGGCTACGACGTCCGTCCGCTGGGGTCCGAGCCGATACGTGGATCGGTGGTCAAGACGGGTCATCTCGATGAGGTCGGCGTCTCGCCCTGGGTCATCGTGCGGACGGGGGCTGATGTTGAATATTACGCCCGGCTGAGAGCCGGCAGCCTGTTACCTGCTCCGGGGTCACGGGTGCTGCTCTCGCCGCAGCTGAACGGGCTGGCGCAGGTTTCGATGGGGCGGGGTGCCGATCTAAGCCGTTGACTAGGCGGCCTGACTATTTTGGTCCTGCCTCAGGCCTAAGGAGCTGATCAGGTGACACGCCGAGCGCATCTGCTAGACGCCCCAATGCTCTGACAGATGGATTGCGAGTGCCTCGTTCAAGATCACTAAGGTAGGTCCGCTTCATCGCCGCTCTGAACGCGAGCTCTTCTTGCGACAACCCCGCACTCTTGCGGAGTGCCGACACATTTCTCCCGAAGAGAACCACGACGTCCATGGGCCCAGATGGACTGACACCGCGATCAAGCGCCGCCCACCAAGCGTGTCATTTGATGGCGCCCCCTGTTGTCCGGCTAGTCCTCGAGCAGGCTCGCCGGAGTAACACCTAACGCCTCAGCGAGTCGTCCTAGCGCCCGGACAGTCGGATTTCGTTTTGAGCCCTCGAGGTCGGTAAGATAGCTCCGTTTCATGCCGGCGCGAAACGCGACTTCTTCTTGCGACAGTCCCAAATCATTCCGGACTCTGCGCATGTTCTTCGCGAGTTGGGCGACGACATCCATGGCGCGAGTAGGGAGGAACGCTGAGCTAGCCGCTGTCCCCCAATCGTGTCATTTTCGATGTTGTTGATGATTTGTTTCCGCACAGGACCTTCTGGCGTGACGGACAGCCTTGAACGTACTTCAGATGAGCAAAGGGCTTGGTTGGACGACCTCCACCGGCGTTACAGCGCGTGGTTTCGGGCCCGTCTGGTGCATCGCTATGGCGCCCAGGACGCTGACGACCTTGTCCAGGATACCTGGCTGAGGATTTCGAGGCTGTGCCGTGGGGGCGAGGTCAGAGCGCCGAGGGCGTTCCTGTTGAAGGTCGCAGCCAACATCGCGTCCGGACGGCACGCCGGCCGGGTCAGGCTGGAGCAAACCGCTTCGGATGTCGGTAGACTGGATAGCTGGGGCGTACAGGAGGCCACCCAGGGCGAAAGCCTTCTGGCGCGTCAGATCGTCATGAGCTTGCCGCAACCCCTGCGCGATGTTTTTGTGCTATCAAGGGTGGGCGGACTGACGAACAGCCAGATCGCGGAACAACTCGGTATCAGCCCGAAGACGGTTGAGTGGCGAATGACCAAGGCATTGGCACATTGCGCAGCCCAGCTTCGACGGTAGCGATGGTGGCGTCATGACCGGCCCGACGAAACGGGTTGAACCTGCGGAGTTGGAAGCAGCCGCATGGCATGCCCGCCTTGGCGCGCCTCGCGTGGCTTCAGAGACCATTGAGGAATTCTTCGCCTGGCGTCAGAAGCCGTCGAATGCGGAGGCCTATCGAAGGGTTGAACAGGCCTGGACGACGACCGGCAGTCTCGCGGCCGACCCTGAGATCGCCGAGGCACTGGAGGCGGCGATGTCTCGCCGGACCAAGGCGCGACCTGTGTACCGGGTAAAAGCCCTGGTCGCGGTGGGCGCGTCCGTGGCGGTCGCGACGATCGCGGTTGCTGCCTGGGTCTGGGCGAGTTCCAAGGATGTGTACGCGACCGCTGTCGGCGAACAACGCTCTGTCCAGCTGGCGGACGGGTCTTCTGTCCGTCTGGACACCAACTCGCGGATCCGCGTCCGGTTTGACAGCGGTCGGCGGACGGTGGAGCTCGCGTCAGGCCAGGCCTTGTTCAACGTCGCACACGACGCGCACAGGCCGTTCGTGGTCGAGGCCGGGGAGGCGCAGGTGACCGCTGTCGGCACCGTCTTCGACGTGCGGCGTGTGGGGGAGGGCGTGGAGGTTACCCTCGTGGCCGGAGTGGTCGACGTCCTTGCGGCGCAGGGGAAAACGCCTGCGCGGATGGGCGCAGGTCACCAGGCGCGGGTGGGGTCCGGCGGATTGAGGGTTGCGGCGGTCGATACCCGGATCGAGACGAGCTGGGCGGACGGCCGGGTCGTGTTCCGGGACACGCCGCTGCGTGATGCGGTGGCGGAGGTGAACCGCTATCTGGCGGACCCCATCGTCCTTGACGCACCGTCGCTGGAGACGGAAGCGGTCAACGGGGTTTTCAAGACAGGCGACCGGGACGCCTTCGTGTATGCGGCGACTGCAGCCCTTGGATTGCGCTCTTCGGCGGGCCCGAACGGCTCCATTCGTCTGACGGCTGAAAAATAGTTGAACTCTGCTCCGGGGTTGGTCGGCCGGTTGGCGGTCTACCTTCTGACGCGGCTCCGCGTCGGGAGGGGTCCGCCAAATGAAAAGTCATGATCTTCTGGCCTGCAGCGCGATGTTCGCCTGTGTCGCGGCCATCAGTCCATCCGCCTGTGCACAAGAGGCGCGTCCTTTCGATATCGCACCCGGTCCGCTGGGCGATGCGCTGAACGCCTACGCCACTCAGTCAGACCAGCAGATATTCTTCCTCGGTTCGGTGGTGGCGGGGCTGAGGACCGAGGGGCTGCACGGGCGCTACACGGCGCCAGACGCCCTGAACCGGCTCCTCGCCGGATCGGGCCTGGTCTGGTCAGAGAGCCGGCCCGGGGTGATCGTCCTTCGCCGCGCCGAAGTTGCAGCGCCCGGCGCGGTCACGCAGCTGGATGAGATTGTAGCGACCGGCACGCTGCTGAAGTCGTCCGGCGATCTCGCCTCGCCTGTGATCCTGATAGACCGGGACGTGCTGGACCGCCGCGGTCTGGGCAGCGTCGCAGACGTCCTCATCGATATTCCCCAGAATTATGCGGGTTCGGCCACCCCGATCGTGCAGGCGTCCGCGTCGGATACCGGCGCCTCGAACAACGTCTATGCGACCGGGATCAACCTGCGGGGGCTCGGGCCAGCCTCGACACTGACCCTGGTCAATGGACGGCGCATGGCCGGCACGGGGTCGCGGGCGGAGTTCGCTGACATCTCCGCGCTTCCTTCTTCGGCGGTGGAACGGGTGGACGTGCTGCTGGACGGCGCGTCCGCGCTCTACGGCGCCGACGCCATCGCCGGCGTGGTGAATGTCATCATGAGGCGGCGCTTCGACGGCCAGGAAACCGCCGTGCGCGCCTCAATCGCGGAAGGCGGAGCCGAGACCATCACGGCGTCCCATCTGGCGGGGCGGAGCTGGCTGACTGGCGCGGCCTATCTGTCTTACGAATACCAGCACTCGAACGGACTCAACTCCGCCGACCGTCCATACACCAGGGACGGCGATCTGCGCCCGTACGGGGGATCTGACCGGCGGGTGTTCTACAGCGCGCCCGGCAACATCCTGTCCTTCAACGGGGCGACGGCGAGTTATGTCTCCCTCTTTGCGATCCGGCCGAACGCCAGCGGTTCAGCCCAGAGCGCGGCGGACTTCGTGGCCGGCGCAGCAAACCTGCAGTCGACCAACCAGGGCGTGGATCTGATGCCCGCCGTTGAGCGGCACAGCCTCTACGGTCGATTCAGTCAGGCGATCGGCGGTCGCATGGAAGTCACCGGAGACGTCCGGTACAGCAACCGGACGAGCGAGCTGGCGACGTTCAACAACGCCGGGGTCTTCACGGTCACGCGGGCCAACCCGTTCTTCGTTTCGCCCACCGGGGCGGCGTCCCACACCATAGGTTATTCCTTTGTGCCTGATCTGGGTCCGGCCCGAAGCTACGCGGGATCGGAGAGCATCGGCGTCACCCTCGGCGCCAATTACGATCTGACATCGCTGTGGTCGCTCGAAGCCTATCTGACCGGGGCAGAAGAGCGTGCTGATTTTGGCAACAGCAACCGGGTCAACAGCCGGTTCCTGGCGGAAGCGCTCGGCAATATCCCGGATGACCCCGCGACCGCGTACCGGGCGGCGGTCGATGGCTATTTCAACCTGTTTGGCAACGGGTCGTCCAACAGTCGCGCGGTGCTCGACTTCGTCGGCAGCGGACGGGGAGAGGTGCACAACCGTAGTCGGGCGACCTCGGCCAATGTGCTGGCCCAGGGCCCTGTATGGTCGCTGCCGGGCGGCGACATCCAGATTGCGATCGGCGCCCAGGCGCGGGACGAGAGCTTTGAAACCAGGGCGATGACCTTCCTGTCGGCCGCGACGCCGCTGAGACTGTCCACGCCGAAGCGGCAGCGTTCGATCGGCGCGATCTTCGCGGAGGCCCGGATTCCGATCGTCGGAGCGGACAATGCCCGCCCCGGGATACGCTCGCTCGATGTCTCGATCGCCGGCCGCTATGAGGAGTACAGCGACTTCGGGACGACCACGAATCCGAAGGTCGGCCTTGTCTGGTCGCCGGTCGATGGTCTGGGCGTCCGCGCAAGCTGGGGGACATCGTTTCGCGCCGGGGCCTTGCCGCAATTGTTCGATTCGCCCGGCGTCTCGCCCGCCTTCCTCAACCGCGCGGACGGCAGCCGCGCCCTTACGCTCTTCCTTGTCGGCGGCAACCCGGATCTGAAACCCGAAACCTCCGAAACGGTCACCGTCGGTCTGGACTACCGCAGACGAAAGGGTCCGACGCTGAGCCTCAACTATTTCGATACGCGGTTCGAGGACCGGATCGCCCAGCCTGTGAACGCCAATGTGAACGGCGCGCTGAGCGACCCGACGTTGTCCGATTTCGTCAGATTCATCAGCCCGGGCACAGATCCGGCGGACCTCGCCCTGATCCAGAGCTATTCGAACCTGCCGGGTTTCTCGACCCTCTATCCGCTGAACACCTATGCGGCGATCGTCGACATCCGCTTCGTGAACGCGGGTGCTGTCCGGGTGAGCGGGCTGGACGTCTCGGGAAGCTACGGCGTGGACGCCCTGGATGGTCGGCTCACGCTGGACGGCTCGGCCTCCTATATCCTTGACTACGACACGCGGGCGACACCTGCGGCGCCTGTGCAGTCGGTGGCCAATCTGGTCGGTTTTCCGGCGCGGTTGCGAGGCCGCGCGGGAGTGACCTGGGCGCGGGACGGATTGGACGCAGCGATCCACCTCACGCATGTCAACGCCTACAAGGACCGGTTGGGCGCTGTGATCGACGCCTGGAACAGCCTCGACGCACAGGTCAATCTCTCGCTCGATCGCGTCGGTTCTCCGGGCTTGAAGCTGACTCTTGGCGTAGAGAATCTGCTCGACGAGGATCCGCCATTCTACGACGGACCGAACGGCTACGGCTTCGATCCGGGGCAGGCCAGCCTGTTGGGGCGAGTGGTGTCTCTCCAGATCAGCAAGCGCTGGTGAGGGCGGGACATGCTCAAGCTTTTGACCCCCTTCATCGGGGCCGTGGCGGCGTGCGCCTGCGTGATCGCAAGCCCAGCGCAGGCGCAGGAGGCGACAACCGTCCGCCGGGTTACGGTGCAGGACATCGTCGAACTCGAATCCTTCGGGCGGGCGGCCATTTCCCCTGACGGCCGGTGGGCCGTCTACGAACGACGGGGGCCATATAATACAGCGACCCGTTTCGACTTCGCGTCACGCGCGCCGTGGACGATCATGGACCTGTGGCTCGTCGACCTAAGCGATCCTGCGAAGCGGCCGGAAATCCTGCTTCCCGGCGAAGGTCCGGGCTTGCAGAGGCTGTCATGGTCTCCGGACAGTCGGCGGTTGCTGATAACCCGGCTGCGGGGCGACGACCTCGAGGTCGGCGTCGTCGAGATCGGGCCTCGCACAGTGTGGTGGACCGGATTGACGCCCGAGATGCCGAGGACGGGTGCAACCGCCGAATGGAAGTCCGCCGACGAGGCGGTGCTCAACATACGGCCAGACCGAACCCTGCCGGAGCTGCTTCGCTATGACAGCGGGCTCCAGACGGAGATGACAGAGGCATGGCGAAGGTCGGCGCAGGGTCGCACCGCCTCACGAACGGTCATCGACGCAGATGACGGAAGGGCCACGCCGGAAACGCCGGGGTCCCCCGGCGCCCTCGTCGTGCTGAATGTCGCCGACCGGACGCGACGCATCCTGCTGCAAGGCGAGATCGTGGACTTCGCGCTCTCGCCCGACAAATCCGCCGCGGCGGTCATTCAGGCCGACGGGATCGCCCGCCTGGATGCGGCGCGGGTGGTGCAGCTGGAGAGTGCGAAGCGCCAGCGGCTGTCCCTCGTCAGCCTCGATGAAGGGCGCGTCGTGCGACCGCTGGCGGGCGATGTCGGTGAGAACCTGCTGCGCTGGTCTCCGGACTCGTCCGCGGTGCTGGTATGGGCCCGAAAGGATGAGACCGGGTGGGACGAGGGAGCGCTCTACCGTGCGGGGTTCGATGGCGCCGCGCCGGTCAACATGGCGGGGCTGTCAGCCGGAACGATCGAACAGGTCGTCAACGGGGTTCGCGCCGACTGGCTCGGCCACAGGCCGGTCGTCTATGCGCGGCCTGCAGGCGCAAGCCGTTTTGACTGGTATCTGACCGGCGAGGACAGCCCGGTCAATCTGACCGGAGCGCTGCAGAACCCGCCGACGCGTCTGGCCGCCGCCCTGCAGACCCGACTTGAACTTTTCGCCGACGGGGCCCTGTGGTCGGCCGGGGCAGATGGCATCCGCCGGCTCACTTCGACCGGGATCACGGTCCAGGCGGCCTTGCCGGCCGATCCCGAGCTGGTCAGGCGACTGGGTTCGAACGAGGCTCCGCGCCGGGACTGGGCGGCGGCCACAGGGGCGGCTGGCGAAAGTCTGGTGATCTTTGCGGACGGCGCGACGCGACGGCTCGGGCCGGGGCAGGGCCCCGGGCCCCGGGTGATCGCCGTATCGCCCCGCGCGTCGCTGGTCCTCGAGCGGGTCGGCATGGAGGAAACGCTACATCTGCGGACCGAAGCGGGAGATCATGCGATAGACGCCGTGAACAGCAGCAAGCGGGATGTCGCCCTGATCGAGCCCGTCCCGGTCGACCATCTGGATGTAAACGGCAAGGACACCCGCAGCTGGCTTTTCCTGCCGCCCGCACGAAGCCCGGAAGGGATCCGGGGCCTCATCGTGAACGTCTATCCCGGCAGCGCCGATCACCTCGTCTGGTGGGACCCGCTGACCATGACCTATGCGATAAGGCCCGGCGTCCTGGCGGCTGCAGGCTATGCCGTACTCAGCGCCTCAATACCGGGCGATCTCGAACCGGAAGTCAGAGGCGAGGTCTTCGCCCGCGCCGCGGAACTGGCGGCTGATGCGGCCCTCGCCGCCCACCCCGAGCTTCCTGCGGATCGCCTGGCGATCTACGGCCAGAGTTTCGGGGCGTACGCCGCCATGGAGATTGCGACGCGCTCAACCCGGTTTCAGGCCTACATCGCCTCATCAGGGGCGTACGACTGGATGGGCTACTGGGGCGAGTTCAACGCGCCGACCCGCAACCAGACGAGGGACGGGCTGCGCGACCGCCAGATGCAGGGCTTTGTGGAACGGGGGCAGGGCAGGCTGATGGCCCCGCCATGGGAGAACACGGGCGCCTATCTGGCTGCGAGCCCGTATCTTCGGGCCGGCGACGTCACGGCTCCGGTGCTTCTGATCACCGCTGACCTGGACTTTGTCCCGATGCGGCAGGCCGAGACCATGTTCAGCGCGCTGTATCGTCAGGGCAGGCGCGCAAGGCTCATTACATACTGGGGCGAGAAGCATCACGTCTGGTCACCCGCCAACATTGTTGACCAGTATCAGCAAATCCTCAGCTGGCTGGACGCGACCCTCCCGGCGCCTTCCACGACTATAACGACAGCCGCCGCTCCCATGTCCGGACCCACGACTCAAACGCCGCAGCGACCATGATTGTGGAGTATCGGCCGTGCCAGACGAGCGCCTCGCGAGTGAGGCAGTTCGCAGCCTCGCGGCGGTCGATCACACCAAGCTCCGCGAGTCGTCCGTCAAGCAACCAGGGGCGGAGTACGTCGAGCCCGTCGAGTATCATCCGGCCGTAGACTTTGGTCATGTCGCCCTTGGACCGGCGCTCGACGATTTCGCCGGGCAGGCGGGGGGCGAAGGCCCGACGGGCGAGGCCTCTGTCGCGGGCCCCGACGGTCAGGACGGAGGCAGGCAAGGCGAGACAGGCCTCGATGACCGGCTGGGTGCAGAGCGGGTTGCGGACATCGACGGTGCGACTCAAGGCCGACGGGCCGTGGCGGGCCACGTTGTCCGCCAGGCTGGCGATATGCATGGCTTTGGCCGGGCCGAACGCGTCCCAGTCATCGATCCACGGGTGGACGGCAGGAACACCGCCCAAGGGCGGAAGCATGGGGTGGACACGGCGCGGCGCCGTCATTCCGCTCCGGGCGTGCCGCCGGGCGAGGCCGATCATGGTCCAGAGCGAGATCTCGTTGGCGGCGGCCAGCTCCCGGGTGTCAGGCGAGGCGAGGGCCCGGACGGTGCCCGTTCGCCATCTGTCTATGAAGACATCGCTGGTGGCCCTGTTGAACAAGACGGAATCGCCCCCCTTGCCGGTGAACAGGGCGCTGATTTTCTCCTTTGAAAGCCGCTCGGCCCAGTCAAGATCGTGGGGCAGGTCCATGGCGTTGAGGCCGGGGCGAAAGTCTGCGGACATTCCGGCGAGCCAGGCCATGTCTATCGGCGCGGTGGCGTGGGGAACCATGGTCGGGCTGATCCGCAGTTTCTTCGCAAGGGCCTCGACGTAACGCCGCTCGTCCGACTCCTTCGTGGAGCCGTAGGCGTTGAGCCAGAGATCAACGCTGGCGCCGTTGTGCACCAGGCTCGTTGCGATGATGCTCGAGTCAAGGCCGCCCGACACTTCGGCGCCGAGGCGGCCGGGCAGGGTGAGGAGCGCGGCGACGGCTTCGTCGATCGCCGATCTCAGGTGAATTCCGGACTCTTCGATCGAACGGTCGTCATCGAGGCTAGGGCGTGCGTAGTCCGCCGGACGCCAGAGCAGGCGAGGCGTCCCGTCGAGCGGAAAGGCCTGTATGGCTCCCGGTTCAAGGGCGACCGGACCGTCGAGCAGAAGGGCGCCCGTCGCGGGGATCGGGTCTCTGAGAGCCTCGGCGACCTTTCCGGCATTGATGCGCCAGCAAGGGCGCAGTTTGGCGATGAGCCAGTCCTGAACCGAGGAGCAGACGAATGTCAGGTCTTCATGGGTCCAGGCGACGCACTCGACGGCCCCTGAGGGGTCGCGAAGGAGCTCTACGATCCGCCCGCCCGTCCCGAATCGAACACCGATGAATCGGCCCCAGAATCTGGCGAAAAGTTTTCTTTCGTAGACGTGCGGATCGTCGGTGCAGACCGCGGGCAGTGTGGGTCGCTCGCGGTTGAAGACATCGCCGATCAGGGTCCATGGCCCGACCGGTGTGCGCGAAGGCGGGCTGGGACCTCTGACCCCCAACCAGGTCTGGTCGTTCAGGTCCGAAACCTTGAAGCCCTCGCGGGACGCCCGTGCGCGCAGATCGCTCTGGAGGTCGATCGACCCGGCCTGGCGACCGCTTCGGCCGACGATCAGGAATTCTCCCACGTCAAACCCGCAGGATTGGAGTGAAGCGCGCTACGCGGGACAGGCGGTCGCCGACGACCACGTCGCCGATCTGGAGCCAGCAGTGTGCGCTGAACGGCCAGGTCGCCACGCCGAAAACCCAGTCGGTGGCGACGCCTTGCGCGGCCAGCCAGGCCCGCAACAGGAAGGCGCGCTGGAGACATTCGCCCTCGAACGGAATCCACGGCCGTGCAGATCGGGCCGCGCCCACCAGCCGTTCCAGGCGCGCCTCCCCTCCGTCCGATGGCGACAAGACACGATGGCGGAAGCGGATCAGGGAGTGGAACGACCGGCGGCGAAACCGGAGGGTGGCCGTGGTCAGAACCACAGCCGCTCGAAGGACGTCCACCAGGGGCGGGCGCGGGCAGACCGCCACTTCGCCTCGCGGCGGCTCCGCGCGAGGACAGGGAACGGCGGGAGGCGCCGGGACGGCGATGCCGGCCCGCTCGAGTTCACTGGCGATGGCGGCGCTCGCCGCATGGATGGAGCCGTCGTCATCAAGGACGATGTCCCGGCCGACGCCGAGGAGGGCGTCATATCGATCCTCGCGGACATTCAGGAGGATGATGTCGTCGTCGACCTTTGCGAGAAACACGTGAGGCGCGGGCCACAACTGAAGAGACATCCTCGCCTCCGCTTTTATGTGAAAGACGGCCAATCCGCGGGCGACCGGCGGTCGCCCGCGGGACTGGTCAGCCGACCGCAGGCCAGAGGCTGTCTGCGACGTGGACCTCGTTGTAGATCGTGCCCATGCCGTCGCGGGTCAGGGCCCTGGCGCTGCCGAAGCTGATGCGCAGAAGTGCCGTCTTCATCTTCGTCTCCTTCCGGTTTGTCGCCACGGTTGTGGCCCGGAAAGGAAGCGCGCGGGGCGGTCGGCAAGGAAGCTATATCTGGAGTATATTCTGCCTGCCTGGCGGGACACGCCGGACAGCTGCGATGCGGCTGCCCGGCGCCCTTGTTTCAGCCCGCGGGCGGGAACAGGCTGTCCTGGATCTTGACCTCCGTATAGGGACCCGTGAGACCGTCGCGGGTCAATGCACGGGCGCTGCCGAAGGTGACGCGGAGCAGGTTGGTGGTCTTCATTTGATCCTCCTGGGATGAAGCGCCACGGGATGTGGCTCGTTCAGCCAGCGCCGCGGGCGGGCGGCATGGAAGCTATATCTCGCGCATATTCGGTAGCGCGGTTCGGATCCCGACAGTCGCTCATGGCGCCGACCCCGGGGACGACCTGAATGCATCAGGCCCTGCTGCGTCCCGCACGCCTTGTCGGAATCCGCCCTGCGTCCGTCCGCGAGACGCAGACTCCGTCCGATTGCCGGCGACGGCCCCGCCGGCATGAAGCCGGCGAGCCCCGTCACTGAGCGCGGTCAGGTCGCTCGAAGCGGAGGCCTTCGATCCTGGCTTCCTCATTGCCCTCCACCTGGAGAAGAGCCGAAAGCTCGGCCCGCTCGAACGAAACGCGGATATTGGCCTGGTTGGCGTCGATGGCCTCGATGCTGGTAATCGCAACCGCCCGTCCGAACCTTTGCCGCAATCCGCCAGCCAGTTGCACCACGCGGTCGGCCGGAGCCTTCGCGAGAAAGGAAGCTGCGAGAATCTCTGTCGGAGCCACCTCGTTATTGATCAGCCGCACGACATCCTCCGAGCGGCGAAGGAGGTTCGGTGAGACGGCGACGGCGACGCCGGGGGCCGGGGCGGCAGGGGCGGCCGGGGCGACCTGGGCGATCGCCGGCGTCTGCGCCCCTGCGAGGGCCAGCAGCACCGCACCGGTCGCCAATTTGTTCATGTTCACTCGGACCATCCTGGTTACTCTTCGACCGCGTCGCACACTGCGGCGGTTGCGTCCCAAGCCTTTCGGCCTCGCCCGGGGCCCCGCCATGACAAAGATATGAGAAATCGCTGAAATAAGTCCGAGCCTCCCCGTGAGAGTCCGGCCACCGTGTCGGTCCGCGTGGTCCGGCCGGCCCGGACCTCGGTGATCCGCACATGCCGCGGCCGCCCGGTCATCGGCCGGGCGTGGGCCGTCGTGCGCTGAGATCCTCGCGGCCCCGGACAAGCCATTCGTCAACAGGATCGCTTGCGAGGACCTGGTCTGCAAAGCCGTCGAACACGCCGGCCAGCCCGCTTATCAGGCTCCGGGTGTCGAGGTCAGAGATACGGTCGCCGAGGGACTTCTCGAGATTCTGGACGGCGACAATGAGGACAGTCGCCAGCATATTGTCGGCAGCGTTGAGCGCGAAGCGGGGCGACCCGATCATGACGGCCATCAACACGGCGTAGGGGTCGCTGGACGTCGCCTTCCCGAACCGATGGATGTGATCGAGATTCAGTCGGGTCGAGCCGGCCTCGAAGCGCTGATAGGTTCGCAGGCCGATGTTCATGCCGGCCGCAACCTGGCGGCTCGACAGGCCTCGCGACTTGCGCACGAGTTTGACCGCGGTCGAAAGCAGCTGGCCGTCGCGAATACTGTCCGCCGCACTCCCAGGCATCTGAAACCCTTTCGGACGGATCGTGCTGCCGGACGGGTCTGCGATCAAGCACAACCGGACGGTGCAGCGCATCAGCGGGAATTCACGACACAAAGTGGCGCGTTTCGATGCGATTCGTGACGCGGGTCACGACGATTTCCGACGTGTGCGGAATGATTCCGCTTCCGGGGCTGGAGAGTTTGCGAACGATCCCTGAAGCTTCCGCTGAAATGCGGAGACGGCCGTGACCCGAAGACGAGACCCCTTCACGACAGCCCTCGAAAGCCTGAGGTCACGCGCTGAACAGGGTGTCTACGTCCCGGGCACGCAGGTGACCATCCTCGATGAAGCGCGCAGGTTGAACCTGTCGACCACGCCGGTGCGCGAGGCTCTGGTCTGGTTGTGCGGTTACGGACTCATCGAGCGCTCACCGATGGGCGGCTTCCTCGCACCGCGCCTTGATCCGGCCATCGTTCGCGACCGCTTCATTTTCCGGCTGCAGTGCGTGGTCGGCAGCCTCACGAGCACGGGGCAGAGCCAGGCGCGCGACCAGGGTCTGATCGGCGTCGACCAGACCCCACGCGGTCTGGACGCCGCCATGCTCAGGGCGGTGAGGGGCAACGGCAATGCGGCGTTGATCGACGCCTATGTGCGGGTCTGCCGTCAGCTGATCCAGCTCGGCCCTGCGGAAGTCCGCCTCTTCCCGGATCTTCTGGAGGAGGAGGCTGCCCTCGTTCGCCTGTTCGACAGCGCTCACGACGATTTGGCGGACGCCCTGGAGCAATATCATCGGCGGCGGATCGAGGCGGCGCCGTTGCTTGTCCTTGAAGCCGAGGCGGCGCGGAGTGCGATCGATGAGCCCGGCTGAAGTGAGGGCGCGAGTGATCGGGCTGGTCCTCGGCGGAACGATTGGCCTGTCCGCTGCGACTCAGGTCTTCGCCTGGACCTATGACAACGCGCCTGTATTGGGATCGGCGCTGCGGGTGTCTCCCGGGATTTCGTTCTATCCGCCCTGGTCGATCCTGGTTTGGCGCAAGAGGTTCGGGAAAGAGGCGAACGGCGCAATGGCGCGGACCTCGCCGCTCATCCTGCTCGGCCTGTTTTGCGGTCTTGGCGTCGCATCGATGGCGACGGATGGCGGCCGTGCGCGCATACGCGGCTGGGGAAGTCTGTCCGACGCGCGCAAGGCCGGCTTGCTGGCGGACGGCGGCGCCGTGATCGGTGAGTTTGACGGGAAGGTCCTGGCGACGACCGACCTGAGGCCGACACTGGTCACCGGCGGCACGCGCAGTGGCAAGGGGCGGGGTCACGTCGTGCCCACACTGCTGTCCTGGGGCGGCAGCGTGCTGGTCCACGATCCCAAGGGCGAGCTCTGGCGCGGGACGGCCGGATGGCGGAGCGGCTTCTCCCATGCCCTCTACTTCAACCCGCGCGATCCGGCTTCGGCGCGATGGAACCCCCTTGCTGAAATCCAGCCGGGTCCGGGAGAGTTGGCTCCGATCCAGAGGTTGGTCGCCATTCTGGCCGACCCCGGCGGGGTGCGGGACGACGAGGCGATCTGGGACAAGGCAGCCTCCGAAATCCTCGAGGCGGTCATCCTGCATGTCCTCTACTCCGCTGCGGACGAGGACAAGACCCTTCTCAGGGTGAGGGACCTTCTGGCGGACCTCGACGGCTCGGCCGAGCAGATGCTCCGAACGCTCCACGCCACGGATGCAGACGGGAGTCCTGCGGTGCATCCGTTCATCCGCACAGCGGTCAAGGGTTACGCGGCCATGCATGACCGGTTTCGGACGTCGGTGCAGGGGACGGCGCGATCCTATCTGAAGTGGCTGGCGGGCGAGGATCTGGAGCGCGTGCTTTCGACCTCCGACTTCACAATGGGCGATTTGATGTGCGCAGAAGCGCCGGTATCGCTTTTCGTGCAGGTCGCGCCGGCTGACGCGGCGGCGCTGCGGCCGATGATCCGGTTGCTGTTCTACGCCGCGGCCCAGTCCCTGACAGCGCATGAAACGGCGGATGCGCTGGGGACGCCGAAAAGGCACCGGCTGCTCATGGTGATGGACGAATTTCCCCTGCTCGGACGCCTGGCGTTTTTCGAGAAGTCGCTGCGGCTGATGAGCGGCTTCGGCATCAAGGCGATGTTCGTCGCCCAGAGCCTGAACGACATCGTCGAGACTTATGGCCCGCATAACACCATCCTGGACAACTGCGCCGTCTACACCGCCTTTTCCGCCCTGGATCCGCTGACGCAGGACAAGGTCTCCAGGTTGACCGGGACCGTCCTGGAGACGCGGATCAGCACGAGTTCGGGGTCGGGACCGGGGCAGGGACGCAGCTCGGTCTCGCGATCGACAACCGAGCGACCGCTGCTGGAGCCAGGAGAGATCCGCGCGCTGCCGGACGACCGACAGCTTGTGTTCGTGGCGGGACAACGACCGCTGCGGACCCGCAAGCTGCAGTATGACCGGCGTTGGCCCTTTCGGAAACGCGCGGAGACCCGGCCGCCTGACCAGGCCGCGCGGCTCGATTGTCCGCCGCCCCGGCCGCATCTGTGGTCCGGACGGCGCAGTAAGGGCGAGGACCCCGAGGCTGGCCTGCCTTTGTTCAAGGAGGTGCAGGCCGCCATGGACGACAAGAAGACCGCAGCCCTGGTGCGCGGCGCCCTGGGCAAGGCGGCGATGGAGATGATTGCCCAGGAAGAAGTTCTGACACACATCGAAAGCAAGCGTCATGACAAGGGTTAGCGCGCCGGCCAACCGGGTGCAGGTTTACCTGACCGACCCCAAACTTTTCGCGGCCCTGAACCGGGAAGCGAGAGCCGCCCGGGTGCCGCTGAGCCAGGCGGCGGGCCAGGCGATCTCGCGCGGGCTGATGCGAAACCCGCGCGCCGACCCCGAAGACCGGATGCAGATGCTCGAGCGGTCGCTCCGTGATCACATGAGGTCGACCGCAAGAGACATGCAGATCGTCCAGGAGCTGCTGATCGAAGTAGCGCGAGCCTTCTTCCTACGTCTTCCGGACGCCGTCATAGACAACGACCCTACCGTTCAGGCAGCGGTCGATTACCGGATCGAGAAGCTGCTGGACGCCACGGCCGCGCGCATCGTTGCGGGGCAGTCGAGGGAGAAGACCGCCGAACCTCCGTTCGAGCCCGAGCGATCGTGAGCGGCCTCCATCCCATCGTGGCAGAACGCAAACTGGAGGCGTTGAGACATGCCCTTGGGCCGGTCGTACTGGCGGCCCTGCAGGAGCGGATCGTCCTGGAGATCATGGCCAACCCGGACGGGCGCATCGTGCTCGATCGTAGCGGGGAGGGGCGCCGGGACACCGGGTCGGTGCTGACGGCCGACGCCCGTGAGCGGGCCGTGCGGCTGATGGCCGACTACATGGGCGAGAGCGTCGCGCGCGAAACCCCCCATCTCTCGGGGGTGTTGCCCGTGACCGGCGAGCGCTTCCAGGGATTGATGCCGCCGCTCGTCGCCGAGGCGGCCTTTTCCATCCGCAAACGGCCCGCGGTGATCTGGTCGCTGGCCGACTACGTTCTGGACGGCGTGATGACCGCCGAACAGGCCCGGGTCCTGAAACTGGCGGCCGTAGAGCGGCGTAACATCCTGATTTCCGGAGGGACGGGATCCGGAAAGACGACACTGGCGAATGCAGTCCTTGCGGAACCGGCCTTCGCGGGCGACCGGGTATTTCTCATTGAAGATACCGCGGAACTGCAATGCTCAGCCTGGGATGTCGTCCCCGTGCTGACGCGTCGTGATCCTCCACTCGGCGTGGCCGATCTGGTGCGGGACGCATTGCGAATGCGGCCCGACCGCATCGTCGTCGGCGAGATGCGTGAAGGCTCTGCCGCACTCGAGACCCTGAAGTGCTGGAATACGGGGCACCCGGGCGGCCTGTCCACGATCCACGCGAACTCCGGTGAGGATGTGCCCCGTCGACTCGAGGATCTGATCATGGAGATCGCCGCCGCGCCGCCGCGGCGGATGATCGTCGAGGCCGTTCAACGGATTGTACACGTCAGTCGCACACCGGACGGCCGGCGGGTCGATGGCGTCTTCGGTATCGAAGGCCTGCATGGCGACACCTACGCCCTTTCGAGGCTGGCCTAGGACTTCAATTCGGCCGGCGCTGATCGTGAGCGAGGCTTCCCGCGCGCTGAACTCGCCGTCCCTGACCTGCGCATCCGAGGGGGCGAGGGGCAGGCCGATCCCGAAGCGGTGGGTCCGTTCCGGACAAGCTCTGACCGCCTGGAGCGCGGATTGGGAGGCAAGCGGATCCAGCGGACCGGTCGTTCGGGCCGCCTGCCCTCGTTCTGAACCGCTTGTGGAATGTGGCGGGTGCTCGCCTCCCTGGCTCGCCGGTTGCTCGGTGGCTTCGCCGACGGTTTGAGGCGTACGAAGCCGAATCTCCGTAGCGCCGGGCCTGGCGGGCGGCTTGTCGCAAGTCATCAGGCAAGTCATTGCAAGTCTTGCGTCGAAGTATCGCGGTTTCAACTTGGGACTTTCCGCAAGTCGGAAATAACTTTCCAATAACTCGCGTAAAATAACTTGTACAATACAGTTGACAACCTGTAGATGGATAGGTTTGCAATGAGTCGCAGCGCCGCGGTGTGCGCTGAAATCAGAGGTCTGAAATGCCTGGAAGATTTGGGCGCCGTTTGTTCTGCGCGACGATGTCCTGCGGCCTGATGCTGGCGGGGCCGGTGGTGGCCGGGGGGTCCGGCATGCCGTGGGAAGGACCCTTGCAGCAGGTGGTGGAGTCCATCACCGGGCCGGTGGTCCAGGCGGCAGCCGTGGTAGCCGTGGTCCTGTTCGGAGCGGGCATCGCGATGAGCGAGAACGGCTCCTCCATGCGGCGCGGGCTCGGCATCCTGTTCGGCCTGTCGATCGCTTTCGCCGCCTCGACCTTCTTCCTCGAATTCTTCGGCTTCGCCGGCGGGGCGGAGATCGCCTGATGGACCGGCTCGAAGGCTATGATCTGCCGGTCGCACAGGCTTTGGCCGAGCCCGTACTGATGGCCGGCATGCCGAGGAATTATGCGATCGCCATGGGCACGATCGCCGTTGTGCTCGGCCTTGCCCTTCGGATCTGGTGGCTCGGGCTGATGTGGTGGGCTGTGGCCCATGCAGTCGGCCTGTGGGCGGCGAAGTCGGACCGGCGCTTCTTCGACGTGCTTCGGCGGCATCTCGCCCTGCCGGCCCATCTGGACGCGTGACCATGCGGTTTCTGGACGAATACCGCCGCAGACCTGCGACCCTGGCGGATCACCTGCCCTGGGCGGCGTTGGTCGCCTCTGGCGTGGCGTTGAACAAGGACGGATCCTTCCTGACCGGCTTCCGGTTTCGCGGACCGGATCTTGAGTCCTCGACAGAGGACGAACTGATGGCGGTTCGGGCGCGGCTCAATAACGCCCTGAAACGTCTCGGCACGGGGTGGTGCGTCCACATGGAGGCCCGGCGTCGTCCGGCCATGGCCTATCCGCAGAGCGCGTTCGACCTTGACGCCGCCTGGCTGGTGGACGCGGAACGGCGTGAGCGGTTCGAGGCGTCTGATCCCGCCTTCGAGACAGATTATCGACTGTCGCTGACATGGCTTCCGCCTGCAGATGAAGCGCAGCGGATGGAGCGCTGGCTGTTCAACGGACCGGGGCGGAACGGCCGGGATTGGGCGATCTCCCTGAAGGTCTTCGAGCGCGAGGTTGCGACCGTCCACGACATGCTTGCAGACGCCCTGCCGGAGATTGAGCGGCTCGAAGACGACGCGCTGCTGACCTGGCTGCACGACTGCATCTCGACGAGGGCCTATCCGGTGCGAACGCCGGAGACGCCCATGTTCCTCGACGCATGGCTGGCGGACGACGACCTGACAGGCGGTGTGTCGCCCAGGCTCGGCGACCGGATGCTGCAGGTTGTCTCCTTGCGGGCTCTGCCGTCGGCGACGCGGCCGGGTCTTCTGGACGCGCTCGGCGCGCTGCCGTTCGAGTATCGCTGGACGGCTCGCTGGCTTGGCCTGGACAAGGCGGAGGCCGAACAGGAGATCGTCAAGCTGCGCAAGCGCTGGTTCGCCAAGCGCAAGGGCGTGGGAGCATTGCTCAGGGAAGCCGTCACCAAGGAGGACGTCCCGCTCATCGACACCGACGCGGCCGCCAAGGCCGCGGAATGCGACGGGGCGCTGGAGGCGTTGGGGGCGGAAGCGTGCGCCTTCGGCTATCTGACGGTGACCATCTCGGTCCTTGACGAGACCGAGGAGGGCGCCTCGGCCAAGTCCAGGGCGATCGAGGCGGCCCTGAACGCGCAAGGCCTGGTGGCCCGGGTTGAGGATCTGAACGCTGTCGAGGCATGGCTCGGGTCGCTGCCGGGCGAGGGCTATGCCGATGTCCGGCGACCCATGGTGTCGACGCTGAATCTCGCGGACCTGTTGCCGGTGTCAGCTGTGTGGGCCGGACCCGCGGGCGACGCCTGTCTTGGCGGGCCGCCCCTGGCGACGGCGCGGACCACCGGTTCGACCCCGTTCAGGATGGCGCTGTATGTGGGCGACGTCGGTCACGCCATGGTCGTGGGGCCGACGGGGTCGGGCAAGAGCGCGCTTCTGTCCTTCCTGGCGCTGCAGTGGTTCCGCTACCCGAACGCCCGCGTGGTCTTCTTCGACAAGGGGCGTTCTGCGCGCGCGGCGACCCTGGCGGTCGGCGGGTGCTGGCGGGCGCTGGAGCCCGGGGCCCGCTTCTCGCTGCAACCGCTGGCGCATATCGACCGTGAGCAGGATCGGGCGTGGGCGTCCGAATGGCTGTGCGAGGCTGTGCGGCTGGCCGGCCTGGAACCCGACCCGCGCGTGCGCGAAGAAGTCTGGGCCGCCCTCTCGGGTCTGGCGCAAGCGCCCGTTGAGCAACGCACGCTGACCCTGTTCTGCGCACTGGTCCAGCACAAGGCCGTCGCTGCGGCGCTCGAGCCCTTGACCCTCAAAGGGCAGCACGGCTCCCTTCTCGACGGACACGCCGACCCGTTCGAACCGTCTCGCTTCGATACGTTCGAACTCGAGCATTTGATGGCGACGCCTTCGGCGGCGGCGCCGGTCCTGTCGGCCCTGTTCCATGAACTCGAGCAAGGGTTCGACGGCCGGCCCACTCTGCTGATCCTTGACGAGGCCTGGCTTTTCCTCGGCGACACCGGCTTTGCCGCGCGAATCCGGGAATGGCTCAAGACGCTGCGCAAGAAGCGTGTCGCGGTCGTGTTCGCGACCCAGAGCCTGGACGATGTGGTCTCGTCGCCGATCGCTGCGACCTTGATCGAAAGCTGCCCCACCCAGGTCTTCCTGCCCAATCCGCGAGCGCTCGAACCTGGCTCGGCCGATCTATACCGCAGCTTCGGCCTGAACCGTCGACAGCTTGAACTGATCGCCTTCGCCACGCCCAAGCGCGCCTACTACTGGCGCCAGCCTCGCGGCCGCAGGCTCATCGACCTGCGTCTTGGCGGCGTGGCCCTGGCGATTTGCGGGTCCGGTTCGCCCGAAGACCAGGCGCTCATCGACGCCATTCTCGAACACACGCCTGTCTCAGGCTTCGCGCGTCAGTTCCTCAAAGCAAAGGGAGTGCAGAATGTTGATTCCGTTTTCGACGCCTTCGTCCTGGCCGTCGCGCCTGAGTAAGCCGCTGCGGGCCGTCGCCGCGGGCCTGCTGACCCTCGGGCTGGCCGTCGTACCGACCGCGGCGCCGGCCCAGCAGCTGGTGTTCGATCCGAGAAACCACCTTGAGAACGCTCTGCAGGCTGCGCGACAACTTGAGAGCCTTGCAAACGAGGCGCGCAGTCTGGCGGCATCGCCCTACAGCCACCTGACCGAGAGCAGCCGTGCGCTGCGGGACATGGCCGAGCTGGCCCGCACAGCCCGCGGCGCGGCGACGACGGTCGGCGACCTCGAGCGCCAGTTCCGCAGCCTCTATCCCGAGGATGTGTCAGGCGCAGACCTGCTGGAGCTGATCGAGCAGGGCCAGGCGCGGACCGTCCATGCGCGCCATACCGCCGAGGATGTCGCCCGGGCGGCGGCCGAACTGGAGCGCCTCGGACAGGGCAGGGACCAGCGGCTCGCCGGGGCCTTGTCGGCCAGCCAGTCGGCGACCGGCCAGACCTCCGCCATCCAGTCCACCAACCAGCTGCTCGCCGTCCTCGCCGAAGACCTGGCGGCGCTGCGAACCATCACCCTGGCCCAGTCGCGCCTGCTGGCGGACGCGGCCGCGCGGGAGGCCGCCCTGGAAGCGGCCGGCTCAGCGGCGCGCCGTCAACGCTGGCGGGGCGAGGCGCGGCCGCCTTCGGCGCCGCGGTTTGATCCGTTTTCGCACGCGCGGGACTGAGGGAGGTCGCGATGACGGTGGGAGTCGATACGCCGAACGAGTTGATGGTGGTGTTTTCGAACACCGTCTCCGCGGGGTTCGCCGCCCTGCAGGGCTCGGTCAACGGCGTGTTCGGCCTGATGATCACCCTGGTGGTCGCCCTTACCGGCATCCAGTGGGCCCTGTCCTCCAACCGGGAGGTCCTCGCGTCAGGGTACATGAAGATCCTGCTGATCGGGATTTTCGCATGGCTGATCAATGACTGGCAGAGGCTGTCGGAAACCATCTACGCCGGATTTATCGAACTGGGGCTCACGGCTGGCGGCGGTTCTCTCAGCCGCGAGGAATTCCTGAACCCCGGCGCCGTCCTGGCGCAGGGCTGGGAGATTGTGAAGGCCCTCGGCGAAACCCCCGCCCCGGCCGACAACCCGCTCGACGTGGTCGGCAACCTCACCGACGCCCTGATCCTCGGGCTGGCCATGATCGGCGTAATGCTGGCCTTCGCAGTGCTGGCCCTGCAGATCATCGTCTCCCTGCTGGAGTTCAAGATCGTCACCCTGGGCGGCTTCGTGCTTCTTCCCTTCGGGATCTGGAACAAGTCGGCCTTCCTTGCCGAGCGACCGCTCGGTTATGTCGTCTCCTCAGGCCTGAAGGTCCTGGCGCTGGCGATCGTCGTGTCCGGCGCGCGCACGATTTTCGACCAGCTGCAGCCGTCGGCCAACCCCGACATCTATGAAGCGCTGAGCATTCTCGTCGCGGCCCTGCTGCTGGCCATGCTTTCCGTCTTCATCCCCAACCTCGCCTCCGCCCTGGTCACTGGCGGCCCCGCCCTGGGCGCAGGCGCGGTCGTGACCGGAGCCATGGCGGTGGGTGGAGCCGGCGTGCTGGCCGGCGCGGGACTGGCCGCCGCCAGC
>Ga0164305_10000084_pt1 | contig 27182 bp, 22 predicted proteins | sample Whisoiple_237_MG_FD_110215 | JGI IMG/M metagenome (GOLD analysis project Ga0164305, IMG submission 110215) | Soil microbial communities amended with pyrogenic organic matter from upstate New York, USA - Whitman soil sample_237_MG | ecosystem: Environmental > Terrestrial > Soil > Agricultural...
ATCATAGCGATGATAATCATCTGTACAGATCACAGTGACATTTTCGGGGCCCAATACCTGGGCAATGCCTCTAGTCAGAGTAGTTTTCCCTGCGGCACTGTCACCCACAATGCCAAGGATAATAGGACGATGACTCATAGTCTTTGATATATTGAAAAATTCTGATTGCCTTAATTTTAGGGGGGAATGGTAGGGGGATCAATGAATAGCACTTCTAGCCAGAATTTAGACCTTTATCCCTCAGTTTTGCCCAACAATAATCCTCTTCAGCGTAGCTATGCGATTTTGGGAACTGGGGCACTGGGTGGTTTTTATGGTGCCCGGTTGCAAAGAGTCGGTTTTAATGTTCACTTTCTACTGCATCAAGATTATCAACACGTTAGCCAGCAAGGCTTAATTGTGGAATCTCCAGAAGGCGATTTTAAACTGCCTCAAGTCTCTGCTTATGCAGATACTGCACAAATGCCGCCTTGTGATGTGGTGGTAATTGCCCTCAAGACAACCCAAAATTTCTTGTTGCCTAGGATACTACCCTCGGTTGTAAAAGAAGATGGGGTAGTTTTAGTTTTGCAAAACGGTTTAGAAGTTGAAGAAGAAGTTGCTCAGATTGTGGGGACAGAAAGAGTTATCGGGGGATTATGCTTTCTTTGCTCCAACAAAATAGCCGCCGGACATATTCGTCACCTTGACTACGGGGAAATTAAGCTAGCTGAATATGCTGCTGGTTATCAACCCCTAGGTATTACTGAACGGATGCGCCAGATTGGTAATGACTTTGAACAGGCAGAGATTCCGATCCAACTTGCTGAAGATTTGCTACTAGCACGCTGGCAAAAACTAATTTGGAATATTCCCTACAATGGGCTTTCTGTAGTTCTAGATGCCATGACGGATGAATTGATGGCAAATAGTTATACCCGTGCTTTAGTTGAGCAGCTAATGGGGGAAGTTGTCAGAGGGGCTGCCGCTTGCGATCGCGTGATTCCTGATAGCTTTGTATCCAAGATGCTCGACTACACGCTAAAGATGAAGCCGTACCAGACGAGTATGAAAATTGACTACGACTCCAAACGCCCAATGGAAGTAGAGACAATGTTTGGTAATCCCTTACGCACTGCCCAAGCAAAAGGCGTTAAACTGCCAAAAATTGAACTGCTTTATCAGCAACTCAAATTTTTAGATGCCAGAAATTGTCGCTAAAAACTCTGCGTCCCTCTGCGCTAACCTTTGTGTCCTTTGCGTTGAAAAAACAAAATTATGATTTTTGCCCAAGTTTAATGCATAACCTCACTGCCAATCATCTAACTGAGACGGTGGCTTTGATGGCTCCTCATCCTCATCCGAATCATTTAAATTGTTCGTTAAAGGTTTAACCACTCGCGCGATCGCCTCCTGTACAAAATTCTTCACAAACTCCTCTTTTCTATTCAACTGAAACTGTCGCTGCACAACTTCAGTAATGCCACCATCACCCCAATCTTGATCATGGCGAAAATATTCAATAAAGCTTTTTCCCGCAATGCGGGTTAAATAAGCAGCCGTCACCCCCTGAATCGCTTTACCAATTAAATAGGTAGCAACATTTAATTGCAAAGCTGTTGACAGTAATTCAATTGCTCCTTTCACAATGCCTAAACTAGCGAGGGTTTTCCCTAAAGAAAGGGCTAATTCCCGCCCGCGTTCCATATTCAATTCACACCCATAAATCCTGCCAATTTCGACAACCATTTGGGCATTAACCGCAGCCGTTGCTAATAAATCCACTACAGGCAAGGGGGTAACAGCAATCACCCCTGCACCAATCCACTGAAATCGTTCTACAACCTTCTCAGCTTGTCGTCGACGTTGGGCATCAATGATGCGTCGTGCCTCATCTCCTAAGCGCTGAGATTGTAGCAGGATGTTATCAGCCACTAAATCTTCTCCCTCTGCCCGCAGAACAGCCGCCAGACGGCGAATTAAGGGCATCACGTCGGGATCAGGTTGCAGGGTTTCACCATTGTCTAGCAGCGCGGGTTGAGGGTTAGCGGCAATGGCAACCACATCGGAAGTAGCAATAAATCCTCGCACTCGTTCCCGCAACCGAGCTAAAATCACTTCGCGGTCTTCTGCTGTATAGAGGTCAGTTTTATTCAGAACAAGGAGCGATCGCTTGCCAATTTCTGCTAACGTCCGCAGTGGGTTATACTCCGACTGGCGCAAGTCATTATCCACCACAAATAAGAGCAAATCAGCTTCGGTTGCCAGTTGCCGCGCTAGTTGTTCTCTCTGAGTTCCCGCCACCCCAGCTTCTAAAATTCCGGGGGTATCTGTAATCAGAATTTCCCGATTTAAGCCTTTCAATTTGAGAATATAAGTTTCTCCAACCTCAGTTGTCCCCATCGGCGCATCTACCCGTCCTACCATGCGCCCAATTAAGGCATTCACGAGCGAGGTTTTTCCGGCTGAACCTGTCCCAAAAACCACGACTAGCAGTTCTCCCCGTGCTAAGCTAGCTTCAATTTCACGCGATCGCTCTAGTAAAGCTTGCCGTGCTACCTCATCTTGAATCTGTGTCACCTGTTGCCGCACTGCTTTGAGCGTTTCTGAAGCTGCCTCAGTCTTCGCTTCTGGAACTTTGGGGGCAAGGCGACGACGTTGCGGGACTTTCTTAGAACGTTGGAACAGCCCGATGTAATAGACAAAGGCTCCAATTAAAATTGCTAGCAGCGCAATCAGCAACAATAACAGTAAATTTGCTAGCAAAGGCGCTGTAAAGGAAATTTGAATATAGAGCCGATATAAAGAATTCACCAGCCACAACATCAGCCCCAAGATTAAACTGAGGCCGACGAGTAGCATCAATAAGCGTGACAGGGGCATGTAGGAAGTTGAGGTAGGGAGATGCTCTGATTTTAATCTTCCCAACCTTGTCTGCTATCAGCAACTCCGAGCAACGTTTTAGGGATTGAGGGAAATTCCGGCTCAATCCCTATTCCCTAGCCACCTGCGTAAGTCCTCAAGGAGTTCCTAAATAATTTCAAAACTTACGCAAAGACCCTAGTAAGGGCAATCCCCCTGTGGTTGCCCCTACAGGTGGAGCTTATTACCATGATTTGCGTAAGTCCTAAATTTGTATGTAAAACCTAAATATTAATTCGCCCAGTGGTCATGAGGCTATATCCACCCCCAATCGCGGCAAAGGCTACGATAAAATCCCATAGGGGCATTCCGCGTAGAATCAGCCCTCCACTGAGAAAAACTAGCACAACGCCAATCACCAACAAAATCCACCCAAAGCCGCCTAATTGTCGTTGAAAAAAAGTTAGGCTGATAACCCCGCCCATAATTGCCAGAATCGATAAGTCGGCTGGAATCCAACGCCACCAATAGGATGATGAGTGAGTGGTAATAATAATGTCTTGGCTTAAAAAATAGACACCGACCAACATCAACAGTAAGCCGAATATTTTAGTCATGGGCTTAAATTAAGTAACAGTGCCTTTATAGTTCCCCAAAGCATTGCCAAAACTTCGGCATTACAGAGCAAAAGAACAGAAGGGGCGATCGCTCTCTCCTGTAAACTGCATAGTATGGTAGCCCTAGCCGTAGCAATTCTCTGCTATTAGCTAGAGGCGAACAACCCTCCAAAAATGAGACATTTTGCTCAGTTAGAACGGAGAAAATTATGGGACTTTTTGATCAAGTATTAAACGCCTTAAACAATTCCAATCAAGACGCTAGTTCGGGTCAGGTTGCTAGTATGCTCAGTACTGTACAGCAAGTGAGTGATAGCTACGGGGCTGATCCTGCAACTGTGCAATCTGCCATATCAGTGGTGGGAAACTATGTGCGTTCCGCCTTACAGGACACACGAGCAAACGAAGGCGATGACCAAGCACAGGCGTTGGTAAATCAATTTAGTGGAACTTATCCCAATCCCCAGGCAGTTCACACATTATTTGCTCCCAATCAGGTTGAAGAAATGGCAGAAGCCGTTGCTCAAAGAACTGGATTGGATACAGGCATCGTTCATCAAATGTTACCGATTCTGATTCCCCTGGTAATGAATGTACTGCAAACTGGCAATGCTCAGGGAGGAAATCCTGTATTGAACGCCTTTTTAGATGCAGATGGGGATGGCGATGTTGATATCTCAGATGCGATGCAAATGGCAGGTCGTTACCTAAGCCACTAAGGAGTCACCCGCTATCCAAGGCTGCGTAGGCAGCCTACACAACTTTAGTTTGGATGATTACAAACTCAGGCTGTAGATTAAGAAGTGTATGTCAATCGTTGTCGTTGAAAACTTAAGTAAAGTCTACCCGGTAGCCGTCAAAGAACCGGGGATAAAAGGCACATTGACTCATTTCTTACGGCGTAACTACCGTATCGTCAAAGCAGTACAAAACGTTTCTTTTGAGATTGAAACAGGTGAAGTTGTCGGATTTTTGGGAGCGAATGGGGCTGGGAAAACCACTACCCTGAAAATGTTAACTGGGTTAATTCATCCCTCTAGCGGACGGGTAAGGGTAGCGGGACACGTTCCTTTTAGGCGGCAAACTCCCTTTTTGCAAAAAATTACCTTGGTGATGGGGCAAAAGCAGCAACTCATTTGGGACTTACCAGCGCTGGATTCCCTCAAAATTAATGCGGCTGTTTATGGCATTTCTGATGCTGAATTTAATAAGCGAGTCGGCGAACTCGTAGAGATGCTGTCTTTAGAAGGGAAGCTAAATCAACCTGTGCGAAAACTCTCGCTGGGTGAACGCATGAAGGCAGAATTTTTGGCAGCACTCCTGCACCATCCCAAAGTCCTGTTTTTAGACGAACCTACATTAGGTTTAGATATCAACGCACAAGTTGGGGTACGCGACTTTTTACGCGAGTATAATCAGCGCTACCAAGCAACAGTCCTTTTAACTAGTCACTATATGGCAGATATTACGGCATTGTGCGATCGCGTCTTACTGATCCACGAAGGACAACTGATTTATGATGGGAGTTTAGCAGGACTTTTAGATCGGTTTGCACCTTATCGTGAAGTTAAAGTAGAACTTGCCCGTCCTTTAGCTGAAACACAGTTAACTCCCTACGGCGAACTAGAAGCAATGGAAGGCAGAGAGGTGCGTTGGCTGGTGCGACGAGAAGCCCTCACCAGTACCGTTGCTCAGATTTTAGCTGAATTGGAAGTAATCGATCTGACCGTTACTGATCCGCCTGTAGAAGAAGTTATCGGACGAGTCTTTCGGGCTGGGGTTGTTACCTAACAGAATTTATTTCTAAAAATCATATTTCTCTATAATTTTTATTAACTCATCCATTGTTTGATTAATATCACCCATTAACTGTTGTTGCACAATATTCAGTTCTTTATATAAAGCTAATTTATTAGTTGTTTCTTCAAAAAAACCTAATAAATTGAAAATTGCTTGTAGCCGAAAAGCTAGATATTTAATTTTTTCCCAATCTTCCTCAAAAGAATCGTGTCTCATTTATTAGCTAGCAGATTTTCTATCATCTATAGTCAGTTTATTTGAGAGGTAAAACTACCCTGTCCCCTCTGAATAAGAGTAGAGTTCTGCCTTTCACAATTCATTTAGGTTAGCTATATAATAATTAAATACATTTTTAAAATTCTGTTATTTTTCTATATAAAAATAGATTAAACATCAATGTCTATTGTCAAAGAAAATTGTGAATACCGAAAATAAAAGACCAAGTTTAAATCATCTCATCAATAGGTTATGTAAAGATTATGATTAAACTAAATTTAAATTAAGAGAGGATTGGAAGAATTTAATTTCCCAGAAACATAATGATTTTATAAAATTTTTACTTTCTGATTACTTTTTCATGTTCAAGGGAAAGTTATTGCTCTAGGATTAAAATTGACATTCTTGCCGACTGTTGTTAACCTCTCTAGAACGACTTTCAGTTGGGCTTAATTGATGAGTGTTTAACTACCCCCTAATCTCAAGGCATATGTTAAGTGTTTCCTCTTGCCCTTCCCAATTCTCAACATTCTCAACGATTGCTGTATCTCCAATGGTTTCTCAACAGTTGGAATTAGAATCAACCCTTCAAGAGATACAGCTTTACGATTTTCACTTGGAATCAACTTGTCTAGCCAAAGAAGCTGCGCTCATTTTTGAAACGAATGCTGTACTTCCTGGCATCATTGTCATGGAACATGGAGAGTTACTCGGCATCATTTCTCGGCGGCGCTTTTTAGAATGTATGAGTCGCCCCTACGGTTTAGAAATCTTTTTAAAACGCCCCCTCAAGGTTTTATATAGCTTTGTTCATACTGAACCCTTAATTTTTGCAGGTGATACCTTAATTGTCACCGCCGCAAGATGTGCCTTACAGCGAGAGCCAGAATTTCTGTATGAACCAATCGTTGTTCAACTCTTGCCCAAAGTTTATCAAATCCTGAATATGCAGGATTTATTGATTGCTCAATCAAAAATTCATGAACTGACTATTCAATTATTGCAAAAACAAACCCAATCTAAAATTATGCAAACTGAAAAGTTAGCAAGTTTAGGGCGGATGATAGCGGGAGTGGCTCATGAAATTTTGAATCCAGTGAACTTTATCTTTGGCAATTTAGGTCCTTTATCAGACTATAGCCAATCTCTGTTAGAAATTCTCTCAGCTTATGATGCAGAACTTCCTCAGCCATCTCGAAAAATTTCCGAATTGAAAGAGTCACTAGACTTAGATTTTATTAGGAGGGATTTGCCCCAAGTCATAGAAAGTATGACAGTAGGAACTGATCAGTTAATGAAAATCATTCGGAGTTTTCGTTCTTTTTCTCACATGGACGAAAATCGTTTACAGGAAGTTAATATTCATGACTGTATGGAAAGTACCTTATTAATTTTGAATAGTCGCCTCAAGATGGGTATTAAAGTGATCAAAAATTATGGGCAATTACCCCCAGTTAATGGCTATTCTGGTCAATTGAGCCAAGTATTTATGAATTTGTTGAGTAATGCGATTGATGCTCTCATGGACAAAGCTGAGCGGCAAACAGTCAATACAGAGTTTCCTTCAGACGGCTCAACAATTATTAAACAGGCAGATAATTGGCAGCCTCAAATTCAGATTAGTACTGAGGTACGAGTCACTGAGCCTACAAATTTGAGTAATTCTCGGTGGGTAGCCGTCCGCATCAGTGATAATGGCTCTGGGATTCCCCCGGAACTTCAGCAACGCATTTTTGAAACCTTTTTTACAACCAAACCCGTTGGGAAAGGAACAGGTTTAGGATTAGCGATTAGTCATCAAATTGTCACCGAAAAGCATCAAGGTCAATTAAATCTACGTTCCCAGCTTGGTGTTGGGACTGAGTTTGAGATTTTACTTCCCCTTGCTTAACTGAAACAAGGTATCTTTTCAGGGAATGCCTTTTGGGGTACACCGATGAATCGAGTGTTCAGAATTGCTACCACTTTGCTAACCACCTACTACGCCTATATGCTGGAGTATCGGGCAGAGTTAGTGTTGTGGGCATTATCTGGCTCTTTGCCACTAATTTTAATGGGCGTGTGGATACAAGCGGCGCAGGGTGGAAAGTTTGGATTAGCGCCTGTAGATTTAGCTCGCTACTTTATTACCGTATTTATTGTCCGGCAGTTTACCGTCGTCTGGGTGGTTTGGGAGTTTGAAAAGCAGGTGGTGCAAGGGAAATTATCTCCCCAACTACTACAACCACTTGATCCCGTTTGGCATCACGTTGCATCGCACCTTGCCGAACGTCTGGCGCGTCTGCCGTTTATTATTGGACTTGTCATTCTATTTTTTGTCCTCTATCCTCAAGCATTTTGGCTACCCAGTCTGACAGAATTTTTGCTGTTTGGATTGGTTACAGGACTGGCTTTAGCTTTGCGCTTTTTGATTCAATACACTTTTGCGTTATTCGCTTTCTGGACGGAACGTGCTAGTGCAATTGAACAATTTTGGTTGCTGCTTTATTTATTTCTCTCTGGATTAATTGCACCCTTAGAACTCTTTCCTACTTCTGTGCGTGAAGTGGTGCAGTGGACACCGTTTCCCTATATGGTGTATTTCCCAGCAGCTATTTTAGGGGGACTAAAGGTAGACGTAAGGCAAGGATTATTGGTAATGCTGGGTTGGGGTTTAGTGTTTTTGCTTTGCAATCGGTGGCTATGGCGGCGAGGGCTAAAGCAGTATTCGGGCATGGGAGCGTAGGTTTTAAAAATATTTATCGCTGTGAACCCGTGAAGCATTCGTGAGCTAGGGCTAGCCTTCTGAGGATATCAAAAACCTTTTAATTAATAGAACAGTGGTGAAGATGCAACGATACTTGCACGTACTAAGGTTATTTTGGAGTGCCGCGATCGCAGCTGAACTGGAATACCGGATAAACTTTGTTCTAGCAGCACTTAGCAGCTTAGGAAACTTATCCGGTAGCCTGTTTGGAGTATCCCTGTTTTATCGCAATGGGTATACCTTTCAGGGATGGTCTTGGGAAGAAGCTTTAGTCGTCTTAGGCATCTTTACGTTACTGCAAGGTTTTTCTGCCTCTTTCCTGGCTCCCAACCTCAACCACATTGTTGATCACATTCAGCAAGGTACTTTAGACTTTGTACTTTTAAAGCCCATTAATAGCCAGTTTTGGCTTTCTACCCGCACCATTTCACCGTGGGGACTTCCTGATTTATTGTTTGGCATGATGTTGGTTTTTTATGCAGGTAGCCGTCTGCACTTAACCCTCAGTGATTATCTCTCCAGTGCTTTGCCAATCTTATTCGGATTTGCAATTCTCTATAGCTTGTGGTTTATGTTAGGGGCAACCAGTGTTTGGTTTGTCAAAATCTACAATGTGACTGAGGTACTACGAGGATTGCTAGAGGCGGGACGATACCCGATGGTTGCCTATCCTGCGGCTTATCGGTTCTTCTTTACGTTTGTCGTTCCAGTCGCCTTTCTGACAACCATTCCCGCCGAAGCGATGCTGGGTCGGTTTCAGTTGAGTTGGGTGGTAGGTGCTGGTCTGCTGGCATTAAGCCTGTTATTAGCAGCCAGTACCTTTTGGCGATTTGCACTGCGCTTTTATACCAGTGCTTCTAGCTAATTAAATTTAGCGAATGGTTAATTTCAACGTATATTTAGGACTTGTTAATCGGTAAGGTTGGGCAACGATAACCCGATAGGTTCCGGTTGAAGAGCCAATAAACTGATTATCTTGGGGGTCTTCAAAGGACTGTCCGTTAGGTTGCACGAAGGTAAAGCCAGATAATCCTTGCTCATCTTCTGAGCCAACTCGTTCTCCTTGCCAAGTTAAATCAATAAAGATTTTTTGACCTTTGCGTGCCCGAAAAGTGTAGGTATCTTTTTTCCCCAATACAACAGATCCTTTAATGGTTGTAGAGGTAGTACCGGGTCGAAACTGTATCTGCCGTGTTACCGCCGCTTTTGTTTGCGCGGCAACCGGGTTCAATGAACCCACACCAAAAATCATTGCCAAACTAATCCCAACACTCAGTAGCGATCGCCCTTTCATAACTGTCTCATCAATTTAGATAGTGAGCTTGAAATAATATCAATCTAACTCTAAACTTCACAGGCAATCCCTGTTATTCCCGAAGTGAAGAATTGACTCGTCAGGCAGAGGACTATTGACTAAGTTTCTGAAATCAATTGAAAGGTGTAAGCGCAAATCATACCAGCGAGGTCAACAGTGGAAACCAAACAACTCGGCAACACTGGTGTCTCTATCAGTGCCATTGGTCTGGGCGGAATGCCCATGTCTTTGAGTGATAGACCACCAGAATCTGAAGCGATTAAAGTCATTCATCGGGCTTTAGATTTAGGCGTGACACTGATTGATACGGCTGACTCCTACTGCAAGGATGAGTCGGATAAACACCATAATGAGCGACTAATTGCTCAAGCACTGCAACAATACAAAGGGGATATTAGCCAGATTACAGTCGCAACTAAGGGTGGCTTAATGCGTCCAAATGGTTCTTGGACACGCAATGGCAATCCTGAGCATTTACGGCAGACTATCCGAATTAGCTTTGAGACGCTGGGTGGAGAAAAACCGATTGATATATGGCAATACCATGCCCCTGATCCTGAATACTCAATTGAAGAGTCCCTAGCCCCTGCTAAGGAAGCTATAGCCCAAGGTATGATCCGTTTTATTGGTGTTTCTAACTTTTCCTTAGAGCAGATCAAACGCGCCCGTGATGTTGTTGAGATTGTTTCGGTACAGAATCAATACAATCCCTGGTATCGGCAACCGGAGTCAGATGGCGTTTTAGAGTATTGTGAGCAAGAAAAACTAACGTTCTTCCCGTGGAGTCCTTTAGGGGGCAGTCGTCGCGTGAGTAAGCTAGAAGAGATTGATGCGATCGCGCAACTGGCTAAAGAAAAAGGCGTATCTGTCTATCAAATTGTTCTAGCATGGCTAAGAGCGAAGTCAGACGCGATCGTACCCATTCCTGGTGCTAGCAAGGTATCGAGTATTGAAGACTCCCTCAAAGCTGTGCAAGTGCAGCTATCTGAGATAGAGGTACAACACATTGATCGAGCCACCGCTAGTTAAGTCGAAACTCTGGCATTAATCCTCAACTTTTGCCCAAGTTCTCATATCTAAAAGGCTGCCTAGGCAGCCTTTTAGTGTCATCACATTTTTTTTAATTGTTGGGTATTTCTAGTACAGCAATTACGCCGTTCAACAAGGCGAAAAACTCAAGAGTTGGCGATAAAAAGAGAATTTTACCCCGTCTCTCACCCTTAATTCTTGCCTCAAAATGCGCGTAATTCCTCTATTAGAAAGCGTCCTGCAATTCGTAGAAGTCCGGCGAAATATAATCTTTCCGCAAAGGCCAACCCACCCAATCTTCAGGCATCAGTAGCCGCTTCAAATTGGGATGCCCCTCGTAAATGATGCCGTACATATCGTAGGATTCGCGTTCTTGCCAATCGGCTGATTTCCAAATCCAGTACACCGAAGGGACTCTGGGGTCTTCTCTAGAGAGAAAGACTTTTAGGCGAATTTCCTCTGCCTTGTCAGCATTATCACTCACCTTAATTAAGTGATAGAAACTCACTAAGTCTTCACCAGGCCCTACATCGTAGCCGCCTTGACACTGTAAATAGTTAAACCCATAAGCATAGAGAGCCGTCGCAATAGGCAGTAGAAAGTCTCGATCAACTTTGAGAATTTCAACGCCTTGATGATCCTTTTCTAGTGCCTCATGGTCAAAACCATTTTCAGTTAGCCAACTAGAAACTTTACCCGCTTCTACAATTGGCGCTGCCTCAGCAGGTTGACTTTTTGTTTCATTAGACTCTTCAGCCACGACGCGCCTCCTGTTTCTGAGATGCCAAGAGTGCTGGAGGAATAGGCATTCCGATCGCTTCGGCTAATTCTTTAGGAGGGGTTTGATGGGTTCCAGACTGTAGATACTTCCCAGTCAAAATTTCAGGCACTAACTTCATCTTGTGAGTAGTGCTGTAGTAGCGGTGCTGCTGCTTAACTTGATCTCGTTCCTGAATAGACTCATTCGCCACTTTTTTCCGTAGCTTAATGATCGCATCCATAATCGCTTCTGGACGGGGAGGACAACCCGGAAGGTAAACATCCACAGGAATCAGCTTATCAACTCCTCGCACAGCCGTGGGAGAGTCAACGCTGAACATCCCGCCTGTAATGGTACAAGCTCCCATAGCAATCACGTACTTAGGTTCAGGCATTTGTTCATAAAGACGCACCAAAGCAGGAGCCATCTTCATGGTGATGGTACCAGCCGTGATGATTAAATCTGCTTGCCGAGTACTGGCACGGGGTACTAAACCAAAGCGGTCAAAGTCAAACCGTGAACCAATCATGGCGGCAAACTCAATGAAGCAGCAAGCCGTTCCGAACATCAAAGGCCACAAACTAGACAGCCGCGACCAGTTATAAAGATCATCAACGGTTGTGAGGATGACGTTTTCAGAAAGGTCTTGAGTAACGGTGGGGCGCTCAATCGGGTTGAGTATTTTTTCTGGCTGCTGCGCCAAGCCAGTATTTTGAGCCGCATTACTAGGGTTCATGACCATTCCAGCGCTCCTTTGCGCCATGCGTAAACAAGAGCAATGACAAGAATTGCAATGAAAATCAGGGCTTCAATAAACGCCAAGAGTCCGAGGCGGCTGAAAGCAACCGCCCAAGGATACAAGAACACTGTTTCAACATCAAAGATGACGAAGACCAGCGCAAACATGTAGTAACGGATGTTGAATTGAATCCAGGCACCACCTATAGGTTCCATTCCGGATTCGTAGGTAGTGCGACGTTCTGGCCCGGAACTGCTAGGTCGTAGCAGTTTAGCCGCAGATAACGCCAAAAAAGGGACTAAGCTGCACGCCAGCAGGAAGCCTAGAAGGTACTCATAGCCACTGAGAACAAACACAATAGTTAACTACCACTTAGATAAAGGAACTTGTGTTACTGATTCTTTACATCTAATTAGATTATAGGGGGAGTGTTTCCACCAGCGAGTTTTGGAATCAAAAGGTGCTGCGATACCTGCAATAGTTTTGCTGAGAGGGCAACCCAAATCGCTGGTAATGGCGCATTCATCGGTTAGCTGTTTTAGCACTCATGGGACAAATGTTAGAGAAGTTAAACATTTATGCCATAATTTGTTACAGACATTTTAAGATTTGCTGCTTAATTTCTCGGTGAGCAATGAGCAATCCAGCCGTTGATGCCCAAGAGCTAGATCACTACGAATGTCGAGCCTGTGGCTATGTATATGAACCAGAAAAAGGGGATAACAGGCGTCAGGACATTCCTCCAGGCACTCCCTTTAGAGATTTGCCGTTAGACTGGCGCTGCCCTATTTGTGGTGCCAGAACAACAGCGTTTCAAAATATGGGACCTGTCGGCGCGCCTTCTGGTTTTAAGGAGAATCTTAACTATGGCTTGGGAGTTAATCGTTTGACTCCGGGTCAGAAGAATCTTCTCATTTTCGGAGCCTTGGCATTAGGCGTTTTGTTTTTTCTAGGTCTCTACGGTTTACAGTGAGATGTGTTGGTGGGTTCCCAGTTAGGAATCACCTGGATTCTCTAGAGATAGCGATCGCATCTGAACTTACTCTCTAGCTTTTTTAACTTTGTCAGGAGTCATGAACTCAATTGTGAGATTGCTGAAACAAATCGTAATATTGCTGGCAGTGGCTCTTTTATGTGCCAGCTGTAGTAAGGTGCCCTCGCTAAGCGATAACCCCTGGCAGGTAATTTCCCTGCCAACAGAAGCCAATCTGCAAGATATTGGGTTTACTCAAGACTCTAACCATGGATGGCTGGTTGGTAGTGACTCTACCCTTTTGGAAACCACCAATGGTGGGAACACTTGGCAGGTTCGCAATCTCGAACTGGGTGATCAAAAGTATCGCTTTACATCAGTGAGTTTTGTGGGGCAAGAAGGGTGGATTACTGGAGAGCCCTCGATTTTGCTCCATACAACCGATGCGGGGAAATCTTGGTCGCGGATTCCTCTGAGTGCCAAGCTACCCGGTGCCCCCCGGACTATTTTGGCATTGAGTCCTCAGTCTGCTGAAATGACCACTACGCTAGGTGCCATCTATCGGACGGCTGATAGCGGGAAGACTTGGCAAGCGATGGTTCAAGGAGCCGTCGGGGTGGTTCGCAACATTTCTCGCTCTGAGGATGGAAAATATGTAGCGGTGTCTGCTAAAGGCAACTTTTATTCGACTTGGGAACCTGGTCAGGAAACTTGGGTGCCTCATAACCGCAACAGCTCTCGCCGTGTCCAGAATATGGGCTTTAGTGAAGATGGTCGCCTGTGGATGCTGGCACGTGGTGGTCAGCTACAATTTAGTGACCCTCAAGATTGGGAAGTTTGGGAAGAGTCTACCCATCCAGAATTATCAACAAGCTGGGGTTTATTAGACTTAGCTTACCGAACGCCAGAAGAAGTTTGGCTAGCGGGTGGTAGTGGTCAATTACTCCGGAGTGTAGATGGGGGCAAAACTTGGCAGAAAGACCGGGAAGTTGAGAACGTGCCTTCTAACTTGTACAGAATTGTGTTTTTAACCCCTGAGCAAGGGTTTATCATTGGTCAGCAAGGTGTCCTGCTGAAGTATGAAGGGACGGCTCCAACCGCTTAACACAAGAAGCAATCTGTTAGAGGAAGTGACAGGTGAGCAAGGGCATATCCGTAAAACAAAAAATTAGCTCAATCTTGAGCGCCACCAATGACCCTTTTGCTTGTGACTCTCTACCAGGTTTCGTATTATATAAACTGAGCTTTGACTTGTTGCAACTAGGAGGAAATTAAAAATGTCGGGTACTACAGGAGAGCGTCCATTTTCGGATATTATTACCAGCGTTCGTTACTGGGTAATTCACAGTATCACTATCCCCGCTTTGTTTATTGCAGGTTGGCTCTTTGTTAGCACAGGTCTGGCTTATGACGTTTTTGGCACCCCTCGTCCTAATGAGTATTTTACTCAAGAGCGCCAAGAACTCCCCATTGTGTCAGATCGCTTTGAATCTAAGCAAGAAATTGAGCAATTTATCAAGTAATTTGTTGTTTCATTCCTTCACATCATGACTACCAATACACCAAACCAGCCAGTTTCTTATCCCATTTTTACCGTTAGATGGCTAGCGGTTCATACGTTGGCAGTACCCACTATATTTTTCATCGGGGCGATCGCGTCCATGCAATTCATTCAACGATAGGAGAACGTCATGCCGGATCGGAGTCCCAATCCAAATAATCAACCCGTTGAGTTAAACCGGACTTCTTTGTACTTGGGCTTGTTACTGATTTTTGTGCTTGGAATCTTGTTTTCCAGTTATTTCTTTAACTAACTGGAAATCACAGAGTTTTTGTTGGGATAAATTAGGAGGGAAAAAAGATGTCTGGAGGCGGAAGAATCCCCTTGTGGATTATAGCAACCGTTGCTGGTTTGGGTGCAATTTCAGTACTAGGTCTGTTCTTTTATGGTGCCTACGCAGGTTTAGGCTCCTCTCTGTAAGATAGATCTGAAGTAAAGTCAATGACTAATTAGCTGTGATTTTTAAAAGTTAACAATCATAGCTTAATAAATAACCGCCGACTCAGTATGAAATCGGCGGTATTTTATTGCATCCTGAAGAGGATTAAATGCCAGTAGGATCTTCGCGTTCGATGTAGATAAATAAGAAAGCCATGGTTACGGCTGGAAAGACAAGACCCACTAAGGGCACCAAGATAGAGGGTAAGAAGGAAGCTGCCATAGTAAAATTCCTATCTAAATTACACAACCGATTCTACCTGACTTAGGGCGATCGCTCCTCATCTACAAGGAGGGATTAAACATTTCATCATCAAAGGGATCAACGATGCCTCAGAACTGACCCATCCTGGCAAAAGAAGCACAGCGTATCCAGGCAATCGGCAGTCCCCTAAAAATTAAGTTTCAAACTCATCCAGGGAAAAGTTGAGGACATCTGGCGGTAGCACCACGCGGTCAACAATCACTTTATGACTCTCACTTTGAGTAGCAGCATCAATCGTGATTGCTTCAAAGCGAATTTCCATGCTGCCAAAGGGAACCGTTAACTGAATCATCGTCTCTAAAGTTGAGCGACTCGGTGAGAAATCCGCTAAAGATCGGGGACCATCCAGAACCAAGCGACTTTGCCGATCTTGAATCCATAGCTTGACATAAAAAGGATCGGACACTAAAGGCAACTTAATGCGGACGGTTGCCAATTCCCCAGCGATCAAGTCAGAGGGAGAAATGATCAGTTCAGGGGTGGGAATCAGCTGATCGGCTCTTAAAGCAATTGACTCTGCCGATAATAACGGACTTTCAGCAGTAGCGTTTCCCAAGCCAGACGTTACCGCAGGTCGTTTAGGTGAGGGAAGATCATCTTCAACAACAATCTCTTGAGTAGTCCAGTCTAAGCTAGCATCCGGATTAATCGGTACTTCAGGCTCTAAAGGCTCCACTTCTAAGAAAGTAGGCGTTTCTGGAGTAATTGTTTCTTCCTCAAAAGCGGTTTCCGTCAGATCGCTAGCTTCCGTATCCCAATCAATGGGTTCTAGTGGGGTTTCATTTGGCTCATTCAGTTCGACATCCCAATCAATGGGTTCTAGTGCTGTTTCCATCTGTGCTATTGGTTCAGCATCTGCATCCTGAGGCTCCGCCGCTATTTCATCTGACTGGCTAGGAACTGCCTCCCAATCCGTGTGAGTCGTTTCCCCCTGCCCACTAGATTCAGTATCCCAATCAAGAGGTTCCACTGCTATTTCAGCAAACTGACTAGGGACTGTTTCCCACTCCTCTTCGTCAGTTGAGCTTTCGGTGTGTTCTTGTTGATCAGGTTCTGTATCCCAATCAATGGGATCTATTGCTGCTTCATCTGGGGTTGGTTCTACAAACTCGGCTGCATCTTCTGCCTGTTCTGGATGCTCAAACGCCACCAAATCATCTTTAAGCCATTCACCCAACTCAGTATCAATCGCCATAGAGTTAAGCCGCGACCAAAACCGAGCTTGGAGGTTTAAGGATTGAAATGCATTTTCTACCTCAATCGGCTCGGTAGGATCTAGCTCTGTTGCGTCTTGGTGGGCGGTTTGCAGCCCTGGTACCCACGGAGAAAAAGAGGCGGCGACTGGAGAGGGAGTGAATAACGCTGTGGGCTGTAGCGAGTAGGAAGGGTCATCTTCTTCAGAAAGCTCATCCATCCCCGGTGAGGCATCGGGGAGAAGCTTAGGTAGCCATTTAACGCCGTTTTCAGTTTCCTGGGATGGCTGCTCTTCTACCTGGGCTGAAAGCCATTGCGGTTTGATGCCGGAAGGAGTTGGCTCCTTGCTGAGGCTAACTAAATTGGTCGTATCGGGTTCTAGTTCCTTGGGTTGCGATCGCGTTTCTGCTGATGCAGTATCGACCGAACTTGTCTCCAAGAGATCCACAGAGGCATCATCCTCATCATTGTCCCAAAAATCAATAGCGTCGTTGGGTGCAATTGAATAAGATGCGTCTATAGGAACAACGGCTTCCTCTGGTTTAGGGAGTTTTGGCAGTTGTAGGGATTTAACGGGTTTTTCACCAGAAGTGGGTTGATAGATTTGCGGTGGTAACGGTTTACTAACGGCTGGTTGAATAGGAATCGGTGTTAGAGGCGTTTCTTTTAAATCCAAGAAAGCAAGTTTGGCACGAACAGGTTCGGCTTCTGGAATCAGTAAAGCTTCTGGTAACTCTGCTGTCTCGATTTCCTCCTCGGCTGGTGACGGCGTTGTGACTAAGCTCATCCCATCATTAGACGTTCGTCCCAAAAGGGTGCCAAGTAACTCTTCTAAATCAACAGTAATACTAAAAGGTTGAGAGGCTAAGGCAGTGGGTGTGGCATCGTAGAGAATAACTTCCCCTAAAATTAGGCGGGTTTGACAGTTGGCAGGCAGATCAAATGTGTAGCTAAAGCTTAAGGGTAATCCCTGTTCTGGCAAAGGATGCCGCAGATCTAAAATTAGCTGGGAGTTCTGTGGATCACGCAGGCAAATTCGCAGCGTTCCTTGCAGCACTGAGGGGACATCACTAGCCGTTTCAGCTTCATTGTGCTGAGTAATATCTAAGAAATCTACTTGCCCGGATAAGGTTAAAGACTGTCCCCGATGCGCGACTAAAGTTTCCTGCTCAAGGTTTAACAGTAGCCCTTGAAGGTTACTATCTATCTCTGTGGCATCCAAGAAGGGGGAAGAAAAATCAGGCTCTGAAAGCGGTGGTTCCTCGAAACCTTGCTCAGAGTCCTCAAACTCTTGCAAGATTGGCTCCAGGACTTGCTGCAACATTTGCTCTAGGTTTTGCAGCGATTGTTCCATTAGGGGATTGATATGGCTTCCCACTTGTAAAGGCGGAGGCGTTTGAGGTTGACTAGGAGTTACTCCTGACTCAGCCGCTTGCAGGGGAGGTGCAATCTCTGTATCTGAGGCGATCGCTAATGGTGTCTCGTTCTCAATAGGAATTTCTGCAACCGTTAATACTGGATGAAACTCGGCGGGTGCTTCTGTGGGGGTCAGTTTCGTGAGCAATCCCTCAATTTCCCGAACCGTCTCGGCTTCATGAACCTCTTCAGGTTCGGCAGCTTTTTGCTGTTGATTGAGCGACTTCGTTGATTCTGCTACATTAACCTCTGGAGGCGATTCAGGTTCGGCATCTGTCTGCGGTTGATTGAGCGACTTGCTTAATTCTGCTTCCTTGACTTCTGGAGAAGATTCAGGTTCAGCAGCTTTTTGCTGATTGTGCGACTTACTTAATTCAGCTTCGTTAACTTCTAGAGACGAATTCGGTTCAGTAACTTCCGAAAGAGTAGTCGCTGCGGGAACCGGGGGTTGAGCCTTTGGTAAAACCTGAAGTTGAATACTGTGTCGCCAGGTTTGTCCTAATAAATCGGACATAATATCCCCAGAACAGCGTAGTTCCCAAAACCCTGCTTTCAGGTAAGTGTAGGGAATGACGACCATTAAGCCTTCGCGGTTGGTGCGGCGCGATCGCTTCTGAGATCGCCGCTTGGGTGGCTTTTCCCTCGCCGACTGATGTGTAACACGAATTTCTACATCGGTATTAGGACGGTTAGAGTGGGCAACAACTCGATACCGACCCTCTTCTATTTCAACATTTGGCGTTTTAATCGGTTGCCAGGAGCGATCGCCTTCTTTTTGTAGTAGAAATTCCCAGTATTCCATCGGTGGCTAGGTTGCGAGGAGAAACTTAGCTCTACATATTAGCGCACCACCTAGGGTAGGTTTGCAGAAATACACGTTGGATTGATCACCTTCGGCAACTATCTAATAAACCTCCTGCATAAATCACAAAATCATCCCCAAATTCTCCTCTTATCTGTGTCCATCTGCGTCTATCTTACATAGCCTGCCACTAAACGCTATACACCCCATCTGTGGTAAAAAATCGAGAATACTATTCATGCAGGAGGTCTAATGATTTCTTTTAGCCTCACCCCTGAATAAGACTGATACGCTAACAAATAGACCTAATGGTTAAGTTAGGAACTGAGGTTTGAGAGAGCAAAATGTCTGAGACGTTTGTCCAGGGAGGAACGATCGCGGCGATCGCCTCTGCTGTTGTACCGCAACAAGGGAGTGTCAGTATTGTACGGGTGTCGGGTGCAGAAGCGTTGCAGATTGCCCGTGCCCTATTTGCGGCACCTGGGCGGCAAAATTGGGAAAGTCACCGTATTTTATATGGTTATGTGCGTCATCCCCAAACCCAACAAGTCGTCGATGAAGCGTTGTTATTAATCATGCAAGCGCCTCGTTCCTATACCCGTGAAGATGTGGTGGAGTTCCACTGTCATGGGGGAATTATGGCAGTGCAGCAAGTCTTGCAGTTATGTCTAGAACAAGGCGCAAGACTCGCCCAACCGGGAGAATTTACCCTGCGGGCATTTCTGAATGGGCGTTTAGACTTAACTCAAGCCGAAAGTATTGCTGATTTAGTCGGGGCGCGATCGCCTCAAGCGGCGCAATCTGCTTTAGCAGGGATTCAAGGGAAGTTAGCCCAACCCATTCGTCAGCTACGGGCAACGGCTTTGGATATTTTGGCAGAAATTGAAGCCCGGATTGATTTTGAAGAAGATTTGCCGCCATTAAATGAGGCAGCAGTACAGGCAGAAATAGAACAATTATTAATCGCATTAACCCAAATTTTAGCCACGGCTGACCAAGGGGAACTACTGCGGACGGGTTTAAAAGTCGCGATTGTCGGTCGTCCGAATGTAGGAAAATCGAGTTTATTAAATGCTTGGAGTCGCAGCGATCGCGCCATTGTTACCGATCTGCCAGGAACGACCCGCGATGTCGTGGAATCTCAGCTAGTAGTGGGGGGGATTCCTGTACAAGTTTTAGACACCGCAGGCATTCGGGAAACGGCGGATGTGGTGGAGAAACTAGGCGTTGAGCGATCGCGTTCAGCCGCACAAGCGGCAGATTTAGTCCTGCTAACCATTGATGCTCAAGCAGGTTGGACAAGTGGCGATCAAGCCATTTATGAACAGGTGCGCGATCGCCCCTTAATTTTAGTCATCAATAAAATCGATCTATTAGACGATACAATTCCTATCGCCTATCCCAGCCACCTGCATCGCATTGTTGAGACTGCTGCTGCCCATAACCAAGGAATTGATGCTCTAGAAGCCGCCATTCTAGCCACAGTGCAGGCAGACAATCTTCAGGCAGCGAATCTAGAGGTAGCCATTAATCAACGGCAAGCGGCGGCTTTAACTAGGGCTAAACTTTCTTTACAGCAAGTACAAACAACTATTTACAATCAATTACCCCTAGATTTTTGGACGATTGATCTCCGAGGTGCGATTCAAGCTTTGGGAGAAGTTACAGGTGAAGAAGTGACTGAATCAGTACTGGACAGAATATTTAGCCGCTTTTGTATTGGCAAATAGTCCTGTTTCTATAACGAATGCCAGTGGATTTTTAACGCCTTAAGCATAAATTGCTGTGGGTGTCAAACTAGCCCCTTGGTCGGCTAATTTTTGAGAGTCGGCTCGAATTGGAACTTTAATCAGGAACTCTGTGCCCTTCCCCGGTGCTGAAGAACACGTAATCTCGCCACCGTGTTTGGAAACAATTTGGTGGCTAATCGACAACCCTAAACCTGTCCCTCTACCTGCGGGTTTTGTCGTAAAGAAGGGGTCAAATAGCTGAGTGCGGACATCTTCTAGCATTCCAAAACCCGAATCTGCAATCCGAATCACCACAAAGTCTTGATCGACTACTTCCGTCTGAATCCGAATTGTGCTAGGGCAAAAGAAAAGCTCTTGAGGCGATCGCTGCTGATCATACTCTTCTAAAGCATCAATAGCATTGGCAATCAGATTCATAAACACTTGATTCAGTTGTGCCCCATAACACTCCACAAGGGGCAGGTTGCCATAGTCTTTAATTAGTTGAATTCCGGGATGGTTGCCACTCGCTTTAAACCGACTGTGCAAAATCAGTAGTGTGCTATCTAGCCCAGCATGAATATCCACAGGCTTCATTTGAGCTTCATCTACACGAGAAAAAGTTCGTAACGACTGGATAATCTCCCGGATGCGATCAGCTCCAACCTTCATTGAAATTAGTAACTTAGGTAAATCTTCTATCAAAAAGTCTAAATCTATCGCCTCAATCTGCTCCTGAATTTCCTGAGGTGGTGAAGGCATGATGTTGGCATATAGATTCAACAGATCGAGTAAATCTTGGGTGTACTGATAGGCGTGAGTTAGATTTCCATAGATAAAGTTAACTGGATTATTAATTTCATGGGCAACTCCAGCTACAAGTTGTCCTAAACTAGACATTTTTTCACTTTGAACCAAGTGACTTTGAGTTTGTTGCAATTGCTGAAAAGCAATTTCAAGTTGATGAGCTTGTTCTCGATACCGAGTCTCTGATGCTTGTAAGGCTTTTTCGGTAGCAATACGCTCTTGAATTTCTTGTTGCATCTGCTGATTCGATTGGAACAGTTCACTAGTCCTTGCTGTTACCCGCTCTTCTAATTCAGCTTTCATGCCTAAAAGGGCTGATTCTGCTTTAGTTCGCTGTTGAATTTCCTGTTCTAGATGGATATTTTGAGCTTGGAGTTTTTTTGTCAACTTGCTAATGCTTAAATGGCTCTTTACACGGGCTAAAACCTCTTCGTGCTGAAGTGGCTTTGTGATATAGTCAACAGCCCCTAAACTTAGCCCTCTGACCTTATCTACGGTTTCAGAAAGCGCCGTCATAAAAATTATAGGAATGTCTTGAGTTGATTCCTGCGCTTTTAATTGTTGACAGGTTTCAAATCCATCCATTCCTGGCATGAGTACATCTAGTAATATGAGATCTGGCGCAGCATAGGCAACTTGTTCAATAGCATCTTCTCCATCCTGCGCTACTAATACTTGAAAGCCTGAATCCGCCAAGAAATCGAATAAAACACCTAAATTTGTAGGATTATCATCAACAATTAAAATGACATCTTGTCCCTGATTTTCAATATTCATTAATTTTCCTTTGCGTTTTTCAAAAGCTCACGAATTTTTTTCACTTGAAATCCTTTAGCTAACTTATATATTTCCTGAGCGAAGGATTTATATTTAACTGCTGCCATTTCCAGTTGATTAGTTTGTTTTACAATTTCTTTCAAATCTCCTTTCATTGATAAGTCGAGTAAAATAGCAATCACCTCTGGCGGTGGGATGACAACGGATTCTTCATCTAATTCTGCCTCTTGATAGCCTAGGTTTTCTTCATAAATCCATTCTAAATCTAAGTAAGTTTGTAACTTGTTTAATAACTCTTCCATACGGATAGGTTTTGGTAAAAAATCATTACAACCCGCTTCCTTACTCTTTTGATAATCAAACTCAAAAACACTAGCAGAAGTGCCAATCACGACCAAATCTTTTAGTCCAGGCGATCGCCTCAGCCGTCGAGTTGCTTCCAAACCACTCATCTGAGGCATCATCAAGTCCATCAAAATACAATCAGGCTTAAATTCTATCGCTTTATTCAAGCAATCCTGACCATCAGTTGCTTCCAAAATTTCAAACCCTAAAGGCGATAGCATTTTTACCAACATAGTTCGATTTTCTACCTTATCATCAGCGACCAGTAATTTCCGTTTCGATCCTTTAAAGCCTTGAATATTGTGTTGCCTTACTTGATTTTTATTTGCCCATTCAGATACTTCCGGTAAATCTAAATCAAAGAAGAAAATACTTCCTTGACCTAAAATACTTTTTACTTGAATTTCGCCTCCCATCATCTGCACTAATTGGCGAGTAATCGCTAATCCTAATCCTGTTCCCTCGGCTTTGCGATTACGATCTCCTACTTGCTGGAAGGGCAAAAATATCTCTTCTAATTGCTCAGGTGCCATCCCTACTCCGGTATCTTCTATCTGAAACCGAATTTTGCCCTCGTAATAGCCAACCTTGAAAGCAACACCACCCGTTTCAGTAAACTTAACCGCATTACCGAGTAAGTTAATTAAAATTTGTCGCAATCGTTTTTCATCAGCTTTAATCCCTGTCGGTAGCTGAGTGATTTGCTCGTAAATTAAAGAAATTCCTTTTTGTTCGGCACGAATGCGACAAATTTCAGCAATGCTTTCTAAAAATTCTGGGAAATGAAAATCCGTTGGATGAAGTTCCATTTTCCTGGCTTCAATTTTGGAGAGGTCTAAAATTTCATTGATCAGATTTAACAGGTGATCACCACACTGATGAATAATGTTCAGACCCGCTTTTTGTGACTCCGTTATAGTTTTGTCTCGTTTGAGAATTTGGGCATACCCCAAAATACCATTCAGTGGTGTTCGGAGTTCATGGCTCATATTTGCTAGAAAATCGCTCTTAGCGCGGTTAGCAGATATTGCCACTGCTTCTGCTTTTTGCAGGTGTATATTCTTTTCTTGTATCTCCAGTGTTCGCTCTTCTACTTTTGCTTCTAGAGTTCGGCTGTATTCTTCTAATTGCAACTTTGCCGATTCTAAATTGGCATAGAGTCGGGCATTTTCTAAGGCAACGGCGGCTTGTCCTGATAACATCTGCAAGACTTGCACTCGTTTGGGAGTAAAAGCTCCTGCAATCAGATTGTTTTCTAAGTAAAGGATGGCAGTGAGTTTACCTTGGTTGAGAATCGGGGTACAGAGAAGTGACTTAGGTTGATGTTCGGTAATATAGGGGTCAGTATTGAAAGTTTTCTCGTGGCTGGCATCATTTAAAACAACATCTTTTTGGGTTCTGGAAACGTAATTAATTACCGAAATAGGCAATTGCTGGCTGGTTGATATTGGTTGTGATTCCAGTATTTTGATCTCATCTTTATTGCCCGTTGCTTCTAGGAAAAATTGACCCTCTTTTAATACAATTAGCGCCCCAGTTTCTGCACCAGCATTCTCAAGCAAAATTCTCATCAACTTGTCGAGCAAGTTGGCTAGCACAATTTCGCCAGAAATCGCTTGGGATGCTTTCATCACTGTTGCCAAATCTAGAACCTGGGAAATGCCTGAACTACTAGAAGTGACGGTTCCTTGGACTGTCTGCATAATTGTCTCGCCTGTCTTTTGGCTCAGTTTTTGGTTAAAGACAGCAGCGAGTAATTTGGGGTAGCGTTTTTCTAAAAACTCTACTTTGGCGATCGCTCCCCAGGTAATGTATGCGTAGTAGGCATTGGTCATATAGGTTTGGGCGATCGCTTCTTTTTCCCATGACAAATAGAACTTTGCTGCCAGTTCGTGAGCCAGTGCCTCTTCGTTGATATACTCGTTTTCTTTAGCAAGGGCGATCGCGCGATCGTACATCTCGATTGCTTCTACTTTTTCCCCTAAAACTCGATGCCGTTCTGCCTCGACTAAATAGAATTTATGCAGATGATTCATTGGGGCATAATGCGCCCATTTCTGCATTTTTTCCTGATTAGCTTGCACTCTGTCAAGAATGCTTTGTTGCTCTGACTGTGGAGTATCAGAATACACTGCCAACCACACCAAAGAATTGTAGAAATAGAATAGAGGAACAAGAGGCAATCCTACCACTACATCCAAATACTTCTCTGCTATGGCAGTATTTTCTATCGCTTCAGAATAATTTTCAAACCAGTAACTCAGTAAAAGTTTGTTCCAATATATGTAAGCAATTCCCGCTCCGTCATTTGCTTGCTGGTGCAATGACAATCTCATCTGCTCATCACAGGCTTTACCCTTTAAAAGACAGGGATTTTCACTTTTTCCTAGTAAATTTAATGTAGCCTGCCAATAGGTTTCTATATAATTAAGCGCTGTTTCTTGCTTAATTTTATGAATAGCATCTCTATTTCTTTCTATCTCTCTTTCAAGTCCAGTCAGTTCTTTGCCGCTAAAGTAAGCGAAATAGGAGTACTCTACTAGACCAAAAGCAGCCCATTCTAAATCTCCCGTCTCCATGCCGATAGAATAAGCTGACACAAAAGGTTCTAAGGTTTCTCTCAAATGCTCTTTCCAAGGTCGGATAAATATATTTACTATGACGACTGTTTTGGCTTTAATTTCTTGAGCATTTAACTTTGACAGCAGGTTTAAAGCCAATTGACCGAACTGATAACCCGAATCAATATCTCCTACAACTCCGCAAAGCAGAAGACCATAATTGGCATAAGCAAAAGGAGAAACGGAAGCATTACCATATTCGACGGACAAATCTACTTGTTTGCACAATATTAAGGGCAACAGTGTAGGAGCAGCAATGTATGTAGCAGCAAATATACTAGACATAAGTTTCATGGCTGCTAATTTATAGGGATCAATCATTTGAGGCAGATCAATTAAAGCCTCAATTCGCGTTCCACTTAAAATTGCCGCAGTTTGTTCTAGTGCCTGCCCAATATCTGAGGGGTTTGGCTCAGCAGGAAACTCCACCCCTAACAGCTTTAAAACTTGTAGCGCTGTATTAACCGCTTCTAGCAACTTATTCTGCGATATATAAGCTTGTATCTGGACTTCATATACTTTCACTTTGTCTAACAGCGTTTTAGCCCAGTTTTGCACTAACTCAACACATCTCTGCATTCCTTCAAAATCACCACTCAAAAAAGCTGCCTCTGCTGCTTCTGAGTGCAAGGCTAATGCCAAGTCATATTGAGTGTCCCAACTATTAGAGGTCAACAGATCTAAACCAACTTGCAAATATTTAACAGCCGAATCGTGTGCTGTGGCTGCTTTTGCTTTCTGTCCAGCAATCAGATTAAGTTGAGCTAGTTCGTATTTTTCAGTTTCAGTTATAAGTAAGTCAGTACCGTAATTAAGTTGGTTGACTAAAGCAAAGATATTCTCTTTTTGTTCTTCCGGCGTTGTATTTTGCAGCAGCAGTTGCCCGATTTTCAGGTGAGTCTGTTTTTTCTCCTCATCGGGAATCAAAGAATAGGCAGCTTGTTGCACTCTGTCATGTAAAAACCTGTAGTCAACCTTGACATCCGTTAACGTAAACCCGCCTGCTTGTTCCTGACTAAATACCAGAGGAATTTTATACTCGTTGCTCAAAGGTAAAATCAACCCAGCCTGAAGCGCAGACCATAGTTGAGCAGCCGTAACTAAAGAAGATTCTTGATTGACAACGCTCAATACTTCTAAATTAAAAGTGTTGCCAATACAAGCAGCCAGTTGTAATACTTTCTGGGTATCTGAAGGTAGTTTGCGAATATTTCTAGCAATCAGTTCGACAACATTATAATCAGTAATGCCGATTGATTGAAGTTGCTCGATATTCCATTGCCACGTCCCAGAATATAAATCATAGGTCAACAAATCTTCTTGATAAAGAGTTTTGAGCAGTTGACTCAAGAAGAAAGGATTGCCCTGAGTTTTGTTGAAAAGTAATTCAGCTAGTGGCTGAGAGCGAACAGCTTCATTTAAAGTATCCGCAATTAGTTCTTCGACATGAACCCGTTGTAACGGTTCAAGGACAATATCATTCACCGTCGCCCCAGTTTGGCGAATCTTGTCAATTGTTTGAATCGTCGGGTGAGTTGGAAAAACTTCGTTATCTCGATATGCGCCAATTAACAGTAAATATTTACTATCAGCATCAGTGATTAGTAATTCAATTAATTTCAACGATGCCGAATCTGCCCACTGTAAGTCATCGAGGAAGACAACTAAGGGGTGTTCTTGGGTTGTAAATACACTGATAAATTGTTTAAATACCAGACTGAAACGGTTTTGCGCTTCAGTTGCGCCTAGTTCTGCTACAGGTGGCTGCTTACCAATAATTAGTTCAACTTCAGGAATCACATCAATAATGACTTTCCCGTTATCACCTAAAGTTGCTAAGAGTTTTTCTTTCCAAGTTTGAATTTCCGCTTCACCTTCAGTTAAAAGTTGCAAAATCAACGATTGGAAGGCTTGGATTAAGGAAGTATAAGGAATATTGCGCTTAAACTGATCAAATTTTCCGGCAATAAAATATCCTCGTTGCCGGACAATGGGTTTGTGAACTTCATTAACTAAAACTGTTTTACCAATTCCAGAATAACCAGAAACCAGCATCATTTCTGTTTGCCCAGAACTAACGCGATCAAAGGTTTCTAAAAGTTGAGAAACTTCAGATTCACGACCGTATAATTTTTGCGGAATTAACAGTTGACCCGCTTTATCTGCGCTACCTGGAATAAAATCAGTAAT